>ENA-OQEX01000372-OQEX01000372.1-human-gut-metagenome-genome-assembly--contig:-NODE-372-length-24468-cov-1.589171_pt1 | contig 24468 bp, 34 predicted proteins | sample MGYA00242802_ERZ504649 | MGnify/ENA primary metagenome ERZ504649 (study PRJEB26092, sample SAMD00036194) | human gut metagenome | host: Homo sapiens | study: EMG produced TPA metagenomics assembly of...
TATCCATTAAAATGGTACTTTGTACGAAGTAGATAAATCGCCTGATACATCAATTCCATCGTATAAGTCGGACTCTTTACGATTCCAGAGCTTAAAAATAACCCTTCAATATAATTTCTTCGATAAAATTCCACAACAAGTGTACAGATCTCGTCCGGAGTAAATGTTGTACGAACCCTGTCATTACTTACTCGGTTTAGACAATACTTACAATCATAAATACATTCATTGCTAAGTAAGATCTTAAGCAAAGACACACAGCGCCCATCCGAAGAAAAACTATGACAGATTCCAGCAGCCTCTGTATTCCCGAGCATTCCTTTCTTTCCACGGCGGGAAGAACCACTGGAAGTACAGGCGACATCGTATTTTGCTGCATCAGCTAAAATCTTCAATTTTTCATTTAAAGATAAATCTTTTGATGAGATTTCCATATCAAACAGTTCCTTTCGAATATATGTTCTAGTTTAACATAAATAAACGTAATTTACAAATTATATTTTGATCTGATCATCATCACATATATTTGAAAAAACCACCACATTAGTGACCATTAAGATCATAAATGTGATGGCTTTTTTCTAGCCAAGAATCTTCTTATTCGATACAGTTGCATCCTGATAAGAATATGACTTGGTTGTCAGAGATTCTAAAATCTGCTCAGGATGAACAATGGCATCTTCTAAAGATGTGACATAAAGCTTTTTATTACCGAAGCGGGAAGCTTCTTCGATCGCAACATCAGCAGCGATCACAATATAATCAGCTTTATCGATTTGTTCAGGGGAAAACTGATTTTGAATTCCCATAGCTCCCTGTGTTTCCACAGAAAGGTCAATGCCAAGTTTCTTACCTGCCTGTTCTAGTTTCTCTGCCGCAACATAGGTTTGAACCATTCCAGTCGGGCATTTTGTTACACACAAAATTTTCATGAAATCCTCCAATCGTATATTACTCCTTCTTGATAGTCAGTATAGCATGAGATAGTAGAAAAGGAAAAGCAGAATGATAGAAAAAATAGTTTTTGTTAAAAGTGCATAGAAATTAAGTGAAAATATTGTTAATATTGACCATAAACAACAACTTGTAAAGAGGACCGTACAAGCTTTAAAATAAGAACCATAAGGAAGGAGGATGTCAAACATGGGAAAGAACAAAGGAGAAATGAAATATCACACATTAAAGGAATTACTGAAGAATGATATTTTATCTGGTGTCTATCAACCGGGAGATAAGATGCCGTCAGAGAATCAACTAGTACAGGAATATGATCTTAGCCGCCATACCGTACGTAAGGCGCTGTCAATTCTGGAAGAAGAAGGTTATATCATTGCAGTTCATGGAAAGGGAACGTTTTGTACAGAACGGGCACTTCATAAAAAGGAATCAAAGAACATTGCAGTGGTTACAACCTATATTTCTGATTATATATTCCCTAGATTGATCCAGGGAATCAACAGTGTCCTTTCCAAAGATGGCTACAGCATTATTTTTAAGACAACAGAAAATAGCAGACGAGGAGAGACAGCATGTCTTGAAGATATTCTGACAAAAGATATTGATGGCTTGATCATTGAGCCAAGTAAAAGTGAGATTGTATGCAGACATCCAAAACTTTATGAGAATCTTGATAAATATGAAATTCCCTACATTTTTATTCACGGAGTCTATGAGGAGATGAAAGACAAACCCCACATTCTTATGGACGACTGTAAAGGAGGTTATCTGCTTACAAAATATCTGATCGATATGGGACATCAACATATCGTAGGAGTTTTTAAAGCAGATGATCATCAAGGAAGAGAACGACATAAAGGTTATGTGATGGCACTTCAGGAAGCAGGATATCAATATGATCCAGATATGGTTGTCTGGTTTCATACAGAAGATCGTCAGACGAAACCAGTAACATCGGTTGTTCAGATGATAAAGGATCAAAGAAAGATGGATGCAGTTGTCTGTTACAATGACCAGATCGCATTTTCAATCATTGGAGGATTGCATCAGATTGGTGTTTCAATTCCAGAAGATTTGTCGATTACAGGATATGATAATTCAATGCTTGCACATCAGCATCCACTTTCTTTAACGACTATTGCTCATCCACAGGAAAAACTTGGCGAGATGGCAGGACAGTTGTTGCTAGAAAAGATACAAGGTGGATCAGATAAAGACATGAAAACAGAGTATTTGATCGAACCGAAATTGGTGATCGGAAACTCATGTAAAAATAGGAATCAAGAATAGATATAAAACTGGGAGGCAAAAAATGGAACTTAAAAAAAATTACAAATTTTGGTTTGCAACAGGATCACAGGATTTATATGGAGATGAATGTTTAAGCCATGTGGCAAAACATGCACAGATCATTGTGCAGAATTTCAATGAAAGTGGTATCTTACCATTTGAAGTTGTATGGAAACCGACATTAATTGATAGTACTTCGATCAGAAGAACATTTGAAGAAGCAAATGCAGATGAAGAATGTGCCGGTGTCATCACATGGATGCACACATTCTCCCCAGCAAAATCATGGATCGCAGGATTACAGGCATTTAAGAAACCATTATTACATCTTCACACACAGTTTAATGAAGAAATCCCATATGACACGATTGATATGGATTTTATGAATGAAAACCAGTCAGCACATGGTGACAGGGAATTTGGACATATCGTAACAAGAATGGGAATCCCAAGAGAAGTTGTTGTTGGATATTATGAATCAAAAGAAGTGAAAGAAAAGATCGCATCTTGGATGAGAAGTGCAATCGGAATGGTGGAAAGTAAAAATATCCGTGTGGTAAGGATTGCGGATAATATGAGAAATGTTGCGGTTACAGAAGGTGATAAAGTCGAAGCACAGATTAAATTTGGATGGGAGATCGATGCATATCCAGTCAATGAAGTTGTAGATTATGTCAATGCAGTCAGCAAAGGTGATATTGATGCATTGACACAGTTATATTATGAAAAATATAATCTTTTATTGGAGGGCAGAGATCCGATCGAATTTAAGAAACATGTAGAGGTACAGGCAGGAATCGAGATCGGACTGGAAAAATTCTTAAAAGACCATGATTATCAGGCAGTTGTTACACACTTTGGCGATCTTGGTGGATTAAAACAGCTTCCAGGACTTGCGATTCAGAGATTAATGGAAAAAGGTTATGGATTTGGTGCAGAAGGTGACTGGAAGACAGCAGCAATGGTACGACTGATGAAAGTTATGACAGCAGGAAAGAAAGATGCCAAAGGAACATCATTTATGGAAGATTATACATACAATTTTGTTCCGGGAAAAGAGGGTATCTTAGAAGCTCATATGTTGGAAGTATGCCCAACGATCGCGGATGGTCCTGTTTCAATCAAAGTAAATCCATTATCTATGGGAGATCGTGAAGATCCTGCAAGACTTGTATTTACAGCAAAAGAAGGAGAAGGAATAGCCACTTCTTTGATCGATCTTGGACATCGTTTCCGCCTGATCATTAATAAAGTGGATTGTAAAAAGACAGAAAAACCAATGCCAGAGCTTCCAGTAGCGACGGCATTCTGGACACCAAAACCAGATCTTTATAAAGGAGCAGAGGCATGGATCTTAGCTGGTGGAGCACATCATACAGCATTTTCTTATGATCTTAGTGTAGATCAGATGGTTGCATGGGCAGAGGCTATGGGAATTGAGAGTGTTGTCATTGATGAGAATACAGATATCAGAATATTAAAGAATGAATTAAGATGGAATGAAGTAGTTTATCGTTAGAAAATGGAGGTAGTATCATGGAAACAAAGCAAATGATCGCAGATGGAAAAACAGCATTGGGAATCGAATTTGGATCAACAAGGATCAAAGTTGTACTGATCGACAAAGATCATCATCCGATCGCATCCGGAAGCCATGACTGGGAAAATCGTCTGGAGAATAATATATGGACTTATACATTAGAAGACATCTGGAGTGGACTACAAGACAGTTACCAAACTTGGTAAACGACGTGAAAGAAAAATATGATATTACACTAACTAAGGTTGGAAGTATCGGATTTAGTGCGATGATGCATGGATATATGGCATTTGATAAAGATGGAGAATTGTTAGTGCCATTCCGAACATGGAGAAATACAATGACAGAAGAAGCTTCTGAGAAATTAACGGAAGCATTTTCTTATCACATTCCTCAAAGATGGAGTATCGCACATCTGTATCAGGCAATTTTAAAAGAAGAAGAACATGTAAAAGATATTGATTATCTGACAACACTGGCAGGATATGTCCATTGGAAATTAACAGGTGAAAAGGTGCTCGGTGTTGGAGAAGCGTCTGGAATGTTCCCAATCGATATCGAAACAAAAGATTATAACCAGACGATGATCAAGACATTTGACGACTGATCAAAGATAAAAAAATTTGGATGGAAATTAGAAAATATCTTACCAAAAGTTTTAATAGCTGGAGATAAAGCGGGTATCTTAAGCGAAGAAGGAGCAAAATTATTAGATCCATCTGGTAATCTGGAAGCTGGAATTCCTTTATGTCCTCCAGAAGGAGATGCAGGAACTGGAATGGTTGCGACAAACAGCGTGACAAGAAAAACAGGAAATGTATCTGCAGGAACAAGTGTTTTTGCAATGATCGTTTTAGAGAAAGAATTAAAGAAAGTTTATGATGAGATCGATCTTGTCACAACGCCATCAGGTGATCTTGTGGGTATGGTACATTGTAATAACTGTACATCAGATTTGAATGCATGGGTCAACTTATTTAAAGAATTTGCACAGAACTTTGGTGTGGAAGATGTAGATATGGATCAGCTTTATGGAACTCTTTACAATAAAGCATTAGAAGGTGACAAGGATTGTGGTGGATTACTTGCATACAACTATTTCTCAGGAGAACATATCACAGGATTTGAAGAAGGAAGGCCATTATTTGTAAGAAACCAGATAGTAATTTTAATCTTGCAAACTTTATGAGAGTTCATCTATACACAGCACTTGGAGCTTTGAAGACGGGGCTTGATATCTTGATGAAAGAAGAAGATGTCAAAGTTGATAAAATGCTGGGACATGGTGGATTATTCAAAACAGAAGGTGTTGGACAAAAGATCATGGCAGCAGCTGTGAATGCACCAGTATCAGTTATGAAAACAGCTGGAGAAGGTGGTGCATGGGGAATGGCGATCCTTGCAGCTATATGCTGGATAAAGCAGAAGATGAGACGCTTGATACCTATCTTTCTGACAAAGTATTTGCAGGGGAAGAAGGTACAACGATCGCTCCAGATGAAAAAGATGTAGAAGGTTTTGATGAATTTATCAAACGATATCAAAAAGGTCTTGCACTTGAACGAGTTGCAGTTGATGTGATGTAAAAAGGAGACGAAAGATGTTAGAGCAATTAAAAAAAGAAGTCTATGAAGCAAATATGGAACTTCCTAAAAGAGGTCTGATCACATATACATGGGGAAATGTCAGTGGAATTGATAGAGAAAGTGGTTTATTTGTTATTAAACCAAGTGGTGTGGATTATGATAAACTTTCTCCAGAAGATATGGTTGTCATGGATCTTGATGGAAACAGAGTGGAAGGAGATTTAAATCCATCTTCTGATACACCAACGCATATTGAATTATATAAAGCATTCAAAGATTTAGGAGGAATTGTACATACACATTCCCCATGGGCAACATCATGGGCACAGGCGGGGAGAAGTATTCCATGCTATGGAACAACACATGCAGATTATTTCTATGGAGAAATTCCATGTGCAAGAAGCCTCACAAAAGAAGAAATTGAAGAAGCCTATGAGAAGAACACAGGTTTGGTGATCATTGAGACATTTAAAGATAAGGATCCAGTTCATGTTCCAGGAGTGCTTTGTACAAATCATGGACATTTACATGGGGAGCTGATGCAGCCGAGGCAGTTCATAATGCCGTTGTCTTAGAAGAAGTCGCAAAGATGGCATACCGTTGCGAGCATTTAAATCCAGAAGCAAAGCCAGCACCACAATATCTGCAGGATAAACATTTCTTCAGAAAACATGGGGCAAATGCTTACTATGGCCAAGGCAAATAATGAAAATGGATCAATAAAGATATCAGATAAAATTTAAAAGAAAGTGTTGTAAAATGATGAAAGTAAAAATGATCGAAAAAAGACAAAATGGAGTCTGCTTATTTGAATTACAAAATGATGAGATAAAAGTGATCACGAGTAACCTTGGTTGTCATATTTTATCTGTGTTCACAAAAGACAGAGATGGAAATTATGGAGATGTCGTTCTTGGATATCAAGATGTGGAAGATTGTCATAAAGATGATAAATTTTTAGGATGTATCATCGGACGTGTTGCAAACAGAATTGCAAATGGAGAGTTTCAGTTGAATGGAAAGACCTATAAACTTGCAGTAAATTCCGGACCGAATACGATTCATGGAGGTATAAATGGATTTAATCAGAAGATTTTTAACTATGAGATTTTAGAAGATGGAATCCGTTTTATCTATCTTTCTCCAGATATGGAAGAAGGATTTCCAGGAAGTCTTTATTTAAAGATAGTATATCGTCTATCTGGAAATGAATTAAAGATGGAATATGAAGCAATGTCAGATCAAGACACACTGATCAATATAGCCAATCATTCCTTTTTTAATCTTTCAGCAAAAGACAGTAAGATCTATGATCATCAATTGATGATCAATCAGATCAGATTGCATGTGCAGATGAGAATGGTCTTCCAACAGGTGAGTTTTTGGATGTAGAAAATACACCATTTGATTTTAAAAGTTTTCATGAGATTGGAGAACGGATTCATGATGATGATGAACAATTGAGATTTGTTGGAGGCTATGATCATTGTTTTATGTTAAAGGATGAGAAAGATCAGGCAGTCTTATATGATAAAGAAAGTGGACGAAAATTAACGATCACAACAACACTTCCATGCATGCAGTTATATGCAGGAAACTTTCTGGCAGGAGGAAGTGATGGTAAATTTGGAAAACCATATGAGAACAGAGATGGTGTTGCATTAGAATCACAATTCTTGCCTAATTCTATGAATATAGAGAAAAAGCCAAGAGTTATCTTAAGAAAAGGCGAAGAGTATGAAGCAGTGACAACATACCGATTTGAAACAGAATAATATAGATTGAAATTAAAAAATAAGAATCATATCCATACAATATCCCCTTCCCCTTTTTATTTGTATGGATATATTCTTGTTTATTTCTGGAATATAATTCTATAAGAGAGTATAATAATATTTTAGAAAAGAGGAAGGTAATATGATCAAAGTATTTTTAGTAGAAGATGAAAAGATCATTCGTAAGAGTATAAAGAATAACGTAAAATGGGAAGAAAATGGTTTTGAATTTGCGGGAGAAGCACCAGATGGTGAGATGGCTCTTCCAATGATCGAAAAACTACATCCAGATATCGTGATCACAGATATCAAGATGCCATTTATGGATGGACTTGAATTAAGTGATATCTTAAAGAAAAAATGCCCAAAATACAGATCATCATACTTTCTGGATATGGGAGTTTGACTATGCAAAAGAAGCGATCAAGATCGGTGTAACAGATTATCTGACCAAACCAGTAACTGGTAAGCAGTTATTAGAAGCACTAAATAAAGTAAAACAAAAGCTTGATAAGAAAAAAAGACAGGAAGAAGATATAAAAAATTACAAAAAAATATAAAAACACAAATGAAAAATATGAGATATCAATTTTTCGGGAATCTGATCCGTGGAAAGATATCTGTATCTAAATTAATGGAACAAGGGAATGAACTTGGAATAGATCTTATGGCACCGGCATACAATTTTATGTTATTTAAAATATTTTCAAAGAATGAGAATGATACAGAGGCAGTATATGATCTTCGTACCAAAGAAGATGCGATCGTAGAAGAAGTAAGCAGCCAGTTTGAAAATATGATTGTTTTTCACCGTGTAACAGAGGCTATGTTTTAATGATCAAGGCACAGAATACAGAAGAAACCATACAAGTGGCAAAAGATTATGTTGCAGCATTGACAAAGCGTATGAAAAAAGAGAAAGAACTACAATGGTTTGCAGGGATTGGACATGCAGTGGAACGATTACATAACCTTTCGGAATCTTACGACAGTGCAAGCAAGGCTTTTGCATACCAGTATCAGTCTTCTGGGAATGAAGCGGTGTTTTTTGATAAATTAGATAATGAAAAGATAGAAGGAGCAGAAGATCTGCAGCAAGTAGATTTTACCAAAGTAAATTCAGAATCGCTGGAAGAGTTTTTGAAAAATGGAAAAGAAGAAGCTGTACATTTATTTGTAGAGGATTATACCAAGACATTAGGAAAATCTAATATGGATTCCTTTATGTTTTGTCAGTATATGCTGATCAATATACAGGTAGGTGTTATGAAATTCGTTGAGAAAATGGGAGTTGAGAAAGCAAATATCGATCGCACGTTTAAGGATTACAAACAACAGATCGCTGCAGTTTCAACAGGAGAGAAAGCAGCGGAGTATATCGAAGAACTTATCAGACAAGCGATCAGAATGCGAAATGAAAGATTAGGGAAGAAACATTCTTCGTTGATAACGGAGGCAAAAGAATTTATTGTGAAAAATTATCAAGAAGAAACATTATCGTTGAGTGATGTTGCAGATCAGGTTGGATTAAGCAGCAGTCATTTTAGTACAACGTTTAAACAAGAAACAGGGAAATCTTTTGTGGAATTTTTGACATCAGTCAGAATGGATAAAGCAAAAGAAATGCTTTGTTTTACAGATATGAAGGCATCACAGATCAGCTATGAAGTGGGATATAAGGATCCACATTACTTTAGCTACCTGTTTAAAAAACGCAAGGATGTACTCCGAGTGAATATAGATCAAGGAGATGTAATGAAAAATATGTGAGAGAATTTATTGCTCGATTTCGGAAGTTCTCAATAGAAAAAAAACTAAAATGGTTAAGGATGGTCGTGATAATTCCTGCGTTAGTGGGGATTATCACGCTTCTTGTTATCATGATAAATTTTAATGAAAGTTATAATGAGGCGGTAAAAAACGTATCAGTAGCTAGCAAGTTTAATTTCTCATTTTCAGAAGATATGGATTATAAAATGTATCGTATTGTTATCGGTGCAGAGAGTTTTGATGCGATGAAACCATATGAGGAGATTAAGGAAGCGAAGGAGCTGGTAAAGGAACTGAATAAAAATGCTATAACAGATGAAAGTAAATTAAGAACGAGACAGATAGGAAAACTGTTGGATAATCTGAAGATTTCCATTGAAGAAATTGAACACTCAGATCTAAAAAACGATTATATGGAAAATAATCAGAGATTAAGATTAAATGTGAATGTATTTACAGAGATCATTAAAGAAAAAGTATCCGAATACATTTACTATGAGATTGGGAATATGGAGAGTATGCGTGTAAAACTGGAAAAAGAAATCATGCATACGATCACGATCACATTGATCGCTGTGCTGTTTTTGTCTCTGATAACATGGAAATTATCGAAATTGATTTCGCAAAGCATTAGTTATCCAGTCAGACAATTATGTGAGATGACAAAGGAAGTGGCGCAGGGAAATTTGATGTACATGGACCTCAAAATACAACAGAAGAGTTGCAGATCTTAACAAATAATTTCGAACATATGGCACAAAAGGTAGAGAGATTGATCGAAGATGTAAAAGTAGAACAACAAAATCTTCGAAAAAAAGAGCTGCAGTTACTACAAGAGCAGATTAATCCACATTTCCTTTATAATACATTGGACACGATCATGTGGCTTGCCATTGATCATCAGGATGACAAAGTGGTAGAAATGGTAGCTGCCTTGTCTGGCTTTTTCCGTACAAGTTTAAGTCATGGAGAAGATAAGATAACGATCAGGGAAGAATTAGAGCATGTTGAAAATTATTTAAAGATACAACAATTAAGATACGGGGATATTATGGAATATTCTATTGATGTCCCAGATGAGATCAAGAAAAATGATATTGTAAAGATCACTTTACAGCCATTAGTAGAAAATGCATTATATCATGGATTGAAAAAACAAAGAGAAAAAGGAATGATAAAGATTTCCAGTGTAGATGATGAAAATAATATATTCATGATCGTTGAAGATAATGGAGTTGGTATGCAGCCTGAGCAGGTAGTTCAGATCAATAAAGAAATGTATGAAGATATATGGGTAAACAGGACAACAGGGTTTGGAATTGCAAATGTAAATCGGCGGATTAAATTATATTATGGAGAAGAATATGGGTTGATCCTTGAAAGTGAACCAGATATTGGAACTAAGGTGATCGTAGTTGTACCGAAGACTAGACAAGCAGAGAAAAAATAATCAAAAATCAAAAAAATTCAAACCATTATCAAAAAAAATCAAACTTTAAACAGACAAGATAAAAATTTCATAAAATAATCCAACCAAATGCAAAAGAAATTGACATTGAAAGAAATACAATTTCAAGTAAATATAACTTGTAATTAAGGAAAACGAAAAATCAAAAAAGAAAAAGGAGGAAATCATAATGAGAAGAAGTATTAAGAAGGTGGCTGCAGGTTTACTTGCAACAATGATGATCGGAACAATGCTTACTGGTTGTGGTGGAGGAAACAAGAAAGACAGTGGTTCTTCAAAGAAGGAAACTTCAGAGATCAACATCGGATTTTCACAGGTTGGAGCTGAGAGTGATTGGCGTGTAGCGAATACAAAGTCTATGAAATCTGAATTAACAAGCAAAGAACGGATTTAATTATCATTTGCAGATGCTCAGCAGAAACAGGAAAATCAGACAAAAGCGGTCAGAGAATTTATCACACAGGGTGTTGATGTGATCGCAATCGCACCTGTAACAGAAACAGGTTGGGAAACAGTTTTAAAAGAAGCAAAGAAAGCTGACATTCCAGTTATCACAGTTGACCGTCAGATCAAAACTTCTGATGATTCACTGATCACAGCATGGGTTGGATCAGACTTCAAAAAAGAAGGTGTGAAAGCGGCTGAATGGTTAATTAAAGAAAAGGGAAAAGAAAAAAGGTGACGTAAACATCGCTGTATTACAGGGAACGATTGGTTCTTCTGCAGAAATCGGACGTACAAAAGGATTTAAAGAAGGAATCAAAGATCAGAAAAACTTCAAGATCATTGCTTCTCAGACAGGAGAATTTACACAGGCAAAGGTCAGGAAGTTATGGAATCTTTCTTAAAACAGAACAAAGACATTGATGTTGTAGTAGCACAGAATGATAACATGGCATTCGGAGCAATCGATGCATTAAAAGCAGCAGGAAAAACACCTGGTAAAGACGTAACGATCATTTCTTTCGATGCGATCAAAGCAGCATTAAAGAAAGTTCAGTCTGGAGAGATCAATGCTGAATTTGAATGTAACCCACTTCATGGACCTCGTGTAGCTGAATTAGCTAAGAAGATCATGAAAGGTGAAAAAGTAGATAAAATCCAGTATGTAGATGAGCAGGTATTTACAAAAGATAATACTACAAAAGAAGTTATTAACAAACGTGCATATTAATAAACATTGTTGAAAATCCCCTTAAGTACACACATGTAACTATTAACAATCGCACTACAAATAAAGATTGCAGGCTCTGGTCAGGACAATCTGACTTAATCCTGTAATTTTTATACCAAAATCAGGGCATTTTCATTAAATCGGCTCAAAAATCATGAAAAGAAAGGAGAATTGTCATGAGTGATGAAAAGAAGACAGTTCTATCCATGCGACATATTAATAAAACATTCCCGGGAGTGGAAGCACTGTCCGATGCACAGCTTACATTGAGAGAAGGAGAGATTCATGCTTAATGGGAGAAAATGGTGCAGGAAAATCTACACTGATCAAAGTTCTTACAGGAGTTGAGGAATTTGAGACAGGTGAGATCATCATGGATGGAAAAAGTATTATTAACACATCCCCTCAAGAAGCGGGAAACAATGGAATCAGCACCGTTTATCAGGAAGTAAATCTGTGTCCGAATCTAACGGTAGCAGAAAATATCTTTATCGGAAGAGAACCAATGAAAATGGGGAGGATCGACTGGAAGACGATGAATACACAGGCACAGAAGATCCTTGATAATCTGGAATTAGAAATTGATGCCACACAGGAATTGGAAAACTATTCCGTAGCGATTCAGCAGATGGTGGCGATCGCAAGAGCAGTTGACATTCAGTCAAAAGTATTGATCCTTGATGAACCAACATCAAGTCTTGATGAAGGAGAAGTTGAGAAATTATTTAAGGTTATGAATATGCTAAAGAAACGCGGAACAGCGATCGTATTCGTAACACATTTTTTTGGAACAGGTCTATGCAGTCTGTGACAGGATCACAGTACTTAGAAATGGACATTTTGTAGGCGAATATAAGACAGAAGAGCTTCCAAGATTTAAATTAGTTGCAACAATGATGGGAAAAGAATTTGATGATCTGGCAGACATCAAAGGAAGTGGAACATCATCAAAGAAACAAAGCGACGAAGTTGTGATCGAAGCAAAAGGTCTTTATCATAAAGGAACGATCAAACCATTTGACATTAAGATCCATAAAGGAGAAGTTGTTGGATTATCTGGATTATTAGGATCTGGACGTTCCGAACTTGTAAGAGCGATTTATGGAGCAGATAAACCAGATGGAGGAGAATTATATGTCAAAGGAGAAAAATTAGATGTCAAAGCACCAATGATGCAATGCATAAAGGAATGGCATATTGTCCGGAAGATCGTAAAGTAGAAGGAATCATTGCAGATCTTTCTGTAAGAGAAAACATGATCTTGGCACTTCAGGCAAAACGAGGAATGTTCAAACTGATGAGCAGAAAAGAACAGGAAGAGTTGACAGATAAGTATATTAAGATGCTGCAGGTTAAGACAGCAAGCAGAGAAACACCAATCAAATCATTAAGTGGTGGTAATCAAGCAGGAAAGTAATCCTCGGAAGATCTGATGACAGAACCAGATTCCTAATCCTTGATGAACCAACCAGAGGTATTGATGTTGGAACAAAGACAGAGATTCAGAAATTAGTCGTAAAACTTGCAAATGAAGGAATGTCTGTTGTATTTATTTCATCCGAAGTAGAAGAAATGCTTCGTACCGTAACTCACATGGGAATCTTACGAGATGGTGAGAAAGTCGGAGAATTGGAAGAAAGTGAATTATCACAGGAAAATGTAATGAAAGCAATCGCAGGAGGTGACAAATAATTATGGATAAATTAAAAAAGATGACATCATATCGCCTCTTCTGGCCAATTGTATGTCTGGCACTTGTATTATTATTTAACCTTATAAAATCTCCATCATTTTTTGAAATCTCAATTAAAAATGGTGTGTTATATGGATATCTGGTCGATATTTTCAACCGATCCAGTGAATTGATCATCTTAGCAGTTGGTATGACACTTTGTGTAGCATCCAGTGCAGGAACTGATATCTCTGTCGGAGCGATCATGGCATTATCAGGAGCTGTATCTGTTTATCTTCTTGGAAGTGGAGAAACATATGCAATTCCTTGGATCGCAGCAATCCTGATCGGGCTTGTGGTATCTGTATTATGTGGTATGTGGAACGGATTCTTAGTTGCGAATATGAAGATCCAGCCAATGGTAGCAACCTTGATCTTATTTACCGCAGGACGAGGAATGGCACAGTTGATCACAGGTGGAAATAACTTATATGTCAAGGTGGACAGCTTTAAGTATTTAGGAGGATTTCTGCCACATATTCCAGTTCCAACACCGATTCTGGTAGCGATCATCGTAGTCATTTTAGCAACATTATTCTTAAATAAGACAGCAACAAAATTGTATATTGAAAGTGTAGGTATCAACCCAAGAGCCAGTCGTTTGTTTGGACTGAATTCTACAAAGATCATCTTTATCACATATGCAGCCTGCGGACTTTGTGCAGGAATCGCAGGAATGATCGCAACATCAAGAATCACATCCATTGATGCAAATAACGTAGGAAACTTGATGGAATTAGATGCGATCTTAGCAGTAGCACTTGGAGGAAACTCTCTTGCAGGTGGTAAATTCTCAGTCGCAGGAAGTGTTATTGGAGCGATCACGATCCAGGCATTATCTACAACATTATATGCAATGAAAGTAACTGGAGATCAGCTTCCACTTTATAAAGCGATCGTGGTTATCATAATCGTGACATTACAGTCTCCAGAATTTAAGAAATACTTAAATCGTATTAAAGCAAAACGTGCAGCAAAAACTGCTGGAGAGAAGGTGGCATAATGGCAATGGTAGAGAAAATTAAAAATAAACTTAGAGGAAATGGATTTTTGCTTGCAGTTACGATCGTATTATTCTTCGTGCTCTATATTGCAGGTGCGATCCTTTACGGAGATCGAAACTTTACAAGCCCACAGGTGTTTTTAAACTTGTTCATTAGTAATGCTGGATTGATCATTGCAGCCGTTGGTATGACATTTGTACTGATCACAGGAGGAATCGATATTTCGATCGGTTCCGTCATCGGTGTTGTTTGTATGATGCTTGCATGGATGATGGAAGTGAAGCATATGAGCGCAGTCGTTGCAATTATTCTGGTATTAGCATTTGGTGTGATCTTCGGATTGGTTCAAGGATTTTTAGTAGCTTATTTAAAAATTACAGCCATTCATCGTAACACTTGGAGGAATGTTCTTTGCCAGAGGTCTTACAGCATTGATCAGTTCCGATATGATCAGTATTGAAAATCCAACATTTTTAAGCCTTGCAAACTATCGAATTTATTTTGGATTTATTACATATTACAACAACCGAGGAGTTGCAATGCATCCTTATATCTACCTAAGTGTTGTCATTGCATTATTGGTTGTAGCGATTTCCTTTGTGATCCTTCGATACACAAAATTTGGACGTGCCGTATTTGCAGTAGGTGGAAATGAACAGTCTGCATTATTAATGGGATTAAATCCTAAAGTTACAAAATTAAAAGTTTATGTGTTAAATGGATTTTTAGCATCATTAGCTGGATTTGCTTTCTGCTTAAACTCTTGTGGTGGATTCGTAGAGCAGGCCAGAGGATTTGAGATGGATGCGATCGCAGCAGCAGTTATTGGTGGAACACTTTTAACAGGAGGTGTTGGAACTGTCGTAGGATCACTATTTGGATCACTGATCAAGGGTATCATTGAAACGATCATTACATTCCAGGGAACATTATCATCCTGGTGGACAAGAATCGTGATCGCATTACTTCTTTGCTTCTTCGTAATCTTACAGAGTGTATTTAAATCAATTCGTGAGAAGCGTCTTGCACAAGGTAATGAAAAGTAGATAGTTATATTTGGTTGATGTATTAAAGGAGGAAAACAATATGAATAATATGCCAAAAACAAAGATCGGATCGTAGCAGTCAGTCGTGACTGCTTCCCAGAAAGTTTATCAGTTACAAGAAGAGAAGCATTGATAAAAGCATATAAAGAAAAATATGATCCTGAGGACATTTACGAATGTCCAGTCTGTATCGTGGAGAGTGAGATTCACATGGTACAGGCATTAGAAGATATTAAAAAAGCAGGATGTGATGCATTAGTTGTTTATCTTGGAAACTTTGGACCAGAAATCTCAGAAACACTTCTTGCAAAACACTTTGATGGACCAAAGATGTTTGTGGCAGCAGCTGAGGAAGTGGTGATAACCTCTTAGATGGAAGAGGAGATGCATATTGTGGAATGTTAAATGCAAGTTATAATCTGAAATTAAGAAATATAAAAGCATATATTCCTGAATATCCAGTAGGAACAGCAGAAGAATGTGCAGATATGATCCATGAATTTTTGCCAATCGCAAGAACAGTAAAAGCATTAAGTGAATTGAAGATCATAAGTTTTGGACCAAGACCACTGAACTTCCTTGCATGTAATGCACCAATCAAACCATTATATGATCTTGGAATCGAAATTGAAGAAAACTCAGAATTAGATTTATTTGAAGCATTTAATCAGCATGAAGGGGATGAAAGAATTCCTGCAATCATAAAAGAAATGGAAGAAGAACTGGGTGCAGGAAATAAAAAACCAGAGATTCTTTCCAAGCTTGCACAGTATGAACTGACATTAAAAGACTGGATCAGGGATCATAAAGGTTACAGAAAATATGTAACAATTGCCGGAAAATGCTGGCCAGCATTCCAGACACAGTTTGGATTTGTACCATGTTATGTAAACAGTCGTTTGGCAGCACAGGGAATTCCAGTATCCTGTGAAGTAGATATCTATGGTGCATTAAGCGAATTTATTGGAACGGTTGTAAGTCAGGATGCTGTGACATTATTAGATATCAACAACTCCGTACCAGCAGATATGTATAATGAAGAAATTAAAGATAATTATGACTATACACAAAAAGATACATTTATGGGATTCCATTGTGGAAACACAGCAAAATCTAAATTATCTTTCTGTGAGATGAAATATCAGAAGATCATGGCAAGAACATTACCGGAAGAAGTGACACAGGGAACATTAGAAGGTGATATCGCGCCAGGAGATATTACATTCTTCCGTTTACAAAGTACAGCAGATACAAAATTAAGAGCGTACGTTGCACAAGGAGAAATCCTTCCAGTAGCAACAAGATCTTTCGGATCTATTGGTGTATTTGCTATCCAGAAATGGGAAGATTTTACCGCCATGTACTGATCGAAAAGAATTTCCCACACCATGGAGCTGTTGCTTTTGGTCATTTTGGAAAAACTTTATATGAAGTATTCAAATACATTGGTGTTGATGTCGATGAGATTGGATTTAATCAGCCAAAGAATATGCTTTATAAGACTGAGAATCCATTTTCATAAATAAATTTTACCTATTAACTTTTTACTCCTTCTTGGGAAAAACTGCATGCGGTTAGCATGCAGTTTTTCTATGCTTAGAAAAAACAAGTAAAAATATTACTAAATATTATGACTGTTTGCGCGGAGCAGCACAAGAGTTACGGACAATAAGATTGCATGGAAGTGTCAAACGAATCGGAGTTTGCTGATTCAGAGAATCCTCTTTTGCCCGAAGTAAAATATAATGAGCAGCATATTCCCCCATAAATTCAGCTGGGGTATGAATTGTTGTCAGAGGCGGGTTTGAAAAACTTGCAACGCTGATATCATCAAAACCAATGATGGATATATCATCCGGAATTTTATAACCATTCTCATATAAAGCACGCATTGCACCAATCGCAAGAGGATCACTGGCAGAGAAAATAGCGGTTGGAAGATCACCGTCAGAGATCATCTGTTTTGTCATGTTATATCCAGATTCAGCAGAATAATCCCCCTCATAAATAAAAGATTCATGGTTAATGGAATGTTTCTGGCAGTAGTTGATGAAGGTATCTTTACGTTCTTCAAATATACACTGTTATCAGCGAGAACTTCCTTCCCGCCAAGATAAGCAATCTTTCGAATGGCCGAGGTCATACAAATAATCCAGCGCTTCAGTAACTGCCTGTTGGAAATCAAGATTGATCGTATCACAATATATCTTTGGTGTTTCATATCAACAAAAATCGTATTAGGATTAAGTTTTTGAAAAGATTTGATCTGAGGTTTATTAAATTTACCAATACAGATCAGCCCTGAAGATCCTTGAGAGTGTCAGGATAATTGCAATCGCTTTGGAAAGCACGAACAACATGAATGTTATGGTCTGCACAATATTTTTCAATACCGACACGGATCGCCTGATAATAAGGATCTTCCAGTTCCTGAAAGACAGAATACCATTGAAAGATACCGATAGAAATGGATTTTTCAACGGTGTTTTTTCGATGCTTTGTATAATTTAATTCCTGGGCAACCTTTAAAACCCGCTGTTTTGTTTCATCGGTTACGCTCAGGGTATCGTCTTGGTTTAAAATTCTTGATACAGTTGCTGCAGAAACAGATGCTTTCTGTGCAATATCTTTGATTGTTGCCATGGAGATAAAATCCTTTCTGAATAAATGTTAGTTTAGTTCATTATAGCAGAGAATAACACAAAAGTAAATTTAGTAAAATATTTAGTAAAAACATATTGACAATTTTACTAAAAAGATTTACTATATAAACATCAAAGACAGCTTATAAAAAACAGGAGGAAAGAAAAATGGGAACAACTAATGGAAAGGTTCCAGGCAGAGTAAAATATACTTTTGCATTTGGAGCATTGGGAAAAGATTTAATTTATGGAATGATGGCGACATTCGCTATGATCTACTTTACGGATGTGTTGAAAGTATCACCGGGTTTTGTAGGAATCGTTTTCTTCGTAGCAAAACTTTGGGATGCATTTAACGATCTGTTTATGGGAATGATCGTAGATAACACAAGATCACGCTTTGGAAAATTCGTACCATGGCTAGTGATCGGAACTTTAGTCAATTCCGTTGTGTTTGTCATATTATTTACTGACTTTAAATTAACAGGAACTTCACTTTGCATCTTCGTTGCAGTGATCTATGTATTATGGGGAATGACTTATACGATCATGGATATTCCATACTGGTCCGTAATTCCAAACCTTACATCAGATCCACACGAACGAGAAGTTGTTTCCGTTTTACCTAGAATTTTCGCAAGTATTGGACAGTCATTAGTCATCGCAGGATTCGGTGTTCAGATCATTGCAGCCTTAGGTGGAGGATATATCGGATATCATCGTTTTGCTATGATTATTGCAGGAACATTTATTCTTACGATCGGAGTTGCAGTCTGCAACTTAAAGGTAAAAGAAAACAATGCACCAAGTGAGAAGATTTCTTTTAAAGATGTATTCTCAATCATTAAGAGAAATGACCAGTTACAGTCAGCAGTAGGACTGATCCTTCTATATAATGTAGGAATTCAGTTTATCATGGGTGTTGCAGTTACTACTTTACATATGTATGTGGAAATGCCAACATGTTATCAGCTTTTATGATCAGTGCATCTATCGCAGAAGTTGTTGGATTGATCATCTTCCCAGAAGTAGCAAAGAAATTATCAAGACATAACATCATTTTTACTGGCATGTATTTTACCATTTATTGGTTTAGCATTATTATTAGTTGTTGGATTTGTATGCCCACAGAACATTGTATTAACAGCAATTTCAGGAGTGATCGTAAAGACAGGAACAGGATTAGAACTTGGATGTGCGACAGTATTCTTATCTGATGTTGTTGACTATGGTGAGTACAAACTGGGAACAAGAAATGAATCCGTTGTATTCTCTTTACAGACATTGATTGTAAAATTTACAGCGGCTTTAACATCACTTTTCATTGGATTTGCACTGGAACGTACAGGATATATTCCAAATCCAAATGCTGTACAGTCAGCACTGACATTGAATTCTATCAGATTTTTAATGTGTGCGATCCCAGCGGTGTCCATGCTTGTAGCCTATGTAGTTTATAAAAAAGCATATCATCTGGATGACAGTTTTATGAAGAAAGTTATTCAGACAATCGAAGAAAGGAGAGCAAACCGCAATGCCGAACAGTATTAAAAAATTAGAAGAAGCTTTTAAAGAAGGAAAATATGATCAGTTATTAAAAGATATCTATGTAGATGAAAGTGTTCTTGCATATCAGCAGGAGCGCTACATCAAAGCATTAGAATCCTTTGAAAAGATTTATGGAGAAAAAGAAGTAGAAATCTATAGTGCTCCAGGAAGAAGTGAAGTTGGAGGAAACCATACAGATCATCAGTTGGAAAAGTTCTTGCAACTTCCATTAACTTGGATGCGATCGCAATCGTTGCAAAAAGAGATGACGATGTGATCGATCTGAAATCAGAGGGATATGAAAGAATCATAGTTAGTCTTAGTTCTTTTGACCCAGCCAAAGCAGAAAAAGGAACATCACAGGCACTGATTCAGGGAGTTGCTTCTAAATTAAAAGAAGAAGGATATAAAATCGGTGGATTTGAAGCTTATGTAACAAGTGATGTATTAAATGGGGCTGGAATGTCATCTTCTGCTGCATTTGAAGTATTGATCGGAAATATTTTATCTGGGTTATATAACGATATGAAGATCAATCCTGTATTTTTGGCGCAGGCCGGACAGTATGCAGAGAATGTATACTTTGGAAAACCATGTGGATTGATGGATCAGATGGCATCTTCCATTGGAGGTCTGATCAATATTGATTTTGAAGATCCTCAAAGTCCAAAGATCAAAAAGGTTGAAGTGGATTTTGAAGAATATGGACACAGCTTATGCATTGTGGATACAAAAGGATCTCATGCAGATTTAACAGATGATTATGCAGCAATTCCATACGAAATGAAGAAAGTTGCCAATTACTTTAATCAGGAAGCATTAAGAGAAGTTGATAAAGATGATTTTTACTTAAATCTACCAAAGATCAGAGAAATCTTAGGAGATAGAGCAGTTCTTCGTGCAATGCATTTATTTGAGGAAAATAAACGTGTAGATCAGCAGGTAAAAGCTTTAGAAGAAGGAGATTTTGATACATTTAAGAAATTGATCAAAGAATCTGGTGATTCATCCTTTAAATATTTACAAAATGTATATTCAAGCCATGACCTGACAAATCAGAGTGTATCGATTGGATTGGCGATCAGTGATATTTCCTTAGGAGATAAAGGAGTCAGCCGAGTTCATGGTGGAGGATTTGCAGGAACGATTCAGGCATTTGTACCAAATGATATTGTTAGTATGTACAAAAAGAACATGGAACATGTATTTGGTGAAGGAGCATGTCATGTCTTAAAAGTACGCCCATACGGAGGAATGAAGGTATTATAAGATGATGAAAGTAAGAATGATAGAACAAAGAGATAACGGAGTCTGCTTATTCGAATTAAAAAATGATGAGATCAAGGTGATCACAAGTAATCTTGGATGTCATGTGTTATCTGTATTTACAAAAGACAGAGAAGGAAACTTTGGGGATGTTGTTCTTGGATTTGAGAATGTGGAAGATTGCTGGCATGGAGATGGAAGTTACATGGGAGCGATCGCCGGACGTGTTGCAAATCGTATCGGAGATGCAAAGTTTGAATTAAATGGAAAGACATACGAATTGGCAGCAAACAATGGAAAGAATTCTCTCATGGAGGAATCAAAGGATTTAATCAAAAGATATTTAAATATGAATTGTTGGAAGATGGAATCCGTTTTATCTATCTCTCACCAGATATGGAAGAAGGATATCCGGGAAGTCTTTATCTGAAAGTTGTGTATCGTTTATGCGATAATACATTAAAAATGGAATATGAAGCAGTATCCGATCAGGATACACTGATCAATATCACAAATCATTCTTACTTTAATTTATCTGCTGGAAAAGATAAAATTTATCATCATCAGTTAAAGGTAAAAGCGGATGAGATTGCATGTGTTGATGAAAACTGTCTTGCCAATGGAACATTTTTAAAAATAGAAAACACACCATTTGACTTTAAAGAATTTCATGAGATCGGAGAACGGATCAACGATGATCATGAACAGTTAAAACTTGCCGGAGGTTATGATCATTCTTTCATGGTAAAAGATGAAGAAGAGCAGTTGATTCTATATGACAAAGAAACTGGAAGAAAAATGACGATGACAACAACACTTCCATGCATTCAGGTATACACAGGAAACTTCCTGTCTGGCGGATGTAATGGAAAAGGTGGGAAACCATACGAAAACAGAGATGGTGTTGCCTTAGAAGCCCAGTTCTTACCAAACTCCATACATATAGAAAAAGAACCAAAGGTAATTTTAAGAAAAGGCGAAGAATACGAAGCAGTAACAACATATCGATTTGAGGTGGAATAAGATGGATTTACAAAAAGATATCAAAAAACTTGTAACATATGGACTTGATAAAAAGCTGATCATGCCAGAAGATGAAATTTATACGATCAATCAATATCTGGAAGTGTTTCGATTAGATGAATATGAAGATTCTGATATTGAAGGAGAAGAAATCATCCTGCCAGAGATTTTAGATCGTCTGACAGATGCAGCTTATGATCGCTATATCATCAAAAGTGATGATATCGTGACAAGAGATTTATTTGACACAAAATTAATGGGAATCCTGACACCAAAACCAAGCCAGGTCATCAAAGAATTCCGTACCTATTACGAAGAGAGTCCAAAGAAAGCAACAGAATTTTTCTATGGATTCAGCCAGGATACAAACTATATCCGAAGAGACCGCGTCAAAAAAGATATGAAATGGAAAGTAAACAGTCCATACGGAGATATCGATATCACGATTAATCTTTCTAAACCAGAGAAAGATCCGAAGCGATCGCAGCAGCGAAAAATGCAAAGCAAAGTTCTTATCCAAAGTGTCAGCTTTGTATGGAAAATGAAGGATATGCAGGAAGAATGAATCACCCTGCAAGACAGAATCACAGGATCATACCGCTTACGATCAATGATAGCAAATGGGGATTCCAGTATTCTCCATATGTATACTACAATGAGCATTGTATCGTATTTAATGGACAGCATGTACCAATGAAGATCGATCGGGCAGCATTTACAAAACTATTTGATTTTGTAAGACAGTTTCCTCATTATTTTCTTGGATCGAATGCCGATCTTCCGATTGTTGGAGGTTCTATCTTAACACACGATCATTTCCAAGGTGGTCATTATGAATTTGCTATGGAACGAGCAGAGATTGAAAAAGAATTTACAATCCCAGGATATGAAGATGTCAAAGCAGGAATCGTTCACTGGCCATTATCTGTGATCCGTATTCAGAGTAAAGATGAAAAACGCCTCATTGATCTTGCTGATCATATTTTAAAAAAATGGCGTGGATACACGGATGAAGAAGCATATATTTTTGCTGAGACAGAAGGAGAACCACATAATACGATCACACCGATCGCACGTAAAAAGGTGATATGTATGAGCTGGATCTGACACTGCGTAATAATATCACAACTGAAGAATGCCCATTAGGACTTTACCATCCACACAATGAGTATCATCATATCAAGAAAGAAAATATTGGGCTGATCGAGGTTATGGGACTTGCTGTTCTGCCATCCAGATTAAAGGCAGAGATGGAACATTTAAGCCAGTGCCTGATCAAAGGAGAAGATATTGTTTCTAAGGAAGATTTAAAGAAGCATGCAGCATGGGCTGAAGAAATCAAAGAAAAATATACAGATATCAATGAAGGAAATGTCATGGATATCTTAAAAGAAGAAATCGGACAGGTATTTGTTAAAGTTCTTGAAGACGCCGGAGTTTATAAATATAATGAAGAAGGAAGAAAAGCATTCGACCGATTTATTGCAGTTTTATAATGACAAGGTCATAGAAAGGAAAGCAAGACAATGAAAATATTAGTATTAGGCGGAGCTGGATACATAGGTTCTCATACAGTATACGAACTGATCGATGCTGGAGAAGAAGTCGTGATCATCGATAATCTGGAAACAGGACATATCGAGGCTGTTCATCCAAAAGCAAAGTTTTATAAAGGTGACTTAAGAGATAAAGATTTTGTAGATAGTGTACTAGATCAGGAAAAAGATATCGATGCAGTCATTCATTTTGCAGCAAACTCCTTAGTTGGAGAAAGTATGGTAAATCCATTAAAAATATTATGATAATAACCTTTGTGGAACAAAAACAATGGTACAGTCTTTGGTAGAACATGGTATCGATAAGATCGTATTTTCCTCAACAGCAGCAACTTATGGAGAACCAGAAAAGGTACCGATCGTAGAGACAGACCGTACAGAACCTACCAACACTTATGGAGAGACAAAACTTTCTATGGAAAAATGTTTAAATGGGTTGGACGCGCTCACGGACTTCGTTATGTATCTTTAAGATACTTTAACGCTTGCGGAGCACATGTAAGCGGACAGATCGGAGAAGATCATAATCCAGAAACACATCTGATCCCATTGATCTTACAGGTGCCAAATGGCAAAAGAGAAGCAATCAGTATCTTTGGAACTGATTATGATACAAAAGATGGAACTTGTGTAAGAGACTATATTCATGTAACAGATCTTGCACAGGCACATATTCTGGCAGTGAAATACTTAATGGAAGGTAATGAAAGCAACATCTTCAATCTTGGAAATGGTGTTGGATTTACTGTAAAAGAAGTCATCGAAACAGCCAGAAAAGTGACAGGAAAGCCGATCAAGGCCGTGGAAGAAGAAAGAAGAGCTGGAGATCCGGCTGTCTTGATCGCTTCCAGTGAAAAAGCGAAGAATATCCTTGGCTGGAAGCCAGAACATGCAGATCTTGAAGAAATCATTGCATCCGCATGGAAATGGCACAGCAGCCACCCACAAGGATATTGTTCTGTTCAAAAGGAAGACAAATAACTCTTTTTGAACCCATAAATCATCCCCGTACCGTTTAGAAGCATGTTACCTGGCTCTAAGCGGTACTTTTTGTTTCGTAAAATATCTGGTACTTATTGTTCAAATAAAAA
>ENA-OQEX01000374-OQEX01000374.1-human-gut-metagenome-genome-assembly--contig:-NODE-374-length-24424-cov-6.576944_pt1 | contig 24424 bp, 40 predicted proteins | sample MGYA00242802_ERZ504649 | MGnify/ENA primary metagenome ERZ504649 (study PRJEB26092, sample SAMD00036194) | human gut metagenome | host: Homo sapiens | study: EMG produced TPA metagenomics assembly of...
CTCACCATGGCAGTAGTCGTAGACTCGGCCGTCGGTGTGGGTGGAGAGGTGATCGTAGATACCTTGAACGCCTCGGGGCCGTAGTAGTCGTCGGCATTGGATGACGGCGAAGGGGCCGTGGATGCAGGGCTTTGCGGCCAGCACCGCGTGCAGGTACCCCAGGGCTTCACGCGGCCCTCGGGGACGGTGTAGCCCTCGGGCAGCTCATCCAGCTGCTGGAAGGCGTACTTCACGTCCATCACCCTGGACACGCGGTCGCCGATGGCCGCTTTGAAAGCCGCTTCGATCTCGTGCTTGATGACGAAGATGACCGTCTCGAAGCCTGCACGGCGGGCGTCGTACAGGGAATAATCCACGATGACCTGACCGCAGGGACCCACCGGTCGATCTGCTTCATGCCGCCGTAGCGGCTGCCCATGCCGGCAGCCATGACCACCAGGACCGGTTTGTTCATGTTTTATCTCCTCCTTGAAAAGGGTGTTTCTCTTTTACGGTTTTATTATACTCCAAACCACGCCGGGCAACAAGACGAAGCTGTTTTTTTGAAACTCGGCAAGCTTTTATTGCATATATCAGCAAGCAAATATTGCCTTTTGCTTCCAGACAGAGTATAATAACCTCATCCGACACAAAAACGACCGGCCAGCCGCTTTTGCAGGCCGAAGTTAAGAAGCCGTTTTCACAAGCATTGTACCCCGCTTATGAAAGCAGCTTCTGGAAAGTGAGTTTTTCCATGAACGAAACTGTGACCAAGCGTTTCCTGTTCTACTTCCGCCTGATGATGGTAGTGTGGATCCTGATCGCCAACGCCTTTTTCCACGCCATCGGGTTTGAGTACAGCTGGCTCATCTTTTTGAGCAACATCATGCTCTTTACGATGGAGGGCGACATCAAAGACCGCTTTATCAGCGTGGAGCTGGGCGGCCTCGTGGGCATGGTGCTCACGGTGCTGGCGATGCTGGCCATCGGTGCGCTGACGCCTGTTCTGGGCGGGATGCTGGGCCTGCTGCTGCCGCTGGGCGTAGTGCTCTTCATCCTCATCATCCTGCATCCCTACGCCCCAAGGTGCTGAACAATGTGGCTTTGCCTACCTGACCGCCGCCTGCATCGACAGCGCAGCTTTTGCAGCGAATCTGCCTCTCTTCTTCGGGGTGTACATCGTCGGCTCTCTGGTCTTCAACGGCGGCTGCGTGCTGCTCCTGAAGCCGGCCCGTTATCTGGCCGCCCGGAGCATCAAGAACGACGTCAAGGCTGACGCCTGAATCTGAGCTTCTCGCCTTTTCTTCTTTTTTCTCACAGCGCCCCGGCAGAAAAGATGCCGGAGCGCTGCACTTTTATGTGGATTCTGCCGTTTTTCCGTGCTACAATGGAGTAAAATAAGAGAAAGGAAGTTTCTCGCCATGTATGCTGCATCTCCTGCACGCTGCTCCACCCTGCCCTGCCACCGCGGCCCTGAACAACACCGCCTTCACCGCTGACGAGCTGGAAGCCATCGATAAGGCTTCCGGATGTTATAAGGAGTAATTTATGTCCAAAACTGTATGGATAACCGGAGCTTCTTCCGGCATTGGCCGGGAGTTTGCCCGCCGGTATGCCCGCCTCGGCTTCCGGCTCATCCTCACCGCCCGCCGCATCGACCGACTCGAAGCTCTGGCCGCAGAGCTCACCGCGAAGCACAGCACCTTCTGCCGCATCCTGCCCGCTGATCTGGAGCAGGAGAGCGAATGCGCCCGTCTCTGCGAGGCGCTGACGGACGAGCGCATCGATATTTTCATCAACAACGCCGGCTTCGGCGTCTGCGGCAGCTTTCTTGAGACCAGCGGCGAGAAAGAGCTCTCCATGGCGAAAGTCAACATGCTGGCCATGCACCAGCTGTTCAAGTTCGCCGTGAAAAAGATGGAGGCTCAGGGCTTCGGCACCGTGCTCAACGTGGCGTCCTCCGCCGGGCTGCTGCCGGGCGGACCCTATATGGCGGGCTACTACGCCACCAAAGCGTACGTTGTCAGCCTGACCCGGGGCGTGGCCGAAGAACTGCGGGAGCAGCACAGCCCGGTCTACGTCTGCGCCCTCTGCCCCGGCCCGGTGGACACCGAGTTCAACGAGCGGGCCGATGTGGTGTTCGCACTGCGGGGCATCCGCCCGGAGCTCTGCGTCGAGGAGGCCATGCGGGGGATGCTCCGCCGCAAGACCATCATCGTCCCGTCGGCCTCATGCGGGCGGCGACGACGGCCCAGCGGTTCATGCCGATGGCGCTCTTAATGCCCATCCTGGCCCACCAGCAGAAGAAAAAACTGGCTGAAGGGCCATTGTGTGCAACAAGCAGCAATCCCGGCCTTTGCAGAGTCCGTTTTTATGACAATTTCACGAAAACGCAGCAAAACGAGAGAAAAATTGCAGTAATTGTGCCAAGAAAACACCTTGACAGTCGGAATAAAGAATGCTACTCTAGTATACAAGAGGGCGCAGGGCCGGACAGTCCAGATTGCCGCTTCCCGTGGCGGCAGTTGGACTACCGGTATCGTCCGGCAGCGCAGCGCCCCGCAAAGCAAAATTCTGATTGGAGGATTTCATTATGGCACAGTGTACTCCCAAATCCTTTGACCTGACCGGCAAGGTCGCGCTCATCACCGGCGCATCTTACGGCATCGGCATGGCCATCGCAAAGGCAATGGCCGCAAACGGCGCTACCATCGTCTTCAACGACATCAAGCAGGAGCTGGTCGATAAGGGCCTCGCCGCTTATGAAGAAGCCGGCATCAAGGCTCACGGCTATGTCTGCGACGTCACCGATGAGGACGCCGTGAACGCCATGGTCGCAAAGATCACCGAGGAAGTCGGCCATATCAACATTCTGGTCAACAATGCCGGCATCATCAAGCGCATCCCCATGACCGAGATGACCGCTGCTCAGTTCCGTCAGGTCATCGATGTTGACCTGAACGCTCCGTTCATCGTCGCCAAGGCTGTCATCCCCGACATGATCGCTCAGGCGGCGGCAAGATCATCAACATCTGCTCCATGATGAGTGAGCTGGGCCGTGAGACCGTCTCCGCCTACGCTGCAGCCAAGGGCGGCCTGAAGATGCTGACCAAGAACATCGCCTCCGAGTACGGCGAGTACAACATCCAGTGCAACGGCATCGGACCCGGCTACATCGCCACCCCGCAGACCGCACCTCTGCGCGAGCGTCAGCCCGACGGCAGCGTCATCCCTTCGACAGCTTCATCGTCGCCAAGACCCCCGCAGGCCGCTGGGGCGAGGCTGAGGATCTGGGCGGACCCGCTGTCTTCCTGGCTTCTGCCGCTTCCGACTTCGTCAACGGCTCATCCTGTACGTTGACGGCGGCATCCTGGCTTACATCGGCAAGCAGCCGCAGTAAGTTTTTCCATATCCGGCATTTTTTGCGCCGTGTCCGCTGCCTTCCGGGTGCCGGGCGCGGCGCTCTTTTGTTTCCCATATCGACTTTTTTCCCGGAATCTGCTACACTGGTCATAATAATAAAAACAGGAGGGCTTTCCCATGAAGATCGCACTTATCAATGAGAACAGTCAGGCCGCCAAGAACGGCATCATCGAGGCCGCTCTGAAGAAGGTCGTAGAGCCGATGGGCCACGAGGTGGTCAACTACGGCATGTACGCTGCCGATGACGCCGCACAGCTGACCTATGTGCAGTGCGGCATCCTCGCCGCCATCCTGCTCAACAGCGGCGCTGCCGACTACGTCATCACCGGCTGCGGCACCGGCGAGGGCGCCATGCTGGCCTGAACAGCTTCCCCGGCGTCATCTGCGGCCATGTGGAGGACCCCGTGGACGCCTACACCTTCGCCCACGTCAACGACGGCAACGCCGTGGCCATGCCTTTCGCCAAGGGCTTCGGCTGGGGCGGTGAGCTGAACCTCGAGTACTGCTTTGAGAAGCTGTTCGGCTTCGGCCACGGTCAGGGCTACCCCAAGGAGCGCGTCGAGCCCGAGCAGCGCAATAAGAAGATCCTCGACGCGTCCGCGCCGCCGCCTTCAAGCCCCTCATCGAGTGCCTCAAGAGCATCGATCAGGACCTGCTGAAGGGTGCCATCGCCGGTGAGAAGTTCAGCGAGCTGTTCTTCGCCTCCTGCAGGGACGAGGAACTGGCCGCTTATATCAAGAGCCTGCTGGCTTGAGCGGTGGCCAGAGCATGACAGCCTGTATCACCTGAACGAGAACATCGCCCACCTGCTGGAGGGCTTTCTGGAATCGGCAGTCCCCCTCATCGCGGGGCTGGCGGAGGTCATCGGCCTGTTCATCATCGTGACGAGCCTTGTCAAGGCCACCTACCACTATGTACGGACGACCTTTTTCCACGACCGGTACGACTTCCATCACGAGATGAGCACCGGCCTGACGACGGCATTGGAATTTCTCATGTCGGCAGAGATCGCCAAGACCTTCCTTCTGCAGAACCTCGAGTCGGTCATCCCGCTGGCGGCGACTTTCGCGCTGCGCGCTCTGATGAGCCTGCTGCTCCATGTCGAAATGCGGGCAGACCACAAGGGAGAAAAATGATGCCTGCCAAAGTTTTCTTTGCCCATTCTTTTCCGGTTTGTGCAGAACGTCAAAAATAGCATCCAGCTCTTGACACTTTGACCAAACCGCCTTATACTCTTGCCATCGAAAGCAAAGGCGCTGACGGATGAAAGATCCGCCAGCGCCTTTTGTGTTTCCGGGGGAAGTGTATCCCCTGCGGCCAAGGGAGAAACAGAGGGCTTCCTTTTCCGGATTTTCCGCGCTGCTGCGCAGATAGAGGGGTGATTATTCTCATCTGGGCCTCGACATCCCGCTGTGGGTGTACATCGTGTTCCAGACCGTCTTCTGCGCCACGGCAGCCACCATCGTCTCCGGCTCCATGGCCGAGCGCACCAACTTCAAAGCCTACTGCGTCTACTCCGCAGCCATTTCGCTGGTGGTCTACCCCATCTGCGGCCACTGGATGTGGGGCGGCGGCTGGCTCCAGAGGATGGGCTTCCACGACTTTGCCGCCCTGCAGGACGTGGAGTAAGCGTCCCCCTGATTTCATCGCTATCCCGCCGAGACGGCGTGGATATATTGTTCTCCTTTTTCCTTTTTTCTGATAATTCCAAACACAGCTCAAAGCCCCGCTCCTTCACACAAGGGAGCGGGGCTTTGGCGTTTCTTGACAGCGCCCGTCCGTCGTGCTATCTTTGTGGGCAGGATATAAAAATACAGGAGTGCTATCATGAAAGAATTTTTGAAAAAGGAGCTTTATTCCTTCCGGGCCGTCGCGGCCATCCTGGCCCGCTGGCTGCTGCTGGCCGTCCCCACCGGCCTCGTCTGCGGTGCCGTCGGCACAGCGTTCCATCTGGCCGTGGAGCATGTCACCGCGTGGCGGGCCGCGCACATCTGGCTGCTCTGGCTGCTGCCGGTGGCAGGTCTTGCCATCGTGGCACTTATAAGGTGACGGGCTGCGAGGGGATGGGGACGAACAACGTCATCCGCGCCGTCCACAGCGGCGAGAGCGTCAGCCGCTGCTGGTGCCGGCCATCTTCTTCGGCACGGTGCTCACCCACCTCTGCGGCGGCTCGGCCGGGCGCGAGGGCGCGGCTTTGCAGATGGGCGGAAGCATCGGCTACAACATCGCAAAGCTCTTCCGCTTCTCCGACCACGACCGCCGCACGGCCACAGCCTGCGGCATGGCGGCGTTCTTCTCGGCACTGTTCGGCACGCCGCTGTCGGCGACCCTCTTCGGCATCATGGTGGAGGACGTGGGCCTCGCGTTCTCGGTGGCCTTTGTCCCCGGCTTCGCCGCTGCCTCATCGCCTACGGCGTCTCGCTGGCCTGCGGCATCTCTCCTACCCATTTTGAGCTGACCGCACCGGCGCTTTCCATTGATTCTACTCTGCTGGTGGCTGTGCTGGGCGTGGCCTGCGCGCTGGTAGCCCGGGCATTCTGCTGGCTGCTCCACACCATGGAGCACGAAATGCCCCGCCGCCTGCCGAACCCCTGGGTGCGTGCCGTCGTGGGCGGTGCTGCCGTGGTGGCCCTCTCCTACCTGATGGGCGTGGGCCGCTACAACGGCGCGGGCATGGACGTCATCACTGCCGCCGTGGAGCAGGGGCAGGCCCTGCCGTGGGACTTTATCTGCAAGATACTGCTGACCGCCCTTACCCTCTCGGCGGGCTTCAAGGGCGGCGAGGTCGTCCCCAGCTTCTACATCGGTGCGACCTTCGGCTGTGCATTCGGCCGCTGTTGGGCCTGCCCGCCGGGTTCTCCGCCGCCGTGGGCCTCGTCTCGGTGTTCTGCGGCGCAGCCAATACGCTTATCCCCTCCATCCTGCTGGCCTATGAGCTGTTCGGCGGCGTGGGGCTGGAGCTCATCGCGCTGGGCTGCGGCGTCTGCTATATGCTCTCCGGCACCCACGGCCTCTACAGCAGCCAGCTCTTTGTGACGGAGAAGCTGCTGTCGGAGTATACGGAGAGCTGGGGGAAGCGGCTCAGAAAATAAAAAAGGAACGGCAGCGCGTCGCTCCGTTCCTTGACAAATCCGATATTTCTGGTTATACTACAAATAGAAAAGGCGCTGGCCCGCAAACGGCTGGTCCCTCACCATAATGAGTCAAGAAAATGACCGCGACTAGTTGGGGAACTCAGAGGCGGTCATTTTTCTTGTTTTTATCGTCGCTGTGAGATACAGTCCAAGTGATTTGAAACGTCACATAAATTGCACCGCCGAGAAGCGAGAGCAACGCGGTAAATTCCAAAATGCTCATGGCTCTTATCCCCTTCCGCCCTTAAGCGTCGGGGGAGCGCGAATCTTCAAGAAAATCGCCTTACCCGGCACTCAGGTACCGGTAAGGGACAGCCGCCTGTGTTTGTGGTCAGCGCCTTGCCGCCAGAGGCGGCATCTATACGATACCATATTTCGTCTAAAAGTGCAAGAATTGTCCAGTCTAAATTTCTGCAGGCCAGCCCTTGATTTTTTCTGCGCCCCGTGCTACAATCATCTGTAGCTTCATCCTGTAATGCGCAGTGTGCGCAGGTTTTCTGCCGCCGGTGCGTCAAAATCAAATGTCCCAAAACGATGATGCGGACAAACCAAAGTCCCGTTCTCCATGCCGCAGAGAGGGCTGCCGTCCGGAAGGACGCGCTGCAAGCAGCCTGCCATGTGCCGGACTTCTACCACCGCAGAGTGCAGAGGCGAACCTCTGCCGGGTGCGCCCGTTACAGCACAGCGAGTGGCGTGCAGCAGCACGCAATTCGGGTGGAACCGTGGAACGCAGTTGGATTCTTTCAAAGGCGCTTCATCCCGTAGAGCAAATGCGGGGTGAAGCGTCTTTTTTGTTATACCAAACGCATTTTTCATGTCAAAAAGGAGTAACACCATGAAGATCATCTATAAGGACGGTCATGTGGACGAGTGCCCGCAGGACCAGGAACTGCATGTCATCCGCCACACCGCAGCCCACGTTATGGCTCAGGCCATCAAGCGCCTCTACCCGGAGGCTGACTTCGCCTTCGGCCCCGCCACCGAGAACGGCTTCTACTACGACGTTGACCTCGGCGACACCAAGCTGACCGACGAGGATCTGGCCAACATCGAGAAGGAGATGCACAAGATCACCAAAGAGAATCTGGCCATCAAGCCTTCATCCTGCCCCGCGCAGAGGCCGTCAAGCTGATGGAAGAGCGCCACGAGAACTATAAGGTCGAGCACATGGCTGACCTGGCCGACGAGACCGAGTTCAGCTTCTTCCAGCAGGGCGAGTACGTCGATATGTGCATCGGACCTCACCTGACCTACACCAAGGCTCTGAAGGCCTTCAAGATCACCCAGCAGTCCGGCGCATACTGGAAGAACGACAAAGAGAACAAGATGCTGACCCGCATCAACGGCGTGGCTTTCCGCAATCAGGAGGAGCTGGACGCCTGGGAGAAGGAGCAGCAGGAGGCCCGTGAGCGCGACCACCGCAAGATCGGCAAGGAGATGGGCCTGTTCATGACCGACGACCTGGTTGGCCGCGGTCTGCCCATGTTCCTGCCCGCAGGCTACACGGTCTGGCAGGAGCTGGAGAACTATATCAAGGAGAAGGAGCGCGCCCGCGGCTACCTGCACGTCATGACTCCCTGCATCGGCACCGTGAATCTGTACAAGACTTCCGGCCACTGGGACCACTACCGCGAGAACATGTTCCCCGCCATGGAGATGGAGGCGAGAGCTACGTCCTGCGCCCGATGAACTGCCCCCATCACATGATGATCTACGCAAACCGTCCCCACTCCTACCGCGACCTGCCCATGCGCATCGGCGAGATCGCACACGACTTCCGCTATGAGCCTCCGGCACCCTGAAGGGCATCGAGCGCGGCCGTCACTTCTGCCAGAACGACGCTCACCTGTTCTGCACTCCGGAGCAGATCAAGAGCGAAGTCGCTGATGTCTGCAACCTCATCTTCGAGACCTACAAGGATTTCAACATCACCGATTACCGCTGCGTTCTGTCCCTGCGTGACCCCGCCGACAAGAAGAAGTATCACGACGACGACGCGATGTGGAACCACGCTGAGAACGCTCTGCGCGAGGTCCTGACTGAGCTGGGCATCCACTTCACCGAGGAGATCGGCGAGGCTGCTTTCTACGGCCCCAAGCTGGACGTCAACGTCAAGCCCGCTGTCGGCGCTGAGTACACCCTGTCCACCTGCCAGCTGGACTTCTGCCTGCCCGCAAAGTTCCACCTGACCTATGTGGACAAGGATGGCTCCGAGAAGACCCCCGTTGTCCTGCACCGTGCGATCCTCGGTTCTCTCGACCGCTTCATGGCCTACCTCATCGAGGAGACCAAGGGCAAGTTCCCCACCTGGCTGGCTCCTGTTCAGGTCAAGGTCCTGCCCGTCTCCGAGAAGACCCTTGAGTATTCCGAGGCCATCACCGAGAAGCTGGTGGAGGCCGGTGTCCGTGTGGCTCTGGACGACGACAACCAGAAGATCGGCTACAAGATCCGCGCCGCACAGCAGGTGGACCGTGTGCCTTATATGCTGGTCCTGGGCGCCAAGGAAGCCGAGGCCGGCAACGTCTCCGTCCGTGACCGCAAGGGCGAGACCACCACGATGGAAGTGGATGAGTTCATCGCAAAGGTCACTTCCGAGATCAAGAACCGCAGCCTGTAAGCTGTAACGTAAGATACAAAAATCCCCTCCGCCGTCTGGCAGAGGGGATTTTTATTTACGCTTTGTTATTTCAGCAGATTGTTATCCGTAAAGTAGTCGATCCGCATGGACTTGCGGACATCGGCGAGGGTGGCGGCGGCGGTCTTTTCGGCCACGGCGCTGCCTTCCTTCAGAATTTCCACGACCTCGGGCAGGCGCTGCTCCCACTCCTTGCGGCGGCTGCGGATGGGCTCCAGCTCAGCCTGCATGACGCTGTTCAGGAACTTCTTCACCTTCACGTCGCCCAGACCGCCGCGCTGATAGTGTGCCTTCAGCTCGTCGAGGCTCTGGTACTCGGGCAGGAACTCGGCAAAGTGCTCCGGGCGGCTGAATGCATCCAGATAGATGAAGACGGGGTTGCCCTCCACCTTGCCGGGGTCCTGCACGCGCAGGTGGTTCGGGTCGGTGTACATGGACATGATCTTCTTCTTGATGTCCTCGGGCTCATCGGAGAGGTAGATGCAGTTGCCGAGGCTCTTGCTCATCTTGGCCTTACCGTCGGTGCCGGGCAGGCGCAGGCAGGCGCTGTTCTGGGGCAGAACGATCTCCGGCTCCACCAGAGTCTCACCGTAGACGGCGTTGAACTTATGGACGATCTCGCAGCACTGCTCGATCATGGGGCGCTGGTCCTCGCCTGCGGGGACGGTAGTGGCCTTGAAGGCGGTGATGTCCGCAGCCTGGCTGATGGGGTAAGTGAAGAAGCCCACCGGGATGCTGGACTCGAAGTTCTTCTGCTGGATCTCGGCCTTGACGGTGGGGTTGCGCTGCAGGCGGGAGACGGTGACGAGGTTCATATAATAGAAGCTCAGCTCGGTCAGCTCCGGCACCATGGACTGGATGAAGATGTGTGCCTTGGCGGGGTCGATGCCCACGGCCAGATAGTCCAGAGCGACCTGCAGGACGTTCTGGCGCACCTTCTCCGGGTTGTCGGCGTTGTCGGTGAGGGCCTGTGCGTCAGCGATCATGATATAGATCTCGTCGAACTTGCCCGAGTTCTGCAGCCGGACACGCTCCTTCAGAGAGCCGACATAGTGGCCGACATGGAGCCGGCCCGTCGGGCGGTCGCCCGTCAGAATGATCTGTTTCATACTTTTCTCCTTTTTCATCAGGCGCATTTTTCCTCAGCCTCTCCGTCACAGCTGACGCTGTGCCGCCTCCCTGATAGGGGAGGCTCTGGCGAAAAGGGTAAGTTTTCGGTTTTGCCAAGGGCTCTCCTATCAGGAGAGCTGGACGCCGCAGGCGGCCTGAGAGGTTCATTTTTTTATAAGTATATCCCCCGCCGCTTTCCCTGTCAACAAAAGCCGCACCGGAACGGGCAAAAAAGAAAAAGCGATGGAAAACTTCCATCGCTTTACTGGCGCCTCTTGCCTGACTCGAACAGGCGACACCCTGATTAACAGTCAGGTGCTCTAACCGACTGAGCTAAAGAGGCATCTATATAAAACGGCGCAGAGCGTTTTACTGCTAAAATGGTGACCCGTACCGGAATCGAACCGATGTTAAAGGCGTGAGAGGCCTCTGTCTTAACCGCTTGACCAACGGGCCATACTACCATTGCATCGGGTGCTGTTCCCGACTCGATTATTTTAGCACAGCGCACCCGCTTTGTCAACAGGCATTTTCAATTTTTCAGCAAATTTTTCGAAAAATCAGAACAGCCGATGCACTCTGCCCTTCACAGCCCCCAGAAGGACGTTCAGGTAAAGGCCCATGACGCTCTCCACCTCGCCCAGCTCCATGCTCTGGCGCTGGGGCAGGCCGGCCAGCGTACCGCGGTAGAGGCAGCGCAGCTCGGGCAGCTCGGCGTAATCGCTGGGGTGCATGAGGGTGCTGGGCTTTGGCAGCTCCAGCGCACCGCTCTTCTGGAGCACCTCGCTGACGAACTGGGAGCAGAAATAATGCCGGCGGCGCTGCCAGCGGATATGCATCCAGCAGAGCAGCAGACCCAGCGAATTGAAGCGGTAGAGCTCCCCGTGGTGCATCATGTGCTGGGTGCGGCGCTTGGCGCGGGTGTAGGCCTCATCCGTCACTTCCAGCGCGTAGAGGGCGCAGGGGATGTTCTCCCGCATGAGGAACACGCCCCGGTTCAGGTACTCCCGGCTGGGACCTGCGGGGAACATGGTATAACCATTCTTGCGGGTAGAGCTGTAAAGGGTGCTCAGGTCCTCGTCGAAGGCGAGGGAGATGTGGGTGTACTGCGCACCGGTCAGGCTGTACACGAGGTTCGAGAGCAGGGTGCCGGAGCGGGTAAGAAATATGTAAAGCGTCTTCATCGTCGTTGTTTCTCCATGCTGGCGGCTCATGGCCGCGGGTCAGATTGACTCAGTATATCATAAGTCGTGCGTTTTTTCCAGATAAATCGCAAAATATCCACAAATCGAAAATGCTATCAATAAGAGTAACAAAGGGAAATCCCTTGTTACTCTTATTTTTTGTCGCAATCGGAGGTGAAAAAGCCATGAGCGAAAAATACATTAGCCCCGCCGAACGGGAGTATATCGCCAAGGCGTGGCGCAATTACGCGAGTGTGGCGGAGATCGCCACGCACCTGGGGAAATCCAGAAAAACGATCTACGCAGAATTACGGAGAGGCCAGGACGGCGAAAAGCTGGACCGGAACCAGCGCCCCGCCTATGACCCGGAACTGGCGCAGCGCCGTTTCCAGGCTAACCTCCGACGCAGAGGCAAGCCACAGCAAGCGGGCACCTGATACGGACGCGAGAGGAGAACGCCATGGACGACAGAAGCACAGCCATTTCCGCGGCGGAGGTGGCGGACGACAGGGCGGAGATCGCGGCGGCGGTCAAATCGGCCAAGGCTTTCCGGGACAAGCTGGAGGGCGTCGGGATCTCATACCACAAATTGCTGGCGCTGGAGGAAGCGCGGCGCGACATGAACGACCTGGCCCACCATATCCTGCTGGGCTGGGAGAATGGGGAGGGTTTTCCGCATGAATGAAAACACTATGCTGGTGCCACAGATGGGCATAAACATGGAGCAGGCCACGGCAAACTGTGAGGAACTGGCCAAGGCGATCCGCGAGATGACGGCGGGCGTTCTGACCACGGTAAACAGTTTCTGCAGATGGATCCGCAAGGTGGCGGCGGAGGTGGCAGCACAGCAGGAAATGGAAACGGCGCTGCGCTGGGCGTCGGTTGACAACCGCCCGCTTTATAACCGCTACCGCCACACCAAAAAGAAGCGGATCCGCAAGAAGTACGCCAAGCGGATCCTGGAATGGTACAGAACGGAGGTGGCCCCGTGTTGAGGCTGAAAGCTAACAAAACCAGCCTTTACAATCTGGTGGCGACATACAAGCCCCTGCCGGGTATGCGCCGCGTGGATTTCCAGAAAGCGAATGGCCGCCCGGACTACTGGCTGGAATGGACGACGGACGACGGCCACACGAAAGCGTTTCTTTCCTCCTCCATGGGGCACCCGATCCTGACGATCACGACGCACGACGCGGCGGGCGGGCAGCTGTACCATGAGGCGCACCGCCTTTCCGCTGAGAGCCTGCGGGAGCGCGGCATGGTGGAGGAAGTCACAACCGCCATGGAGAGGAGGCGGCAGGCACATGGCAGAGCGTAACGACATGACCGCGGCCCTGGTGACGGCCTACACCTCCCCGCAGCTGGCCGCAATCAACGAATACCTGGAGGCGGAAAAGGCCGTCAGGACTGCGGCTGAAATATTAGGGCTTGACGCGGATCTGATGATTGCGGAGGCGGAGGGGCTGGCACGGGCTACGACATTTTCAAACGTGGAGGCCTTTATTTCGTGGCAGATCAAGCCGCCAGCGGAAAGCGGGAGGTGAACGGCCATGCCTGACCATATCCCCCTCCCCGCCAAACAGTACAGCGTGATCTATGCGGATCCGCCGTGGGCATACCAGCAGGCCGGGGCCACCGCGAAAGCCCGCGGCACCGCCGTGAAGCATTACCCCACCATGACCACCGCAGAAATATGCGCCCTGCCGGTGCGCGAAATCTGCGGGGGGGGTGCGCTTGTTTCATGTGGGCGACATTCCCCAATATCGCGGAGGCCATCAAGGTCATGGAGGCGTGGGGCTTTACATACAAAACCGCAGCTTTCGTGTGGGTCAAAAAGAACCGGAAGAACGGCGGCAATTTCATGGGCATGGGCGCCTATACCCGCGCAAACGCGGAGGTTTGCCTGCTGGGCGTCACGCCGGGCTTTAAGGCAAAGACGCAGATCCGCGCCCACAATGTCCACCAGATCATAGAAGCCCCGTTCGAGGGGCACAGCAAGAAACCAGACGAAACCCGCCGGCGGATCGTGGAACTGCTGGGCGACGTGCCCAGGCTGGAAATGTTCGCCCGCCAGAGGGCTGACGGCTGGGACGCCTGGGGCAACGAAGCCCCGGAAGCATAGGAGGAACGGCAAATGTCTGATTTTTTAGAAAGAAACGGCCTGCAAACCGTGGCCCAACATTTCAAGGATCTGTTTCTGGCCAGCGTCCACCGCGACGGTGCGGAGGAACTGCTGGAGCGCCTGGAGAATGAAACGGACTTTTTCGAGGCCCCGGCGGGAGCCAAGCACCACGGCGCTTTCCCCGGTGGCCTGGTTATTCACAGCCTGAACGTTTACCGTCGTCTGCGGGAAATCACGATCCGCGACCTGACGCCCAGGGACGCGCTGGGGCCTGCCCCCATCTCCGAGCAGGAGGAGGAAACCGTGGCGATCCTGGGGCTGTTGCATGACGTGTGCAAGGCAGGCGTGTACCACATTGAAAGAAAACGCCGCAGGAACCCGGAAACGGGTGTGTGGGAGGACTACCTGGGTTATACGTTCCGGGATCCCCTCCCCCTGGGGCACGGAGAAAAGAGCCTGTACCAGATCGCCCGGTTTATCCGGCTGGAGGATCACGAAGCCCTGGCAATCCGCTGGCACATGGGAGCCTATGACACGGCGGCCCGTACAGACCTGCGGGACCTGTCCGCGGCCATGGACGCAACGCCATGGGTGTGGCGGCTGCATGAGGCTGATATGTGCGCCGCCCATATTGACGAAAGGGGCACGGACGAATGACAAAGCTGTTATGCTTGCCCTGCGCCATCGATCTGGAGGCCAGGGGTAAGACTGTAAAACCCGTCGCGCAGAGGTGTGAGAAAATCACCTGTTCGGAGTGCGGACGCCGCCGGTTCGGTATCACCTATGAGGTGACCGGGCGGGCCACCAGAAAAAAGGAGGTAACGAAGAAATGAGCCAGAAAGGCGAAAAATACGCCCGCCGCATGGAGCGGCGCGTGGACAAGCTGGAGCAGGACGTGGCGGCCATCACCACCGAGCAGACCACCCAGGGGGTGCGGATCTCTGCCGTGGAGGACGATCTGGCCGTTTACCGGGCGGCGGTGTCCGCCCGTGAGTTGAAACAGGCCGCGGCGGAGATCAAGGCGGCCAAGGAGCGCAGAACCGCCCGCGCGGCGGAGCGGGAGCGCAAAGCCCGCCGACGCAATAAGGTTCTGGCCTTTATCGCCCTGGCGCTGTTCGTTGCCGTCTGCGTGGTCATGGTGGCCAAGGCGTACAGCGAGGAACCGGCGGCGGAACCTGCCACGCCGGAAGCGTCGGCGGCCCCGGCGGCAATCCTGCCTGCGGAATTGCTGTTCACCGCGGCGGCGGAGGAGGAATACATGGAGGATCCGCAGGAAGCGGAAAAGATCGAGGAGGCGCTGCTGGCGCAGGGCTATTTCTCCCTGGCGGTTCCAATGCCCTACGAATGGCAGGACTACATGAGGACGTACTGCGAGGAATACGGCTGCCCCTATCCTCTGGCCCTGGCGGTGGCACAGACGGAAAGCAATTTCGACATGGCCGCCGTGGGCGCCTCTGGTGAGGTGGGGATCATGCAGTTAAACCCAGGCCCCGGCGGTTCCTACCATGCGGAGATCCAGGCGGCCACGGGGCTGGATCCCACCACCGCCTCCGGGAATATCGCGGGCGGCTGCTACAAGCTGGGCCTGTATCTGGCCAAGTATGGCAACGTCGAAAAGGCCGCCATGGCCTACAACATGGGCGAGGGCGGCGCGAGAAGCGCATGGGACAGCGGGATCACCTCCACCGACTACTCCAAGGCAGTCAAGGAGGCCATGGAAACATGGGAATGTACGGTGAACGCCTGGGGCGGGGTGTAACCCGCGAGGCCGCCCGCAAGTATGAAACGTCTGTGACGGAGCGGGCACGGCGGGAACGCTGGCAGGCCAGCGGCTGCGCCAGAGTGGTAAGCCGGAAATATGGCACCGTCGTGGTGCCGCACGGTTCCAATTTTGCCGCCCTGCTGAACGCGGCGGAGGTTTGGGGCTGTGACTGGACAGAAATACGGGACGCAGAGGTGTGGAGGGCCGACAAGGAGGAAAGGCCGGTGCCTATGCCGCACCTTATATAAAAGGAGGGTTTCAAATGCTGATTAACGAGGGCGGGCTGATCCGCGCCATCAAAAGAGCCTACAAAGCGGGCGGGTACACCGTCCTGAACACCGGCAACGACGTGGCCATTTACACGGATCACTGGTTTGCTATGGCCAACCGCGCCCTGCTGCCGCGCAAGGTGTTGGCCACCATCGTGGAACACATGGGCATGATCCCGGAGCGAGATATGCCCACGTCGATCATTAAGGACACGGAGCCGCAACTGGTTTTGAGAGAAACGGCGGCGGACGATATGGACCACTGGCGCGGCGGTGACCGCGGCGAGGAGGTCACCATGGTGCCGGTGGTTATGCAGGGGTTCCAGATTTACCAGCCGCCTGGCGGCGGTGCCTGCTGGGGCGTTCCCCTGTACCTGGTGGACATGATCGAGCGGGATCCGGCGGAGCATATCGGCGCGGACGTGATCGACAAGGATCGCCTGCTGTGGGAGGCCGACGGCGAGGCCGTGGTGATTAACGCAGTACGGAAAGCCTGTTCCGGCTGGGCAAAGGAATGGGAGCGGGCCGTGTGGAACGCCCTGGAGGGTGTGGACCTCCACAAAGAGGAGGCCGGGCGGTGAATAACTTTGAAAGGATCACGGCCTCCCCGGAGGCCCTGGGGGATTTCCTGGGCGCCTCCCTATCCTGTCCGGCCCGTGGGACGACGATTTCCACCGGGTATTTTGCGACAGCTGCAACGCGGAGAACTGCGACGCTGAAAACTGCGCCCACCAAGCTGAACGAAATAGCCCTACCTGGTGGCTGAAACGTGAGTGCGACGACACGGATCTGACAACCGCACCGGAAGAAATTAAAACCGCCATTCTGGAAAACGACAAGCTATTACGCGAACGGGAGGCGGGGAAATGAAAATACTGATCGGCGGAAGCCCTGCACACATTGGAGTATCGCACAGACGAAGAACCGCGAAACCGAAGCCAGCGGCATAGGCTGGGAACTGTTCTTGAATTACCGTATTGCACGGGATAAGTACCAGCCGGATTTTTTCCTGTACGAAAACAATAAAAGTATGTCGCCCGCTATCCGGGCGCAGATCACGGCGGAGTTAGGCGTGGAGCCTGTTCTGATTAACAGCGCCCTGGTGAGCGCACAGAACCGCCAGCGCCTGTATTGGGTGGGCAGGCGGAACCCGGACGGTACATACAGCCAGGTGGCGGTGGAGCAGCCGGTGGACCGTGGGATCCTCCTGCGCGATATTCTGGAAAGCGGTGTCTGCTGGAAAGAAAAAGGGTATGCCCTGCTGTCCACAACTGGAGGAACCACGGTGGACGACATGGTTTCCAGACACCAGCGGAATGGTGCGGCGGAACCTGTTGCCATTAAGCCGCTGACCGAAAAAGAAATGGATTATATGGTGCGCGAAACCAAGGACGGGCGGAACCATTTTGATTTCGATTATTTCCACGACGCAACGCAGGAAAAAAGCGCCTGCGTGACGGCGAACACCCACAAGGGCGTCCCATATAACGTTCTGGTGGAGCCGGTGAGGATCGGGACCATTGAGAACGACGCAAAGAACCAGACTTTTGACAGCCAGCAATACCGTGTTTACAGCCCGGACGCCAAAAGCGTAACCCTCTGCGGGAATGGCGGCGGCTTGGGCGCAAAAACCGGGCTTTATGCCGTCCCTGTGGATGGGCGCGTCGTGGGGCGCAGGATCAACGAGCAGGGGCACCGCGACGATTACAACGAGGAGATCGAGCGGATCCAGCGTTTCGAGGTAAACGAGGATCCGAACAAAACAAATTGCCTGTCAACCGTGGAAAAAGACAATATGATCGCCGTCCCCGTCCGCGTCGGCGCCATGCCGAACAAGGACGGCGAACTGGGCACCAGCCAAAGCCGCCGCATTTACAGCACCGACGGCAAGAGCGTTTCCCTGCAGGCAAGGCCGAACGGCGGCGGAGCCGACGGTGCGGCCACCGGCCTGTATGCCGTGCCCGTTATCCCGGACGGGAAAGGGCAGTTTGTAATTAAGGCGGCAGGCGGAAAAGAAATCCCAGTTTACGAGGTTCGCGGCGGGCGGATCACCATCAAAGGAAAGACATACCCCATTAAACTGGCAGACGGATTTTACATCATTCGCAAGTTGACCGTGACGGAATGTAAACGCCTCCAGACCGTGCCGGACACATACGCCTTTCCTGTCAGCGACACCCAGGCGTATAAAATGCTGGGCAACGGCTGGACCGTGGACGTGATCGCCCACATTATGAGCCATTTTACCGGGCTGACAGAGGAGGCGGTGGAAGTGCTTTCCATGTACGACGGCATGAGCTGCGGCCATATCGCGCTGGACAAGCTGGGCGCGGAGATCACCGCCTATTATGCAACCGAGATCGACAAATACGCCGTACAGACCACACAGCACAATTTCCCGGACACCGTGCAGCTGGGCGACGCTTTCCAAGTTCGCGCAGAGGACTGGCGCCTGCCGGAAACTGTGGGAATGGAGGCGCCCGCCAATGGCTGAAATAATCCTGACGGGCGACGCGCTGGAGCAACTGCGGCATTTACCGCCCGAAAGCGTCCATACCTGCGTCACCTCCCCGCCCTACTATAATTTGCGAGATTATGGCGCGGCGGGTCAAATCGGAAACGAGGCCAGCGTGGAGGAATACCTGCAATCGCTGGTTTCTGTTTTCCGTGAGGTCCGGCGGGTTCTGCGGACGGACGGAACCCTGTGGGTGAACATGGGCGACAGCTACGCCACCAGATCAGGAAGCCAGCCGCCGACGAATACCCGTAATTCCTGCGGCCACACAGCGAAGCGTACGCCGCGGGGGTACAAATACAAAGACCTGATCGGCGTTCCCTGGCAGCTGGCTTTTGCCCTCCGGGCAGACGGGTGGTATTTGCGCCAGGATATTATATGGAACAAATCCAACTGTATGCCGGAGAGCGTCCGGGATCGCTGCACCAAGAGCCACGAATATATTTTTCTACTTTCCAAATCGGAACGCTATTATTTCGACGCGGCGGCGATCAGCGAACCCGTTACATCAACCAAGGGCAACGCCAGGACGTTCCGCGGCGGCGGTGCCTACACCGGCGGGCGGGCACACGACAACAGCGCCCAGGTGGAGCGCGAGAGCCACGGGAACCGAGAAAACCAGACGGGCCGCCGGAACAAGCGGGACGTGTGGACCGTAAGCACAAACGGCTTTCGCGGCGCCCATTTTGCCGTGTTTCCTGAAAAGCTGATTGAACCCTGTATTTTAGCAGGCAGCCCATTGGGCGGCACGGTCCTGGATCCGTTCGCCGGGAGCGGCACCACCGGAGTGGTGGCCAAGCGCCTGCGGCGCGATTTCATAGGCTGCGAGATCAACCACGACTATGCACAAATGGCAACTGACAGAATAGCGGCGGCCACGCCGTAAGGAGGGCACCGTGGAAGTAACTGTAAATATGACCGCAGAGGAGTTTCTGGAGTTTGTGGCCTGGGGGAAAGACCGGGACTATTACAAAAGCAGGCTGGACAAGGAACTGAACAAGCGGGAAATACTGGCAAAGAAAACGTGCTGGGCAATCGACGCAGATCCGAAGAAGCCCGGCAAGGTCAAAATCATTGACCAGGACCACGCGGCGGAATTGCTGGAAATGGCCAAGGATTACCTGGCATAAAAAGAAAAGCCACCTGCGCCCGGTGCTGTCAACACGGCGCAGGTGGCAATATAGACGACGGAAAACCGTCCGATATACCTATATTATATCAGGTTCCCGGACGGAATACAAGCCGGAAAAAGCGACGGGGCCACGGCCCCGTATAGCGCCGGTAAGAGTGATTAGTAAAGTGACCAGCAGCAGAAAAGGAGGCACCCATGGCCTACGTTCATAGGGTGGTGAAAGCTGGTCCGTGTGTCGAACACAAGAAAATGCAATCTTTCCGGGTTCACACCAAAGGAGTGAAGCGCGGCCCCAATACTGGGCACACCACCGAGAAGCAGGAGCGGATCAACGAGCGGGTGGCAGAGGAACACCTGCGCTGGGATATAAACGCCAATTTCGGCCATAGGGATCTCCACGCCGTTTTACACTACTACGTCAAGGACAGTTCTTTCGAGGAGGTCCTGGAGAACAAGGCCGCCTTTCTGCGGAACCTGCGGAAACTCTGCAAAAAGCGCGGGATCACGTTCAAGGCCGTGGTGGTCATAGAAACCAAGCGCATGACCAACCCGCACATTCACGTTATCATTTCCCGCATGGATCCGGAGATCATCACGGAGGCGTGGGAGAATGTCCCAAGAGGCGGCGGAGGTATCAGCTTCAAGCCTATGGACAGGCGCGGCAACCACTACAAGCTGGCCGCCTACCTGATGAAAGAAAGCCGTTCCACCATGGAGAGGTACAGAGAGATCGGCAAGCGCGGGAAGCGGTACAGCAAAACGCAGAACATGGACAAGCCGGAAATCACATACACCGCCGTGCCTGCGTCCAGCTGGAGAAAGGACCCGAAAGCGAGAAAGGGCGCCGTGCTGTATAAGTTCGACGACGGATCCACCTGCCGGAGCGGGTGGCATGAGATCAGCGGTTACCCATACCAGGAGTATTTCGAGATTTTCAACGAATAGGAGGGTTTTCTGTGAAAATCTACATATCAGGCAAGATCACCGGGGACAGGCGTTATAAAGCCAAGTTCCGAGAGGTGGAAAAGAAGCTGGCGGCGGCGGGCCATATCGTACTGAACCCCGCCACGGCGCCGGAGGGCTGCGCCCCGTGGATTATATGCGCCTGTGTTTCGCCATGATGGAGCGGCGGACGTGGTTCTGTTCATGCAGGACTACCAGGACAGCCGCGGCGCCATGCTGGAATGGGCGTGGTGCCAGTACGTTGGGAAACAGACCTGTTTCGACCTGGCGGCGTTTGGAGGTGCGGACGCATGAGTATTATTTGCATAGCCAAAGGAACGGCCACCATAGGCATGACAACGCGGGGCGCAGATGGGAAAATCATAAGCCAGACACCGGCACGGTGGGAGCATGACCCGGACGGCGGGTGTGTTGCCCTCTGGACTATGAACCCGGAAACCGAGGAACAGGAAGCCCCGGCGCGTATCTATGGCGACTGGCAGGCGTCGGAATACCTGGGCGACGTTCTGGCGGAACTGAAACCGCGCCGCAAGGTGAACCTGCCGGATTTCCCGGCAATCGTCCGCGCGGCCATGGCCGACGGTATGGACATTTGCGTGTACTGCCAGAGTTTTGACTGTAACGAGTGCATAGTGAACGAGTGGAAAAGCGAAAGGAGCGACGAAGAATGAACAAGACGAAAATTGACTGGGCCACAATGTCCTGGAACCCCGTAACCGGCTGCCGCCATGGCTGCCCGTACTGCTACGCCAGGCGAACGGCCACACGCTTCAACGCAGGGCTGGAGGATCCGGCCCCGCTGGCCGGCGGCCTCCATGTGCTGCCGGAGAAGATCAAGCGACGCCATACCCGTATGGTTTCGAGCCTACCCTGCACCGCTACCGCCTGGGCCAGCCGCAGAACACAAAGGAACCGCAGACCGTGTTTGTTTGCAGCATGGCGGATCTGTTTGGGCGCTGGTGCCCACCTCCTGGATCGTGGAGGTGCTGGACGCCTGCCGCAAGGCACCCCAGCACCGCTATTTGTTCCTGACAAAGAACCCGGCCCGGTATCTGGAGTTGGACCACCTGGCCCTCCTGCCCCACGAAAGCAATTTCTGGTATGGCAGCACCGTGGCGAACATGGACGCGGTGGGAATGTACGTCATGCAGGGTGTGAACATCAACAGCTTTTGGAGCATGGAGCCGCTGCTGGGGCCGGTGGACATGGCCGCGGCGGAGGGTTTACCGGAGTGGGTGATCCTGGGCGCCGAAACCGGCAACCGACCGGACAAGGTGACGCCCGCCCGCGAGTGGGTGGACAACATCGTGGCATTTTGCGAGGAGAACGAGATCCCTGTGTTCTTCAAGGACAATCTGCGGAAGTATTTCCCGGATCTCCCTGCCTCTGCTTTCCCCTGGGAGGTGTGAGCCGTGGAAAACACCGAGAAAGTGGAGATCGGTTACACCGTGCCGAAAGAACGCTGGCAGGAAGCAGCCAAGAACCTGGAGGAACTGGGGAACGTGCTGGCCGCTGGATTTCTGAAACAGAACAAGGACGGGCGCGGGAAAGAGGACGCGGACGACATTATGGCGGACATCATGCTGGCCTGCATGGCGCTTTACCATGTGGCGGAGTTCGCAACGGACAAATGCCGGATCATTCCGCTGCCCGGCAAGGACGGAGGTTAATATGCTGGCTGTGCTTATGAGCATGAAACCGGAGTGGTGGGAGAAGATCCTGGCCGGCGAAAAAACGTTGGAAATCCGAAAGACACACCCGCAAAATGAAAGGCTTGAATGGCCCGTGACCGTTCTGGTGTACGTTAGCGGCACCGGAGCGGTGCAAGGTCAATTCCTTTGCCCTGGGGAAGTATCATACCGAACCATGCAAGACCTGGAAGAAATGTCATGCGTTCCGCGTGAGGATCTGCTGAAATACGCAAAAGGCAGGCGGCTTTCCGGCTGGATCGTCCAGTCACCGGAGAAGTTCGACGCGCCCAGCCCTCTGGCAGAGTTCGGCCTGGACCGTCCGCCCATGTCGTGGCAGTATGTGGAGATCCCGGACGCGGCGGAGGAATAGAAAATGTTTGTTATCATGGACGAATTTAACCCATGGCCGCCTGTGAACTGTAACGACTGCCGGAACGTGAGTTGCACGGAGGCGGAGCAGGAAAAGGCCATGGGGAAACCACCGCATATTTGCCGGGAATACAAAAAGCGGGTTTTTCACGGCACGAACAAGCGCGGCTTTCATAGCTGCCTGCACCCCTGCGTCGATTGCATAAAAGACCGCTTCCGAAAGTTTGAAAGCCGGGGGAAAACGTAATGGCCATAAACGTTTCCGACCTGCCGCCGAAATATCAGGAGCAGGCCATGAAAAAGTACATGGAGCAGCAGAAACAGCGGCGGGGGCCAGCACCTCCCGCCGCGCCGCCGCAGGATCCGGCAAAGGGCACGAAATACCACAACACCCCCACCGAGCGGGTGACAGCCTCCGGGGCCGTCCTGCATTTCGACAGCCAAAAAGAGGCCCGCAGGTTCGACGTTCTGGCTGCCCGCCAGGCAAGGGGGCAGATCCGCGATCTGCGCCTCCAGGTGGATTTCACCCTGCAGGAAGCGTTTACCGACACGGAGGGAAAGCGGGTGCGGGCGATCCGCTACAAGGCGGATTTTACATACTACCAGCCGCCAAACAGGCAGCTATACGGAAGTCATGCGCCATACTACACAGAACAAAGCGGGGTGCCCTGGGAGTTCGTCGTGGAGGACGTAAAGAGCAAGGCCACCAGAACGGCCAAGTATGCCATGAAAAAGAAAATGCTAAAGGACCGTTTTGGGTACGACATTACCGAGGTGTGAGAATGAGCAAAAAGACAACGGACGAAACCTGGGCCGTGAGGCTGTCAAGGAATACCTGCAGCAGTACCACACGGCTGTGGGGAAAAAGCGGATCCTGGAGGAGCGCCACCGCGTCCTTTCCAGCGAACTGCGGGCGCCCAGTACGGGGTCCGCGTTCAGGTTGACGCCGCCGACCAAGCCGACAAAGACGGACGGATCCGTGTCCGTTGTCTTTCGGATCTCCGAAGTGGAGGACAGGATCGAGGAGCAGCGGGAGGAAATGGCCAAGGCCGTCCTGAACGTTATGGACTTGATCGACGTATTACCGGCCAACTCCACCGAGCGCACCGTGGTGGAAATGCGTCACATAGATTGCCGGGGCTGGGATAAGATCGCGGAGGCCCTTTACATGAGCCGGTCCAATGTGTTCAACTACTACAACGCCGCCCTGGATAAAATCCTGGAGAACAAGCGCAACCGGAAACTGCTGGAGGAATACATGGCCCGGAAGCAGCAGCGGGCAGGGCCGCACGGGCGGAATAATCGCCCCTGAAAAGTTTGGACGCTTTTGGACTATTGACCGTGCTATACTGATAGCATGGAAAGCAGCGCAGGGGTGAAACCCTGAAACGAATACCGAGAACCACCAGCCGAAAGGCCGGTGGTTCTTTGCTTTCCACACCATGGCCGGGGAGTGTACCGCGGGGGCTTTCCTCCTTTCACCCTGCGCCGCTGCGGCGTGTGCATACGCGGCGGCCCGGCCTAACCCTCCCGCCCTGGGTGCCTTTGCCGAGGGGCACCCAGGGCACCCGTTAAGGACCCCGCACCCCCCTGTGTAGGTACTCCCCAGCAGGAAAAGCCGTGCGGGGCAAGGAAAGCCCGACGTTTTACCCTGTGAAAACAGGAAAAAATCCGGCTGTTACGTTACGGTTTTTTTGAAATGCCGGGAAAGTTATACCCCCTACGGGGGTATAAGCCGAAAAAGGAGCGGAGAAAAAAACGAAATCGACCAAAACCGGAAAAGCGAAACCGGCGGGGCACCCTGCCGGAGCAAAAAGGAGGTGGCGCCGGTGGCGGAAAAGAAGCGGACCGGCGGCACCGGAAAGCGGGCAAAGAGTGAAAAGCCGGTGGTGCTGTCCGGCACGGTGCCGGAGTGGTCCAGCACCACGGTGATCTCCCAGCTGCTGGGGAAAACGGTCCGCCGTGTGCAGCAGCTGACCCAGGAGGGCGTCCTGGAAACAGAGATCCCGCCCGGCGGCGGTGCCCGCAAATATAGAACCTGCGCCACGGTCCAGCGTTATGTGGCATACGTCGAGGCGAAAGCCCAGGAAACCGGCGAAAACAGCCGGGCGGCGGAGTTGACGCTGAAAAAGCTGG
>ENA-OQEX01000375-OQEX01000375.1-human-gut-metagenome-genome-assembly--contig:-NODE-375-length-24396-cov-4.641889_pt1 | contig 24396 bp, 31 predicted proteins | sample MGYA00242802_ERZ504649 | MGnify/ENA primary metagenome ERZ504649 (study PRJEB26092, sample SAMD00036194) | human gut metagenome | host: Homo sapiens | study: EMG produced TPA metagenomics assembly of...
GCCAGGAAGGCACAGCAGACAGCGCAGATGACTGCCAGCACCAGCGGCGGCAAAATCATTGCCTTTGCACTGGATTTTTTCTGTTCTGCCATGTTATTTCGCCTCCTTTTTCACTGCGGGCTTTGCGCCGAAGGATGGGTCATAGTCAGCTTGTCAATATACGGGGTCAGCAGGTTCATCAGCAGGATGGAGAACGAGCATCCCTCCGGCATATTGGCAAATTCCCGGATGACGAAGGTCAGCACCGCACAGCCCAGACCGAAGATCAGCTTTCCGGTTCCGGTGATGGGCGTTGTCACATAGTCGGTCGCCATGAAGAATGCGCCCAGGATAACGCCGCCGCTGAGCAGGGCGTACAGCACATCGGTCATTTCGCCGCCGGTGGCAAGGGTATAGAACAGCTCCAGCACCGCCAGACCGCCCAGGTATGCCGCAGGGGTATGCCAGGAGATAATGCCCATGACCAGCAGGAAAATGCCGCCGATGAGCAGTGCCAGCGCCGAGGTCTCACCAAGAGAGCCGCCCACGTTGCCCAGGAACAGATCCAGCAGGTTTGCGTTTCCGGATGCAAGCGGGGTTGCGCCGGTGACGCCGTCCGGGATTCTGGGGTTATCCATGAGCAGCTTGACGATAAAGTTATTGCCCTGATAATAGAACGGCTTGACCCAGGTGGTCATATCGCCGCCGAAGGACAGCAGCAGGAACACACGTCCGGTGATGGCAGGGTTCGCAAAGTTGCAGCCCAGACCGCCGAACAGCTGTTTTACCACAGCAACGGCAAAGACGCAGCCGATGGCAGCCTCCCACAGGGGCAGGGTTACCGGCAGGTTCAGCGCCAGCAGCACGCCGGTGAGCATAGCGCTGCCGTCTGTCACGGTCACTTCTTTCTGCATGAGCCGCTGACAGACCAGTTCGGTGAACATACTGATAACTGCACAGTATATCACCATAAACAAAGCACGTGGTCCAAAGACCACAGTCGCCGCCACGATCGCCGGCACAAGTGCCAGCACCACCAGCAGCATGATCTTCTGCGTGGTCATGCTGCTGCGCACGTGGGGTGACGGAGAAATTGTAAGTAATGACATGGTTTATCATCCTCCATGAGTTTATTTTTTCGGGTGTTGGGTGGGGATGGGATTTCTTTTTTAAGAAGGGGTTGACTCCTCCGCCTTCGGGCACCTCGTACTGAGCGGTCCCTTTTGTCACCTGCGGTGACATTTCCCCACCCCGTGGGGAATCACCTCTAAAGAGGAGGCTAAATTGGCTCCTCTCTCAGAGGAGCTGGCAGCCGCAGGCTGACTGAGGAGTCTCGGGCGAACAATGTTCGCCCCTACGGTGACAGGAGAATATCCCTCCGCCCTACGGGCGCCTTTTCAAGGGAGGCAAAAGACTCCTCCGCCCTTCGGGTTGCTCCTCTCCCGGAATGACGGGGCGATGTGGGCATCGCCCCCTACAATTTTATCGGACAAGCCACAGGCTTGACTGAGGAGTCTTTACTTCTTAATACTGGACATATAGAACGCCTTTGCCAGCTGGTTGGTCTCTGCCACGGGGCGTTTTGCCGGACAGGCGTAGGTGCAGCAGCCGCAGTTCATGCACAGGGTCACTTTCAGCTTGCCCAGCGCCTCGCTGTCCTCCCGGCGGTACGCCTTGGCGATTTCCGTGGGCATAAGCCGCAGGGGACAGGCGTGGACGCATCTGCCGCAGTGGATGCAGGCAGACGGTTCCGGCGAAACGAAGTTTCCAGCGCCAGAACGGCGTTGTTTGCTTCAGGATCGGGTCGGCAGTGTCCGGGATGGCAATGCCCATCATCGGGCCGCCGTACAGCAGCTTTTTCGCACGCTCCATGTCGCACTGGGCGAAATCCAGCACATCCTGCACCGGTGTTCCCATGGGAACGATCACGTTGCACGGCTTTCCCACAGCGTCGCCGTCTACCGTCACCATGCGCTGTACCATAGGCATACCCGTCTTGAGATAGCGGCTGAGGAATGCCACAGAAGAGACGTTCATCACAATGACGCCCTGGTCTGCCGGCAGCTGACCCTCCATGACGGTGCGTCCCAGGCTGTGATAGATCAGCACCTTTTCTGCGCCCTGGGGGTAGGTAGTGGGCAGGGAAAAGATCTGGATTTCCGGGTGTGCCTTGGCTTTTTCCGTGAGAATGCGGATCGCCTCCGGCTTGTTGGTCTCGATGCCGATCACTGCCTTTGGAATATCCAGCCAGTGCAGCACCTGGAGAACGCCGTCCAGCACCTCATCCGGCGCTTCCACCATCTGGCGGTAGTCGGAAGTGATGTACGGTTCGCATTCGGCAGCGTTGATGACCAGGGTGTCTACCTTCTGCTTGGGATTCAGCTTGACATGGGTGGGAAAGCTTGCGCCGCCCATGCCCACCAGACCGCTCTCCCGCACCGCCTTGAGAAAGCTCTCCTTATCAGTCACCGTGGGCGGACAGACATCGGGGCAGACGGTCTGCTGTCCGTCCGTTTCGATTTCCACCATGGGACAGGTTCTGCCATTGGACATCCGGTAGGTGGAGATTGCCTTTACTGTGCCGGACACGCCGGAGTGGATGGGTGCTGCCATAAAGGCATCCGTGTCCCCGATCTTCTGCCCCACCAGCACCGTATCCCTCGGCTTTACCGTAGGGGTACAGGGTGCGCCGATGTGCATACTCATGGGAATACGCATCAGTTTCGGCAGGGGCAGAGGAACAGAGGCACAGTTCTCTGTGTTTTTATGGTGTGCCAGCCGCACACCATGCAGTTCTTCATAGAATACAGCTCCTTTCGCTTTTTCGGGTTGCTTTACATGATATATCTACAGAAATGAAATGGTTTCTGTGATAGGCGTTGGGAATGATTTGGAAAGATTCCGGTAAAGCCTTTCCTTGAATTGCAGACTTCACAGCAAAATCCCTCAGTCAGCCTTCGGCTGCCAGCTCCCTTTTCAAGGGAGCCTTGTATAAATAAGGCTCTTGTAAGGGTGATGCGGCTTGCTATGCGTCGGGTGTGAAGTCCAGCCCGTCGCTGACGTACAGCGTTCCGGCGGTGTCCTGGGCGACGATCTGGTAGTCCTTCGCTTTCAGATGCGCCGGCAGGTTTTTGCTGCCCTCCATCCAGATGAGAGTGGAGAGAAAGTCCGACTTCAGTCCGCTGTCGCAGAACACCGTCACCGTGGTCAGATCGGATTCCGCCGGCATTCCCGTTTTCGGTCCAGGATGTGGCAGTATTTCTTGCCGTCATCCGCAATAAAATACCGTTCGTATCCGCCGGAGGTGGACAAGAAACAACTGTCAGTTGACACCGTCCCCAATGTGCCGTCTCCGTCCGGGTCACGGATCTGGATCTGAAAAGCTGCCCCGTCCGGCTTTTCTCCGTAGCACAAAATGGACGAGGTCATAGAGACCGTACCCCATGCGGCAGTGCCGGACTCGTCCAGCGCCGCCTTGACCCGATCCAGACTGTAGCCCTTTCCCACAGCGCCGCAGTCCAGCTGGGCGCCGTCCGTCAGAGTAACTGTGCCGTCCGCCTGGACGGACACGTGTTCCGGGGAAATGGTGGGCAGAACTTCTGCCAGCTCCGCCCGGGTCGGGACGTGGGGCGTATCTGTGGTGATGCCCCAGAGCCGGGTCAGCTGCCCCACGGTCAGATCCACGCTGTCCCCGTAGGTTCTCTGGAGCGCCACCGTCTCCTGCACCAGACGGGAAACGTCCTCCTCGCCGGAGAGCGTCCCCGATTGGTTCAGCCGGGAAACGGCACTGTCTGTGCTGTAGTTGTCCAGCGTCTCGTCCAGGGTGCGCAGCAGGGATGCGGTTTCAGAAACGCCGCCGCCGTGCAGGGTGATGGTACAAGCCGTATCCATTGCCCAGACCGTCTCCGTCTGCGCCTGCTCCGTGGGAGATGCGCACGCCGTCAGCAGCAGGGGCAGAGCGGCAAAAAGTTTTTTCCAGCGAATCATAAAAACATCTTTCTTTTCTTCGGGGAATATGATATAATAAAGGTATGTCTGCTGCTGTTCCCGGCGAAACAGCATCCGCCGAAACGGCGCAGATATGGCAACACTGCACAAAAACGGATGCCGTTTTTGTGCGTTGTTGCCCTTAACCTATATTATAATACAACCCGTTTCTTTTGTAAACGGAAAATAATTGTTTATTTTACAACGAAATTATGACTTATTCCGCAACAGAACCGGCAGGTTTTGCGGAGATACTGGTCTCCCCAAGAATTTTGCACAGGAGGTTTCTCTTTTTATGAAAGGTTATCGCATCAGCGTGATCCGGCACGGCAGAACTGCCGCAAACGACAAGGGCATTTACATCGGCAGAACCGATTTTCCGCTTTCCGACAAGGGCGCAGCCGAGCTTGCCGGAAAAATGGACGAGTTCCAATATCCCAATGTGGCACGGGTGTACAGCAGCCTCTGCGGCGCTGTACCGAGACCGCAGAGATCCTGTTCCCGGACGTGCAGATCCAGACTGTGGACAATCTGATCGAGATGGATTTCGGCGCATTTGAGGGAAAGTCCGCCGACGAACTGGTGGAAAAGCCGGAGTTCAAGGAGTGGCTCAAAGGCGGCATGGACTGCCGTCCGCCACAGGGTGAGAGCGTCAAGGAGGTACAGCTGCGCATTTTCAAGGCGCTCCGGGAGATCATCACCGATATGATGCGGGAAGATCTGCTGCACTGCGCCATGATTACCCACGGCGGCATGATCGCCAATATGCTGGCCGGGTTCGGGCTGCCGAAGATCTCGCCCCAGGAATTGCAGTGCCAGCCGGGTGAGGGCTTTGACATCTACGTGACTGCGACCTGTGGCAGCGCTCCCAGGCGTTCGAGATCCTGGGGCTTGTGCCATATTCCCGTTAAGCATACATTTTTTTGTGTTAAAATTATGTAGGATTTTGTGGGAACGATTTCGCATATGCCTCATTTTCTTCCGAAATCGTACGTTTTTTACAAAAAGACTTGTTTTTTTCCGAAGATTGTGATATAATACGGTTACTATCATTTGTACGGCAATGCCATCGGAACATTACGGCATTTCCAGAAAACAACAAGCCCGGTGCAAGGGATGCGAAACAGGCGCTGAGGGTAACGCACCGGTTTTTTCAAGAAAGGTATATGGCATATGACATACGAACAGGCACTGGCATATCTGACGGAGCATGGACAGGAACACCTGCTCCGCTATTACGACCAGCTGACGCCGGAACAGCAGGCACACCTGCTGGAACAGATCGAAGGCTTGCAGCTGGAACGTCCGCAATTTCAGAACCGGGATGCCGCTGCACAAAAGCGTGGCAGCTTTGCGCCCCTGGGTGCGGCGACGCTGGAACAGATCGCTGAAAAATCAGAAGAATACCGGGAGATCGGTCTCCGGGCGATCCGGGAGGCAAAAGTGGGCGCCGTTCTGCTGGCAGGCGGTCAGGTTCCCGGCTGGGATTCGACCATCCCAAGGAATGTACAACATGGGAAAGACACGGGATCTGTATATCTTTGAGTGTCTGATCCACAATCTGAAAAAGGTGACCGATGAGGCGCAGGCGTATGTGCCGCTTTTCATCATGACCAGCGAGCAGAATGACGCAGAAACACGTGCTTTTCTGAAGGAACACGACTATTTCGGCTACAGCGCCGACAATGTGCATTTCTTCCGGCAGGAGACCGAGCCGGCAGTGGACGAAAACGGAAAGATCTTCATGAGCGCTCCGGATCAGATCGTCCTCTCGCCCAACGGCAACGGCGGCTGGTTCTCTTCCATGCAGCGTGCCGGTCTGCTGGAGCTGGTCAACGAGATCGGCATCGAGTGGCTGAACGTATTCGCTGTGGACAACGTACTGCAGCAGATCGCTGACCCGGTATTCCTGGGTGCGACCATTGCGTCGGGCTGTGCGTCCGGCGGAAAGGTAGTCAGCAAGGCGGCACCGGACGAGCGTGTAGGCGTTCTATGTCTGGAGGACGACAAGCCGTCCATTGTGGAATACTACGAGATGACTGAGGAAATGCGCACACGCCGCAATCCGGACGGCACGCTCGCCTATCGGTTCGGCGTGATCCTGAACTATCTGTTCCGGGTGGATGCGCTGATGCACACCCTGGGTTCGGATTTTCCGCTGCACATCGCACACAAGAAGATCGCACATCTGAACGAACAGGGCGAGCTGGTAAAGCCGGACACGCCCAACGGCTACAAGTTCGAGACGCTGGTGCTGGATATGGTGCATATGCAGGACAGCTGTCTGGCGTTTGAGGTAGACCGCACCAAGGAATTTGCCCCGGTAAAGAACGCCGAGGGTGTGGATTCTGTGGCAACGGCACAGGCGCTGCTGGAACAGAACGGCGTGGTTCTGTAAGCAGAAACGAATACAAATAGAAAACCGCATCGCTTTCCGGGAAATTTTCCGGAGGCGATGCGGTTTTTTGCGTTTCAGCTCATTCCGTAAACGTAACGCTGGAATCCATCAGCGTCTGGTCACCGGTAATGGCGATCTGGTTGGGGCTGCTGCCGTTCAGCGAACCGGCAGCGTAGGAATAGCCCACATTATAGTCGGCGTTGCTGCCGTGGAGATTCAGCCGCACATCGCCGTAGTCCATGGAAATGGCAGTATTGCCGTACAGCGCCGTGTCTGTGGTCTGAATGTCTCCGAAATCCATGTCGAAACTGCTGTTCCAGAGGGTGCTGGTCTCGCACCGCACATCACCGTCGGAAAGGGTGAATGCACTGGACTTGGTCTTGTCGGTTTCGGTGAATTTTTTCAGTTTCAAATCGCCATATTCCAGTTCCATTTCGCTGCTGCCGCAGGAAAATCGGTCAGATTGATGTCCCTGGCATCGTTTTTCACCTTGCACAGATTCTGCACCTCGGTGTTTTTGGCTGTGAGATCGCCGTAGTTCAGCACCAGGGATGCCGTGCCGCTGACGCTGCTGTCCGAGATCGTCAGTTCTCCGGCTTTATTGACGGCAGTCAGACTCGCCGCCGTCACATTCTGTACCCAGCAGTCGCCGTAATCCAGATCCAGGGACAGGGTGCTGACGCTGATGCCGGAAACGGTGCAGTCTCCGGAACTGTTTGCCACAGCCACTGCCTGGTATTCCGCATCCGGCAGGGTCACTGTGATCTTCGCCCGTGGAGCGGAAAACGGGTGGAATCCGAAACGGGTAAAGCTGTACCACGGCTCGTTGTTGGAACTCAGCTGGATGTGCAGGGTGTCGTTTTCTACAGTGACGCTGTAGCTGTCCTCCGGGACATTCTTTGCGGCGACGGAAAGCGCACTGCCGTTCTGCACGGTCACATCGGCGCTTTCAATATCCATCAGCACGGAGGAAAAAGCACCGTCCGGGGTGTCGGTATAGTCGGTGAGATCCAGCATTTTCATGTAGCGTTTCTGATCCAGTGCGCCGGCATGGACGGCTGCGCCGCAGCAGACCGCTCCGGCACAGAGCAGGCTGACACCGGTGATGATCCAAGGTTTCATTTTCATTTCTGGTCACTCCTTTTGGTCGTATTAACTGCCTGCTCCAGCTGTGCAAACTGCGCCGCCGGCAGGGTAATGGTGATATCGTTTTCGCTGTGGCGCTGAAACAGCTGCCATTGCCGCCGCAGGGAAAGCACCGAGCCATTCCGGGATGCGGAAATCGGCTGGTTTGTCTGGACGGAAAAGGTGTTTCCCGGACAGATGCGGAGCTGTTCCAGCTGGATGGTCTCTACAGGTACGGCATTGTCCGACTGCTCCGAACGGGTCGGGGCGGCAGGGGAAAAAGTCCCGGTGATGCCCCAGCCCAGCAGCACCAGCCCATAGACTGCGCCGATCAGAATACAGCGTTTTTTCATGGGGTATCGTCTCCCTTCGTGACGAAGTGCCACATCTTTTTTGTGGTGAACAGGGCGAATTTTACAATGCTTTTGCAGGCGATCCAGATGGGATAAGCGACCAGGGCAGCGACGCCGCCGCAGGCAAGTCCCATGCCCAGCTGCATCAGCGCAGATGGCACATCCTGGAACAAAGCCAGGACAAAGGTGAACAGTCCGCCCAGCAGTGCGGCGCAGAGGGCAATGGGAATCACCGCCAGGACGATCAGCGCCGTAAGCAGCAGGCTGTACCAGGTGGTGAGCAGCGGGATCCAGATATAGCAGGTACACGCCAGGATGATCCATTTTGCAATGCGGTTAGAATTTTTCTTCGGCGGTGCGGCAGCGGTGTCCGGCGGAAAGATGCCGTTTTCCCGGAGAATGCGCTGCGCCAGTTCTTCCGGCGTGCCGAGGGCGCTGCGTTCGTCCTCGCTGGCGTCCTCCAAGAATTCCAGATAATAGCGGATGATCTCCTGCCGCTCTGCCGGCGGCATGGAGGAAAGCGCCTGTTCCAGACGGGCGCAGTATGCTTGTGGTGTCATAGGAATATCGCTCCTTTTTGAAGATTGCTTTTTGGATGATGAGGGATTGTGGGGGTGTATGCGGGGCGGTGTTTGCATCGCCCCTTACTACGATGTAACAGTTAAAACGATAGGAATAAGCCTCCCTTGAAAAGGAAGGGGAACCAGCGAAGCTGGTGGAGGGATTCTGGTGAAATTTTTTCTTGAATTGCTGGTTTCACAGTCAAATCCCTCAGTCAGCCTACGGCTGCCAGCTCCCTTTTCAAGGGAGCCTAATCTATAAAGTTTTAGAATTTACATCGCACTACAATTATTTCTCGTCCAGGAAAAAGTCCACCTGTTGTTTATAGGTGAGCCAGTCTTTCCGGTACTGATCCAGCAGCGCTCTGCCGGAGACGGTGATGCGGTAATAGCGGCGGTTTCTGCCTTGATACGGTCGGTCATAGGTGGTGAGACTGCCGTTTTTTTGCAGCCGCCGCAGCACGGGATACAAGGTGGATTCGGATACGGCAAAGTGTTCCTGGATGTCCTTGGTGATCTGATAGCCGTAGGTATCCTCCTTCGTCAGCAGCGCCAGCACCATAGCATCCAGCAGCGTTGCTCCAATGGAAAATGCAGACAATGGTTTCACCTCCTCAAGGTGGGTTTTATTGCAGGGAAATTCGAAGAATTCCCAAAATAAGCAGATGAACAGGATAAAAAAGATAGAAAAACCATTTGGAAAATGTCCGGCATCGAGTTCCGCGTACTCCATTATAGCACAACAAAATGCCGAGGGCAGATGTGCCAATTCCCGCCATACTTAAAAGTGCATACAGCAGGTTTTCTTCTAAGGAGAAACGCTCCAATCCACCCAGTACATTCATTCCGCCAAACAGCAGTGCTGCAACGGCAAATGCGATGGTTTCTTTGGTGCGGTTCTTTCCTGCCCAGTGAAACAGCAGCGTGAAAATCGGTGCCAGCCATGCCCAGTCGCTGATGCTGCTTAGCAGGATCAGTGCCAAAACCGCAACGCCCTTTATCCAGCGATTGTTTCCGTGTTCCAGCACCCAAAGAATTCCAAAGCAAATACAGAGGGTAAACAGCATGTTCAACCCGCAGAACTTCAGCGTGTCTGTTTCAGAAAATGCCAAGTCATACGGCAGCTGGGAGATTCCTGCAAACAACAGCAAACGGAAAAAGTAGTTTCGCTTCGAACGGGTGTAGCCATATCCCTCCACCAAAAAATAGACCATGGAAATCGCTGTGAAGTATCCCACTGTGGTGAACAGTTCACACAGCACCGTCCCAGCGGGCAGAAAAATTGTAGCGATGTGATTGAGCAGCATCGTCCCCATAGCAATGTATTTTAGGACGTTCTGGCTCCAGCCCGCATGTGATTTTGTGTCAGACTGATACATCAGATACCGCCTTCCTCTCTCTTTGTGGAATGTGCGTTTCTTTTTTATCGTAATATTATACGACGTATAATATTGATTACGCATATATTATAGCACAGCGGAACCTATCTGTCAAGCCAAAACGTGGTAAAAGCCGCTCTAAATGTAAACAATCATAAGATATCATGTAAATTTGAGTTCATAGTTGCACGCCGGCGTGCAACTTTTGCCCTCTGCGGGGGTATTAGTGAGAGGGGTCGTCGATAAGATGCGATCCTTGTCGCAGAAAACCGAAAGGAGAAATGGAAAGATATGTCAAATTCAGCAGAGACCAAAAGACGCAGCCTGTTCTGCTGCCACTACGCCAGACTGGGGGATGTGGCAGAGGCGGCGAGGTGTGCCGGCTATCCGCCGGAGACAGCAGCAGCGGACGGCGCAGCGATCCTGCGGCAGCAGTGCTATCGGCGCATGGTGGCAAACTATCGAAGTGTTCTTCATGATGACCCCATGGCGATGGTGCGTGCCGGACTGGAGCGCCTGGCGTTCGGCCGCACCAATGATGCGGTGCGTCTCCTGCTGGGCGAAGAGCTGCCCACGGCGGCAGAGGTGGCGCAGCTGGATCTGTTTCCGGTGTCCTCGATCAAGCGGGATAAGAGCGGCGGCATGGAGATCCACTTTTTTGACCGGCTGAAGGCGCTGGCGTCGCTCTATGAGTACAGCGGCGATGCGGACAGCAAGGCGGCGGCGCAGACACTGCTTGCGGCGCTTTCCGGCGGAGAGGCGGTGGACGGCGATGGAGTTTAAGACCTTTTCTCCCAAGCAGAAGCTCGCCATGTCCTGGTGGAGCCGCAAGCTATCGGGACTATGACGCTATCATCTGTGACGGGGCAGTCCGCTCGGGAAAGACGCTTTCCATGTCCATCGGGTTTATCAGCTGGGCGATGACCAGTTTCCAGGGCGGCAGCTTCGCCTTGTGCGGCAAGACCATCACGGCGCTGAAACGCAACGTGATGACGCCGCTGCTGGGGCTGCTGGGAAACCTGGGGTTCACCTGTCTGGAACGGGTGAGCCGGAACTATGTGGACATCACCCTGTGCGGCAGGACGAACCGGTTTTATCTCTTCGGCGGCAGGGACGAAAGCTCCGCAGCGCTGATCCAGGGCATGACGCTCTGCGGCGTGTTTCTGGATGAGGTGGCGCTGATGCCCCGTTCCTTTGTGGAACAGGCGCTGGCACGGTGCAGCGTGACTGGCTCACGGCTGTGGTTCAACTGCAACCCCGACCACCCCGGACACTGGTTCTATCGGGAATGGATCCGAAAGACCGGAGAAAAGCACGCCCTGTATGTCCACTTCACCATGGCGGACAACCCCTCTCTTTCCCGGCGTGTGCGGCAGCGGTATGAACGGATGTACAGCGGTGCGTTCTATGACCGCTTTGTCCTGGGAAAATGGACGGCGGCAGACGGGCTGGTATATCCCATGTTTGCGCCGGAACGCCATGTGGTGGCAAAAGCGCCGGCGTGTGACCGGTTCTGGATCTCCTGTGACTACGGCACAGTGAACCCGTCCTCCTTCGGGCTGTGGGGACACTGTGAGGGGTCTGGTACCGGCTGGAGGAATACTATTATGATGCAAGAGCCGAGGGCGAGCGGCGCACCGATGAGGAACACTATGCCGCATTGGAACAGCTTGCCGCCGGGTATGCCGTAGAGACCGTGATCGTAGACCCTTCCGCAGCAAGCTTTATCGCCTGCATCCACAGTCACGGTCGGTTTCGGGTACTCCGGGCGGACAACGACGTAAACGCCGGCATCCAGCAGGTGAGCCGCCTGCTGATGCAGGACAAGCTGAGGTTCTGCGAATCCTGCCGGGATATCCGGCGTGAATTCACCCAGTACTGCTGGAACGATTCGGCACACGGCGATGCCCCACGCAAGGAACACGACCACGCCATGGACGATATGCGCTATTTCGTCCGCACCGTTGTCTGCCGGAATCCGGCAGACGGATTTTATGCGGTTTCCGCAGGAAGAAGGTAAATGTGTATGGGATTATTTCCGAGGAAAAAGAAACCGCCCGTAAGCGGCAGCATTTTGCAGAGCGCCGCACGGGCAGAAAGCCAGTATGCGCTGCCGGAGACGCAGGACCCCTGTGAACCGGCGCTGTATGCCGGGCTGCGCCGTGCCGTCCCGGTGATCGACGCCGCCATTGGAAAGATCGTCCGGCTCACCGGCAGCTTTCAGCTGGTCGCCGGAGACAGCCGGATGCAGGAACAGCTGGACGAGTTTGTCCGAAGCGTTCCGGTGGGGCTGACCGGGCAGTCGCTGCAGACCTTTGCAGACGCCTATCTGGACAGCCTGCTCACCTACGGCAATGCCTGGGGGAAATGCTCATCGACAACCGCACCGGCTATCTGGGCGGTTTGCAGACTGTGCCGGCAGAGCTGGTGCAGATCCGACCGGGCAGCCATCCCCTGGAACGGCAGTACTGGCTGCGTGGCGAGCAGGAGTCGGACAGCATCCGCATCGCCAGACCGGAACGAATTTTGTTTACGGCGCTGAATCCGCCGCCGGGCGGTGTGTACGGCGTTTCCGTTCTGCGTGGGCTGCCGGCGCTAAGTCACATTTTGCTGCGCATCTATGCCTGCATCGGGCAGAACTACGACCGGATGGGAAATGTGCGCTATGCCGTGACCTATAAGCCGTCCAACGACCCCAACGAGAGAGCCTATGCCGGAGAGCGTGCAAGGCAGATCGCCAAGGAGTGGAGCGAGGGGATGCGTGCCGGGGCAGCCGGAGAGATCCGGGACTTTATCTGCGCCGGAGATGTGGACATCCGGGTCATCGGCGCTGACAATGCCCTGCTGGACACGGAAGTGCCGGTGCGCCAGCTGTTGGAACAGCTGATCGCCAAGCTGTCCATTCCGCCGTTTCTGCTGGGGCTGAACTGGTCATCCACAGAGCGCATGAGCAGTCAGCAGGCGGATATCCTCACCTCAGAGCTGGAATATTACCGCCGCCTGTTAGACCCGGTGCTGCGCCGGGTGGGAACGGCGTTTCTGCGGCTCGCCGGGTCGCAGGCTGACGTGTCGGTGGAGTGGAGCAACATCAATCTCCAGGACGAGACGGAGTATGCACAGGCGAGACTGTGGAACGCCCAGGCGGCGCAGATCGAGGCAGAACTGGAACCGTGAGAGGAGGTGAGGTCAAGTGGAACAAGCACAAATTGCACGTCTGTTCGGGCTGTTTGCCGGAGACGACACGCTGGGTGAGACCTACGGGGCAGTGCTGGAAACTGCTGTGCTGGAGGTGGAGCAGGCGCTGCGTCCCGATGCGGACGCTGCGGATGCCCGGCTGAACTGGCTGGCGGCGGCGGTGGGATTTCTGCGCTATACCCAGATCACCGCCGCAAGAGACCGTGCCGCCTGCACCTTTGCCGGGACGGTGGCACAGAACACCGACGGCAGCCAGAAACTGCGCTTTGCCGAGCTGCTGGTGCAGGCATACGAGAACCTGTGTCACGCCCTGCTGGAAGAGAAATCGTTTCTGTTTCTGGCAGTGGCATAAGAAAGGAGGTGAGCGCAATGCTCATGGATCAGCTTTTGAAAAAGGTGAAAGCGGCGCTGGCGGACCGGGCGGAGTGGCAGATCTACGATGCCTATGATCCGACACCCTTCGACAAGCGCCCGGACTGGTTCCTCACCGTGGGAATTTCCGGGACGGAGATGCAGTCGCCCTTTCTCAGCGGCGAATTCCTGTACTATCCCTTTACGGCATCTGTACAGGTCATTCTGCTGGCGCCGCCGGATACGGATGTGCGCACCCTGTATGACAGCTACTGCCGGGAGGTATTCTCCGGGATGCTCTCCGCAGGCTTTGCATTACAGCACATCCGCATCGGCAGTCCGGAGGAACTGCGCCAGTTCCGGCGCATCGCCGTGAAGGGAACATTCGGCATGGACGGTGTATTTCAGATGCACAGAGAGGAGGCACATCTGGTATGAGCGGTTTGTTTCGGGCGGTCACGCCCCGGAGTTTTCCCGTCAAGCTGGGCGATCTTACATTTCACGCCACGGGCTGGAAGCTCTCCTGTGTCCGGCAGTATGCCCAGCAAAACGGTGTACAGGGCAGCTGTTATGTGACCAACAGCGGCGCACGCACCAAACAGCTGGTGCTGGACGGCAGCTTTTTCTGCCTGGAGCGTCCTTATGAGGTGATCCTGCCGCTGGATGCGGCGCTGCGGGAAAAGACCCGGTTCAGCTTTACGCTCCGGGATATGCGCTTTTCCATGGCGGAGATCGTGGGGTATTCCATTGCGGAAAAGGCGATGGACGGGGTGCTGCCCTGTCAGATGACGCTGATCGTCCCCAGCGTATTGACCTATGTGCCGCCGGAGACCGGGGAGGTGACAGAAAGCACATGATACAGCTGGTTCTCATGGGGAAAAACAGCAAAACACAGATTTCCAGCGGAATCGCTTCGTTTACGCTGGACAAGGAGATGTACACGCCCTACAGCCAGCTGACGGCGGCGGCATACGGCAGCTTTTCGCTGACCCAGTTCGCCGACGTATCCCGGGTACAGCTTTTGGTGAACGGCACGGAGATGCACTTCGGGACGGTGGAACAGTGCCGGTTGACGCTGGAAAAGGGCATTGCACGGGTGCAGATCTCGTCCCGTGGGCTGACTGCAATGCTGCTCCAGAACCAGCTGGAACCGGGGCTGCACACCGCCATGTCCCTGGACAGGCTGATGCAGGAGTTTGTCTCGTTTCCCAAGGAGATCACCTGGGAATCCAGCACGGACATCAGCAACTATCTCTTTGTCAAGGAAAACACCAGCCTGTGGGACGGTGCAGCGAACCTCACCTATAAGCTGTGCCAGCGGTATCCCTTTGTGTATCACGCCAACGAAGTGCGAATGCACCTGCCGGAATCGTACCGAACGTTTCATATGCAGCCGGGAACGCTGCTGGGAATGGGCATGGTGACAGACCAGTCCCGCATCTACAGCAGTTTTTCCATGGCAGATACCGACGGAACATACGGTAAATTCCAGGAAAACGACACGCTTGCGGAAGAAAGAGGGCTGGTGCGCAGCCGCAAGCTGTCTCTGGACCGGCAGTATCTCTATGATCCGCAGCAGGCGCTGGTGTTTCGCCGGAAATTCGCCGGGCGTGGGCTACTGTCCTATTATTTCGACCTGATCGGCGCAGTGGAGGCAGATCTGGGCGACCGGATCACCTACGGCAGCGCACTGCTGGATGCGCCGGTGACACACATCCGCATGACCGGCAATCAGAACGGTGTGCGGACACGGCTGGAGGCATACCGGACGAGTTTTATCCGGTGTAATTCCCCTGTCAGCTACGCTGACATCCCAGCACAAGGCACACCCTACGGGCGCCTTTTTAAGGGGGACATCTTAAAAATGTGCCAATAGGCTCTCAATCATTTTTATATTGTGTTGCCGCAGAAAGCGGCGGAAAGGTAAGGTAACTTATGTACAAAGATCTGAAACTGGAAAAGGGTATGTATCACATCACAGGCAAGAGCTTTTCTGAGGTGCTGGAGAGCATGGATCCCTCCGGCGGCTATGCCGAAACACCGCTGGCAGGACTGGATGCCTATGAGCGCCAGCTGAAGCGTTTCGACATTCACGTCAGCGGTTCTCACTGCGACCGTGTGGAAAAGTTTTTCTCCACCACCGACAGCGCCGTGCTGTTTCCGGAGTTCATCCGCCGTGCCATCCGCAGCGGCATGGAGCAGTCTGTGCTGTCTGACCTGGTGGCAGTACACACCCTGTCTCCCGGCGGTGAGTATCAGCCGGCAGTGCTGACCGATACGGCGGCGTATTCCACCAAGACCACCCAGGGCAATGCCCTGCCCACGGCGTCCTATCTGGAGGCAGTGACCACCACCCGGCTGAACAAGTTCGGCCGTTCCATCCATGCGTCCTATGAGGCGATCCGCCGCCAGCGCCTGGATGCGTTCAGCGCTGTGCTGCGTGCGGTAGGTGTGCGCCTGGCGAATGCCTGCTGGGACAGAGCATCCTCAGCATGAAGGACAACAACGGCTCTTCCATTGACACTGCCGCAGAGGGCGTGTTGACCTATGCCGATCTGACGAAATTGTACGGAGAATTCAGCGATTTTGACATGACCACTGTGCTGGCATCGCCGGCAGCTGCGGCAAAGATCATGGGCATGGAGCAGATGCAGGATATGGCGTCCGCTCAGCCCAGCACCATTCTGCTGCCCTTTGGCGCACAGCTGCGCAAGTGTGCCGGAATGTCCTCGGAGTATCTGATCGGTCTGGACAAGCGCTTTGCCCTGGAGATGATCACCACCGACGACCTGCTGCTGGAGACAGACAAGCTGATCGACAGCCAGCTGGATGTGATTACGGTTTCTATTCGTGTGGCGTTCCGTGTCATGCTGAATGAGGCGGTACACGTGCTGAGCCTGTAATGAAAGACACTCGAAAAAGGTGACTTATCTTTCCACGTGGAAAAGTGGAAAGTGTGTGGAAAGTGCTGTACGGGCGGGAGATTGTGAAACGGGTGGGTTTTCCACAGGGGTGGAAAACAGTACAGCAGAGAGGAGAAGAACAGAATGGCAGAAAACAAGACGGAAAATCCCGGTACAGAGGAGATGGTGGTCAGGCTGGCGCAGCTGAACCAGTTTACCCGGCGCACGCTGACCCAGGAAGAGGTGTTCCTCTTTGATGTGCGGCTGTGCGACAACGAGATCGACCGGGACGGCGAACGCTTTTCTCTGGAGGCGCTGGAACAGCTGAAAACGCTTTTTGTCGGAAAAACGGGCATTTTTGACCACAACCCCAAGGGAGAGAACCAGACGGCACGGCTCTATGCGGCAGAACTGGTACAGGATCCGGAACGCATCACGGCTGCCGGCGAGGTGTATACCTTTTTGAAGGGACACGCCTACATGGTGCGCACCGATGCCAACCGGGATCTGATCCGGGAAATTGACGGCGGCATCAAGAAGGAGGTGAGCATTTCCTGTGCGGCAGCATCCCAGACCTGCTCCGTCTGCGGCGGCGACCGCAGGAATTCCCCCTGTTCCCACCGGATGGGGCAGCGGTACGGAGACAAGCTTTGTCATGTAGTGCTGGGAGATGTGACGGATGCCTATGAGTGGAGCTTTGTGGCTGTGCCGGCGCAGCGTGAGGCAGGCGTCACCAAGCAGTTCCGCTCGGAGACGGACGGCGCACAGCGCTGCAAACAACTGGAACAGCAGCTGCAAAACCGGGACGTTTTGCTGAACCGCATGCAGAATGCACTGCGGCAGGATGTGGTGCGGCTGCGGTTTCTGGTAGAGGGCTGCACGGAAAAGGATGCTGTTTCGGCGGCAGTGGAGCGCATGAATCCGGAAGAACTGCTGGCATTCCGGGAGACGCTCCGCACCCGACAGAAACATCTCTGTCAGGCACAGCTAAAGCGGCCGGATGCACCGGAACAGAACGGGGCGTTTCGGATGACGTGACGGGTGAGTACTTTCCACAGTGAGGTGTGGAAAAGAATAAAAAAATCCGGTCTGCTACTTGACAAACCGGATGGATTTAAGTATAATAAAAATAGAAAGAGCGCATCGGAAACGGTCTGCTCCCAATGGTTAGCTAAGAAACAACCGTCCAAGTTGGTAGCTCGGGGCGGTTATTTCCGTTTATTGCGGTTTTGCAAGATCAAAATGATATCGCATACAACATTGCACAAAGCAAAAAACTCCATCCAAGTCATCGCAATCACTCCCTTCCGGGAGCAGGATTAGACCGCCGAATACATACTATGTACCCGTTCCAATGCACTCTGATTGTTATTATAGCATATTCTGCCGAAAACTGTCAAGCCGGAGATACACAAAAAATCCGGTCTGCCCCTTGACAAACCGGATGGATTTAAGTATAATAAAAATAGAAAGAGCATACCGGCAGACGGTTGCTCCCATGTCAAATAAAGTAAAGAATTAACCGTCTCTAGTTTGGTCGCTGAGGGCGGTTATTTCTTTTTGCAATCGTTAAAGCTCCGGTCTGTATAATGGCAGACCGGAGTTTTTTTATCGCCGCCGTATTGACAAAGCACAGTTTCTATGTTATGATAAAATAAGAAAGGTGTGTCTATTTTATATTATTGTGAAAAAACTACACCTTTCGTGTTTATGGAAATTTTCAAAATAATTTCCAAATCCAAATTACAACGAGGACTACAACATGAAAAAAATCATCATTTTAGGCGGCGGTCCGGCTGGTCTGACGGCGGCATATGAACTGCTCAAGGATACCGAAAACGAATATGACGTAACGATCCTGGAGGAAAGCGGCGTTCTGGGCGGTATCTCCCAGACGGTGCGCTATCACGCAACCGCATGGACATCGGCGGTCACCGATTCTTCTCCAAGGACGACACCGTTATGCAGTGGTGGGCGGATCTGATGCCCATTCAGGGGGCGCCGTCCTATGACGACAAAAAGCTGGGACGGGAAAAGCCCCTGGAAAAAGGCGGCCCCGACCCGGAAAAGGACGACGTGGTCATGCTGGTGCGTGACCGGGTCTCCCGCATCTACTTCAACAAGCACTTCTTCGACTATCCGGTGACCATGAACAAGAACACCATCCAGAGCATGGGCTTTGCCACCACCATGAAAGCCGGATTCAGCTATCTGGGTTCGTGCATCTCGAAAAAGCCGGAGACCAATCTGGAAAACTTCTACATCAACCGGTTCGGCAAGGTGCTGTACGGGATGTTCTTCGAGGGATACACCGAAAAGCTCTGGGGCAGACACCCCAGCGAGATCTCTGCCGACTGGGGCGCACAGCGTGTTAAGGGGCTGTCCATCCGGGCAGTGCTGAAAGACATGATCTCCAAGCGCTCAGGCAAGAAAAACAACGAAAACGCTGAGACTTCGCTGATCGAACAGTTCTGGTATCCGAAATACGGTCCGGGTCAGCTCTGGGAACTGGTGGGACACAAGGCAGAGGAAAAGGGCTGCCGCATCCTGTATCACCACGCTGTAAAGACCATCCACACCGAAAACGGCAAGGTGACTTCTGTGGTCTGTGAGACGCCGGAGGGCAGCAAGACCATCACCGGCGACATCTTCATTTCGTCTATGCCGATTCAGGATCTCATCGCCGGCATGGACGGCTGCGATAACACCGAGGTGCAGCGCATCGCCGCAGGTCTCCCGTACCGGGACTTTGTCACCGTGGGACTGCTGGTGAACAAGCTGAATCTGGTCAATCAAACTGGGACTCCGACGCTGGGCAATATTGTACCGGATTGTTGGATCTATGTCCAGGACAAGGGTGTCAAACTGGGTCGAATCCAGATATTCAACAACTGGTCTCCTTATATGGTGGAAAAGCCGGAGGAAACCGTTTGGATCGGTCTGGAATATTTCTGTGCAGAAGGAGACGACTTCTGGAACATGAGCGATCAGGAATGCGTGGACTTCGCCGTCAAGGAACTGACCAAGATGGGCGTCATCACCGAAGGCGCTGTTCTGGATGCGCACCGGGAAAAGGTCAAGAAGGCATACCCGGCGTATTTCGACACCTACGCCCAGTTCGACCAGGTCGTGGATTATCTGAACACCTTCGACAATCTGTTCTGCGTGGGCAGAAACGGACAGCACCGCTACAATAATATGGATCACTCCATGCTGACGGCGATCCACGCCGCTGACGCCATCAAGCACAACTCCACAGACAAGGGCGCTGTCTGGAACGTCAACCAGGAAAAGGAATACCATGAGCAAAAATAAACACATCCTGGATAAAGCAGTGCTGCCTGCGCCGGAATCCAACCGCTATTTTCAGCTGCTGGAGCGCCATCCCTATCTATGCAGCCTGCTGTTTTGCCTGCTGCTGAATCCACTGTACTTCGGTTCAGAAAACGGGATTCCCGCAAATGCGCTGATGCTGGAGACGGTGGCGCTGCTCATCATCGGTTTTTACCTCTTGTGGCGGCTGGTGCGCTATCAGCCCCATCGACGCATCCCAGCGGCAGCGGCTGGTATCGGTTTCACAGTGCTGGTGCTGCTGGGCGCAGGGCTGTACCGCAAAGCAGTGCATCCGGGGCTGTGGCTCATGCTGGGCGGCTGTGCCATTCTCGCAGGCATTCTCTGGCTCACCCGGAAACAGGCACAGAACCAGCGGCGGCGCATCTCCCTGTTTTTAATTGGCAGCAGCTTTTTCCTCCGGCTTTTCTACGTGTGCTACACGCCCATTACCCGGCGGCAGCACGATGTGGGGCGTTTCGGAGATGAGAACAATCATGCCGGCTATATCACGTATCTGCTGGAGCATCACCGTCTGCCGGATTTCGACCCACGGGATCACTGGCAGTTCTACCATCCGCCGCTGCACCACGCCATTTCGGCAGTCTGGCTGTGGCTGTCCGAAACGTGTTCGGCATCGGCAACGAGGTAGCGCAGGAATCCCTGCAAACGCTGACGCTGTTCTACGCCACGGCGGTCATCATTACTGCTACCGGATCCTGCGGCACTTCAAGCTGGAAGGTCCGGCGCTGTATTTCCCCCTGGCGGTGATTGCATTTCACCCCAGTTTTATCCTCTTTTCTGGCAGCATCAACAACGACGTGCTGTCCGTGGCATTTCTGCTCGGGGCAGTACTCTGGACGCTGAAATGGTACGAGAAACAGACCTGGGAAGGCATTCTGAAAATCGCCCTGTACATGGGGCTGGGAATGATGACGAAGTTGTCTGTGGCGCTGGCGGCATTTTCCATCGGGGCGGTGTTCCTGGTGGTTCTGGTGCGGCAGTGCAGGGCGAAAAACTGGCGCATTTTCGGGCAATACGGTGCTTTTCTGGGCATCTGCGCACCGCTTGGACTCTGGTATCCCATCCGGAATCTGGTGCGGTTCGGCGTGCCGCTGAACTACGTGCAGGAGATGTCGGTGAAGTCCGACCAGTACCTGGCGACCAGTCCTTTTTGTCGAGAGCGCTGGACTTTTCGCCGCACCAGGTGGCAAAGGTTTTCGAGCAGTGGCTCCACTATGACGCATCCGGCTACAACGAATACAATCCCCTTATCACGCTGCTGAAAAATGCCGTATTCGGGGAGTACATCAACCAATACACCGTGGACGGACATCCCCTGGCGTTCAGTCTGGGTGTGGTGCTGTTCTGGACGGAGGTTCTTCTGGCTGCCGCCGCATTCGCCGCTATGGTGTGGATGTTCTGGCGCAAACACAAGACGCTGGGCAGACTGCCGGGGCTGTTTCTGGTTGGATTTTACGGGGTGCTGCTGTTTAGCTTTTACCAGCTGGCGGCAAGCGCACCCTTTACCTGTTCCATGAACTACCGCTACATTACGCCCACCTGTGTGATCGGAGCAGTGTTCCTGGGGCTGGCATTTCAGCGGCTGCGGCAGATGGAAAAACCGGTCTGCCGCTGGCTGTACCGCATCGGCTATGCGCTCTGCGGCGGCTTTGCAGTTTTTGCGGCGCTGTTCTACGTGAAACTTGGAATGATCTCGTAATTCGTGAGACATTTTCCCATAACACAAAAAGCACCGACCTGTGAGAAAACCTCGCAGATCGGTGCTTTTTTGATGGGTGCATCCATTATTTGGTTGCGGCATCCAGCATATCCAGGATCGCCGACTTGGGCTGTGCGCCGACGGCGTGGTTCACCAGCTTGCCGCCGGAGATCACTGCAGGGTGGGGATACTGGACACGCCGAACGCCTGTGCCAGTTCCACCTGTTCATCCACGTTGACTTTGCAGACCTTTACGTCGCTGCGCTCGCCGGAGATCTCGTCCACGATCGGGGAGACCATCTGGCACGGACCGCACCAGTCTGCGTAGAAGTCGATGAGGACGGGCTTGTCCGCCTGCATGACTTCGCTTTTGAAATTGTCTTTGGTTAAAAATGTAACTGCCATTGTTTTATCCTCCATGGATTGTTTTTTGGGGGCTGTTTTGGATTGTTTCACGTGAACAGAATCGACTCCTCTGCCCTGTCGGGCATTTCCTCTGGGGAAGGAGACTTTGGGAATGTTTCACGTGAACATTGCGCCGCTGGTGTGAGTCAGAAAAGCTCCGGGTGATGTTTGACGCTGTCCTGTTCCGTGATCTGACGGATGACACGGCAGGGGCTGCCTGCTGCCAAGGAGTTCGCCGGGATGTCTCTGGTCACCACGCTGCCTGCGCCGATGACACAGCCGTCTCCGATGGTCACGCCGCCGCACACGGTGACATTGCTGCCGAACCAGCAGTTATTTCCTACGGTAATGGGCTTGCCGTATTCCAGGTCGTAGTACGAGCCGTCGGGACGCTGTTTCAGATTACGCTCCTCCGGGAGATAGGCGTGCATGGGGGAGACAAAGGAGCAGTTCGGTCCGATAAATACGTCGTCCCCGAATACCACCGGGCAGACATCCAGAACCACCAGGTTGAAATTCGCATAGCAGCGCTTGCCGAATTTGGTATAGCAGCCGTAGTCGAACTGGAGCGGCCCCTGCAAAAAAGTGCCTTCGCCGCAGTCGGGGAGCAGTTCCGCCATGATTGCCTTGCGTTTTTCTGCATCCGTTTCCAGGGTGTCGTTGTATTCCTTGGACAGCCGGTGCGCCAGCTGCCGCCGTTTTTCCAGCCTGGAATCGCTGGGGTCGTAAAGCTTTCCGGCGAGCATCTTCTGTTCTTCGGTCATAGGGGTTACCTCCTTTTTATTCTGCGCAGAAATACGAACTGTATACAGTTCCGTGCGTTTTGATACCTCTATTATAGCAGAAACAGGGGACAGGTGCAACTACAATTTCTGCTTTTTCCTGCACTTTTTCTGCATGGTGGCATCTGAATTCTCACAATGGTTCGAAAAATATACGATATTGATAGTTATGCAGACGATTGATATATATTTTTGCTTGCATTTCGTCTAAATTTGTGCTATGATAATAACAATCAAATACGCACCCCCGGTGCTGGAAAGGAAACCTGCATTATGTTAAATATTCCGAAAATGAAAGTCGGCATTGTCGCAGTCAGCCGTGACTGCTTTCCGGAGAGCCTGTCGGTAAACCGCCGCAAGGCGCTGGTGGATGCCTATGCCAAAAAGTATAATGCCGAGGATATTTACGAATGTCCCATCTGCATTGTGGAAAGCGAGATCCACATGGTACAGGCGCTGGACGATCTGAAAAAAGCCGGCTGCAATGCGCTGTGCGTCTATCTGGGCAACTTCGGTCCGGAGATCGCCGAGACACTGCTGGCAAAGCATTTTGACGGTCCGAAGATGTTCTGTGCCGCTGCCGAGGAAAACACCGGCGTGCTGTCCTCCAGCCGTGGGGATGCCTACTGCGGTATGCTCAACGCCAGCTATAATCTGAAACTGCGTGGCGTAAAGGCATACATTCCGGAATATCCGGTGGGAACTGCCAGCGAATGCGCCGATATGATCCACGATTTCCTGCCCATTGCACGTGCTGTCTACGGGCTGAACCATCTGAAGATCATCACCTTCGGCCCTCGTCCCACCAATTTCCTTGCCTGCAATGCGCCCATCCAGCAGCTGTACAACCTGGGTGTCGAGATCGAGGAAAACTCCGAGCTGGATCTGTTCGAGGCGTTCCACAAGCACGACAACGACCCACGCATCCCCGAAGTTGCGGCAGATATGGCGGCAGAGCTGGGCAGCGGCAACAAAAAGCCGGAGATCCTGCCGAAGCTGGCGCAGTATGAGCTGACGCTGCTGGATTGGGTCGAGGAACACAAGGCTACCGGGAATTCGTTGCCATTGCAGGGAAGTGCTGGCCGGCATTCCAGACCCAGTTCGGCTTTGTGCCATGCTATGTGAACAGCCGTCTCACCGGACGGGGCATTCCGGTTTCCTGCGAGGTGGACATTTACGGCGCACTGAGCGAGTTTATCGGCACGGTGGTCAGCGAGGACGCTGTGACACTGCTGGACATCAACAACACCGTTCCGGCAGACCTGTACGAGAATGAGATCGCCGGAAAGTTCCCGTACCGTCTGAATGATACCTTTATGGGATTCCACTGCGGCAACACCACCACCAAAAAGCTGGCGTTCTGCGAGATGAAGTATCAGCTCATCATGGCACGGAGTCTGCCGGAAGAGGTCACACAGGGTACGCTGGAAGGGGACATTATGCCGGGAGACATCACCTTCTTCCGTCTCCAGTCCACTTCGGATGCCAAGCTGAACGCCTATGTGGCGCAGGGCGAGGTGCTGCCGGCGGCAACGCATTCGTTTGGTTCAATCGGCATTTTCGCCATTCCGGAATGGCACGGTTTTATCGCCATGTGCTGGTAGAGCATCATTTTCCGCACCACGGCGCAGTGGCGTTTGGTCACTACGGCAAGGCGATCTATGAGGTGTTCAAGTATCTGGGTGTGGATGTGAGCGAGATCGGGTATAACCAGCCGAAGGGTGTACGGTATCCGACGGAGAATCCGTTTTGCTGATACAGCTGTGAAAACACTGCCAGTCGTGTGATACGCTGCCGATTGGAATAAGGGTAGGCGAGAGCTTTTCTTTTTTTGCTTCTTTTTCTTTTTAGCAAAGAAAAAAAGAAGAGTAACTCTTTGAAGAAACTTAAAAACTCTGTCACCTACGGTGACATCTCCTTCAGGAG
>ENA-OQEX01000376-OQEX01000376.1-human-gut-metagenome-genome-assembly--contig:-NODE-376-length-24374-cov-3.413948_pt1 | contig 24374 bp, 30 predicted proteins | sample MGYA00242802_ERZ504649 | MGnify/ENA primary metagenome ERZ504649 (study PRJEB26092, sample SAMD00036194) | human gut metagenome | host: Homo sapiens | study: EMG produced TPA metagenomics assembly of...
CAAATCCTTCCCCAACGAAGAACCCAGAAGGTTTTCCGGAAGTTTTTCTGATTTATCTACTACTTCAAAAGGAACGCCGGCGCCCTTTCTTGCCACATAGTAGACTGGTAGAAGATTCCGGTAGAATCCAGGTGATCTGACGATTCGTCCAGCTGTCCCAGGCTGTACACCTGGTTTTCATGAATCCAGTCGGCATCTTCCTGTGTGATTTTTCCGTCTCCGTTGACATCGGCAAGCTTTTTCTGCTCGCTGGTCAGCAGGTTGTTGTCCACATAGAGCGCACGGCTGACAACAGCCGCATCATGTGCGGTCACAAAACCATCCATATCCACATCGCCCGGCGCATATGCTCCCTCAGCGCCGGCACTCATGGAAGAGATGGGAAGTGCGGACAATGCCAGCACACCTGCCAGTACGGTTGAAATTACCTTTCTCATTTTCATATAAAGCCCTCCTTTAATCATCATATACAACTGTTACAGGGAACAGTGTATTGATGTTTTCATTTTTATTATACATCATATATTCAAAAATGTCAATCTTTTTCTAACGTGAACTTCCACAAAAAGCGACATTTCATTTTGTCTGATCTCACAAAAAACGCCCTGCAATACTTCCGGAGCGGGGACAAAACAGTGCCAGTCTTTTCTTCCGGAATGCCGCTTTTTTAGGCATTCCGCTGAATCCGGTGTTTTTTCCGGAAAACCGCTGAAAAATGCAAAAAATGCCTTGACAACGGGGGACGGGTGTGTTATATTAAAGCCAATCCGTTGTATGACGAATACAACAGTTGAAACAGTTACCAGAATCGTGCAGTTTTGACTTGACCAAAGGCACGGCAAAGTACGCAGTTCAATTTTAGCAAGTCCTCTAACAGGCTCCCCTAACAGGGGAGCTGGCAAGCCGTAGGCTTGACTGAGGGGTCAGTCTCCTTGTAGCTTACGCTGACATCTCAGCACAAGGCACGCCCTACGGGTGCCTTGTTAGGGAAGCCTATGTGAACTGATGCAGCATTTCTTTTTCAAGAGATGCAAAATGAATCTGCGTGACGGCAAAGGGAGGAAGGAATATGGGAAAATCCAAGAAAATCATCATCGGCACAGTTGCCGGTGTTACGGCTGCGGCGGTATGCGTCAGCGGCGTTCTGGTGTGGCATCACCACAGCAAGAGCAGCAGCGTAGACGGCGTGGCATATGTCATGCCCATCCGGGATGTGAAATCGGCGGCGAATACAGTCTCCGACTTACAGTTCTCCGGCGTGGTCGAACCCCAGGAGACCAAGGAGATCAAGCTGGACACCTCAAAGACCGTTTCGGAGATTGCGGTGCAGGAGGGCGACCATGTGAACGCCGGCGATCCGCTTTTCACCTATGATGTGGAATCCATGCAGCTGGAACTCCAGCAGGGCAATGTGGACATCGAGCGGATGGAAAACGAGATCGCATCCAACAAGCAGCAGATCACCAGCTGGAATCCGAGAAAAAGAACGCCGGCGCAGACGACAAGCTGACCTATACCACACAGATCCAGTCGCTGCAGACGGATATCGCCAAGTCGGAATATGACATCAAGACCAAGAAGATCGAGCTGGAAAAGCTGCAGAACACCATCGACAATGCCACCGTCAAGGCAGAGATCGCCGGCACGGTGCAGTCGCTGAAAACCGTGGAACAGCTCCAGTCGGACGGCACGGATGTGCTGATGAAAATTATGTCGGACGGCGAGTTCCGGGTGAAATGCACCATCAGCGAGCAGAACATCCAGTCCATCTACCAGGATGAACCTATGGTGCTGCGCTCCCGTGTGGACGATTCCAGCTGGAAAGGCACCATTTCGGAGATCTCCACCGAGGCGGACAACAGCCAGAACAACAGCATGATGTACGGCAGCAGCGATGATATGACCACAGCGTCCAAGTATCCCTTTTATGTGACACTGGACTCCAGCGACGGTCTCATGCTGGGACAGCACCTGCTGGTCTCCATGGACGATATGTCGGACGACAGCATCGACAAGTCGGGCATCTGGCTGTATTCGGACTATGTTCTCACCGATGAGGACGGCAAGAGCTACGTCTGGGCGGCAGACAAGAAAGACCGCCTGGAAAACGGGAAGTGGAAGTGGGACAGACCGACGATACCGCAGGGGACTGCGAGATCAAGAGCGGTCTGTCCGAGGACGATATGATCGCTTTCCCGTCCGACTCCTACCAGGAGGGCATGAAAACCACTACCAATCCGGACGAGGCGACTCCGGAGGATGACGGCACAGACGACGGCGGTTCTGTGGATGAGGACGTTTCCTACAACGAGGAGGATATGCCTGTTGACGAGGGCGTGATCGGCGGCGCTGAGGATGAGACCGGCATGGACAGCGGCGATGCAGACACTGCGGACGGATTCAGCGGGGACAGCGCAGACGAGGCGCTGCCGGATGAGGACGCCGATACAGCGGAAGGCGGTGCGGCAGATGGTACTTGATTTGCATGACATCTGCAAGTCCTATTTGCAGGGCAAAGAGCCTGTCCCTGTGCTGCATGACATCACGCTCCAGGTGGACGAGGGCGAATATCTGGCGATCATGGGACCGTCCGGTTCGGGAAAATCCACGCTGATGAACATTATCGGTCTGCTGGACAAACAGACCAGCGGCAGCTATTTCTTTGACGGACAGGACATGGCGCAGTGCAGCGACAACCAGCTTTCCGGGATACGCAACCAGAAGATCGGCTTTGTGTTCCAGAACTTCAACCTGCTGCCCCGTCAGTCGGTATTGGAAAATGTGGCGCTGCCTCTGCTCTATGCCGGCGTGCGGAAAAAAGACCGGCTGGTGCGGGCGAAAGAGATGCTGACCCGTGTGGGACTGGAAGAGCGTGTGAACTTCAAGCCCACCCAGCTTTCCGGCGGTCAGAAACAGCGTGTGGCGATCGCACGTGCATGGTGAGCCATCCCCGGCTGCTGCTGGCGGACGAACCCACCGGTGCGCTGGACACCCGTTCCGGTGAGCAGGTCATGGAACTGTTTTCCCAGCTGAATGCAGAGGGTGTGACCATCGTAATGATTACCCATGAACTGGAAATTGCCCAGCACGCCCAGCGGATCGTAACCATCCGTGACGGCAGACTGGAACAGGGCGGTTTCGGAGAGCGCCGGACAGAACAGGAGGGCGATGCTTCATGACAAAGGTGAAAAAGATCGTGACCATAGCGGTTTGCCTGGCAGTAGCTGCCGGCGGCGGCACAGGCGGTACGCTTCTGTATCGCTCCAGACAGGCGAAAAAGCATGAGGTAGACGTGATGCCCGTTGCCAACATGGTGCAGTACTATTGGGGCGATGATCTGTCGATGGATGGTCAGGTCGTCTCCGGCGATGTGCAGAACGTGACGCCGTCCAACGACCAGCTGGTGGAAAAGGTGCTGGTCAAAGAGGGCGACCATGTGACAAAGGGAACGCCGCTGCTGCAATATGACATGACGGCGGTGGGACTGGAAGTGGCACAGAAACAGACGGCGCTCGCGTGGCACAGGACAACGTGCGCCAGGCGAAGAAGGAACTGGAACGCATCCAGAAACTGAAACCGTCAGAAGAGGCGCCGGTGATCCCGGATTATCCCGACTATCCGGACGAGCCAGACGAACCGGATACGCCGGACACACCCGGAACGCCCAAGGATACCCTGGCGGCAGTGACGGCGCTGACACAGGCGGCAGCCGGCAGCGGCTCGGAGAGCGACCCGTTCCAGTTCGCCTGCACCGGAACGACGGTGGTCAAGCAGGCAGTCCTGGACCAGCTGAAAGCATCGGGACAGTGCGCTGTCTTTGTGGTATACAGCGACCAGGGCGAAGTGCTGTACGGCTGGCTGGTGCGTGGCAGCCAGCTGACCGCTACGGGAGACTGGACACTGGGACAGAACGTCACTGTGACCGAGGACGGCGGCGTACAGATCTCCGGAAACGGTGTCTGGTACGGTACGCTCCAGGTGGGCGGTACATTCGACTATGACCCGGCAGGCGGCGATGATTCGTCCGGCGATACAACACAGCCGGCAGACACCGCACCGGGAACGTCGGATGCCGTAACTTCTGCGCCGGGAGCGCAGACCACATCACCGGACACCACAGCTGCACCCACTGCACAGATGCAGGGCGGATTTGTGATAACGCCTATGGCGGCGATACAGCCCATGGCATCCGCTGCATCGGACAGCGACAACTATGTCTACACCCGTGCGCAGCTGAAACAGAAGGCGGCAGAACAGCAGATCGCCATTCAGTCCGCAGAGATCGACGAGAAAAAGGCGCAGATCGACTATGACGGCGCAGTGGAAAAGCAGGAAAAGGGACAGGAACTGGCGAAGATCGACGGCGTTGTCACAAAGGTGCAGAGTCTGTGGAATCCCTGGAGACCAACGAGCCGTACCTGGTAGTACAGGGCAGCGGCGGCATCATGGTACAGGGCAATGTCAGCGAGATGAACCTGGATAAGCTGACGGTCGGTTCTCAGATCACAGTGAACGCCTGGGATACCGGAGAAACGCTCACCGCAGAGGTGACAGAGATCGGCACAACGCCGACTGCCTACACCAACCAGAACGGCAGCGAGAACCCCAACAACAGCACCTATCCGTTCCAGGCGGCAGTGACCGATTCCACCAGCCTTTCCGTGGGCAGCTATGTGAGCCTCAGCTTTACCAGCGAGGTGGACAGCAGCACGTTCTATCTGCATGAGCTATGTGCGGCAGGAAAACGGACAGTACTATGTGATGCGGGAATCCAAGGACAAAAAGCTGGAGCGGCAGAACATCCAGACGGGAAAGATCATCGACGGCGGCAGCGCCATTGAGATCCTGTCCGGCATCAGCCAGGAGGACTACATCTGTTTTCCCTATGGAAAATATGCGTCAGAGGGTGCGCTGGTCCATGAGACCAACGGCACATCGGAATATTAAAGGAGGGACAGAATATGCTGGAAAACATCCGTTTATCCTTACAGGGCATTTTGTCCCATAAGGTGCGTTCCATTCTCACCATGCTGGGCATCATCATCGGCATTGCGGCGATCATCGCCATTGTTTCCACCATCAAAGGCACAAACGAGCAGATCAAGAACAATCTGATCGGTGCGGGAAACAACACGGTCAGCGTCCAGCTGTACCAGGCGACAGCCCTATGACTTCACCTATCAGTCGGCGCCGGACGGCGTGCCGGTCATCTCCCAGGCAGTGCGGGACAACATCGCCGCACTGGACAATGTGGAATCGGCATCCTTTTACCGCACACGTTCCTACTGCAACAACGTATACTATCAGAACACCCAGTTCAGCGGCGCCATGTTCGGCATAGATGCCAGATACTTTGACACAGCCGGCTATGAGGTGCAGCAGGGAAGAGGATTCCTCAGCAGGGAATACACCGACAACGCCAAGGCAGTGATCCTGGACAGCACCGCCGTCAAGAGCCTGTATTCCTCCGAAGATCCGGTGGGAACGGTCATCGACATCAACGGCGAGCCGTTTACGGTGGTGGGGGTTGTCACTGAGGTGAACAGCTTCGAACCGGTCATCAACTCCGAAGAGGACTACTGGACTTATATGGGAAACAGCGGCGGCAAGATGTTCATTCCGAACCAGTCCTGGCCCATTGCGTACCAGTATGACGAACCGGAAAACTGCCTGGCAAAGGCAGTGGACACTGACAGTATGCCGGCTGTGGGAAAAAAGGTGGCAGAACTGATGAACGCCACCATCCGCACCACCAGCGCCGGCGGCGAAAATGACAGCAGCCAGGTGAAATATGACAGCCAGGATCTGCTGAAACAGGCGAAGTCCCTGCAAAAGCTCAGCTCTTCCACCAATACCATGCTGATCTGGATCGCCAGCATTTCCCTGCTGGTCGGCGGCATCGGCGTTATGAACATCATGCTGGTATCTGTAACAGAGCGTACCCGTGAGATCGGTCTGAAAAAGGCGATCGGTGCGAAAAAGGGAAAGATCCTGGCGCAGTTCCTGACAGAGGCATCTGTGCTGACCAGCATCGGCGGCATCATCGGTGTGGGCATCGGTATCGGGCTGGCACAGCTGATCTCCAAGATCGCATCCGTGCCGGTGGCAATCAGTTCCCTGTCCATTGTGGTTTCCGTGGTATTCTCCATGGTGGTGGGCATTGTCTTTGGACTGATCCCGTCCATCAAGGCATCCAATCTGAATCCCATTGACGCTCTGCGCTATGAGTGACGCAGTGTCATTTTACTTTCAATTTGTTCAACTTGTTCTATGATAAACAGAAAGCTCCGGTCTGCGGAAAAATTGCAGACCGGAGCTTTCGCAGTTGGTGAAAATGGCTGCTGTACACATTGCATTTTCTGAAAAATCCCCTTGACAAATGGGGCGTGATAGCGTATAATAGAAATAGAAAGAGCATACCAGTAGACGGTCTGCTCCCACTGCGTTAGATTAAAAAAGATTTAACCGCCACAGGTTTGGAGACTATGGGCGGTTATTTCTTTTTATTCTCTCATTGCGGTGATCTGCATTACTATTTTTATGATTATAGTAAATGTAAAAGATCAGACTTGCGAGATTTAACAGAATACTGCAAATTTTCAGCAAGTCGTCAAAAGTGACGTACTGATCCATCATAGCAACCACCTCCCAACTGTTGTAAATTCAGCAGTGGGAGTGGAAACAAAAGAAAATTCAAACCGCCTACCGTTTCAGGTATGCCCTCAATTAACCATTATACCAGACGCATCGAAATTTGTCAAATCGAAAAAAGCCCCTTGACAAACGGGACATGATAGCGTATAATAAAAATAGAAAGAGCATACCAGTAGACGGTCTGCTCCCATTCGTGATTATTTGAAATAACCGCCTTTAGTTGGAAGCTGTGGGGCGGTTATTTCCGTTTCTTGAAGTTTAAGTAAGCAAGATATGCTTTGAATACTTCACAAACCATGCTAATGCACTTGACGAGAATGTCTATGTTCATTTGCACTCACTCCCTTCCGGGAGCTGGAATCGACCGCCTACCGTTTCAGGTATGCCCTCGATTAACCATTATACCAGACGCGTCAAAATTTGTCAAATCAAAACACCGCATCGCTTTTCGGAAACATCCGAAGAACGGTGCGGTGTTTTTGTGTGCAGTGCTGTTCTTATTCCACCTGCATGATCGCTCCTGCGATCTGCCGGAGAATGGGCGATGCGGCTTGATTTCCATAGCCGCCGTCCTCTGCCAGAACAGTCACCGCATATTTCGGTTGTTCCGCCGGGAAAAATGCCGTTACCCAGCCGTGACAGTACTCGGTCCCGTCAACGTCACAGCGCCCGGTCTGGGCGGTGGAGGTTTTCGCACCCATAGAGACGTGCGCCGGTCTGCCCTGGAAGTCCTCGTCGGCGGCAGTGTAACACATCAGCGGCGGAGAAACGCCGCTGTTTCCGGTGCAATTCCCGATTCCGGGATGCCACGCTCTTCCCGCAGCACCGTCCTGCCGTCATCCGTGACGCCACGCACCAGCCGCACTGCCGGGAGCGTGCCGTCTCCGGCGATGGCACAGGTCATTCTGGCGATCTGCAGGGGCGATGCGGTCAGAACGCCCTGCCCGAAGGAAAAGTTCGCCTGTTCCGCCGGAAGTTTCAGCTGCTGTAATGTGGGCAGCGTGCCGCCGGATGCGATCATGTTTGAGGTCAGCATGATCTCCGTGCCGAATCCCAGGGACTTTGCCGTTTGCAGCAGGTCTGACCCGGAAAGCGCCTGTCCCAAGGCAATGAAATAGGGGTTGCAGGAACTGCGCATGGCATCTGCCATATGCTGCACGCCGTGTCCCTGCAATTCGTGACAGCGAAAGCGCTGCGTTCCCACAGAGATCGCCCCGTCACAGTCCCAGGTGAAATTGTAGCCCACGCCCTGGTCAAAGGCACACGCCGCCGTCACCAGCTTGAAGATCGAACCCACCGGATACGCATACAAGGCACGCTGTATCATAGGGCTGTCGGGGTCGCTGACGGCATCGCCAGGGAGTCGGCAGAATAACCGGGAAAGCTGGCAAGCCCCAGAATGTCGCCGCTTTCCACGTCCATGACCACGATACAGCCCTTTTCCAGTCCGCTGCCGGCGGATTCGCAGATGCGCTGGATGCGGCTGTCCAGGGTGGTCATAATGCCTGCGGTGGGATTTGCGCCGTAGCGGATCTGTTTCGGCTCTCCGGCAAGGGGCGTGCCTGTGCCGTCTACCGAAAAGGTCACGCTCCACTGGGAATCCACACTGTGCAGGATGGCATCATAGGCGCTTTCCAGTCCTGCTACGCCGCTGCCTCCCGGGTATAGCCGATCACGTGCTGGGCAAGCTGTGGCGACGTGCTGCGCTGGGGGATCTGCAGTATGGTCACATCCGGGCAGTCGATGTCCGCCGTGTCTACCGTGCAGGTGAACGGCATTCCCTGTGCCAGCTTTTCATAAAACGCTGCGGTGTCGGTGACGTGGGACAGCAGTGCCTCGCTGCCGCAGGCGTAGGGCTGACGACTGCGATGCAGGCGGTTTTGGTATTCACCAGCGGCACGCCGTTCCGGTCGTAGATCGTCCCCCGGGCAGTCCCGGCGGTGCAGGTATACGTGCCCTGTCTGGCGGCGGTCTGTATCAGCTCCGGCTTCTGCACCAGCCATGCCAGATATACTGCCGCTGTGCAGAACAGCAGCACCAACAGCAGACGCAGGAATGCCAGACGATTTTTCAGCTGCTGCATGATCTCGCTCCTTTCTCTGTGCGGCGCTTCCGAACGTGCCGCCTGTCACAGATATCCTTTGTTTTCTGCGGAATTTTATACAATTTCAACTCGACACTTTCCTGCATCTTGTGTAACACCTACAAATTACGACAGTTTTTTGTGGAAATGTTTTCTCATTTTTTGCGAAATCCCTTGACGAACTGCCCGAAAAAGAGTATAATAGAGGAGTAGGAAAAACTGTGCATGGGCGGAACTGCCGCCGCACAGACACTGCAAATAGAAAGCGCCGCAAAAAGGTATGCTTTCTGCGATACATAGGAAAGGAGTATGTGCCGCTTTTCGGCACAGTAGATTGGATCATGAAAAATATTTTGTTTGCTGCCTCTGAATGCGTCCCTTTCATTAAGACCGGCGGTCTGGCAGACGTAGTCGGCGCACTGCCCAAGAGTCTGGACCGCAGCGAGTACGATGTCCGTGTTATCATTCCGAATTATACCTGCATCCCGTGGGAATACCGGAGTCAGTTCCGCTATGTCAGCCACTTCTACATGGACTATGGCAGACACGTGGAGAATGTACACGTAGGCATTATGGAATACGTCTATGAGGGCGTGCATTTCTACTTTATCGACAACGAATATTACTTCAAGTGTGACCGTCCCTACAGCGACTCCACCCAGTGGGACATTGAACGCTTTATCTTCTTCTCAAAGGCTGTCCTGGCGGCAATGCCGGTGATCGGATTCCATCCGGACATCATTCACTGCCACGACTGGCAGACCGGCATGATCCCCGTATTCCTCAAAAGCACCTTTGCGACCCATAGCTTTTATTGGGGAACCAAGAGCATCATGACCATCCACAATCTGAAATTCCAGGGCGTGTGGGACATCCGTCACTTTGTCTATAACACCAACCTGCCGGATTATATGTTCACGCCGGATAAGCTGGAATTCAAGAGCGATGCCAATATGCTGAAAGGCGGTCTGGTCTATGCAGACTATATCACCACCGTCAGCGAGACCTATGCCGAAGAGATCAAGACACCGTATTATGGCGAACAGCTGGACGGTCTGCTCTGCGCACGTTCCCGTTCGCTCCGTGGCATTCTGAACGGCATCGACTATGAGGTATACAATCCGCAGACCGATAAGAAGATCGACGTACACTATTCCGTCAAGGACGCTGTGGAGAAGAAAAAGCAGGCGAAGCTGGCGCTCCAGAAAGAACTGGGACTGCCGGAGGACGAGAACAAGTTCATGATCGCCATTATCTCCCGTCTGACCGACCAGAAGGGTCTGGATCTGGTGGACTGGATCGCCGACCGCATTACAGACGAATTCACCCAGTTCGTTATCATTGGTACAGGCGAGGCTCGCTATGAGAATATGTTCCGCTATTATCAGAACAAATATCCGGATCGTGTTTCGGCAAATATTTTCTATTCTGATCCGCTGGCGCACAAGCTGTATGCTGCGGCAGATGCTATGCTGGTACCGTCCCGGTTTGAGCCGTGCGGTCTGACCCAGCTGATTTCCCTGCGCTACGGCACGGTGCCGATCGTTCGGGAGACCGGCGGTCTGAAGGACACTGTCGTACCTTACAACGAATATGAAAAGACCGGCACAGGCTTTACCTTTGCCCACTACAACGCAGACGATCTGCTGTACACCATCAACTATGCGAAGAAGATCTACTTCGACCACCGTGAGGACTGGGATGATATCGTCCGCCGTGGCATGGAGCAGGATTTCTCCTGGAGCAGCTCCGCTTTGCAGTACCAGGGAATGTACGACTGGATCCTCCGTGGCATGGTAGACTGAGCGGAGACAAAAAACGTCTATTGACACATCCCGGAAAATCATGTATAATGAGAGCGGGAACAAGGGAAACACTGCACGCAGATTGCGTGCAAAGCCGTCAGGCGGGCTTTATTCAGTGTTTTCCAAGATCCCGGAACAAACGCCGCTATGGCAGATTGGAGTTTTACCCATGGCAGAGGAAAATATGCTGGATGAGAGTATGCAGGGAATGCTGTATACCCTGGAAGACGAAGAGGGAAACGAACAGGAGTTTGAGGTCCTGGGCGAGATGGAATACGAGGGCGCAAACTACTGCGCACTGATCCCGTACTATGAGAACGAAGAAGATCTGCTGAAAGATGACGGCGAATTCGTTGTACTGAAACGTGAGATGGTAGACGGTGAGGAAATGCTCTGCACCATCGAGGACGATGACGAATACGATGCAGTCGGCAATCTGTTCATCCAGTATCTGAGCGATCTGTATGAGGATGAGGAAGAAGAGCAGGACGCACAGTAACTGCCGTTTTCCACAAACCGACCAGAAAAATTTTCACAAAATTCCTATTGATTTTTGTGAAAGATCGTGTTATAATAAACATAGAAACTGAAACATCAGTTCTGAAAAAGTGAAAACTACTGCCCAGTTCGAGACATTGCGGTTTTTATAATCCAACACTCCTTGAAAGGGAATCTGACTCCGTCTGTGGATTGCAGACCTCCTGTTTACGGCAATGACCGTAACGGACGAAGGGAGCGTGAAGCGGAAGGGAAGATACCCACCTTGCTATTATAGCTTGGTTTTATTCGCTGCAAGACGGCTGGGTGGTTTTTCTTTTAACCACACAAAGCACTCTGTGAGAGACTCACGGGGTGCTTTTTCTTTTCTGTTGTGGGAGATATTCGAAAAGAGTTCACCTTGAACAGGGGGATATGTTCTAAAATGATATCTTACCCGATTGATGTCGGACATATCCACCGACAGAGGAGACTTTTCGGCAGGGAAAAATTGACCTGCGCAGCCATTCAAAAAAACAGGTTGTAATTTTCCGGAAATATGCTACAATAAAAATAGTGTTGCCCAAAAGCAATCTCAATCACAACAAGGAGAAAAGACAATATGCTGTTACGCATGACAGATATCCATAAATTTTATAATGGCAGACAGGTTCTCTCCCACGTCTCTCTGACGGTAGAAGACCACGACCGGATCGGGCTTGTGGGTGTGAACGGCTGCGGAAAATCTACCCTGCTGCGCATTCTGACGGGACAGGAACTGCCCGACCATCTGCTGGAGGGCGACAGCGAGATTGCCAAGTCCGCCAAGACCAGTATCGGCTACCTGGAACAGATGGGCGGTCTGGATCGGGAAAGCACGGTCTGGGCGGAGATGCGCAGCGTGTTCCGTCCGCTGCTGGACACCCAGGAACGCCTGCACCAGCTGGAAGAGCAGATGCAGTCCGGGGATATGTCTGCAGCAGAGGAGTACCACCGCCTGCAAACCTGGTTCGAGGACAACGACGGCTATCAGATCGACGTGAAAATACGCACCGTCCTCAACGGTATGGGATTCGGACAGGAGACCTATGACCGGGTGATCTCCGGATTCAGCGGCGGCGAAAAGACACGGCTTGCCATTGCACGGCTGCTGCTGGAAGCGCCGAACCTGCTGATTTTGGACGAGCCGACCAACCACCTGGACTTCAAAACCGTGATGTGGCTGGAAGATTACCTCAAGGACTACAAGGGCGCACTGCTGCTGGTGTCCCATGACCGCTACTTCCTGGATCGTCTCTGCACCAGCATCTGCGAGATCGAGCGTGGCACGCTGACACGGTACAAGGGCAACTACACCACCTTTACCCAGCTGAAAGAGGCGGCTGTGGCACGCCAGTGGAAAGAATACGAGATGCAGCAAAAGGAGATCGCCAAGCTGGAGGACTACGTGGCACGTAACCTCACCCGGGCATCTACGGCGAAGAGCGCACAGAGCCGAGTGAAACAGCTGGAAAAGATGGAGCGCATCGAAAAGCCGGTCTCTGCCCAGAAACAGGCACGGGTGCAGTTCACCTATGAGATCGAGCCGCCGCAGGAAGTGCTGAAAGTGCAGAATATCGACATTTCCGTGGGCGAGGGTGCAGCGCGAAAGACCCTGCTGCCGGAGTTGTCCTTTGAGGTGCGTCGTGGCGAAAAATGGGGCATTATCGGGGATAACGGCATCGGGAAATCCACCCTGCTGAAGATTTGCAAACAAGCTGCCCCACCAGGGAAAAGTCCGCTGGACCAGCAACATCAAGATCTCCTATTTCGAGCAGGAAAGCACCAACCTGCATCCGGCAAAGTCGGTAATGCAGGAGATTCACGACCGTGTACCGTCCTGGACAGACCTGGAAGTGCGCAAGCTTTTGGGGCAGGTGCGTCTGACCGGGGAAAACGTGTTCAAACCGGTGGGCGTTCTCTCCGGCGGCGAGCGTGCAAAGGTCTGCTTTGCGGTGATGATGCTGGAACACGGCAACGTGCTGATTCTGGACGAACCCACCAACACCTGGATATTGCCATGAAAGAGGTCATCGAAGAGGCAATGCAGTCCTTTACGGGGACGCTGCTGTTTGTCTCCCATGACCGGTATCTGTTGGATAAGGTGGCAGACCACATCCTGGAACTGAAAGCGGACGGCGCTGTCACCTACCAGGGCGGATTCCAGAAGTGGCTGGAGGCGCAGCAGAAACAGCCCGAACCGGAGGAGACGCCGGCGGCAAAGACAGCCGAATCCGGCGGAAAGCCTGCGGAAAAGCCGGCGTACCGTTCCAAGAAACAGCGTGCGCAGCAGGCGAAAATGCGTGCCGACCTGCGTAGCCTGGAACAGCAGCTGGACAAGATGCAGGAAGAGCTGGACACCCTTACCGCAGAGCTGACGGACGAGGCGGTGTGCAGTGACTACCAGCTGATGCAGGAGAAGTGCCAGCGCATGGAGGAACTGCGTGTGCAGATGGATGAGACTATGGAGCAGATGATCCTGCTGGAAGAGGAATTGGGATAACAGAAGAAGATATGACATAACAAAAACCGGAGAGAGCATTTCGCCCTCTCCGGTTTTCTATTTTCCGCTTGTATTTTCGAAAAGCTGCTTACAGCTTTTTCTTTTCGTCCTCGATCATTGCCAGCAGTTCATCCACAGATGCGCTTGCGATCTTGTCCTCACGGGTTTTCGGTACTGCCGGAGCTGCCGGTTTCTGTTCCGGTGCTGCTGCACGGCTGCTGCGGAATGGTGTGTCACCCAGGTTCCGTGCCTCTTCCGGAGAGCTTGCCTCGTGGCTGCCACGGTAAGTGGGAACCGGAGCTGCGGTCTCATCCGGGATGTTGTTCTCGATCGGCGGTGTCCGGAAGGTATCGGTGCTGTTCAGATTGCTGCGTGTGCCAAATGTAGATGTGTTGGAAACGCTGCCTGCGTGTGCGCCCTCATAGGTGCCGGTGTTTCCGGTGGGCTGGCTGTTCTGTCCTGCGCCGTCCAGCGGGATCTGATCTGCCGGATTGGTGTAGATCGGTACGTCATGCTGTGCCTTGAACTGCATGGTGCGTGCCTTCTGATACGGAGAGTTGGGGTTGACCTGCTTGCGCTCAAAGTTTTCAGCGATAGAAGAACGCTTCTGCTCAAATGAACGGCTCTGCGCAGTGTTCTCAGACGGACGGAACAGAGGAGAACGTCCGCCCAGTTCCTCATCATCATAAGCGGAATCGTCGTCATCGTAGGAATCTTCGCTGTAAACTTCATCGTAGTTTTCTTCAAAGGTATACTCGTCGTCGTGCTTGCCGTTGGCACGTGCAATGGCAACGATCAGCATGATGACCAGGATCACGCTGGGGAGTACCAGCAGGGTCAGGATACCCGGAACGCCGGTAGCAAATGTCACGTAGCTGTACAGCTCGCCGCTTTCATAAGCGCACTTGCCCAGGATGCTGTCCACGGTGATGGGCGGTTCTGTTCCTACGTCGTTGGTTTTCATGGTAGTGGGATAGTATTTCAGTACGCCGGTCTCGTCCTGTTCGATGTTGTAGATGCGGCGGACAGCCACACGGTCGGAGTCGATGTCAGTGGAGGTGTCATCCGGCGCCAGGACGCACAGAACCGCATTGTTCTTGGCGATGGGGTCGGATTCCTGATAAGCGGTGGCAATGACGGCAGTGTGCTTGTGAATGGACGCTGCTGCGCTTTCACTGTCTACCGTGCCGGCAGCATTCAGATCCGTTGTGCCGGTGGCAACTGCGGCGGCACCTGCTCCATGGTGTCATATTCCATCAGATAGATGTAGTGGCCGAAGATCTTCGGCGTATCTTTCCGGGAAAACAGAATGTTCGTGGTCAGGGACACTGCGACCACCAGGATCAGCAGGATTGCCAGAACGACAGCAAGGATGGATTTGGATTTCTTTTTCATAATGCTACCTACCTTTTTATGAAGTCAAAATGATGCTTTTCACCCTATTATAACACATCTTTTCTGCGATTTCAATTGTTTTTTCAACTTTTTTGCAGAAAAGTGCAGGATCTGCAGGGGGAATGCCTGTCCGACTGACGGCATTTTTACAGTACCCTATCATTATAGCACATCTTCCCGGCAATTTCAATCGTTTTTTTGATTTTTCTGAGAATTTTTTTGAAACCTCTTGACAAACGGAGAATTTGTGGTATAATAAAATGGTACAGAACGTGGGGTATTCTCTGCGCTGTACCAGTTGTCATAAATTCATACCGGTGCTGGAATAGCTCAGTTGGTAGAGCAGCGCATTCGTAATGCGCAGGTCGCGTGTTCAAGTCACGTTTCCAGCTCCATTTTTGTATCATTGGACGGCGTTCTGATGATGCGAGCGTAGTTTAGTGGCAAAACATCAGCTTCCCAAGCTGAGGTTGCGAGTTCGATTCTCGTCGCTCGCTCCAGACGGCACGTATGCAGGTACGTGCCGTTTTTCATACCCGGATGCTATACTATTATAATAGAGAAAATCCATTTCCCATGCCGCAGGGTGCAGGAAATGCGGCGGTGCGCCGGGAAATTTCCTGCCTGTGGTGGAATTTGCACAAATTGTGGCATTGCAGCAAAGGTGAAATTTGTGTAAAAGCATCTTGCATCCGGGGAAAAAATCGAGTATCATAGATAATGTGCAGACCTGTGCCAGATACAGGTCGCCTGAACGAAAGACTTCCGGAAAGCAGAATCTGTTTTCCATGGAAAGAAATGAGGAAAACACTTATGTTAAAGACAAAGAAGATCCTGGCATTCCTGCTGGCATCCGCAATGATGACCGCAGCATTCACTGCCTGCGGCAGCTCGGAAGATTCCAAGGAATCTAGCAGCAAGGCAGAATCCAGCGAAGAATCCAGTGAGGAGTCCAGCGAAGATTCCGTTGAGGAATCCGCCGCAGATGAAGACGAAAGCTCTGCACCGCAGCAGGTACAGACCGGCGATTTCGAAGAGGCAGTCGTACCGCAGGCTGGCGAAGCTTATCTGAGCATGGCTGACGGTCAGTGGTGGCTTCAGTACACCGGCAGCGATGCGGACTATCTGTGCTATGACGCAGGCGTTGCTCCGATCACCGGCAACGGCGAATACACTGTCAGCGTAACCGTTGACACCAACGCTGTCCGCTACGATGCAACCGGCGACATCAACGGCGAACTGATCGCAAACGGCACTTCCTTCATGGCAGTACAGATCATGGACGGCGCAACCGCAACACCGAACGCAGTGATCGACGTTACTTCTGTTAAGGTTGACGGCACAGAGATCCCGCTGACCAAGAAGAGCTTCACCAACACCGAGGACACCGAGATCGACGGCACCAAGCACTCCAACGTTCGTTCCAACATCTTTAATGAGTGGGTACCGGACGACAGCCTGCCGGGCGATGCAAGAAGTGCAGAGGGCAACATTGCAGATCTGGCAAACAAGTCCGATTATTCTGCAACTATCCTGGATCCGTCTGCTATCGGCGACTGGACAACCATCGAAGTTACTTTCAACGTAACTGGTATGTAAGCAGCAAAACTGCATCGAATTTGCAGACCGACTGCCTGTACCGTTTTGGTACGGGCAGTTTTTGTTTATGCCATATGTGAACATTTTGAAAAATATTGCGGATATGCCTTGCGGCGTGGGAAAAGATGTGCTATAATAGAACACGTCGCTGAAATGGAAGCTTAGCTCAGCTGGGAGAGCATCTGCCTTACAAGCAGAGGGTCATAGGTTCGAGCCCTATAGTTTCCACCAGAGATGAAAAAGCTGTCTGTGCCGGTTTGCGGTGCAGGCGGCTTTTTGCTTTCCCAGATGCTCTGGATACAGCACTCTGGCAGGGAAACATGGCTGTCCGGGGAGAAATTTTTCTCCGATTTAGATATTAACTTTTTGTAAACGATCGAGCGGAATGGGAAAAGTAACGCAGTTTCGGTACTTTTTCTGTTTCAAAAAACTCGAAAAAATTTTTGAAAAACCCTTGACAAATCGCTTGGAATGGTGTATAATAATATACGTCGCTGAGAGATGCGACACTGAGAAAAATGATGGAGCTTAGCTCAGTTGGGAGAGCATCTGCCTTACAAGCAGAGGGTCATAGGTTCGAGCCCTATAGTTTCCACCAGTGGTCTGGTAGTTCAGTTGGTTAGAACGCTGCCCTGTCACGGCAGAGGTCGTGGGTTCGACTCCCATCCAGATCGCCAGTGCGGATTAGCTCATCTGGTAGAGCGCCACCTTGCCAAGGTGGAGGTAGCGAGTTCGAGCCTCGTAATCCGCTCCAAATGGCGCTATAGCCAAGTGGTAAGGCAAGGGTCTGCAACACCCTGATTCTCCAGTTCAAATCTGGATGCGCCTCCATGAGAATGAGAACGCAAAGGCGTTCTCTTTTTTTATATCTCATGGAGACAAGCCTGGGAATGCAGTCCGTTGCCCAGAGCCTGTCCCGTGTTCCTTTGGATGAATGCGAGGCAGGCTCTTATCGCACCATTGCATTTTTATCGGAAAGGAGGGAATCTTATGGCAACTTATCTGATCGACTATGAAAACGTCTATATCGAGGGTCTGACTGGTCTGGAACGTCTGTCGCAGCGGGATGAGGTGGTGATCTTCTACACCCAGAACCGCTGCGGACTGACCTTTGAACTGCACCAGCGTCTGATCTCCTGCAAGGCAAAGCTGCGCTGATGGAGGTGACTGCGCTTTCCACCCGGAAGAACACGGTGAAAAACGCACTGGATCTCCAGCTTTCCATGTATATCGGTTACCTGGTGGGCAGCCGTCCCAAGGAACCGCTGTATATCATCAGCAAGGACACAGACTTCGACCTGGATCTGACGTTCTTTGACCAGTACCTGCAAACGGGAAAAGCGTCCCTGGCGATCTGTACCACCATCGAGAATGCCCTGGAAGGCGTTCCCGAAACGAATGCAGAACAGATGCTGACAGAGACGGAGGAGGAGACGGCGGATACGACTTCTGCGGAAGAAGAAAACGTACCGGAAACACCTCGGAAGAAGAGAAACAACTCTGTGGCGATGTTCCCCAAGGAAATGCAGTCCGAGGTTCGGGAGCTGCTGGATCTGGACGATAAGCGGACTGTGAACCGCATTTGTGCGATTCTGGCTGCCTCTCCGGATCTGCTGACTTTGAACAACCTGCTGTACCGGCATTGTCATGACGGCAAGCAGGTGAAGGAACTCTATCACAAGCTGAAACCGTCCTATCAGGAACTGCGGAAACTGGTGAATGAGGCCAAGTAACTGCTGACAAAAAGCCGCCGCCCGGTGCTGAAACTGACCGGACGGCGGCTTTTCTGTTTGGTTTGGATACAAAAAATGAAAAACCGAAATCCGGCGACAATTTCTATCGCAGATCTCGGCTGACTTTCATATTCAACTGTCTAAAGAATGCTTACGCACGCTCGATCTTGCCGGAACGCAGGCATCTGGAGCAAACGTATACATGACAAGGAGTACCCTTCACAATCGCTTTTACACGCTTTACGTTCGGCTTCCATGTTCTGTTAGACCGTCTGTGGGAGTGAGATACCTTGATACCAAAAGTAACACCCTTTCCGCAAACTTCACACTTTGCCATTCTACTGCACCTCCTCATCCTAGCATTGCTGCCAACTGCCGTACCGGGGTATAGCAGTCCGCAAACTAACATATCTATTTTATCAAATTCTGCGGCAAAATGCAAGCTTTTTTTCGGATTCTTTGAAAAAAATATTCTTGTGCGTAAAATCTTAAAAAAGCATAGGACAAGATGCAAGATAGAAAAATAATTTGATGTATTTGATTTATAAACGGAATGGATTGGAAATAACCTGCGTTACAGCATCCAGAAAATCACACCGGGATCTTGTAAATTTTATGCCGCAGGGCAAAATACACTTGAAATTTGACGCAAAATCATGTATAATAAAAGGAACACATTGTGGACGGCACTGCCCGGAGAAACGGCGCAGTGTGGCATTGTTCCGGATTGCAGAAAGGATTGAAAACATGGGAATTCTAAGCAGCTTTACAAATCTGAACCGCTATGAGATCCTGGCACGTATCGTGATTGTGCTGCTGGTGCTGCCGCTGCACGAGTTTGCACACGGCTGGGTGGCACGGAAGTGCGGCGATGACACCGCCGAGCTGCCGGACGCTGACGCTGAATCCGCTGGCGCACGTGGATCCGTTTGGTGCGGTGCTGCTGCTGCTGACCGGTTTCGGCTGGGCAAAGCCGGTACCGATCAACCCGCTCGGATGAACCATCCCCGAAAGGGCATTATCTGGACATCCCTCGCCGGACCGCTGTCCAATCTGCTGGCGGCGCTGGTGGGCGTGATCCTCATGCAGATCGTATTTCCGTTTTATCATGCCAACCCGAACGCCGTGCTGACCGGCATATATCTGCTGCTCTATTGGTTCGCCTACATCAATATTTCCTTGGCGGTATTCAATCTGATCCCGGTGCCGCCGCTGGACGGCTCAAAAGTGCTGATGATGCTCCTGCCCTATGAAAAGGGAATGTGGATGGAGCGCCACCAGCAGCAGCTCTCACTGGTGCTGTGGATTCTGATTCTGGTCGGCGTGCTGAACGTACCGCTGGGCTACCTTTCTTACTGGATCATGAAATTCTTCACCTGGGCGACCCAGTGGATTGGTACGCTGGTACAGATGGTGATGTAACTCCATGCAGAAGATCTCGTTTAAGCTGGAAGTCTTTGAAGGACCTATGGACTTGCTCCTCAGTCTGATTTCCAAGCACAAGCTGAATATTTACGACATCGAGATCTCCAGTCTGCTGGAGCAGTATCTGGCGTATCTCGACCAATGCCGGGAACAGGATCTGGAGCTTGCCGGAGAGTTCCTGGAAATGGCGGCAAGGCTGATCTATATTAAGACGGCATCCCTTTTGCCACGGCCGGAAGAGGCGCAAAAGGAGAAGCAGGCGCTCCAGGGCGCACTGATCGAATATGCGCTCTGCAAACAGGCGGCGCAGGTTTTGGCGCAGCGCTATGTGGGCGGAAAGATCTACACCCGTCCGCCTATGGAAATTGCAGTTTCGGCGGCATACGCCCGGACGCACCTGCCCTATGTGCTGCTGGAGACCTGGAACGCCATGGGCAAAAAGCGCTTTGCCCCGGAGGACCAGGCACGGGACCGCCTGCAGCGTGTGGTAACACGCCCGGTGGTCTCTGTCATGTCCAAGGTGGTCTACGTCATGCGGAAGGTCTATCATGACGAACACGTGTACCTGGGTGCGCTTTACGCCGATATCCGGGAACGTTCCGCACGGGTGGCGCTGTTCCTGGCGGTGCTGGAACTCACCAAGCACGGCAGGATCGGCATTAGTGAGGACGGCACGTATCTCTACCGCCGGACGGACTACCGCAGAAAACACGGCGCAGAAACCAGGCAGATGCAGAATCTGCGTCATGGTATGAATCCACAGAATCGGGGAATGATAATGGAAAGAAACACCAGATCACCGCTATGCCTTATGTTGGAGGCGGTTCTGTTCGCCAGCGGCGAGCCGGTGACGCTCTCTCGGCTGGCACAGGCGTGCGAGGCACCGGAATCCACGGTGCTGACGGCGCTGAAACAGCTGTCCGCCTGGTATGAAAAGCAAAAGAGTGCGCTCTGTGTGCAGCAGCTGGGCGACAGCTGGCAGATGTGTACCCACACGGCATATGCGGCAGTGATCGAGCGTGCCATGGAGACCAAAAAGGCGGCACCGCTTTCGGCGGCGGCAATGGAGGTACTGACCATTGTGGCGTACAACCAGCCGGTAAGCAAGGGCTTTGTGGAACACGTCCGTGGCGTGGACAGCAGCTCCGTGGTAAATACCTTAGTGGAAAAGGAACTGCTGATGGAGCAGGACGCTGGATGTGCCGGGAAAGCCCATCGCCTATGCCACCACACCCCATTTCCTGCGCTGCTTTGGCTTGCAGTCCCTGGAGGAACTGCCGCCGCTGCCGGTGTCGGCTGCGCCGCAGGAAACCGCAGAAGAGACCGAAGAAACAGACACACCCACGGCGTAGCGCAGAGGAGGCGAGCGGCACATGATCGGATGGCTGATCGTATTGGGCATCCTGGCGCTGCTGCTGGGACTGCTGCTGTCACCGCTGGTGTTTGCCTTAGACTATGACGACCCGAAAGACCGCTTTTTCTGGAAACTGTCCTGGCTGGGCATTCCGCTGCTCTCCAGCGAGGGCAAAGGCGTATTCCGGAAGACGGGAAAGCCGGAGAAAAAGGAACGCCGCAAAGAACCGGAGACAGAAGAAAAGCCGGAACACACCGACAAAAAGGGCAAGCTAAAGCGGTACTGGAAAATCGCACAGAACAGCCTTTCTGTGCTGCCGAAACCGCTGCGGCGTTTGTGGAAAGGGCTGTCGCTCCGGCATCTGACCGTAGGTGTCCAGGTGGGCAGATTTGATGCCAAGGAATGCGCTCTGGCATATGGTGCGGCGAATGCTGCGGTATACGCTGCGGTGGGACTGCTGAGCAGTGCCATGCGTGTCCACCTGGAACAGCTGACGGTGCAGTGTGCCTTCGGGCAGGAACGCAGCCGCTGGGTGATCCGTGGCAGGCTGCACTTTTGTCCGCTGTCCGCACTTCTGGCGCTGGGCAGCTTTGCCATGGGCTATGTGATGCAGAAAAACCGGCAGGAAGATGCCGAGAAAGAACCGGCGGCGGAAAAAGAACACGCTGCCGCCCGATAAACAGGAGGTAAAAAAATGCAGGAAAAGAAACCGATCCAGGATCTCATGGGAATCACAATGGAAAAGATGCGGGAAATGGTGGACGTGCAGACGATCATCGGCGACCCCATTGTAGTGTCGGAAAAGGTGACCATCGTTCCGGTGTCTAAGGTGTCCTATGGCTTTGCCTCCGGCGGATCGGATCTGCCGGTGAAGTCCAATCCCAAGGACTTGTTCGGCGGCGGTGCAGGTGCCGGCGTGTCCATCCAGCCGGTGGCTTTCCTGGTGGTGCAGGAGGACGGCGTGCGTCTGCTGCAAATGGATGAGGGCAGCGATGCCCTTTCCAGCGCCATCCGCTCTGTGCCGGAGGTAGTAGACCGCCTGGGCAGCATCTTCAAAAAGGACAAAAAAGACGGCGATGCGCCGGAAGATGCTGAGGCATAACCGGCGGCATTTCGCATGAAACCGTCCTGTCCCACATACACTGTACTAAAAACGGGAGGTATTGTGTATGGGCAGTACATTTTTTCGGCGGTGGATCGGCGGCTTTCTGGCGGTGTGTCTGACGCTGACCGGAATGCCGGCGCTGTGCGTTTCCGGGGCAGAGCCGGCAGTTTCGGCGCAGTCCTGCATTTTAATGGAGGCTGTGACCGGAGAGATCCTCTATGAGAAACAGGCGCAGGAACAGCGTCCCATGGCGAGTACGACCAAGATCATGACCACGCTGCTCTGTCTGGAAAGCGGCGATCTGGACACGGAATTTCCCGTGGATACGGATGCCATTCACGTGGAAGGCTCTTCTATGGGGCTGGTCGAGGGCGACATCGTGACTAAGCGTGCGCTGTGCTACGGGATGCTCCTGCCGTCCGGAAACGATGCCGCCGGCGCTGCGGCAGTGAAACTGGCAGGGAACTATGCCGCCTTTGCGGAGCAGATGAACCAGAAGGCGGCGGAGCTGGGGATGACCCAGACCCATTTTGTCACCCCGTCCGGTCTCCACGACGACCAGCACTATTCCACGGCGTATGACATGGCGCTGCTGACGGCGGCAGCCATGCAGAATGAGACGTTCCGGGAGATCTGCCGCCAGCCTCTGCAAAGGTCTGTTTCGGGAATCCGCCGTATGAGCGGTGGCTGACCAATTCCAACAAGCTGCTCACCATGGATGAAACGGTGGTCGGCGTGAAAACCGGGTTCACCGACGAGGCAGGGCGCTGTCTGGTGTCTGCCTGTGTGCGAAACGGCATTATGCTGATCTGCGTGACGCTGAACGACCGGGATGACTGGCAGGATCACGAACGCCTGTACGACTATGGGTTCGGGCAGCTGACACCCGCAGAGGTTTCCTTTCCGACGGACTGGAGCATTGCTGTGGCTGGCGGAACTGCTCAGCAGGTAACACTGATTCCCGAAGGCACCATCGTGCAGGGACAAGGGACGGAAAAGCCCCGGCGCTGGAGTTTCAGCTGGAGACTGCGCCGTTTCTTTATGCGCCGGTGACTGCCGGACAGGATGCCGGAACATGGAAAGCGCTCTGCGGCGGCAGAGTTGCGGCGCAGGGCAGGCTTTGCGCCGGAGAAAGCGCTGTATATCAGAAAAAATCCGCAGCACCGCAGCAGCAGAGCTGGTGGAAACGGATGCTGCAAAAGATAAAAAAGGAGAAGAACCGGAAGTGGAAAAAATTCGAATTCAAAAGCTGCTGGCAGATGCCGGCTATTGTTCCCGGCGGCAGGCAGAACAGCTGATCTCTGCCGGAAAAGTAAAGCTGAACGGTCACCCGGTCAAGCTGGGGGACAAGGGAACGCTGGCAGACCTGATTACCGTCAGCGGTGAACGGGTGTATCTGCCCAGAAAGAAACAGTATCGCTATCTGATGCTGTACAAACCACGGGGCTATGTGACCACAACTTCTGACGAACTGAACCGGCGGTGTGTGATGGATCTGCTGGAGGACGTGGAAGAGCGTGTCTACCCGGTGGGACGGCTGGACAAGGACTCTGAGGGACTGCTGTTGCTGACCAACGACGGCAACTTCGCCAATGGCATCATGCACCCCAGCCGCCATATCAGCAAGACCTATCGTGTCACCGTCCGTCCGGATGTGACCGAAGAACAGCTTATCACCCTGTCCAGCAGCATGGAGCTGGACGGCAAAATGACCCAGCCGGCAACGGTTGTGGTAAAGACCAAAGAGCCGGGACGTGTGGTACTGCTTATGACCATTCACGAGGGCAAGAACCGCCAGATCCGCCGGATGTGTGAATCCGTCGGGCTGGAAGTGGCACGTCTGCGCCGCACCAGCATCGGTCCGCTGAAACTGGGGATGCTGAAACCGGGTACTTATCGGGATCTGACCGCAGAGGAACTGCGTGCGATCCGCAACGCCATAGGTGCCGGCGAGCAGGCATCGACCGCAAAGGGCAAGCGCCGATAAGATACGCAAGCTTTTTGCAAGGCTACCCTTGAAAATTCTGAGAGGAGGAACAGGCAATGCCAATTTGTATTTCACCGGATCTTCCGGCATTTCATATTCTGTCCGAGGAGAACATCTTCGTCATGGACAGCGACCGTGCTGCGCACCAGGACATCCGTCCGCTGCGGGTGCTGGTGCTGAATCTGATGCCGAAAAAAATTGAAACGGAATGTCAG
>ENA-OQEX01000377-OQEX01000377.1-human-gut-metagenome-genome-assembly--contig:-NODE-377-length-24353-cov-2.262280_pt1 | contig 24353 bp, 37 predicted proteins | sample MGYA00242802_ERZ504649 | MGnify/ENA primary metagenome ERZ504649 (study PRJEB26092, sample SAMD00036194) | human gut metagenome | host: Homo sapiens | study: EMG produced TPA metagenomics assembly of...
AGGTCGCATAATCGCCCACCTGCCAGGATAAATTACAGTATCCGCCTCATGAAGCGCCTGCATCAATTGAAAGTAGACTGTCCTTGACGATCCCCCTGCATCCACTGCGCGCCTTTTAGAAGAGGAGAAGTGCACTGCTTGTCATACACTCTGACTGGCTCTGATAAGCTTTGAATCAGCTCCTGATAAAGACGAGAGCCAATATATCCGTTTCCCCCAATGATCAATATCAATTCCAATTCACCATCAATCACAGTTTTCTGATCTTTTTGCCGGTTGACGTCAGGTCGATTTCGTCTACAAAGATGATTTTTCTCGGCACCTTATAGTCTCCATTCCATCCCGGCAAAACGAATCACATCCTCTTCATCGGGAGGGTTCTCCCGATCCGCCGCAACCACTTTTGCATAAATACGCTCATTGTGATCATCATCCGGCAATGAAAACACCGCCGCGTCCTGAAGCCCTGGGTGCAAAATCAGCTATCCTCCACTTCCTGCGGATTCACCAGATGGCCGGCAATATTCATCGTTTGGGAGATACGCCCCTTCAAGACAATTCCCTCCTGCGTCACACATCCGAAATCCCCTGTGTGAAAATAATCCGGATACTGTTTTGATATTAACCTTTGCTGGCATATATCATCGTTATAATATCCAGAGGCACAATGGCTCCAGCAACCAGAATCTCACCGCAGACGCCGTGAGGGACTTCCGCTCCATCGCTTGCGACAATCTTGATATAAACTCCCTTTACCGGATGCCCAACGCTGCTTTGCGCTTTTGTCAAATCGTCGCTTGCCTGGTATGAAATTACGCCGCACTCTGACGAACAATAGATGGAGTGAAGCACTTTGCCGCTTTTTCATAGAGACCTACAAAATGCTGCGGAGCCATGTAGGAGGAACTAGTGAGACACAGGCGAACATGATCCCATTCAATCTGGTCAATCGCTGGACTTTCCAGCAATTTGGCATAAACAAAGGGTACGCTGAATAGGACCGTGACTCTATAGCGATTGATCACATTTTTCATTGCTCCGGGTAAGAAGGTCTTTTTGATAACAACCGTTGCGCCGCTAATCAGACCCGGCAGGTAGATTGTGGTGAGCGCTGAGGTGATCAAATGCGACACTGGCGTGTAGCAGACATCTGACGGTGCCAGATTCAGCGATTGAGCAAGATCGGCGATATTTCGATACATTGCTTCATGAGAAAACACCACACATTTCGGCAAGCCCGTTGTGCCTGAAGTATACAAAAAAACAGCTGCGTCAATTGGAGCCGGCGTGCTATTAGGCGCCTGTCCGCCCTGCGGAATCAGATATACACTTTCAGAAAGGACCGCTCCGCCCGGCCGCATCTCCCCGCACAGGAGATAATCCAGCCCAGCCTTCGCCTGCACCTGGGAAAGTGCATGTGCACTGCACTCTTCCATAGGGACAACAATACAGTCGTGCTGCCACAAAGCCAGAAGAACGGCGATATATTCCACGACGTTCTCCAGAGATACGGCTGCCACACAGCCTGCTGGCAGCTGCCGCAAATCAGTTGTTGCCGATAATATTCAACACGCTGAAGAATTTGGGCAAATGTATAAACATCACCCGTATCATTTATTTGAATCGCCGGCCTCTGACCAAACTGTTTCATATGCTCCACTATTTTTTCGCCCAGCATAGAACTCCTCCTTTACCAATCCAGAACAATGGAATGCGCCGTGCTGCCACAACCTGCCTGAAGCATATCGATTATATTTTCATGATGGACAAACGCCGACACAGGTGGATGTTCCATACCGCGTATGCAGCAAAGAATATCTCTGTGTACGTCGCAAGTGAGAAAACGGCGGTCAAACCTCCCACCACAAAACAACAGATCTTTTTCAGCCGGTACCCCGGTGAATAAAAACATATCGGCATTCCTCTTCGTCGGGGTCAGCGCCTCGCCCTCATAGGCGCATACGGTGGAAAACATCTGCTCCAGCAGGCTATTCCCTTGGATCGCTGCGCCATCCAATCCACTGCTGATATAGCAATCAAAAACAAGATATGCGACATATAGCAAATCATAAAACAAATAGGGAATTTCATACTCGGGCTCTACCCGTATGACCGGAAATTTCTGTAAATCCTCTTCTGTATAAAGCGTATATGGTTTCTCACCGGCATAAATCAGCACGAGTTCTCCTGCTTCAAGCGGAAAGGATGGGCAACAAGAAGAACACACTTCAGCAACGCTCAGGCCGCAAATCAAGCCATGCAACCGGCCCGGATATCCCAGGAAAGACAAGGCGGGCGGATACAACTGCGTATGTCTGCTTCGGAAGAGAGCCGCACACTGCAACGGCCCGGGGTCAGTATTCAGCACCTGCAAGGCGCCTTCACCATCCTTAAAATCATAAATGTTCACAAATGCGGATCGACCTTCCACCAACATAAGGAGAGTGAAATTGAGGCAGCCATGCGTGAAAACTCATCTGCCAGCTGAATCATACCCGCCAATCAGCATCAGCCGGCCTTCATATTTGGTATTTGGCAGCCACGTTTTATATTTTTCATCTGTGGTAATTCCGCAGAAGGCATAAAGTGATGCCACAAGGACTAAATACCGCTCCAACGTAAGATTAAGATCTCCCTGCTTTTTTATCACCTGCTGGATTTCCCTTCCAGTGCGATCCAGCAGTTCTGGCTGTGTCGACTTTTTGACAAAGAACCAACAATCCTCTTCCTCTGGATTCTGCTTTACCAATGCGCTGCTTTCCGCCCAGGTATGAAAATGGAACAACTCACTCAGGTCTTTTGCAGAGAGCCCCTTGGGCAGACAGCACAACAGCTCTCCCCGCTCCCGGAACTCCCGGATCTCCTCCTTATAAAAGTAAGGCCGGGTCAAGTGAAATGGCTTGCCCGTAATTTGTTCCACACCCAGCGTTTTATACCAATGCTCCATCTGGCTGCGCACCTCGTCCGGATGATCCGTATCGATTTCATTGGACCTATAGCAAAGCAGATCCGCCGGTGTGATGATCTCCTCTTTTAACATTTCTGTAATTACGGACAGCGCCGCCTCTTTCAAGTCCCTCATGTTACCCATCCTTCCTGCGATTTAATATCATTTGACTGAGTCTGGGCAAGACATCATAGAAATCCGCCACGATTCCTACAGTAGCGTATTGAAACACAGTGGCATTCGCATCACGATTGACTGCGATAATATTCTTACATTTACGCAGGCCTATCAAATGCTGAGAAGCTCCTGAAATACCCAATGCGATATATAGCTCCGGCTGTACGGCCCTGCCGGATAAACCAATTTGATATTCCTTAGGAGCCCATCCTTTTTCTACCAGTGCGCGCGTTACACCAATATCCGCATGGATCAGATCCGCCATCTGCCGAATCTGATCCAAGTCTTCTTTCCTGCGCAGCCCCGCGCCCACGCCGATCATAATCTGATTGCTTTCCGTTCCGGCAAAGTGCCGATTCGAAACCGACAGCAACCGCTCTGAATTTATGCCTGCTGCTTCGCACGGATGAATACAAATGTTAGCCGCAACATCAGAATTGCGGGGATGCGGATCGAATATATTTTTTCTGATGGTGCAAACGAGTGTGGAACCGGTCGCGCAAATATCCGCGTATGTATTCCCCTCATAGACTGGTCGTGTCGCGACAATCTGCTCCCCATGCTGGCAAATCTCTACGCAGTCTGCACACATGCCCAGCCTCTTCCGGCTTGCCAGCTGAGATAAAACAGTTTTGCTATGCACTGTATTGGGCGCTAAGATCAAGTCGGGCCGGTGACTATCGTAATATTCACAAATACCCTCTAAATAATTCCCGTCCTCAAAATATTCGAACGCATCTCCTATATAAATATCTATCCGTTCAAAGGAAAGCTGTTGCACTTCACGCAGAAGATTTTTCAACGCATTCCCAGAGCACAAAGCCAGCCCTGAAATGGTAAATCCATACCGCTTTTTCAGTTCTCGCGCCACAGTAATCAATTCATCACTGAACGCTAAAAGATGACCGCATGCATTTTCCAGATAAACACATACTGTACGTCCAGCGCCATCCTCAGCCATAAATTTTCTCCCCCCTCTTCATCTGATTGATACGGGTTATTTGAGCGTACAACTGCTCTATTCCCTCATCTATCCCGTACAATTCCGCCTGCCTGAAGGAATTCTCTTTCCGGTCTCTCAGCCGGCATACCCGGGTTTGCGATCCCGCAGTCCCCACCATAGAAGCATCACAGGGGAGCACCTGCTGCAATTCAACCTTTTTATGATTTTCAAGAATTTGTGCAAGCTTCGGCCGCTCCGATTCTGCCCAGTTTTTAATGGTCAAAAGTGCCGGAACGGCGGCTTCCGTTTTTACAAAATAACGCTCCAACTCCCGCTTAAGGAGGAAACAGCCTTGTTGACCCAGCGAAATTTCCACCACATTTGCATAGCAGGGCATTCCGAGGCTTTCGGCAAGGCTGGCAGGAACCTGACCTGTTTCACTATCGCTGGATTGACAGCCCGACAAAATCAGTTCATAGTGCCCCTCATTCCTGATCCAGGACGCCAAGGCATAGGAGGTTGCTACCGTATCTGAACCAGCAAGGAGCGGATTGCTCAAAAGCACAATCCGATCTGCCCCATAGGCATACAAGGCTCCAGGCACTCCACCGCGTTTGCAGACGACATCGCCAGCAGGGTAACAGAACCTCCCGCCTGCCGCCTCAGCCAGAGTGCGCAGCTATAGGCAAGCAAATCCTGTCGGCTGATTTCCAGAGCCGCCTTTTCTCTCGTGACCATTGCACTGTCTGCTCCGGCCAACGCGGGCTTCACACATACCAATATGTTCAAATCGCCACGCCCTCCTCTGCAACTGCTTCCAAAACCGATAAACTGCGCTCAAGCCTTGCGGCATCATAACGCAAGGCTCGCTGGGCAAATCCGCGGCAGTAGCCACAATCCCGACAGCTTTGCAGATTGCAGGAATGAGTTAGGAAATGCTCCATAAAGCCGTCGAGCTTTTGATTGTCAATATCGATTTCAAGCTGCATGAGGCTCCTAAGAGTTTTTAAATCCGTTTTACTAACGTGTTTGCCATGCATCATCTGTTTATTTTGAAAATGATTCATGTTCAGAATTTCTGACAAATTCCCCTCATATTTTCCACTGCAATAGGCATCAGCTGTTCTCAACAGCCATGAAGAGGATTTATTGCGATCTGTCAGTTTATATTTTGGATTCCGATTTCCTCATAAAAATGGAGATCCTCCGGCCTGCACCAAGTAGAGCGCAGCAGATTCTCCGGCTCCCTGTATTTTTGCAGAAGGCAATGAAGCGTGCAATAATTTGTACTGATTTTTCATCTACGGTGTACTGCGACATGTGGCTGATGACATTATTATGATATTGCTGATAGGGGCAATGATAAAGGCAAACCTGGTTCACCATAACCTGTAAATTGCACGAAATGGCCGCCTGCATTTTTTCGAGCAGCCTGAAATCCCGCTCAATCCCATTACGCACTGTAATTTCATGAACACCAAGCTGTTATAGAACTTAGCCGCTTCAATGCTGTCCACCATGGCGAAGGAAGAAACGCTAATTTTCAGGTTTGGATACCGTTTCCTGCATAAATCGATCAAAACAGGGTTCGCCAGCGTGACATATCCACCTGCGCGGAAACAAGCCAATCAAACTGCTCTATGATTTGATTCAATTTCTTCCCTGTATATTCCATGTTTCCCATACATGCAGCATTCACTAAATAATTAAATTTCTTTCCAGCACTATGGGCCAGACGTACAGCATCTTCGATCCCCCGTCGGTCAACATTAGCCATTTGAGATACCGGTCTTCCGCTACCAACCGGATTTTGTGATGCGGTGCCAAAATAGCATTCAATCAAGTTTATGGAATTCGCTTTCTGAATCAATTCAATATCTCCATTAAAAGCCAAAGAAAATTCCATGAAATCCCCCATAAAATATCAATTTTTTTGTTATATGATACTACGTTATATATATGATGTCAACATATTTTCGACCTATTTCTAGAGTTTTTATGAAATAAATCCTTAATTATACATATAGGTTTTCAATTCCCAAACATTCATGTTGAAACTTTGCAATCTCAGGCGATCTCACGCACACCGGCTGTATTCATTGCTGTTGATCCGTCCACTGCAAGAAAAGTCCGAAAAATCTGCCCGGAATCCTATGCCGAAATCGCAAAGGATCCCAGAAAAAACGCCCGGGCAGAACTCGGGGTTCTAGGCCGGAGAGCTGCTTGGGAAAACGCCAAAAAGCCTGCAATCCCCACCGATAAAGGAGCGGTGGGTGGTAAATTTGCACCTACCGGGCACAGCCGTACCACAATCCAATTATCATTAAGATGGAGTTTATTTTTTAATCATACAGATTTTGAGATAGATAACCACAAATAGAAAATAAAAAATAGGCTGATTAGATCGCTATGCTTTTTCATATCATTAGAGAATAACCAAAAACGCTATTACACGGCTACTATCACTTACACAATCGTAAAACGAATATAGCAATCAAGTATGATAGATAACCAAAAAGCCTTTGGGAGAAGGAGACATGCCCCTCAGAAAATCCTTGGGCATTGTCACACAAACAGGAGCCCGGAAAGCTACTATCGCTTTCCGAGCAAAAGGAGCCCGGAAAGCTACTATCGACTTTCCGGGCTCCTGAACATTTTATTTATAGCTTATTAGTCCCTGCGGGGCGGGCGGCCGCCGCGATGGTCATTGCGGCGGTCACCGCCACGGTTATTATCCTGCGCGGGGCAGGGCGGCGGGGCGCATCGGAGATGGTATTCTCCGGCACGAGGCCCTCCACCTTAATCAGCGCATTGCGGCGGGAGAGGTTCAGCCCCTTCTCATCGGTGCCGAGCACTTCTACAATCACTTCATCGCCCACATTGACGACATCCTCCACCTTCTCCGTGCGCTTTACATCCAGATGCTAATGTGAACCAAGCCTTCCTTGCCGGGCGCAATTTCAACAAACGCGCCAAACGTCAAGATACGAGTCACAACGCCTTTATAGATCGAGCCGGGCTCTGGATCGTTTGCAATCGTCTCCACCATAAGCAAAGCGCGTTTGGCATCGTCGATTTCAATTGCGGAGATAAAGACGCTGCCATCCTCTTCCACATCAATTTTGCAGTTGCATTCCGCACAGATCTTCTGGATCACCTTGCCCTGCTTGCCGATCACTTCGCTGATCTTCTCCACCGGCACCTTGGTGGTAAGCATCTTAGGTGCATATTTGGAGAGCTCCGCGCGAGGCTCAGGGATGCATTTGAGCATGATTTCATCTAGAATATACAGGCGTGCCTTGTAGGTTTTCTCAAGCGCCTCTTTGATGATCTCCGGTGTAAGGCCGTCGATCTTCAAATCCATCTGGATGGCGGTGATGCCCTTTTTCGTGCCGCCTACCTTGAAATCCATATCGCCGAAGAAATCCTCCAGGCCCTGGATGTCAACCATCGTCATAAAGCGGTCGCCCTCGGTGACGAGGCCACAGGAAATGCCCGCTACCGGCGCTTTGATCGGCACGCCCGCCGCCATCAGGGACAGGTGGATGCGCAGATAGAAGCCTGGGAAGTGGAGCCGTTGGAGGAAAGCACCTCAGAGACCAGGCGCAGCGCATAGGGGAATTCCTCCACGCTCGGGATCACCGGCAGCAGTGCGCGCTCTGCGAGGGCGCCATGGCCAATTTCGCCGGCGGCCGGGGCCGCGGCTCGGGCGAGTTTCACCCACCGAATAGGATGGGAAGTTATATTGGTGCATATAGCGCTTGCGATCTTCTTCATCGATGCCGTCAAGAATTTGGGCGTCGCCCACCGGGCCAAGCGTTGTCACAGTGAGCACCTGTGTCTGGCCGCGGGTAAACATAGCGGAACCGTGCGTGCGCTTGAGCACATCAACCTCTGCTGCCAACGGGCGGATCTCATCAATGCCGCGCCCATCCACACGCTTGCCGTCATCCAGCAGCCAGCGACGTACAACGAATTTTTGGAGCTTATACAGGCAGTCGTCGATCTTATCCGCTTCCTCTGGGAACTTCTCATCAAATTCCGCATGCACTTTATCGTAAACAGGCAGCAGGCGCTCATCGCGCACGCGCTTATCGTCTGTGTCAAGCGCTGCGCGCACATCATCGATGGCAAAGGCCTTCACAGCCTCAAACAGCTCTGGAGAGGGATCGTTTGACGGAAAATCAATTTTTTCGCGGCCAACTTCCCGCTGGATTTCTTTGATGAATTCGATGATCTGCTGGTTTGCCTCATGGCCGGCATGATGCCGTTAAACATCACATCGTTGGAAACTTCCTTCGCGCCCGCCTCGATCATGGCGACAAGCTTGTCCGTTGAGGCGACAGTCACCGCCATTTCAGAGCGCTCGCGCTGCTCAGCGGTGGGGTTGATGATATACTCCCCATCGATATAGCCGACGGAAACGCCGGAAATCGGGCCCTTCCACGGAATGTTGGAGATGCTCAGCGCAATGGATACGCCGATCATCGCGGTGATCTCCGGAGAGCAGTCCGGATCGCAGGACATAACAGTGGCTACAACGCCACATCATTGCGCATATCCTTCGGGAATAAGGGGCGGATCGGGCGGTCAATCACGCGGGATGCTAGGATCGCCTTCTCGCTCGGGCGGCCCTCACGGCGCTGGAAAGAGCCGGGGATTTTGCCCGCGGCATAAAGCTTCTCCTCAAAATCAACGGAAAGCGGAAAGAAATCGATGCCGTCGCGCGGCTTGTCGGACATGGTGGCGTTGCAGAGCACCTGCGTTTCACCATAGCTAATCATGCAGGAGCCGCCTGCAAGCTGTGCCATTTTGCCGGTTTCCACCGTCAACGGGCGGCCAGCAAGCATTGTTTCGAATTTTCTGTACTGTTCGAACATATTTCTACCTCGTAAAAATTTATTTCCACGGGAGGCAGCACGCTTAGCAATAAATCCAGCGCACGGATAAAGCCATGCGCTCGATTCACTGCTAAACCATGCACCCGCCCGAATGGATGCAAAAGAAATCGTATTGCGTCGAAAATGCGTGGTAACATACGGAAGGCAGGCCGGGGAAGAAGGCCTCCCCCGCCTGCCTCAATGCGGTTTTATTTACGGATGCCGAGCCGTGCAATGATGGCACGATAGCGCTCAATATCGTTATCCTGCAAATACTTAAGAAGATTGCGCCTATGGCCGACCATCTTCAGCAGGCCGCGGCGGGAATGGTGATCCTTCTTGTGCACCTTCAGGTGGTCGGTCAGATCGTTGATGCGCTTTGTAAGCACTGCGATCTGCACTTCCGGGGAGCCGGTGTCGCCCTCGTGGAGCGCATATTCGGCCATGATTGCCTTTTTTTCTTCGTTGGTCATGCTTGTCACCTCATTTAAAAATTCGCCGGGCTCCCAGCAGGAGCAGGTGGCGCACCGCTTGGCGGTTTCATCCAGCTGCCGAGAGCAGGGCATAATACTTGTTTATTTTATCATATAGAATGGGAATTGTAAAGAGAAACTTGAAATTCATGAAACAGAGCATATCTCTCTCAGCCATCAATAGCGCACATATTGAATCTCATCCTGCTTAAGCGTTACGGAAGAGCCGTCCATATATGTAACTTCAATACCTCGTATCTGTGCGGAAGTAATGGAAGGATTATACCATGCGTTTTCCCAGAGATATGCGCCAGAATTCCCCTGGCCTTTTTTATAAGGCCGGTTTCCTGCCCATAAAAAGTGGATGACCTGCGGATTTCACAGAAAACCACATCGCCCACAGCGTTAATGGGAACCGCCTCAAAATCAACATATTTGATCGTTTTGTCGGACATGTTCTTCCATACGATATATAAATCGACACCCCCCGCTGAATTGGGCGTCCCCGTATAAACTTTAGAAACCCGGATAATCTCCCTTGCTTTATCCCGCGCATTTTTTTTCTTTTCAGCGGCAGCTTTCGATTCCGCTGCCTCTTTTGTGCGTTTCTGTTCTTCCAGGGTCTTGTCAATCTGCTGTATGATTTGCTGGGCCTGCTGATCCTCCGACGTTCCGTTGAACTTCTTGTGGAGCGTTTGCGCAAGCTGCTTTGCCTCGTCATATTCCTTCTTTTCAAAATGGTTTCTCACTTTGACCAGAAGATTTTCCTTGCCGTTTTCATATTCGTCAACCTTTGCCGAAAGCTCCAACGCCTCTGCTTTTAATCGCGTATTCTCAGATTCCAGCGCCTGAACCTGCGCCACCACACCCTCATGCTCCTTTTGCGATACACAGCCTGTTAACCCCGCCAAAAAAATAGCCGACGCAAGCAGGGCAAACACAATGTTCTTTTTCATATCTCATCCTACTTTATAAAATTAGACTAAATCAAACACTATTTTACAAGAAGAATGTGAATATTGACTAAAAATCTTTTATTCTGGCTAAAAAGGCCTGCTGATGCTAAAGTTTTCATGCCTATACAATTGCGAAAGGATCCAGATAAACGCGGTGACTGTTTGCATCACTACACTGTCCGCGGCAAATCCTCCAGCAGCCCGAGCACCTGGGAAACCCGCCGAATCTCCGGCACGCCCTGTGTGCGCTGCCCGGCAAAGGTGCCGTAATCCATCCATATGGCTTGCATGCCCGCGCCGAGCGCGCCCTTGATATCATTCACCGGGTGATCGCCCACAAACAGGCACGCTTCATTCGGCACATTTGAGCTTTTGCGCCGCAAGATCGAACAGGCGCCTATCCGGCTTGTGAATTCCATAATCGCCAGACACGGCCACCACATCGAACAGGTCGCGGATTCCCGCCGTATCAAGCTTTTTATTCTGCAAAACAGATGGGCCGTTGCTGACGACGCCAAGCAGATAACCCTGCTCTTTCAGCGCCTGAATGGTGGGAATCGCATCGGGGAAAAGCGCAACATGCTCGCCATAGTGCTCGTTAAAATGGCGGCAGAGCAATTCCACCGGCGGATGGCTCTCCCACCCCCACAGCGCGATCATCTCCGGAAAGTATTCCTCACGCTTGCGGTAGCCGCCTTCAATATGCGCTTCCATCTCATCGATGCGCCGGGCCTTCTCCTCCGGTGGGAGAGCAGGGAAGAATTCCCCCAAAAAGGCCGCGCAGTAGGCCCGATAGGCCGCCTCGCGATCCTGCAAAGTATCGTCAAAATCAAACAACACAGCCTGAATGTTATGCATTTGATGCTTCCTCCGCCTGAACAAAATTTCTAGCCGCCTGCGCATCCGCCGCAATTTGCGCGCGTAGCGCATCAAGAGACTCAAAACGCACCTCACCGCGCAAAAAGTGCAGGAGGGATACCTCAATATTTTGCCCGTACAGGTCACCGCTGAAATCCATAATATAGGTCTCGCTGCGCAGGCTCTGCGTTCCGATCGTGGGGCGCATGCCGATATTGGTAACAGAAGGATGATATCGGCCCTCCACCAATGTTTTGGATGCATAAACGCCGAACTTCGGAACGACAAAGCCGGATGGAAAAAACTGGTTGATAGTGGGAGCACCGAGCTTTCTGCCGCGCCGATCGCCTCCCACCACGGTGAAATCGTAGCAGAAAGGCCGACCGAGCATGGCGTTGGCCTCCTCCGGCCTGCCCTGCTCCAACGCCGCGCGAATGCGGGTGCTGCTCACCGGGAGCCCGCAGAAATCAACCTCCTCCGCCATAGAAAAGCGGATTCCATAGCCTTGGCACAGTTCCCGCAGCTTGGCTGCATCTCCCGTGCATCCCCCTCCAAAACGGTAATCATACCCACACGAAAGAGCCCGCGCATGGAGGCGGCGCACCAAAATCTGCTCGACAAACGCTTCCGGAGAAAGGCACATAATCTCCTGAAAATCAACCACACAGATGGCTTGTGCACCCGCGGCCTCAAAAGCCCGCAGACGCATCCGGTCATCACAGAGCCGGGCAGGAGCGCAGCCCCGCAGCACAGCCTGCGGATGCTCCCGAAAGACCACCGCACCGGGCAACAGCTCCCATCGGCGCGCCATTTGCACGGCCTCACTGATCACTGCACAGTGGCCAGTGTGCACGCCGTCAAATTTCCCAGTGCAAGCGAGGTTCCTGTTTGGGGCAAGGTGTGAAAATTAGTCACATACGGCATGGGCTTTCCTCCTTTCTGAAGAGAGGTTCCTTTCATCAAGTGTCCTGTAGCACCCGCCGGACTTTCAGCTCGTCCCCTTGCACGGGCAATTCCCCTAGGCCGAGAAAATTCTGATCCGGGCTGTATACCCGGTAGAAGCCGCTCTGTCTCTTCGCAAAACGGAGCCTGCCCGCATCAAGCGCGCCGCCGTTTGCAAATCGCACAGCCTGCGCCTCGGTCACCGTCAGGGACGGGTATGTTCCCAGCGCCCGCTCCAGCGATGATGCATTGCGAAAGCGCACCATCCTGCCGGAATGCTGCGAGCGCATCCAGCGTGACGCAATCCTCCAGGAAAAAACCGGCGGCATATGACCGGCGTAAGGCCGACATGGCGGCCCCACAGCCGAGCGCACGGCCGATATCGTCCGCTAGAGAGCGAATATAGGTGCCCTTCGAGCAGAACACATCGATTTCAAACTCCTGCGCCTGCTCATCAAACGCCATCAGCTCCAGCCGGTAAACCGTTACAGGCCGTGCGGGCCGCTCTACCTCCTCGCCCCTGCGTGCAAGCTCATAGAGCCGCACGCCATTCTTCGACAGGGCGGAATACATCGGCGGCACCTGCAAAATAGCGCCTCGAAAACCGCAGAGCGCCTGCTCCAGCTGCTCCCTTGTCACATGCGGCTCGCTGCGTGTGAGCACTGTGCCCGTCGTATCAAGGTATCGGTGGTCAACCCCAGCCGAATGTGCGCTCGGTAGCCCTTATCCTGCACCGGTAAAAACTCCATAAAACGGGTGGCCCCGCCGAACAACACCGGCAGGACCCCCGTTGCCATTGGGTCAAGCGTGCCCGCGTGGCCCGCCTTCTTCTCCCCTGTGATCCGGCGTGCGCGCGCTACAGCGGAGAAGGAGGTCATATTTTCCTGTTTGTCCACACAGATGATTCCGGTCATTTACGCCTCCAAAACTGCACGAATCTGTTGAAGCAGCACTTTCTTTGCACATTCCAGCGGGCCCTCCAGCTGGCAGCCCGCCGCGCGGGGGTGGCCTCCGCCTCCCATGCGCTTGCAGAGCTCGGCTGCATCCACAGGCCGGTGGGTGCGCACAGAAGCTTTAAAGGTGCCATCCGCCTTTTCCCGCAACATCGCGCCAACGAGCACCCCCTCAATCTGACGCGGCAGCGAGGCGATCGGATCGCACTCGCTTTCGTTTGAGCCGCTCAGGCGATACATCTCCTGCGTCACTGTAATGAGGCCGCTCGGCCGTTGCAATAGGTTTCGAGAGAATCCAAGGCAAGCCGCTCCAAGGCGGCGTAAGTGCGCGTTTTCGTCTCAAACATGACCTGGTTGATGATGGGGGCGTCCGCGCCGCAATCAATCATATCGGCCGCAATCCGGTGCGTACGCGCGGTCGCATTGGAATAGCGGAAGCAGCCGTATCTGTGGATAGCCGGTATAGATGCAATCGGCAATCTGCTCATCCATCTCCACCCCTAGCTCCCGGAGCACCTCATAGATGACCTCACAGGCCGCACCGGCGGAGGCATCGAGCAGCGTTTGAGCCGCATAGAGAGTGTTGGAGCCATGATGGTCTATGCACAAATCAATATGCGCCGCATAGCGTTCCTCCAAGCGCTTTCCCAGCAGCTTTGGATCCGCCACGTCTACAGCCACAAAAAGCGGGGGCAAACGCCTCTTGCTCCACCTCCCGCCAAAGGTAGCTAAATTTTGCGGGGATCTCATCCGTGCATTCCACGCGCGCGCGTTTGCCACATTTTTGCAGCCCGCGGCAGAGCGCAAAAGCGCAGCCCAGCGTGTCCCCGTCCGGATGGCCGTGCGTAAGGATGAGATAATCGTCCTGACCTTCCAGCAGCCGGGCGGCCGCTTTTTCATCAATCCGCATCCCCATCCTCCTTCACGAGCGTTTCAATTTTTTTTGTGATTTCCATGCCGTGTGCAATGGAGTCATCCGCAATGAATTTCAGCTCCGGCGTTTTGCGCAGGTGCAGGCGGCCGCCACCTCGCGGCGGACGTAGCCCGTTGCGCTTGTCAGGCCTTTCACAGCAAGCCTCGCCGTCTCCAAGCCTTCCATTGCGCTAACATACACCTTGGCAAAAGAGAGGTCTGAGCTAACCTCCACGCGCACGACCGTCAGCATCCCCTGAATGCGGGGATCCTTCAGTTCACGCATAATTGCAATGATTTCCCGCTTGATATCTTCCGATACGCGGTCAATTCGGTATCCTGCCATTTATCGTTCATACCTTTCGGCCCGCGGAGAACGCGGCGCCATGCTTTAATCCCTATATTCTTCTAAAATGAAGGCTTCCAGAATATCGCCTTCCCGGATATCGTTAAATTTCACAAGCCCGATGCCGCATTCATAGCCCTGGGCCACCTCTTTGACATCATCCTTGAAGCGGCGAAGGAGGCGATTTCATCCTCCGCCACCACAATGCCGTCACGCACAACGCGAATTTTTGCATTGCGCTGCACCTTGCCATCTGTTACATAGCTGCCGGCAATCCTGCCCACGCTGGAGATGTTGATCGTATTGCGCACCTCCGCACGGCCAAGCTCCACTTCGCGGATTTTCGGAGCAAGCATGCCCTTGATTGCATGCTCCACATCCTCAATGCAGTCGTAAATGATTCGATACATCCGCATCTCCACGCCATCGCGCTCCGCCTGGCTCGCCGCCACCGGATCTGGGCGGACGTTGAAGCCGACGATAATGGCATTCGACGCATGGGCGAGCATCACATCGGATTCGCTGACCGCCCCTACGCCGCCATGGATCACATGCACGCGCACCTCTTCGTTTGAAAGCTTTTCAAGGCTCTGTTTGACAGCCTCCACACTGCCCTGCACATCGGCCTTAATAATGATATTGAGCTCCTTCATCTGACCATCCTGGAGGGAGGCAAAGAGATTATCCAGCGTTATCTTCTGAATGGCATTGAACTGCTCTTCCTTGGCCTGCTGTTTGCGCTGATCGACTAGCGTTCGCGCCAGGCGCTCATCGGAAACCGCATCGAATGCATCGCCAGCCTGGGGGGCCTCCGCAAGGCCCATGATCTCCACAGGGACAGACGGCCCCGCCTCTTCCACCTTATGGCCATGGTCATCCGTCATCACGCGCACACGGCCGACAGCCGTGCCTGCCACGATGATATCGCCGGCATGCAGCGTGCCGTTTTGAACGAGCAGCGTCGCAATCGGGCCACGGCCTTTGTCGAGGCGCGCTTCAATCACAATACCTTTGCGGCGCGGTTGGGGTTGGCTTTCAATTCCTTCATCTCTGCAACGAGCAGGATAGCCTCCAGCAGCTTGTCAATATTCTGATGCGCCTTGGCGGAAACCGGAACGCAGATTGTATCTCCACCCCACTCTTCGGGGACGAGCTCATATTCCGTCAGCTGCTGCATCACGCGCTCCGGGTTGGCGCCGGGGCGATCCATCTTATTGATTGCGACAATAATCGAAACATTCGCCGCTTTCGCGTGGTTAATCGCTTCCACTGTTTGCGGCATGATGCCATCATCCGCTGCAACCACCAAAACCGCGATATCTGTCGCCTGCGCGCCGCGTGCGCGCATTGCAGTGAAGGCCGCATGGCCGGGCGTATCCAGGAAGGTGATATCCTGCCCGTCGATAGATACGCGGTATGCGCCGATGTGCTGCGTAATGCCGCCCGCTTCGCCCTCTGTTACCGAGGTGTTGCGAATCGCATCCAGCAGGGAGGTTTTGCCGTGGTCAACGTGCCCATCACCACAACAACCGGATCGCGGGGTAAAAGATCCTTATCGTCATCCGCGCTATCGTCAATGATCCGGTCCTCAATGGTGACGACCACTTCTTTCTCCGCTTTAATGCCCAGCTCAGAGGCTACGATCTCAGCCGTATCGTAATCGATGATCTCATTGACCGTGGCCATCACGCCGAGCGCCATCAACTTTTTAATCACCTCTGCGGCAGTGCGCTTCATCATGCAGCCAGATCGCCTACTGAAACTTCCTCCGGCACCCGGATGACAAGCTGCGGCTTCTTCGCGCGCTCAGCGGCGATGCGCTTGAGACGCTCTGCCTCGGACTCCCTGCGTGGGGAGCGCATGCCCTGCCGCCGGTACTGCTGGGAGCGCTGCTTTAATTTTTGCTTTTGAACGCTCTGGTCACCTGCGCCGCGCGTGTTAGTCGGCGCAATCTTCTCATAGCGCTCGTTGTATTTATCCAGCTCCACCTGCGTTGTGCGGGTGTTCACCGTGCGCGCCGCACCCTTGGTGCGAGATTGCGCCGGGCGCTGCGGTTGTTTATTCTGGCTCTCCTGCTTCTTTTGCGGCGCTGCATTCTGCTGCGGCTTCTGGCCCTGCTTCGTGCTTTGAGGCTGCGCGCCTTTTCCTGCTTCGGCGCCGTGCCCGGCTTTGCCGGCTGCTCCGGCGCTTTTTTTGCGGCAGGCGCTTCCTTCTCTGCCGGCCTTGCAGGCTGTTCTGCCTCGGCAGGCTTGCCCATTGCAAAGTATGCGTCAAAACTCTCTACTTCATTCTGCTGGGTAAAGGTTTCAAAAATCACATCGAGCTCTTTCTCCTCAAGCGCCGTCATATGCTTCTTTGGCTCCTCAAAATATTCCCCCAGCAGGTCGATCACCGATTTGCTCGGCTTATCGAAATCCTTTGCCACCTCGTGAACCCTGTATTTATTCATCATCATACGCATTATCCTCCCCTGTCAGCAGCTTTTCTGCAAAGCCGTCGTCATCCACCGTAAGCACGCCCGCTTTTGCGCCGATTGCGCGGTGGAATTGTTCCATCGTATACCGGACACGCCTGAGCGGGATGCTCTTTTCACCCTGTGTCATGCGGAAAAATTCCCGTTCCAGCCGGTCGGACGCATCCGCGCTGATGAGGCACAGCCGTGCCCTGCCCGCGAGGACGGCGCCCTTTGCAGCATCGTGCCCAAGGCTTAAGCGGCCCGCTCTTCTGGCGATTCCCAAAAGCCCGAGAGCTTTGTCATCCATCATAAGCGCCCTCCTGATGGCGGTAAATTGAAAATAACCATTTTCAATTTTGCCTCATCTCCTCCTCCATGCAGTCATAAACCTCATCCGGTATTTTGCACTGGAACGCGCGCTCCAGCTGCTTTTTTTGCGGGCCTTCGCAAGGCATTCGGGTCATGGCACACATATGCGCCGCGGCCGGGCTTGCGAGAGGTTAAATCCAGTGAAATCTCCCCCTCCGGGCTGCGCACAACCCGCACGAGCTCCTTTTTGGGCTTCATTTCACAACAGCCGACACACTTGCGCAGCGGAACCTTTTTATTCTGCATTTCCATCCCCCTTACCGCCTAAATGCAAGAGCCTTCGATCATGCTTCTGTTTCTTCTTCCTGCTCCGCTTTCGGCTCATAGAAGCCGCTCTCCGGCTTGATATCGATCTTCCAGCCGGTCAGCTTTGCTGCCAGGCGGGCGTTCTGCCCTTTGTTGCCAATGGCCAGGGAAAGCTGTGTATCCGGCACAGTTACATGGCACGAATTTGCCGCGCCGTCTTCTATTTCTACGCTGAGCACTTCCGCCGGGGCCAATGCCGCCGCGATAAACTCAGCGGGGTTTTCGCTATATTTAACAATATCGATTTTTTCACCGCCGAGCAGGTCAACCACCTTGCCCACGCGCGCGCCGCGCGGGCCGATACAGGCGCCCACGGCATCCACATTCGGATCGCGGCTGTAAACTGCCAGCTTCGTGCGGGAGCCGGCCTCGCGGGATACGGCCTTGATCTCCACCGTGCCGTCATAAATTTCCGGCACTTCCGTTTCAAACAGGCGCTTGACCAACCCCGGTGGGTACGGGAAATGATCGCTTTCGGGCCGCCTTTTTCGCTCTCGCGTACGTCTACGATGTACACCTTAATCAGGTCGCCCTCCGCGATGGTTTCTCCAGGCACCTGCTCACCCTTAGGCAGCACTGCTTCTGCACGGCCAATTTCCAACGTTGCATTGCCGGAAACTGGGTCTACCCGCGTCACCTTAGCGGTTGTGATCTCCTGCTGGCGGCTCTGGAATTCCTGCATCACCTGGCCGCGCTCCGCTTCGCGGATGCCTGCCGGATCACGTGCTTCACCGTCTGCGCGGCAATTCGGCCAAACTGCTTGGGCTCCAGCGGAATTTCCACAATGTCGCCCGGCAGGGCACTGGGCTTATACTTCTGCGCCTCTTCCGTCAGGATATCCGTATCTGGATCTGAAATTTCGTTAACTACCGTTTTGTGCAGAAAAACGTTCAATTCGCTTTCCTCAGGCTTGATTTCACAGCAGACAACATCTTTATCGTGGTAATTTTTGCGAACCGCCACAATGATGGCAGTTTGTATTTTTTCATAGAGCAGCTCTGCTGGCACGCCCTTTTCCTTCTCCAGAATCTTAACCGCCTCAAAAAACTCGGTATTCATTTTATGACCATTCCTTTCCATATCAAAGCCGGGTTCGGATCAGCGCCTGCTTTCAGGCCCTATCCCTGACTGTGCCAAACGGACCGGCCATTTTCTTAACGCGCAAATTAGGCCACCCGATTCCGGCGTATGTCAGGCGCTTTCTATCGGGCTTTTTAAAATGCATCTGCATCATCCAGCCGAATCCAGGACGCCTCTTTTTTTTGTAGCTGCATCTGCGTGCCGTTTTCCAGCAGCAGCGTAATTGCTCCGTTGTCAAAGGATAGGAGCTCGCCAGTAAAATCACGCACCTGATCCACCGGACGGATCAGGCGCACCTTAATGCGTGCACCCAGCAGCGCCTGAAAGTGCTCATCCCGCGTCAGCTCCCGTTCTAAGCCGGGCGACGAAACCTCTAAATAATAGTTTTGCTCGATCGGTCCGTTTCATCCAGCGGGCCATCCAGTGCATGGCTCATCGCCACGCAGTCATCCACGCTGACGCGCCTTCCTTCTCCACAAAAACGCGCAGATACCAGGAAGCGCCCTCCTTGACAAAGCGGATATCCCAAAGCGTAAGCCCTAACTGCTGCGCCAATGGCTCCGCAAGCGCCCATACGGCGGCCACCGTGTTGCCGCCCTTGCCCTTCGATGACAAAAGCATTCCTCTTTTCCCACAAAAATTCCCGCAGCCGTTTCAAGCCAAGCGGCGGGTTTGTTGCAAAATGGCTATGACAAGCAGAAAGAGCGGGTTGCCCCACTCTTTCATACTAGTCATCTTCTTTATCGTATATTTTATCACACTGCAAATAAAATAGCAAGCAAAAAATAAAAATTCCCGTGATATTGCGCCTTTTTTACAGCGTTCCACCCTCTTGCACGCTGAAGGGGCCAGCGCACGCGCCTATTTCTGCGTGGGGATCGTCAGCGCCATCTCCTCTTCGTTCATAATATGGTCGGTCATCACGAGCCCGCCGCCATCTGGGAAAGTCGCCATAACGCCATTGTAATCCACTGTGGTAAAAAGTGCAGATCCAGTCAGGGCCAGCCGCCACTTCACCGTGGGATAGATCATTTTAGAGCGGCGGTTTGTCGCAACGGTCACTTCTGGCTCAAAGTGTTCAAAAACTTCTGGGAAGAGGAGAACACATAGCCATGATGCCCGATCTTCAGCAGATCAATCTTGCCGATCTCCGGCCCAAGGCGCGTCTCATCCCCGCTGAGGTTATTCAGGTCGCCTGTCAAAAGCGCCTGGTGCCGTCCTTTTCCAGCAGCGTCAGCACGGAATTATCATTTTCATCAATGCCCTGATGCTCTGTATCAATTTCCGTATTCAGAAAACGGATCGTAAAATCCCCGAACGGGAACGCCTGCGTTGGAATCTCGGAAACAATTTCAGCGCCGCGGGCATTCAGCGCCTGCACCATCTGATCATAAACTTCCTGATTATCCCACTGGCGTTTCTCCTTACTGCGGATATTATCCGGGCGGTATGGCTTCAGATACGCCCGCTTCACGGTAATATCCGGGTCGGAAATCACTGTATCAAAGCCTCCCATATGGTCAGAATTGGGCATGGGTGGCCAGCACAAAATCGAGCGTTACCTTTCCATTCCCATCCGCGGCATGATCCTTCAAATATTGTAGAACGACCTGCTCATAACCAGTATAGATCAAGTTGGGCCGATCTGCGGGATAGTCGCTATCCTCCCCAGCATCCACAAGAGCAAAGCGGCCGTTTGACTCAATGAGGATTGCGTCTGACGAGCCGGTATTTAAAAAATGGATGCGGTCGGCGCCTTCCCTCTGTGAAAAGTCTTCCGAATGGATGGGGACCTTCTGTGTATTCCGGCGCAGCAACAAGGCATTCCCGGCAAAGAGCACAATAAGTGCGGCCGCCAGCACAGCGGTAGTCACGCAGACGGACAAAAGAATTTTCTGTTTGGTTGTCATCGTTTTCTGCTCCTCTCTATCAATCAGGATACGAGCCGCCCTCTCTCTCCCTGGGAGATCGTATCCAATATTTCCACCACACCTTCCGTTTTGCTTTCTCCAAAGTGTACCCACTGTGTACAAAGATCAATACGCCTGCCAGCGGCGAAAACCAACGCTGGCGGCGTCATCGTCCTTGATGGACGCCAGCCCGGCAACGAAAGTTACGCAGTCAGTCTCCGAAGATGCCCTAAAAAACCGTGTTGCTCTTTGTACACCGAGGGTATGCCCATCGTATCATTGGTATGAGATAGATCCTTTTACCAGCAGCCAAATAAAATGAGCCCGATGAGCTGAAAACCGTCCGTTATCCAAGCACTTTACTATATAAAAGACATCGGAGCGCCACTTCCTTGTTCCCTATTTTCAATGTAATATCTTTTTCCTGCGCCAATTCAAAACCGCGATGCTCATAAAACTGGTATGTACAAGCACTGTCGGTATATAAAAATACTTTTTTGCCTTTTTCTCGTTCTTCTAATTCTCGCAGCAGCATACTGCCAATTCCTTTTGCCTTGATATTCGGATTTGCTGCTAAAAAAATAATTTCTCCATCTGGCGAATTGTGTTTACAGTATTCTACCAACATTCCTCGATTCGCCTCGTCATAAGGCGCAACACCATTTTACAAACAGGTTTTGTAAAAAATCAAAAATTTTTACATAGGCAGACTTCCAAATAGAGTGATCCTTTTTTGCTTCTCCTTTCATTTCACAGAGTAACACGCCCGCTAGTTCGTCACCTTTATATGCTGCGATGGCTTGTGTAGCCCTTGACATTTCAAGATACAGAAAATATCTGCCGTAAAGATTTTGCAACAGCTTATTATCTAAATACCAGTTAAAGTGCATACCTTCTATGGCAAATTGAATCGCCTTTTTATAATCAGCTTTTTTTAATTGTCCAAATTCTAGATCCATCAAAAGAACCTCCAAAACCAATTGGCATGTCTATCTGATCCGCTAAAACGCACGCTTCACGCCTCATACGAATCAATCTGCCATCGTGAGAAAATCGCATTTCCTTGGCTCGTTGCTTTTATATCAAGGTTCAGTCCTTCCTATAAATAGTGTATATCAACCAAAACAGGAACGCAATCCAAAACTTGAAGTATTTGAAAATATTTCCTTGTTTGGGAGTTGCGGGCTGACGAAACAAAAACGAATGAGCGAAGCGTGGGGCTGGTTCTATTTGCATCCAAGTAGATAACGGCAGGAAAGACCAGCACGCATTTGCATACCGAAGGTCTCCTGCCGTTTAAACCAGCCGCTGAGGCAGCCGAATGATTCTGATTTTTACTCGCCAAGCAGCTCCTTGAGCAGCTTGGTAACCTCCTGCGCAGGAGCTTTGCCGCGCAAGGCCCGCATTGATTGGCCGATGAGGTACTGGAATGCCTGCGTTTTTCCGCCCTTATATTCATTAACGGATTTTTCATTTGCTGCAAGCACTTCTTCCACCGCGGCGCGGATTGCACCCGTATCGTTGAGCACGCGAGGTTATTTTCCTTCACATACTGCTCCGGATCTACATCTAATTTAAACACCTGCTCAAACACTTTTTTGGCCGACTGGCGGCTGATCTTATTCTGTGCAAGCATCAAAATAATTTTGCCGAGCGAATCCGGCTGGAAAGCCATGTTTTCCGGCAGCGTGCCCGTATCATTGAGGAGCTTCATCAAGTCGCCCATAATCCAATTCGCCGCTTCTTTCGGGCTGCCGCAAACCTCTGCCGTGCGTTCAAACAGCCGCACAAAATAAACGGAGCCTGTAATCATATCCGTATCGTAAGCCGAAAGGCCAAGCTCCTCCATATAGCGCTTTTTCTTCTGCTCCGGCAGCTCCGGCAAGCTCGCACGCACGCGCTCTACCTCTTCGTCGCTGATCGAAATCGGCGGAAGATCCGGCTCCGGGAAGTATTTATAATCCTGCGCATCCTCTTTAGAGCGCATGGCCGTGCTTTCTCCCTTACTATCATCCCAACGCCTGGTCTGCTGAATCACACGCTCGCCGCTCTCCAGCAGGTCAATTTGCCGCTGCGATTCGCTTTCGATGGCGCGGGCAATGGCCCGGAAGGAATTCATATTCTTCATTTCGGTGCGTACACCAAGCTCCTGTGATCCAGCGGGGCGCACGGAGAGGTTGATATCCGCGCGCAGAGAGCCCTCCTGCATCTTGCAGTCCGACACGCCGACATATTGGAGCACTGCCCGCAGCTTTTCTAAATACTCGACCGCTTCCTCCGCCGAACGCAGATCCGGCTCACTGACAATCTCCAGCAGCGGTACGCCGCAGCGGTTGTAATCAACGAGCGTGCAATCCTCAAATGGATCATGGATGAGCTTACCCGCATCCTCCTCCATATGGATCTCCTTGATACGAATCTCCTTCGGTCCTTCCCTGCCCTGCACCTCCACATGCCCCCAGGTGCAGATGGGCAGATAGAGCTGCGAAATCTGATAAGCTTTCGGCAAATCGGGATAAAAATAATTCTTGCGGTCAAATTTCGTATAGCGCGTGATATCGCAGTTGAGCGCAAGGCCCGTGCGCATTGCATATTCGACAACGGCGCGGTTTAACACCGGCAAAGTGCCGGGCATCCCGGCGCATACCGGGCAGACGTGCGTATTTGGCTCGCCGCCGAAGGCCGTTGTGCAGTTACAGAAAATTTTCGTTTTGGTAGAAAGCTCCGTATGGACTTCCAGGCCAATGACTACCTCATATTTCATGCTTATGGACATTCCTTTCTTGCGCCGTGCCGCAGAATTGTGCGGTTTTGGCGCAGCCAAAATTTCGAGCGGAATTTATGATCGAAAAGCACAAAATGCAGTTTGAAAGATTTCTCTTTCAAACTTCTCCTCCCGCGCAAGTATTGGGCCATTGGTGGTGGAACTGCGTCGCCTGCTCATATTGGCGGGCCGCCTGCAAAATCCCCGCCTCGTCAAAGGGCTTTCCAATGAGCTGTAGGCCGACCGGCATCCCTTCCCCATCAAATCCGCACGGCACGGAGGCCGCAGGCAGGCCGGCGAGGTTAATCATCACCGTATAGATATCGCCCAAATACATCTTCAACGGATCAGAAAGCGATTCTCCCAGCTTCGGCGCCGTGGTGGGCGCCACGGGGCCAAGGAGCATATCGTATTGCTCAAAGGCGTCAAAAAACGCCTTTTGGATCAGCTTCTTGGCTTGGAGCGCTTTATTATAATACGCGTCATAGTAGCCGGAGCTCAATACGAAGTTGCCCAGCATGATGCGGCGCTTGACCTCCATGCCGAAGCCCTCGCTGCGGCTTTTGACATAGGTTTCCATCAGGTTCTCTGCATGAGGCGATGAGTAACCATATTTGATGCCGTCATAGCGTGAGAGATTGGAGCACGCCTCAGCAGATGCAATGATATAATAGGTCGGCACGGCGTATTCGACAATTGGCATTGCAAATTCTTCCACATGCGCGCCGAGCGATTCCAAAAGCTTTGCCGCTTCAAGCACACGGGCCTTCACGTCCGGCTCAATGCCCTCCCCGAAATAATCCGAAGGGATACCGATGCGTTTGCCCGAAAGGCCGTCCGCCATAACCGCCTGCCGATCAAAGGCAGGGAACTCCATAGAGGTGCCGTCACGCGGATCCTTTCCACTAATGATTTCGAACACTGCCGCGCAGTCCGCGACATCCTGCCCCACCGGGCCAATCTGATCGAGGGAGGAGGCGTAGGCCACCAGTCCAAAACGGGAAACCGCGCCATAGGTGGGCTTCAGCCAGGCACGCCGCAGAAGGAGCAGGCTGGCGGATTGATCCGCCCGTATCCGAGCC
>ENA-OQEX01000378-OQEX01000378.1-human-gut-metagenome-genome-assembly--contig:-NODE-378-length-24236-cov-7.460616_pt1 | contig 24236 bp, 26 predicted proteins | sample MGYA00242802_ERZ504649 | MGnify/ENA primary metagenome ERZ504649 (study PRJEB26092, sample SAMD00036194) | human gut metagenome | host: Homo sapiens | study: EMG produced TPA metagenomics assembly of...
TCCATTGAAATTGAAGAAAACCTTTTATTCCCGTTCCCGTCTACTCCGTTTTTCTTTCGGGGATCTGGCGGCGGGGAGAAGGTCTGAATATAGTCCTGCCGGATCGCTGTCACATCCTGAGAAAGAAAAGCAGCGACACGGTCCTGTTCGGAAGTTTGCTCTGGGAAAAAGGATGCAAATTTCTGTGCCAGCTGTTCTTCTTTTTCATACAGTTTAAGTGTGCCTTCGTATCCAATCAATTCTTTCAGCACAGCAGTAAACTCCGTGTACCGGTCCCCTCGAATATCCAGATCGACCTTTGCTTTGGCAGTCATGCCGTTAAGGTAAAGTACCTTCAGGGAAGTATGGTTCCTGAACCGATTCATTGTGAACCATAAAGCCAGCTTTTTTGAGAGTAGCTTACCGCCAATCAGCATCCAGTTCTGGCTTTGGTATATTTCCAGATACTTTTTCATGCCCTCATCTTCAAACTCTATTGGTTCAAAATGTTCTCCATCCAGCAGCTGTTCCAGCTGATTTTGCTGAGAATCTGATTCAGTACCGGTATGTTCCGGTAAGGCGCGCAGATATAGCGTCTCATTTTCTGAAACAGCGCCACAACCAGAACTGCTGTACCAAGTAAAAACAGGAAAAGCTCTCCGTCCATTTCGATTTTTCCAGTTGCCGTTACCCAGATGCCACGCAGAACCAGCACGACGCCAAAGCCCCACAGCCCGAAAATCAGCAGCTTTTTCAGCGGATGAAAATGAATCCATTCAATGATCTGTACCTGTTGTTTGCCGCTCATAGGTTCATCACGCAAAAGTCGGCGGGCGATCCACTGATTCAACAGTTGTGGAGTCCATGCAACTCCAAATAGAAAAACTGCAATACCGGCATAAAGGGCAATCCCGATCCAACCAATATCCAGATAAGACTCCAAAAGCAGTAAAAGGATAATTGGCAAAATCATAGTAAGAAAAAACGGTAAAAATGATTTTTTGCGTCCCTTCTGGAGATTGAGGTCATTGAGCGCAGAAGTAATACACAGGGCAAAAATCATCACAGCCGATATCCCGCCAGACACCCAGTTTTTAAGGTCACCGAAACGCATCACATGCTCGGCTTTGTGCATATTCGGAAATTTCCCGGTAATACCCGCATAGAGACAAAATCCCAAATAAGCCAGAGCCAAAAGTGCCCCTACCAGCTTCAAAATTGTTTTTCCTGAAAGTTTTTGTTTCTCCATCTTCGTCGTTTTCCTATAAAATCACTGTTCCTGTGTCAATTTATCCTTCTGTATCCCAAACAAAGCTATCTACCATGTCTCTGGCGGCCTGTTCGGTGGTTTCTGATCCGCTGAAATTTGTAAGCTGGATCAGGCAGAACCCGTAATCCTTTACAATATAGTATTGCGTGGTGACAATATCGCCCTCGTCGATAGTAAAGATATACAGTAGATCTCCCTGCTCGGTATAGGTTCCATCCCCGTTCAGTTGTGCTTCAATACCATCCAGCTGCATCAAAATCTGTTGGACGATCGCATCCCGGAACTGCTCATGCTCCTCCAGACTATATTTGTTCTTTCCTACATGGATGGATATGTTGTCCGGCTTTTCATCATTTTCGTGACCTTCCTCTATGTAGAAAATCTGCGAATCAGTAGAATGCTTCTCAGATTTCTCCCATCCCTCCGGGACGGTATAACTTCCGGGAATCGCATGATCTTCAGATGATATTTCGGTTTCGGAAGAAGAGGGTTTCTGCCGATCCGCCACAGATTCATCAGAGGGAGATTGTGGCGATGAAGCCCCATTTTTGCCGCATCCAGCAAGGAGCAACACCATAGTTAATAACACAATTAAGATTTTTTCATACTCTGATTCCTCTCACTTTATAATACTGGTTATCCGAGTTTGGAAACAATCTGGCAGAACATCTCAACATTTTCTTTCTGCCCCTGAATATCAGAGCCAATCGCATTGTTCATCAAAGAAATTTTCATTTTTTCTTTTCCAAAATGCAGCATTACGACTTTTCTTCCGGGCAGCAGCCCACCCTTGACTTCTGCCTTTGTTATGCTGCTTAAGGCAGAGAAAGCCGGTTTTCAATTTTTGAGACATTGACGGAATTTACAATGACCATATTCAGGTGTTTCTCGGTAACTCCCAGATAGCAGTAAGCATTGCTCAGTGCGCCTAATGCAGCGGCAGCACCCCCCGTCAGTGTAGAAAGTCCTCCAATCAGTGCATAGGTATCAGCTCCGGCCATGATGACCGCCCATAACTTGCACTGATAGGCTTCGTTTTCCTTCAAAATGGCTTCCAGCATTTCATTTTTATCTTTTTCATTCATTGTAAGCATAATTGTTCCTCCTAATTATTGTTTTAAGTTGAGAACGCCGGATGCAATCCTTTGATAGATGCACCCGGCGTTCAAAAGCATTAGTCTGCTTTCAAATTTTTGTCCAGGATCACCAGTTCGCCGTTGCGTTCAATGATACCAGGCTGAACCACGACGATTTTCAGACCTTCCTGCAATTCCAGATACTGTGAAGCATAACCCCAAACCTTGACCTGATCGCCTTCCTCAAGCTCAATGGCAGTGCTTACAGTACCATCTTCATTCAAAATCTGGTTAGCAATACAGTAGAGCTGGCCGGTTGTATCCTCTGCGATGTAGAGAGACACATCCGAAGCGAGCGGCGTTCCGGCAATAGATTTATATTCACCGACTTCTTCGCCCCAAATAGTACCTTCACTGTAAAATCCAACGACCATATTTTCTTCATATCCCTCGATGATCGCATTGAAATCCTGAGCATACGGCTCCATCTCGGCTTTTGTAGTATCCTTGTAAGCGGCAATCTTTTCATTAGATGCCTGTTCTTTTACCTCTTGCGGCTGATAATCCTTGTATTCAAAAACATTGTCCGAAGCAAGCGTGATTGCTGTGTAGTCATCATCCAGAATGACTTATAAACAGCAATTTCATCATCATCAACAGTACGATTGATGTCGATATTTCCTGCGGAATTCAGTTTATATCCGTCTACACCTTCCAGCGCCTTTTGTAAAGCTGCGTTGGACATCGCACAGTTGATCCCATTGAGCGTTACAAAGAAATCAGGATTTGGTTGATCCTTATCGGCAGAGTATTCCAGTTCTACCACCGTTCCGCCCTCAGCAGGCTTGCATGGCTCTGTCCCGGCATTTACGATTGCAACATCTATTTCCTGATCGTCTTTGGAAAGTTCCCCATAAATACGCTCGCCGGGTTGCAGAGAAACCTCTGCTGCATCATATTCTTCCGTTTCCAAACTCCATCCGGCTTGTATCAGCTGGGAAGTTTCCAAAGGAAGCGTATAGTAAGTACCATCCAGTACGAACTCAGGTGTCCCGTCATTTTTCAGCTGAGACAGAATGGCCTCATCCGTACAGCCTTTATCGCTGCCCGCAGCTGCCGGAGCTGATGTCTGAGGTTTTGAGCCGCATCCGGCCAGCATACTGCATACCAGCACACATCCTGTCAGTAAAGCAATCCATTGTTTTTTCATAAGCGTAAATCCTTTTTGCGATTCTATCAAATTTGTTTTATGTATGAACAACTCATATCCTATATAAAGGTCGATTATGCCCCTATCAGCGTCATGACCACATAGAGTACGATAAGCAGGAGCGCAAGACACATTGCACAGAAAACGGCAATCGTCGTTTTGACCCTGTGCCGCTCCTTTAATGTCAGAACCATCATTGCAAGTACATCAAAGGAAAAGAAGAACTGGCAGATTCCAGCTAAAACCGCCAACCATTTCGGATGTATGCCGTCTTTGCATGACTTTATCAGATAAGCGATAGCATAGGGAGCTGCCCCTAATAGAATCCCGTATCCAAAAATCAAAAAAACAATGGTTACCAGTCCGAACAACGCCATCAGCGGCAATGGGAAGAATGCCATCAGCGTTACATATACAGTGATGCTCCCTCCGATCAGGTAGAACGGGATTAGTCCATACTTGATAATCAAAGTGCAGTTCAGCAATGTTTTTCTCGACCACTTTCTTCCTACGGTCAGCACAACAATCAAATTGACGATCCCCATAATAAAGGGCAGAAGGATCGATACTATCTGCAATGTGATTGCATTGCCAAAATGAACTGCCAAAAGAAAGAATGTATAAGACACAATTACATAGAGTACCGGGAGGATATAAGTCATTTAGCAGCCTCCTTTCTGCGCCGGATCAACCAGAGAATCAGCCAGATCAAGCAGACTGGGAACGAGAACAAGCCCAAAATAAAAACTCCGGCTCCAAACGATCCAAGGATTGAGTCCCCGGTGGCGATATTGCTGATGATTCCGAACAGTGCCAGACCAACGCTGAAAGAGAGCCAGCAAAAGAAAGCATATTTACTCTCTTTGGCGCTTGCGGGTATTCTTGATTCTCCCTTTTTATTTCCAAGCTGGGTTTTTAGCTGTTCGCTTAGAAGTCGTTCCTGCTTCTCTAATTCAGTGTCTCCGATCGCCCTTGCGTAATCTTCACGAAGTAGGTGATACCCCAGTTTATCCTGCGTATTTTTTGCTCGATGCAAAACTGCTCCAAAGTTTCTTCCGCTTCTGTCCAGCGCTGTTGTTCCAGCAGAGCGGAGAACCAGTTCGCTGTAATGATGTTTTTGGAATGCTTGCTGAGTGCCCAAGGACGCCAGCGATCCAATCCCTGTTTCAAATTCTCAAGATTATGGTCGCTTTGATACGCCACCACATAGGGGTTAAGTTTCTTTGCCAGCCAGTGTTCATATTGCAATATGCGAAAAAGCATAGAGCAAGCAGCGCAAGAAACACTACAACAGCAATCCACATAGTCTCGTAAGAAAAAAAGTGATCATATATCAGGCACGCAGCTCCGGAGAGAGCCGCAATGCTGAAAATTGGCCATGGATTTCTCATAATAGCAATATCTCCAATCATCTGTTTGAATAAAGATTCCGATATGGTCAAATTGTCATATCTATATGCAAACATTATAGCATTTGCATGATCTTTCGTCATCATTTTTCTGCTGTATGGCTAGGAATTTGATTGTAAACAAATTATGAATAAATTTAGCTAAAAACTATTTTCGTTCTTTCTTAGATTGTACTACTAATCAGAGTGGAGATAAAACTGGATAAGTTCTTGTTTTGCATCTTATAACAAAAATATTTTGATAAAATTTCGTTTGAAGCGCCTGTTTTTTGCTCTTTTTGTCAGAGTTAATAAGAAGGAGAAGTTTTCCCCCTTCGACAGCACTTTGACAATTTCATAGACAGCATAACAGGTACATAACCCGTGTACGAGCGAGTGTGGAACGCCGCGAAGATGGAGCAGCCAGGGAGGTGATGAACAAAGCTGTTTCGGAGCGATCTACGATTTCACAAAGCGGATGGTGGCAAATCCGGCGCGAGGACTGCACGGGGGCTTAAAGATACTTCCTCACGGCCTCCTAAAGACTTGGGGGGAACCCTGCGGCGCACGAGTAAAACGACGCTGCGGAGTTATGACAACCGCGCCAGCGGAGACCTGCTATGTTCCCATCGTCAGGGTTGCGTGGCAAATGTGGCGAGAATTGAGTTACATTAAAATAGGAAGTGATTACTTTCTTAGGTGGTCGTTTTCTATTCAAAATCAGATACCATGCGCTGGCAGTTTCGGCTGCCAGCGTATTCATGTGATTTTGAAAGCACGATGATAACCTTGACAGATTGGAGGGAATATGGTCTATGGAAAAACTTATTACACGAAAAGAAGCTGCTGAAATCTTAGGAATCAGCATCGCAACGCTGGATGCCGCCCGTAACAACGGCTTGATCTCTTATGTGCAGTATGTTCAGAATGGCTGTGTGTATTTTACTGCGGCGGGTCTCCAAGAGTATATCGCAAAATGTACGCACAGGGCAAAGCCTGTTGAGAGAAGCACAACTTACCGTAAGCCTCGGAGCGGAAGATCGTGAGCCGGTCCGTATCCTTGATGGAATCAGAGATGTTTGATAAAACAAAGGTACAGCGCTGGAGACTATTCTTAGGAGGTGGAGGAATTGGCAAATAGAAAAATAATGCTTCCCCAATATGGCACAGTTATGAAAAGAGGTGTCCTATATTATAGGACCAGAATCAAAGATGCGAATGGAAAGCTCGTAGCTCTCTACGCAAAAACACCTGAAGAACTATATAACAAAGAAACGCTTGCATTGGAACAGATTGAGAATGCCACTTTTCATCGGAAAACGCCCACAGTTGCAGAGTATTGTGAAAAGTGGCTGCTGATGCAGTCGGTTCATGTACGAGCTACTACTTTGACGGATTACACCTCAAAGGTCAGGCGGCATATTATAGCGGAATTGGGAGATAAACGGATGGGTGAGGTTAGCCTGGATGATATTCAGCTTGCCCTTGTTCCGGTTTCCAAGAAATCTGCATCGGTTTATAAATCTGTGGTAATCCTTTACAAGTCTATCTTTCGCGCAGCGATGGAAAGCAGGATGATTGACCATAACCCAACGATTTATCTGACAACAAAAGGTGGCGGTGTTCCACAAGAGGATCGTCAGGCTTTGACAGATGAACAGGCAGCGCGCCTTTTGGATGCTATCCGGGATTTGCCGCCTTATGTCTTTGTCATGATTGGTTTATATGCAGGGCTACGGCGGGAAGAAATTCTTGCACTGCAATGGGATTCAGTATATCTGGATACAGATACTCCATATCTGACGGTAAGACGGGCATGGCACACCGAACATAACAGACCGGTGATTTCGGATGAATTGAAAACCAAGGCTGCGGAGAGAAATATCCCCCTCCTGTTTGTTTGGCCGAGTGCTTGAAAGCAGCAAAGGAAACTTCGACTTCGGAATATGTAGTTTCAAACCGGGATGGCGAACCGCTGTCCTATACGCAGTTTAAGCGACTGTGGCAGTATATTGTTACGAGAACGGTCAAGGAACGGAGCTATTATCGGTATGAAGATGGAAAAAGAGTAAAGCATACTGTCACACCTGTCTTGGGAGAAAAGGCCGCTCATAACGGAAAAGTGGTTTACAGCCTGGACTTTGAGGTAACACCCCATCAGTTGCGGCATACTTACATCACCAACCTTATTCATGCGTCGGTAGATCCCAAAACGGTTCAATACCTGGCAGGCCATGAAAGCAGCAAGATTACCATGGACATCTATGCAAAGGTTAAGTATAACAGGCCGGATGAGCTGGTCAGATCAATGAGTTGCGCGTTTGCAAGCTGGGATGCAGCACAGTAATAATAAAATAGGAAATAAAGCAGGAGCGAGGCAAGGATGTCTCGCTCTTTGTTTTGCATCAGCCGTATCTTTGATTAAATCGAGGCTTTCTGATAAAAAGAGAGTGTAGATACGGAGACTACACATTATCAAGAAAGGACGATCAAAGATGGCAAAAAAGAAAACACAGATCCCGAAGTACGGGACCATTACATTGAAAGGAATCCAGTATTACAGAACCAGGATTACGGATGCAGATGGCAAAGAGTTGAGTTTGTATGCCGCTACTTGTGAAGAATTGTATGAGAAGCAGTTAGAGGCCCGGAAGCAGGTGGAAGAAATTATCTTTCACCGGCAGCACCCGACAGTAGCCGAGTATGGCGAGAAGTGGCTGCTGATGCAGTCGGCAAAGGTGTCTGCGTCTACACTCAGAGGTTATACGAGGGATATGACAAACTATATCATCAAACCTCTGGGAGAGATGTATATGGAAGAAGTGACTGCTGACGATATTCGGCTGGCTCTTGTTCCATTGTCAAAGAAATCAGAAGGCTTATACAATAAGGTCAATATGCTGCTCAAGTGCATTTTTTATACGGCAGAGCGAAACCAAATCCTTGAACACAACCCCTGTGCAGGAATATCCGGTAAAGGCGGAAAACCGACAAAAAAGAAGGAGGCATTGACAGATCAGCAGGTAGCCGTGCTTCTGGATACAGTCAAGGGGCTTCCTCCATATTTGTTTATTATGCTCGGTTTGTATTCCGGTCTGCGTCGGGAAGAAATTCTTGCACTGCAATGGGATTGTGTATTTCTGGACGAGGATACACCTTATTTATCGGTAAGGCGGGCTTGGCGTACAGAGCATAACAGACCCGTGATTTCTACGGTGCTAAAAACTCCGGCAGCAAAAAGGGATATTCCGATACCGAAGTGTTTGGTGGATTGTCTGAGAGAAGCGAAAGAAAATTCCATATCAGATTATGTGATCGCTGACAGCAAAGGAGAGCCGCTGGCTGCTTCGCAGTTTCAAAGAGTGTGGCAGTATGTAGTTGTCCGCTCCACCAAGCCCCGAAACTATTATAAGTATGTAAATGGGGAGAGTATCAAATATACGGTTACTCCAACGCTGGGTATGCCCCAGAAGAATCAACCCAAAATCAAATATACGCTGGACTTCGATGTGACACCCCATCAGCTACGGCACACTTACATCACCAATCTTCTCTATGCAGGCGTTGATCCAAAGACAGTACAATACCTTGCCGGACATGAAAACAGCAAAACAACTATGGACATTTATGCAAAAGTGAAGTACAATAAACCAGAGGAGTTGTTTGGGGTAGTAAATGGTGCGTTTCATCAGCCTGTCGCTGAATGAAAAAAGGCCGTTTTTTATGGTCCGCACATCGGATAACTGAGAAGCAGAAAGTCAGAAAAGCCCGGAATATCAAGGAAAAACAGCTCAAAAACTCGCGCAGTACGGTCTTAAAGCAGCTCGTAGAGCTCCTCAGTTCTCAAAGAGATAATTGTATATTTGCTATTATCAACCAAAGTCGCTTATGACTTTGGGGATTTTTTATCTTCGGTTCCTCGGAGTTGCAAAAACAATAAGTTTGTTCAAATTGATCACACGCATCAAGAAATAGTATGTTTTGCTAAATTTTTTAATGTGATGAATGTTGTTTATTCATTTGTAGCGGCGAACAGTGTTCGCCATTTGATTTGGTTGCAAAACCAAATCAACAAAATACCAATAATGTTAAAAATATTGTTAGATGATAGAATTTGCTTTACTGTCTGTCGAACCGATTTTACAATCGTTTCGATTGGCGGTCAATGACCGCCGCTACAATTGAAATACATTTTTATTATATCAAGACATATTTAAAAGGACTGAAAGATAATCGCTTTCAGTCCTTTTGGTGTTTATTTGGTGTTTATTAAATGTTGAAAACTTTTAATGGGTTGGATTACTTATTGTTTTCGTCCTTTTTTTCTTTGAAAGCGAAGAAACGCTGTCCGATGTAGTTGAATGCAACAAATAGGCAAGCGCCTACTATCATTGAGAAGTTTCCTGCAAACTTCTCAACACTCCAGCCGAACATTGTCCAGCTGTTTGCCGTACAGAGCATACTGATGAGCGAATTGCAATTCCGTAGGCAAGTCCGTAGCATATTGCAATATTGAGTGCAAATTTAACGATTGGTTTCCAGCCCTTGTCTTTGTTTTTGAATGTGAAGTATTTGTTGAGAAAATAGCTTAAAATACTGCCGAGGATGTAACCGACAAGCGATGAAACCCATTCATTCCAACCACAGAGGTTAAAGAACAGAAATTGAAGTCCCATACCCACAACCGTGTTTAAAATTCCGACAAGTATAAACTTCCAAAATTTAATGTCAAAAAACTGCTTTATAAAATTACCCATTAACCGTTAATCTCCTTATCATCTTTTTCTTCGTTATCTTCATCTTCAAAATTGGAGAATTTTGTAATGTAAATAGGTCTGTCCTTGCTTCCATATAAATTTTTCCTATGTATTCGCCAAGAATACCGATTGACATTTCGGTGATTCCGCCCATAAAGAGGATTGCGCACAGCGTGGTGACATAACCGGGTGTGGTAATTCCGAGAAAAAGCGTTTGAATCAGCGTTATTATAATGTATATGAGCGAAATTACGAAGATGATAAATCCCATAACAGCCGTGAATCTGAGCGGTGCAACCGAAAAGCTTGTGATTCCCTCAATTGCATATTTGAACAGACTTGAGAATTTCCATGTTGTCTGACCGAGCTGACGGTCAACTGTTTTGTAGGCAATCCATTTTGTGTTGAAGCCAACCCATGAGAAAATGCCCTTTGAAAATCTTTGAACTTCGCTGAGTTCAAGGATTGAGTCAACCATCTGACGGCTCATCATACGGAAGTCCATTGCGCCGTAGGGCATTTTTACATCTGTAAGCCTATTTGAAAGCTTGAAGAACAGTTTTGAAAAAATTCCTCTGAACTTGCTTTCGCCCTCACGGTCGGCACGCTTTGTCGCACAGCAGTCGTAACCCTCATGTTCAACAGCCTGAATCATCTGAGGAAACAACTGCGGAGGATGCTGAAGGTCGGCGTCCATAACAACAACATAGTCGGCTGTTGTGTGTCTGAGTCCGGCATACATTGCCGCCTCTTTGCCAAAATTTCGTGAGAACGAAATATACTTGATATTGTTAAAAGTTTTCGCAAGCTTTTTCATAATGAGATAGGTCCTGTCCTTACTGCCGTCATTTACAAGTATGTATCTGAAAGAATACTCGGGCAGAGAGTTGATAACCTTGTTGGTTTCAAGCACAAAATGCTCAAGTCCAGCTTCTTCATTATAGCAGGGAACAACTAAGTCTATGGTTTTCATTTTTTACATCACCTTTATAAAGTTAAACTCACCGCATAGGGGTGAGAACAGTAGCACTTGTTTTTTATCTGAATGATAATCTGCTTTGTCTGTAAATAGTTGTATTTAGATTTAAATCGGAGCAAGCAATGCTTTGCTCGCAAGGAGCAGAGCTTGCGACAGATTGCAATCAGTGCGAAGGAGCGAAAGCTCCGTGGAATTTAGAGGGAGTGAAACCCACACTAAATTCCAAAGATAATCTCCGACCTCAAAGAGGCGGAGATTATCCGCACTTAGATTATAACAAAGCTAGCGCCAAAAGTCTATTTTTTTTAAGATTTTTATGTTTTTTTATTTACATCACACACGAAAAGCGTTAAAATAGAATGGATTACTTGTACCCGATTGCATTTTTGTGCATATCGGAAAACAATTACAAAATATTTCGGAGGTCAAATTATGCCCGCTGTAAAGAAAAGGAAGAAGGCTGAGCCTGTTACGCTGAATAACAAGAGCAACGGCAAAGGCTTTTTCTCAAAAAACATGTTTATCGTTTTGGCTTTTGTCATACCGTTTGTGCTTATGACAGCCGCATTCGGAATTATGAAGGTTTCGCCGTTCGGTGACAATCAGATTCTCGTAACCGACCTGTGGCATCAGTATTATCCGTTCCTTGCGGATATGCAGGAAAAACTTAAACACGGCGAATCGCTGTTCTGGTCATGGACGCAGGGCGGAGGTGTAAACTACTTTGCACTTATGTCATACTACCTTATGAGCCCGCTGAATTTTCTTACGGTATTTTTGCCGAGTGAATGGCTGAGAGAATTTTTGATGTTCTCTGTTGTAATCAAGGTTGCATGTGCAAGCATGTTTATGGCAATCTTCTTACGCAGTCTTTTTAAGAAGAATGATTTTTCTCTTGTGATTTTCGGATGCAGTTTCGGCTTTTGTGCATTCTTTATGGGCTACTATTGGAACACAATCTGGCTTGATACGGTTTGTATCACACCGCTTGTTGCTCTTGGCACAGTAAAGCTCTTCACGGAGGGCAAGTTCAGACTTTACATAGTTTCGCTTGCACTTTCACTTTTGACTAACTATTATATAGGTTTGTTCGCCTGCATTTTTGTGCTGTTGTCATTCATTGCATACAACATTGTAAAATGGGACGGCATCAAAAAGTTTGCAACAACTCTTCTTCGCACAGGCATCTACTCATTGATTGCAATCGGACTTACTGCGTTTTTCCTGTTGCCGGCATTCTTCGGTCTGCAAAACACAAACGCATCGGGGGCAACTTTCCCGACAACCTTTGCAATCAATATAGGCTCGACAAACGACCTTATGGGTGTGCTTGAGGCAATCAGAAAGATTCTTTCCAATTTCATAACATTTGCCGCTCCTGCAATTAAAGAGGCTGACGCATTGCCTAACATTGCCTGCGGTACACTTTCTCTTGTACTCGGAATTCTTTTCTTCACAAGCAAGAAAATTTCGCTCAAAGAGAAAATCGTTGACGGCTGCCTTATCGGTTTTATGATTATCAGCTGTATCATCAGACAGCTCGACTACATCTGGCACGGTTTCCACTTTACAAATATGATTCCGTACCGTTTCAGCTATCTTATCAGCTTTGTACTTGTTGTTATGGCATTCAGAGCATTTATGCTCCTTGAATCAAGCTCTTGCTGGGATGTTATTCTTGCCGCACTTTTTGTTGCGCTTGTTATCATCTTCGGTATCGGCACACAGGAAACTTATGCGCTTGTAGGCACGGCAGTTATTGCGGCTGTAATCTGCGTTCTGCTTTTCCTCTATACAAAGAGAATTGTTCCGAAACAGGTCCTTTTGATTGTATTCGGCGTAATCATAATAGGCGAGAGTGCCGCCGCAGGTTATATCGGTGTTAAGACAACAACTGTAACGGGCACTTACGATTATCCGAGAGGCGAGGAAAGTACAGCACAGGTAATTGACTATATGGACAGCCTTGAAAGCAACACAACCGAAATGTGGAGAGCGGAGATGACATCAACTCAGACGCTTAACGATGCGGCTCTCAACCACTACAACGGACTTTCGATGTTCAACTCAATGGCTAATGTTGATATGACCGTGTTGTTTGAAAACTTTGGTATGATGGGTTGGAAGAGCGGTAACCGCTACACCTATGCCGAGGGTTCACCGGTTACAAACCTCTTTATGAATCTTAAATATCTTATTGCCCGTGACAATATCTATATGAACACCTATGACCTTACAGAGGTTTACGGTGTCGGTAATGTAAAGCTTTTGCAGAACAATCACTATCTGCCGATGGGCTTTATGACAAACTCCGCACTTGCAAGCTGGCAGGTTGATGAAAACGAAGATCAATTCAATCCGTTTGACAAACAGAATGAATTTTTCAAACTTGCAACAGGTATTAAGGATGATGTTTACACTCCGCTTGATGTTGTTTCACAGGGACACACAGACTACAATCAGTTCCCCGTAAATAAGACAGGTTACGGACGATATTCATTCAGCTGTACTGATACAACAGTTACTCCGCATGTAAAGTGGAATTACGAAGCACCTAAGGACGGCTTGTATCTTATGTATGCGGATATTTCGGGCGGTGACGATGTTACCGTTATGATTAACGATGTTGCTCAGAGCAAGACCTACGGTATGGGCAGAAGCTACATTGCCTGCATCGGTCAATGCAAAAAGGGCGACAAGATTTCTGTTTATTCAAATCTCCAGCAGGGACAGTCGGGTTCTGCAATGGTATTTGTTGATGTTCTGAATCAGGATGTCTTTGAAGAAGGTTACAATAAGCTTTCAAAGAGCGTAATGACAACAACAAAGCTTACAGGCAGTTCTATGGAGGGAACAATCAATGCACAGGAAAACGGATTGTTCTACACCTCTGTTCCGTATGAAGAAGGCTGGAAGGCATATGCTGACGGCAAGGAAGTAACAATTACTCCTGTCGGCAACGCACTCGTTGCATTCAATCTTGACAAGGGCGAGCATACAATCAAGCTTGAGTATTATCCAAAGGGATTTGCAATAGGCTTGACCGTGACAATCATATGTGCCGCAACCTTTGCGTTCCTCTGCGTATGGACATATATCATCAAAAAACGCAGAAAAAAGAAAGGCGATATTTCTGAAAATCCCGAAGAAGTTCAGATTAACGCTGAATAATAAAATTAAATATTTTTAAACATTACCGCCGTACAATTTTTTGCTGTATGGCGGTAATGTTTAATTTGACAAAAATGCACAAAAAAATATCGTGGAATTCTACAACATAAATAATAAAAAACTATCAATACTTATTTAATTATGCTATAATAATGTTAGTTATAAAAATCTGCTTCAAATTGCAATAAAAAATAAAATTAATTAAATTAACCATATGTTCTAATTAACTTAACTAAGTTTAGGATGGTCATTTTGGGTGATGTTGATAGAGATAGTGATATTGACATAATTGATGCAACATTGATTCAGAAAATGGCATTAAATATAACAAGGGGGACTAACTAATGAAAAAGATATTAGCAATATTACTTGCAGGGGTTATGTCTGTTACAGCATTTGGCTTTAATGCATCTGCTGTTGAAAAAACAGACGCTGAAATTCAGCAGGAAAAGTTAGGTTACATATTGAATTTGAATAAAGATATTTGGTTGGATTGTGCAGTGATATATGACGGAGTTTGGCCGTCAATAATGGACAACGCAAGAGAGGTGTATGATACTGACGGTTTATCGGCAGATGAATATACTGTTGCATTAAAACAGGTTTATGATATGTATTACGATGCACCGCTTGTAAATATTGAGTATGCAGAGGCTACATATAAGAATGCATTGAAAGAAGAAAATTATAATAATTGGTATTCAGAAAATGAATGGAATGATTTTCAGGAAAAGTTAAAAAATCTTGGTGACGCATTTGATTATTATTATGCACATAAGAATGAATTTCCGTGTAATCAACTTACAAAAGCATTTAAAGAGATGATGACATCTTATAACAAAATGACCAATGCGTATACCGTCAAAGGTGATGTGAACGGTGACGGCGAAGTAAATATTGAAGATGCAACATTTGTTCAAAAATATGTTGTTCATATTGAGAACCTTACAGGTGCGCAGAAAATGCTGACAAATGAAAAAAATTATGAAAACATTACGGTTACGACTGCAACAAACCTTCAGAAACATATCGTAGGTCTTGAGCCTGAATTTAAAAACAATGATATTTTCATTGACGAACAGAGGTGTGTAAGTTCACTTGACGACACTCTGCGTTGGTATAATTACTGCAATTTCAATATCTGTCCTCGCAGAAATGATGTAACAAGCGGCACATACATAGATAATAATTTTATTTGCATGGATAAAATTTTTGGATACAGAATATGGTGTGACCAAAATGGATACGATTACCTATAACTGAATAAGGTGAATAAATTAAACCGCCGTACAGCGAAAATCTGTACGGCGGTTTTGTTATTTTTATATTGTAGCGGCGAACACGGTTCGCCGCTACAGATTATACACAGTTTTCATCATATCAAAAGTTATGCGAATAAACAGATGATTTCATCAAGGCGGGCGTCCAATGAACGCCCCTACAGGTGACTACATTTGTAAGGTCCAATTTTTAATAAAATATATGCCTTTACTTATCTCCCGATTTTGTACACAGGGCGGCGATAAGTCCGAAAACTATTGCGGCGGAGATTCCTGCGGCGGCGCTTGTAAGACCTCCTGTAAGAATTCCGAGTGCGCCGTCCTGAGCGAGCGCCTTTCGCACGCCCTCGCTCATAAGAAAACCAAATCCGCTGATCGGCACACTTGCGCCGGCACCCGCAAAATCAACAAGCGGTTTGTACAGTCCGATTGCCCCCAGAATTACGCCTGCGACAACAAAGCCCGTAAGTATTCTTGCGGGAGTGAGTTTTGTTTTGTCAATGAGAATCTGACCTGCCACGCAGATCAGTCCGCCAACCCAGAATGCATTTACATATTGCATACTGACACTTCCTTTGTTTTGTCATTATCAATAAATATTGTTCCGAGTTTTTGGTGAATAATTCCCCAAGACATTTCTTTATGTGATGAAAAACTGAATTTTTGTGAGATTGCGTTGATTTATTTGGAAAAACTCTACACAAACTGCTCGTTTTATAGTATAATCAATAATGTTCGTTTCTGTGTTTTTGTACGGCACATTCAAATCACAGAAATTACGCAATTAATTTTAAGGAGTGAAAAGTCACATGGTCGAGGTTAAAAACCTTACAAAATTTTATGGCAGCATAAAGGCCGTTGATGACATCAGCTTCACTGTTGAAACAGGTGAAGTTCTGGGATTTCTCGGACCGAACGGTGCGGGCAAATCCACAACAATGAATATGATAACAGGTTACCTTTCTTCAACAAGCGGTACTGTTACCATTGACGGATGTGAAATTCTTGACGATCCGATTCACGCAAAGTCAAAAATCGGTTATCTTCCCGAAATTCCGCCTCTGTACATTGATATGACGGTTAAAAAATATCTTGAGTTTATGTTTGATCTCAAGAAGGTGAAGCTGCCCAAAAAGGAACACATTGACGAGGTTATGCGTCTGACAAAGATTACCGAGCAGGCTGACAGAATTATCAAGCATCTGTCAAAAGGTTACCGTCAGCGTGTAGGCCTTGCACAGGCGCTTCTCGCAATCCGCCCGTAATCATTCTTGACGAGCCGACAGTCGGTCTTGACCCTAAGCAGATTATCGAAATCAGAAAGCTTATCCGCAATCTCGGCAAAAAGCATACGGTCATTTTCTCATCTCATGTTCTTTCCGAGGTTTCCGAGGTGTGCGACAGAATCGTCGTTATTTCAAAGGGCAAAATTGTTGCCGATGCGAAAACCGATGAGCTTTCCGCTCAGGTATCGGGCGGTCAGAAGCTCTCGCTCGTTGCAGAGGGAAGCACTGCCGACATTACCGAGGCAATAAAGAAAATCCCTGCTGTTAAGCATGTTGCAAAGACAGGCAGTAATGTTGACGGCAGCGGCAGATATATGATTGAATACGAAACAGCAAGCGACATAAGACGAGATGTTTACAATGCCATGGTAAGAATCGGTGCGGTAATTCTTGATATGCAGTCAGGCAATGAAACACTTGAGGATATGTTCCTTAAGCTTACCTCAGGCAAATATGACAGCAGAAAGGAAGATATGTAATGGGTGCTATTTTAAAGAGGGAGCTTTCCTCTTATTTCAATTCGGCAATTGCATATGTTGTTCTTGCCGCTTACTTCTTCTTTTCGGGTGTGTTTTTCTACAACTACTGTATTGTGTACAACTCGGCAAGTTTAAGCTATGTATACGGCAATATGCTTTTGATTATTCTGTTTATAATTCCGATTATGACAATGAAATCTTTTGCAGATGAAAAGTATCAGAAAACAGATCAGGCGCTCTTTACTGCACCTGTAAGCCTTACAAGGGTCGTTTTAGGAAAGTTCCTCGGTGCATTTGTGCTTTATGCAATTTGCAGTGCAATCTTCCTTCTCTATGCGGTTGTAATTTCATTCTTTGCAACTCCGGAATGGTCGGTTATTCTCTGTACATTCATCGGACTTCTCCTCTTTGGTGCGGCTTTGCTTGCAATTAACATTTTCATTTCATCACTTACGGAAAGCACAATTGTTGCCGCAATTGTAAGCATGGCGGTTAACCTTGTTATCTATATGATGACAAACTTCACAAGTATGATTTCAATTGACTGGATCAAGAACATTATTGAAAAGATTGATTTTGCTACATATTATAATTCATTCAAATACGGTCTGCTCAGCGCACCTGATATCGTATTCTTCCTGAGTGTGGCAGGATTGTTCGTATTTTTTACTGTTCGTGTTCTGGAAAAAAGACGCTGGAGCTAAGGAGGTAATATAAATGAGCGAAGAAAATAAAAACCTGAATACTATCTCCGAAGATACTGCAAATGCAGACAGCAATGCAGTGGCGGAAACAGCCGATAAAAAGGAAGATACAAAGGCCAAAAAGAATAAGAAGAATAAGTCCGAAAAGGGCAGATTCAAAAAGTTTATGAAGTCAAGAAAAGCAAAACACGGCACGGTTGCAATGGCAATTACGGCGCTTGTTATCGTTATGGTAATTATTGTAAACATTATTGTCGGACTTCTTGTTAACAGATTCCCCGACCTGGAGCTTGACCTTACATCAAACAAGTCGTTTGCACTTCAGGACGATACAATTGACTATGTTTCACACCTTGACAAGGATGTTACGGTAAATATACTTATGGCAAAGGAATCATTTGAGAGCAGGTACCTACTTTGTACAGGCTCAGAAAATGCTTAACAAAATGGCGAGCAAGTCAGACGGCAAGATGAAAATCAAGTATGTTGACCTTACATCCAACCCGTCGTTTACATCCGATTATCCGAATGTTGACTGGCAGTCAAGCTCGGCAAATAACATTGTTCTTGTTGAATCCGGCAAGCAGTACAAGGTGCTTACTCTTACGGATTGCTTTGAATATGACGAGCAGACCTACAATTACTACGGTTCATACAGCTTTACCGGCACAAAGATTGAGCAGGCTGTTGTAACGGCTATTCTCAATGTTACAACAGATGACAAGGTTGTTGTTGATATGATTAAGGGCAACAACGAGCAGGATTATTCATCACTTAAAACACTTCTTGAAAACAATGCTTATCAGGTGAACGAGGTTTCACTCGCAACAGGCGACTTTGACAGCAACGCAAAGATTGCAATTATGTACGCACCGTCTGTTGACCTTGACGAGAAGATTGTTGAAAAGCTTTCGACATGGCTTTCAAATGACGGCAAATACGGACGCTCACTCATCTATGTTCCGACTGCGATATGGGCGAGATGCGAACCTTGACGATTTCCTCAAGGAATGGGGTATGTCAATTGACAGAGGATATGTGTTTGAAACTGATGAAAGCACCCTTGTAAGCGCAAGCTCACCTTATGCATTCACGGTAAGCTACGGTGATTACTACAAAGATAACCTCAAAAACAGCAAGATTCCTGTTGTTGTATCAGAGTCACACGCTGTTAATATTACAGATGAAAACACTGCACACGCATTGCTTAAAACTTCCGATAAGGCAGGCGTATTGCCGATTGACGCCGACAAGAACTGGGACTACAAGGACGCAGTTTCGGGTAACGGTGAAAATGTTGCGGCAGAAGGTGTTATGACAAACGAGGACAAGAACTCATCGAGAGTTATCATATTCGGTTCATATGTTATGTTCAGCGACACAATTATGAAGTACAACAGCTTTAATAACTCCGCTTACTTTATGAATGTAATCAACACAATTGCAGATAAGGAAGATGTCGGCATTACAATTGAGAGTAAGTCGATTGACAATACGGAACTCGGAATCACCGATGTTGCAACACAGAACACAATGCTTGTTGTGTTTGTAATCATTATCCCGATTGCAATACTTGTTGCAGGCTTTGTTTTCTGGTTACGCAGGAGGAACAGATAATGAAAAAGAATACTAAAATATTGATTATTGTCTGCGCAGCAGCATTGATTCTTGCGGGACTTATGTGTCTGCTCATCTTTCTTCCGAAGGGCGACGGTTCGTCATCGGGAGCAGCAACATATGATGAGGGTGTAAAGATGAGCGTTACAACCGATAAAGACGGTGTTCATCAGGCACAGATTCAGACAAACGATAAGGGTGAAATTGATAACAACAGCTACGGCACTCTTATGGATTATATCCCTGCAAAGATTTCAAAGATTCATCTTGAAAACAAAAAGGGTACTTTGGACATCAAGTCATATACACCGACCGATAAAAACGGCAAAACAAGTGCTACACAGTACACTATTGTAGGTTATGAAGATTTTGACCTTCAGGGCGGTATTGCCGACAATATCGCAAACAATGCCGCAAGCATTGACTTTACAAAGGTTATGACTCTTGACGGCTCAAAGCTTGCAGATTACGGACTTGATAAGCCGAGAGATACTGTTACCGTAACTTATACCGACAAGACAAAGGCTATTATCTATGTTGGTGATGATGCTCCGCAGAATGCCGGAACATATATTAAGTTCGGCAGCAACGATACTGTTTATCTTGTTGCAAAAGATTCTGTTTCTGCATTTGACTACGGCCTTACAGATCTTATCAGTCTTACAATCAACGATGCGGCATCTGATAATGACAACAGTCAGGCATCGTCAATTGAGATTTCAGGTTCTAATTTTTCAAAAACAATCACACTCAAGCCGAATTCAGACAATAAGAACTCAGCTTCTTATGTTATGACAAGCCCTGTTGAGTGCTACGCAAACGAGAAAGAAAGCAGTCTTGTTGCAGGCGGCATCAGAGGTCTTTATGCCCTCACGGTAAAAATGGTTAATCCATCATCCTCACAGCTTTCAAGCGTAGGTCTTTCTAATCCGTATGCAAAGGTAAAGGCTGTTTATCCCGACACAACAGTCAGCCTCAGAGCTTCAAAGCCTGACGGTGACGGCAATGTGTGCCTTATGAAAGAGGGCGGAAATATTGTATATACAATTTCTGCCGAAAAGGTTCCGTGGGTTAAAACAAGCTATGACAGCCTTGTAAACGAATATGTGCTTTATCCGAAGATGAGCGCATTGTCGGAGGTTTCCGTAAATGACGGCAAGAATACCTACACATTCTCGCTGAGCACTGCACAGAAAACAAAGACAGACGATAACGGCAGTGAGTCAACAACAACCACAACAACCGTTAAGAACGGCAAGACAGAAATTGAGCTTGCAACATTCTCTGGTTTCTATGAGAATCTTACAATGGTTGAGCTTGCCGACACAAAGTCTGACAGCAAAAACGGTTCGCCTGTTCTTACCGTTACATATAAATACTCATCTGACGGCTCAACAGACACCGTAAGCTATTACAAGTCTGACAGCAACCGTTATGTTGCGGTTGTCAACGGCAGAGTTGCAGGTCATGCATATCAGTCAAAAGTCAATACTGCTGTCAAACAGGCTTCAAGTGTTGCCGCAAATAAATCGGAATAATCTTTGAGTTAAATTTATTCTTTTACACCCGAACTTTTTAGTTCGGGTGTTTCTTTTGTCTGGTATATACAGGCACAAGTTTTATAAAATTCAGACAATATATTGCAATGCGATAATTTCTATAGTATAATGATTTTGTAGAAGTGATTTATATTAACTTTAAACGGTGAATGTTATGAATATGATTTTGCATTGTACAATATGTGATGATAACCCTTCGGCGGTTAAACGGGAAAAGGAAATAGCCGAACGTGCTTTTTGCGAAATGAATATATCGGCGGATATTTCGGTATACACCGACAGCAGTCAGTTTATGTTTGAGCTTGGTGACAACAAACAAATGGATATTCTGATTCTTGATATCGAAATGCCAAAAATGTCGGGTTTTGAGATTGCGGATTATGTGAAAAAATCAAACCCGAATTGTCTTATTATTTTTATGACCTCCCATGTAAATTATGCCGTTGACGGATATAAACTTGATATTTTCAGATTTGTTCCAAAGCAAGACGGAGATTATAGGCTGAAGGACGCATTGCTTGACGCAGCTAATGTCATTGACCTTGAAAGCAAAAAATCGTATCTTATTGAACGGCACGATATGTGCGGTATGTTGCCGTGTAAGTACATTCTGTACATTATCAAAAGAGGTAAAAACAGTGAAATTTACCACCTCAAAAGCAAAGAGCCGATAAAAATACGAAAACCGCTGTCTGTTGTGTTTGAAGAACTTGACTCAAATGAATTTATTTATATTTCCAGAGGCTGTATAGCAAATATGGAGAATGTGGAGAAAGTTGACCGCCGGGAATGGGTGTGCAAAAACGGCGACAGAGTGCCGATAAGCGCATCACTCTATGCGGAAATTAAGGAGAAGCTGCTTGATTTTTGGGGAAATAAAATCATTCATGATTGATGCGTGTTGACTAAAGTATTAAATTAGCGGTCAAAAATCGGCAATTTAAAGACTAATTAATACAAACATATTTTTTGTGCTATAATAATATCGAAAACAGGGTATGTGAATTTAACCGGTCACAAATAAATACACAGACCTTGTTCTTTGAAAGTTATTCCGAAAGATATGTTATTTTGGAAAACCTTATCCTGTTTCGCACATCCTAACCCCGAAACACTTTTAACACTGCTGCATTTACATTTATGCGAAACAGAAAAAGCCTGAGCATTTTTGCTCAGGCTTTTTGAATGCGGAAAATAATTTATTTTGTGCCGAAAATTCTGTCGCCTGCATCGCCCAAACCGGGGCAAATGTATGCGTTTTCGTTAAGCTCACGGTCAAGACAGCCGACATAAAGCTGAATATCGGGGTGTGCCTTCATAAGAGCGTCAACACCCTCGGGAGCTGCGATGATTGACATGAACTTGATTTTCTGACCGCCGTGCTTTTTGATGAAATCAACAGCGGCAATAGCCGAACCGCCTGTTGCAAGCATCGGATCGACAACAACAATCTGACGCTGATCAATCGGATCGGGGAGCTTGCAGTAATATTCGTGCGGTTCGTGAGTTTCGGGGTCACGGTAAAGACCGATGTGACCTACTCTTGCAGACGGAACGAGTGCGAGAATACCGTTTACCATACCAAGACCTGCACGAAGAATCGGAACAACGGCAAGCTTTTTGCCTGAAATAACAGGCTGAACAGACTCCTCAATCGGAGTTTTAACTGTGATGTCCTGAGTTTCAAGATCCGAAAGAGCCTCGTAACCCATAAGCATTGCAATTTCTTCAACCAATTTGCGGAATTCGTTTGTTGATGTGTCTTCTTTTCTGAGAAGTGTAATTTTGTGTCTTATAAGCGGATGTGTCATGTACGAAACTGACATATCATTGCCTCCTTGTTGAATTTTGATTATTTGATTAACTTAATGATACTAAAAACCGTTCAAAATGTCAATGATATGGGAACTTTTGGCATTAAAATAAAAAGTTATTGCTTTTATATCTGTGTAAAGGTATAATTAACAGGAATGGGTTTTTACAGATTTTAAACCCGAACATGAGAAAGAGGGAATTCTAATGGACAAAAACAACGGCGCAATTTATGATGCCCGCAAACTCGGAAAACCGAAGATGATAATTCTCGGTGTTCAGCATATGTTTGCAATGTTCGGCGCAACAATCCTTGTTCCGATTTTAACGGGACTTGACATTTCAACAACTTTGCTTATGGCAGGTTTGGGAACACTTTTGTTCCACTGCATTACAAAGTTTAAAGTACCTGCCTTCCTCGGCTCGTCCTTTGCATTCTTGGGCGGTTATGCCGCAATCAAGGCTTTTTCACCCAATGACCCTAACAGTATGCTCCCGTATGCGTGCCTTGGCGTTGCGTGTGCCGGTCTTATCTACTTCATCCTTGCCGCAGTTATCAAGGCGGTGGGCATTGAAAAGGTAATGAGATTTTTCCCGCCTGTTGTAACAGGTCCTATCATCATTGCAATCGGTCTTGGACTTGCTCCGTCGGCTGTTTCAAACTGCACAACAAACTGGTTCTTGGCTGTAGTTGCTCTTGCTGTAATTGTTGTTTTCAACATCTGGGGCAAGGGAATGGCTAAAATCATTCCGATTATCCTCGGTTTGCTTATCTCTTACGGTACAGGTCTTGTGCTTTACTTCATTTCACAGGCAAATCCCGCCTTATTCAGAATGTTCCGTGGCTTTTCTCGGGCGGTGCTGACGCAAACGGTGTTTATCAGCCGATTTTTGACTTTACAAGCCTGAACACAATTTGTGACAACATCTCAAAAGGTCACATTTTCGGCAGTGAGGGGCTTATCGGAATTCCGATTCACTGGGATAAAACGGTATTCGGCGGTATTGATTACTCAAACGGTGCGCTTATCGCATCTTCAATCATTGCCATTGTTCCGATTGCTTTTGCTACAATGATGGAGCATATCGGTGATATTTGTGCCATCAGTTCAACAACAGGCAATAACTACATCAAAGATCCGGGACTTCACAGAACTCTTGTCGGTGACGGACTTGCAACAACACTTGCATCACTTTTCGGCGGCCCTGCAAACACAACATACGGTGAAAACACAGGCGTTCTCGCTCTTACGAGAGTTTATGACCCGAGAGTAATAAGAATTGCCGCTTACTTTGCCGTTGCAGTATCATTCTTCCCGATTGTTTCGGTAATTATCGGTTCAATTCCAAGCTGTATCATCGGCGGTATTTCGTTTGTTCTTTACGGTATGATTTCTGCTATCGGCGTCAGAAATGTTGTTGAAAACAAGGTTGACTTCACAAAGAGCCGTAACCTTATTGTTGCCGCAGTTATTCTTGTTTGTGCGCTCGGTCTTTCAAGTGACACGGTAAGCTTTACAATCGGCAGTGCCGCAATAACACTCTCGCCGCTTGCTGTTGCATCAATTGCAGGTATCGTTCTCAACGCAGTTTTCCCCGGTAAGGACTATAAGTCGATACGGAAGATGTTGCCGATGCCGTAAACTTTGAAAAAGAAGTTAAACCAAAG
>ENA-OQEX01000379-OQEX01000379.1-human-gut-metagenome-genome-assembly--contig:-NODE-379-length-24225-cov-10.088472_pt1 | contig 24225 bp, 30 predicted proteins | sample MGYA00242802_ERZ504649 | MGnify/ENA primary metagenome ERZ504649 (study PRJEB26092, sample SAMD00036194) | human gut metagenome | host: Homo sapiens | study: EMG produced TPA metagenomics assembly of...
CGCGCGCGGGCTGTTTCGGCTGCGCCGTAAACGTGCGAACCGGCGTGCGCAGCCCCTCAACAGGCTCAATGCCGCTGGTGTCCAGGTACGCCAGCGCTGTGGCGATGGCGTGCTTGCACATACCGGGATAGCGGTATGCGGCGGGGCAGTCGCAGTCGTAGTCGATAACCTCGTGCTCGTCCATATCGAGCGCCACGTGCGTCTTGTACAGGTCGCCGCGCGAGCCGCGCACCGAGCCCTCAACCGTCACGTTTTTGGAGAAGCGCGAGCCGCTGTCCTCAATCGACAGCACGGCGCCGTTGAGCATGAGCGAGCGGCCCTTCATAAAGGTGCCGCTCAACGCCGCCTCTTTGCGAAGCGCCTGCACAAACGTCCCCTGCGCCATCACTTCCTCCAATCTCACCCGGGGTAGCTTAGATAACCGTCACGCGACCCTGGTTACCCACAATCGCCTTTGCCTCGGCCAGCAGCGGAATCGAGCGCGCGTTGACCTTGGCCGGCACCTCGGCACGTAGCACGCGCCCGTCCACCTGCTCGATAAAGATCTCCACGCGGTCGCCGCCCGGGTTGGCGGTAAGCACCGTGGCAAGACGCGCCATATTGCCCTGGCTAAAGCGGCTGTTGGGCACCATGACCTCAAACACCTTGGGCTTGTTGTTCTCCTCGTTAAGCTCGAGCGGCACGATCTCCTGCGCGATAATCTGGTCGCCGCGGTCCGAGCGCTCGAGCTTGCCCTTAATGCGCACAAAGGCATCGGACAGCTGCGCGCCGGTCTCGGGATCGACCTCGCCGTACAGGTACCCCTCGGCCTCCTTGTAGGTCTTGGGGAACACGACGACGGTGGCCTCGCCTTCCATGTCCTCGAGCTGCACGATGCCCATGGGGTCACCGTTTTTGGTCACGCGCTTGGACACGCTCGAGACCATGCCGGCCCACCACAGCGCCTTGCCCTCGGGAATTTCCTGGTTGATGGTGCCGCCCGTAGGATTCTGAACTTCGTAGCCGGTGTCGATCTGCGAGAACGAGAAGTCACGCGCTTGGCTAGTGCATACTCAAACGGGCGCAGCGGGTGGTCCGAGACATAGATGCCCAGAACCTCCTTCTCCTGACTCAACTTGAGGTGGCGGTCCCATTCCTGGCCATCCGGATCGGGCACGCTCACCTCAAAGCCCGAGCCCTCAACGTCGCCAAACATATCGAAGAACGACGTCTGGCCGCTCGCGCGATCCTTCTGGCGCTTTACCGCGGCATCGATGATGTTCTCGGGGTTGTTCTTGTCCACAAAGTGCATCATCTGGCGACGCGGATACCCCGTGGAGTCGAAGGCGCCTGCCTTGATGAGCGATTCGATCACGCGGCGGTTGGCCTGGCTCGAGTCCACGCGCTCGACAAAGTCGTGCAGCGTCTTAAACGGGCCGCCCGCCTCGCGCTCGGCGATAATCGCCTGCGCCACGCCGGTGCCCACGCCGCGGATGCCGGCCAGACCAAAGCGCACGCCCTCCTTGGTAGCCGTGAACTCGGTACCGGACTCGTTGACATCTGGCGACAGCACGGGGATGCCGTCGTGACGGCATGCCGAGACGTAGTGCACGATCTTGTCGGTCTTGCCCGTATAGGACGTCAGAACGGCCGCCATGTACTCGTGCGGATAGTGCGCCTTGAGCCACGCCGTCTGCATAACCAGAATGGCGTAGCCGGCGGAGTGCGACTTGTTGAAGGCGTAGGACGCGAACTCGAGAACATCGTCCCAAATCTTCTGGGCGACCTCGCGCGTATAGTTGTTCTTGATGGCGCCGTTCATCCAGTGGTCGTAGGTGGTCTCGTCGGAGCCATCCTCCCAGTGGAGCACCGTCGACGTGAGCAGCTTGATTTTCTTCTTAGCCACGGGCTTACGGATACGCGAGTCCGATTCGCCCTTGGAGAAGCCGCACATCTCGACGGAGATGAGCATAACCTGCTCCTGGTAGACCATGGTGCCGTAGGTTTCGCCCAGGATGTCGTCCAGGCGGTCGTCGTAGGAGACCGCCGGCTCCTTGCCGTTCATACGGTTGATGTAGGACGAAACCATGCCGGCGCCCAGCGGGCCCGGGCGGTACAGGGCGATCAATGCTACGACGTGCTTGTACTCGGTGGGCTTCATGTTCTTGATCGTGGCCGTCATGCCTGCGGACTCGACCTGGAAGACGCCGGCGGTGTGGCCGGAACCCATGAGCTTAAAGATCTCGGGGTCGTCAAAAGGAATCTCTTCCTCTTTGATGTCGATGCCGAAGTTCTTTTTGATGTTTGCCTTGGCCTTGGAGATAACCGTCAGCGTGCGCAGGCCCAAGAAGTCCATCTTGAGCAGGCCCATGTCGGCAACGGTATGACCTTCGTACTGGGTAATCTCGACGCCGCCCTTGGTGTCGAGCTTGGTGGGCACGTGCTCGTTGACGGGGTCGCGGCAGATCAGAACGGCGCACGCGTGCACACCCTCGCCACGGGTAAGGCCCTCAATCGAGAGCGCCGTGTCGATGATGCGGCGGGCGTCGTCGTCCTTTTATAGGCCTCGGCAAAATCGGGGTTAAACAGATCCTCTTTGCCGGGTTGCTTTTCGAGCACCTGCTTGAGCTTGACCTTGGGGTCGCTCGAGACCATCTTGGACAGACGCTGGCCCATGTAGACCGGGTAGTCCAGGACGCGCGCAGCGTCGTTGATGGCCTGCTTGGCCTTAATGGTCGAGTAGGTGATGACGTGGGTGACCTTCTCGGGGCCGTAGAGCTGGCGAACGTGCTCCACGACCTCGAGGCGCCGCTCATCGTCGAAGTCCATATCGATATCGGGCATCTCGGTACGCTGCGGGGACAGGAACCTCTCGAACATCAGACCGTTCTCGAGCGGGTCGAACGCGGTGATGTTCATGGCGTAGGCGACGATAGCGCCGGCGGCCGAGCCACGGCCGGGGCCGACGCCGATGCCGTTGTCCTTGGCCCATTGCACGTACTCGGCAACAATCAAGAAGTAGGCGGCAAAGCCCTTGTCGCAGATGACTTTGTATTCGTACTCAAAGCGCTCTTTGATGTTGACGCCACCAATCTCGCGCGTGGCCCAGTCGTCGCCGTAGTGCTGGCGCAGGCCCTTCTCGCACTCGCGGCGGAACTGGCTCTCGTGCGTCTCGCCGGGATCGAGCAGCGGGAAGCGCGGCAGGATGATGGAGTCCCAGTCCAGCTCAACGTAGCACTTGTCGGCGATCTCGAGCGTGTTGTCGCAGGCTCGGGGCAATACGGGAACATCGCCCGCATCTCCTCCTCGGTCTTCATGTAAAACTCCGAGCCAGTCATGCGCATGCGGTTAGGGTCGTCGACCTTGGCGTTCATGCCAATGCACATGATGACGTCCTGCACGGGCGCGTCCTCGCGGCGCAGGTAGTGGAAGTCGTTGGTGGCGATGACCTTGACGCCCACCTGCTTGGCGATATCGATGAGCGTACGGTCCATCTGCTCGTCGGTCAGACCATTGTCGGTAGTGATGCCGTGTTCCTGGATCTCGATGTAAAAGTCGCCGGGTTCGAAGGTATCGCGGAAGGTCTCGGCCCACTTGATGGCGCCCTCCATGTCACCGCGGTCGATGTATTTGGGGATGATGCCCGCGATGCAGGCGCTCGTGCAGATCATGCCCTTGGCGTGGCGGCGCAGGTTGTCGAGCGTCACGCGCGGCTTATAGTAAAAGCCCTGCACGGCGGCCTCGGAGACCGTCTGCATCAGGTTGACGTATCCCTCCTGGTCCTTGGCCAGAAGGATCATGTGGTAGAGCTCGGGCTTATGGTCGCGGGCAAGCGTCTCGTCCGGCGTAAAGTAGACCTCGCAGCCAAAGATGGGCTTGATGACCAGAGGCGGCTTGAGCTCGTCGATGTTGCCCTTCTCGTCCCACATGGCCATGTCCTTCACATACTGGGCATGCTCGCGCGGGCTGGACTCGGGATCGGGCTCCACCAGCTCGTCGCGGCGGTCCTTTTCCAAGAAGGCCTTGTCGTGGCTCCAGGTTTTGTACTCGGGCGTGTTGTGGTTGACGGCGTCGCAGGCCAGCGCCAGGTCGGGTACGCCATACATGTAGCCGTGGTCGGTAATGGCCACGGCGGGCATGCCCAGCTCAACGGCACGATTGACCATATCCTGGATACGGGTTGCGCCGTCGAGCATGGAGAAAACAGTGTGATTGTGCAGATGGACGAATGCCATGTGATGAGCTCCGATGCGGGTTCGTGTTCTGACTGAACGATTTTACCCCACGGCACGGACAGCGCCCGAACCTAGCCAAACCAACACGGGTAGTCAATTTGGGACCTTCAAAAAGGGGAATGAGGGCATCCAGATATATCGAGTATTACTGGAACCCCGGCGATGCGCGGAATGATTTGTGACGAATAGTCATGTCCATCAAGAAGGCTCGACGCTTCGGATAGCTCGTCAATCGATATATCAATTCTTGGAGACCTGTATTCCAACCATTTTTAATGAAACAACGGCGGTAATTGCTATCGCGATTGCACCAATAATACCGAGCGCTATCTGAATGGGATATAACCCCAACACATGTCCAAATATGGAGAAAAACACTGCAGAAAAGAGAGCCCTTACCAGAGACGCGACGGAAAGGATCGTCGCGCGGAGATCGTCGCTATCGCGTCTTGGATTAAGTTTTCCGAAGTGATGTACACCACTTCTGGGAGAAAACAAAGCACCATGCTAAGGCCAAACAAACACAGCGGATTTGAAGCGAACCACGGAAGAATCATGAAAAGGCCAGCCTCGATTAGCATCGAGCCGAGCATGGTATTTCTTTTCCCGAAACGCAATGAGAAGAAATCTGCTGCAATGTAGGCCGTCGCATTTACTGCATAGGATGCACCGAAAAAGATTCCTATTATGGAGACGGGAGCATCAAATGCGTCGAATACCAACTGATTCAAGTTGTAATAACTCCCATAGAATCCATCGAGCATGCTTGTGCCGATTAGAAGAAGCAATACCGCAAAAGCGGATTCTCCAACACGCCAGGTTTCGCGTCTGAACATCTTGGCCGCGTCAAACCTTCCCTTTTCAGAGCTTTCAGAACGGGTCGCTTCCGTCCTCTCAATGGGATACAGAAGGAAAAGCTGCAGGAGATAGAAAACGGAGACACATACGTAGAGGGCGCTCCAAGATACTTGGGCAATGAAAGATCCGAGCACAATCGCCATTCCCGTAGCGATTGATTGCGCGGCAAGCAGCCGAGCGTTGATGGTGAGGAAACGCTCTCCTTGACCGGCATTCCGGGCAATTTCATATAAAAGTGCTTGTTCGGATCCCGATTGAAGGGAGTAGGCGAGTGCCTCAACAAGGGAAAGCACGACAAGAAAGGGACCTGAGAGCAACAGCATGCCAGCCGTATGGAAGAAAAGCAGCAGCACGCCCACTTGAATCGAAAACTTCTTTCCAAAGAAATCGCCTATCAGCTGTTGGCAGCTCGAGGACGACCGTTGTAATGTTAAACAGGGCTTGATAAAGCGCGATTTCCGTGACAGACATTCCTTTCTCCGCAAGGAAAAGTAGAAACACTCCCCGATTTAAAACAAATCCCGCGAGAACGAAAAAGGCGGAATAGATGTGCAGTTGCGTAGCGGCATTCTTATTCATTTGGCACTTCCATCAACTACTTTTGTCGGGCCGCTCGCTACTGACTCGAAGCCTGAAGTGTTCACAGTTTCCGATGAAGAGCTACCTTGCCTTTTTGCGGCCTGGGCACGCTTCTCGTACTTATTGCCGTTGAGCCTGTTGCGGCTGGAGCGCTTGCCCGTGGCGTTTTCGATATCCTGCATGATGGACCCGCTAGGGCGTCAAAAAGCTCCTCCGGCGTCACCCCAAGCGTTTTGGTGAGCTGCATATGGCTCCTTATTCGTTTGAACCGTTCGAGCTATTGTACCGTCCCAGGCTCTCCCATGCGTTGCGGTGCTATTTGGACGATTGAGGGCTTTATCCGGGGCGGCCGCGTGGGTTTGCCCAAAGTAGCTAAAAAAGCCCCGTCCCAAAAAGACTGCGGTGGAATCGATAGGGATTCCACCGCAGGTTGTTGAGGGCTAAAGGTTGTAGGTGACCACTTGGGGCTCGCAGGGGTTGGCGGGGTCGACCTGCTCCGCGCGGACGAACTTGACGGTCACGGCCTCAAAGCCCGCCTTGTGCAGAACATCGGCGTAGACGCGCGCCTGCAGGGCGTGCTTCTCCCGCAGCTGTTCCGGCGTCTCGTCCGGTGTGCCGCCCGTCTTGTAGTCGATGACCAGCGCGCGTGACGAATCCGCCGGGTTCGTCGCCAAGCGTCGATGGCGCCCTCGGCATATGCACCGTAGCGGGCGATGTCCTCGTCCTCGCAGCCCAGCGAGAAGAACGGCACCTCGGCACGGATGCACGGCCAGGCAAGCAGCTCGGCACGGACCGCCGACTTGAGCCAGCGGTCCAGGCAACGTCGAAGCGTTCGCGCTGCTCCGGCGTCAGGCACCACAGGCGCGCCAGCGCATCGGCACGCTCAGCGGGCAGCGCATCGGCACCCATCTCGATCAGCCACTGGCAGGCGGCATGGAACGCCGAGCCAGCGCCATGGGGTTGCCGGCGGGCTCAACGGCGGCCACGCCTGCATCCGTCATCTCGGAACCATCCGACTCCGCATCATCGCCGGCCTCGTCCATGGGCGTGTGTGCCTCGGCGGCACGGTCCTCGGACTCGGCATGCAGCGCCGCGGCAATTGACGAGTAGCTGTACGAATCGCGCGCCGGATACGGGCAGGCGCCCATGCGCACGCCCACCGTCTGGGGATACACGAGCTCAAACGCATCGGGCTCGGGGTCGGCAGGGCCGGGAACGGCGGCGCGGGCATCCGCACCGGCGCCCTCCGGCTCCGCATCGCCGCGGACAAGCCTGCCCTCGGCATCCAGCGAAGCGTTGGCCTCAAACGCCTGCTCGCCAAAGGTAAAGTCCGAAAGCGAAATGAGCTCGTAGTCGCCCGGCTTGGAGTTGTCGAACACCAGGCGGTCGGCATCGAGCTGCGGCATGTCCAGAGCGTCGGTAGGCAGAATACGACGCAGCACGTCATAGGTCAGATCGGTCTCGACGTCGAAGGTCGGCGCCGTCACCTTGCCGCGGCTCACGCCGGCATCCATCGCCAGAATGACCAGCTCTCGCGCACGCGTCATGGCGACATAGAGCAAGCGAGCCCGCTCCTCGAGCGAAAGCTGCAGGTCGTCGTTACGCAGGCGGGCAAATGCCTCGGCGGGAGAGCCCGTCGCACAGACGTCCTCCATGAGCTCTGGCGGCAGCCACAGCGACATGCCCTTGCCCTTAAACGCGTGCTCAAACTGCTTTTTGACGTCATCGCCCTTCACGAACGTGCCGTCCGCGAGTTTAACGCCGTCGAAGCGTGCCGGCAGCGCCACGACCTGCGCTCCGCCCTCGACACGCCCCATCTGAGCCGCACCGGACGATTTGCGCACGCCAAAACACTCGGCAACCGCTACGACCGGATACTCCAGACCCTTGGACGCATGCACCGTCATGATGCGCACCGCGCCGTCGCCCTCCTCGTTGAGCGCGCCCGGGGCCTCCTTGCCCGCCAAGAAGCGGTCGAAGGCGAGCGCGATGGAGCGCGGAGAATTGCCGAGCTCGGCCTCTGCCTCGGCCACGGCGTCGAGCGCCTTGAGCACGTTGGCGGCGATGGCCTTGCCCTCGGGACCACGCTGCGCCAGACGCACAAACCAGCCGGAGGCGTTGACAGTATCGCGCGCGATGGCGGCGAACGAATCGCGCCCCACGCGACGAAGCGCATAGCGCAGCACCTCGCGGGCGCGCGTCAGCAGCGGCAGATCCCGCAGCCCGGCACATCGCAATCGCTCATGATGCCCACGTCGATGTTGCGGCGCGAGGTCTCCCCCGTCTGGTCGTCCAGCTTGGTCGCCAGCGCCAGGAACTCCTGACCGCCGAGCGCAAACATCGGCGAGGCCAGCAGCGGCATAAGACCCTGCGCCGTATCGGCCGGGTTAGCAAGCGCGCACACCAGAGCACGCACCGTTTGGACCTCGGCAGCCTGGGCAAAGACCGAGCCGCCCGCGATGACGCAGTCGAGCCCCTGGTCGCGGAAGGCCTGCGCATAGACATCGGCGTTGGTCATGCGGCCCAGCAGCAGGACCATGCTGCCCTGGGGCTGGCCCGCTTTAACGAGTGCTTGGAATCGCTCCGCAATCGCACGAGCTTTCGCCTGCGTTCGCTCCTGCGTACTGTCACCGGCAACGAAGATCGCCTGGCGGCGCGATGCCTTCGCCTTGAGCTTGTCCTCGCGTTCGTCGCTCGGTTCAAGATCCAAGAACCCCTGCATCAAACCACCGGTGTCGCCGTCAAAGACGCGCGCCACATAGCGCAGCACCTCGTCGTGGCTGCGGAAGTTGCGTACAAGCTTGACGAGCTCGCCGGCGGGGGCATCGGACGTGGCGACCGTCTCGGACGCCGTCGTCGAACCCACCTTGCGCTCCTGGCGACGGAACACCTCGACCTCGGCACCACGGAAGCGGTAGATCGACTGCTGCGCATCGCCTACGGTGCACAGTGCGCGCTCCCCCGCGCCCGTCAGGTAACGGATCAAATCGACCTGCATCTGGTCGGTATCCTGGAACTCGTCGATCATGACCATCTTAAAGCGGCCCTCATAGGCCGCTCGAATAGCCGGATAGTCGCGCAGCGCCTCGTACGCCATACGCAGTAGGTCGTTGTTATCGAGCGCGGACTGGCCGGCCTTCAGCGCGCGATACTCAGCCTCCACAGCACGAGCAAGCCCCACCAGCGCATCGAGCGCCGGACCGCCGCAGGCAAGCACGATATTGATAAATGCATCGGCGGCCTCGGCCTTGAGCAGCTCCACCTGCTCCTTAGGAAACGCCTTGCTCGCCCGAGGCATGCTGCACGACATCATGAGTCGCGCCGCATCCTCCATGGTTTTGCCGCTCGCCTCAAACGCGTCGATGGCATCGAGTGCCACCTGCGCTTTCTCGGTCGCGGCCTTGCTTGCGCCCAGCGCCGCACGATAGGCATCGGCGAGTGCCGAGGTATCGGCCTGGCCGCGCGCCACGCACACGTCGTCCATACCGCCCGGCAGCTGGCTCGAGAGCTCCAGCAGCTCACGCACCAGGCCCTTGATGGTGGTGCCGGCGCCAAAGAGGCCACCCTCGCCTGCCATGGGATACCAGGCGTAGAGGCTTTTAAGCGAAGCGGCGAGCTCGGGGGCGGCATCGGGCGCCGTCGCTCGGGCCAGCACATGCTCAACAGCCTGATCCATAAGCTCATCGGTATCGGTAAGCACCGTGAACTCGGGATCGATGCCCAGCTCCAACGCATGCGCGCGCAGGATGCGCGAACACATGCCGTGAATGGTCGAGATCCACGCATCGTCGACGGTCAGGGCCTCCTCGTCCATACCCTCTTCGATAAGCGCGCGACGCACGCGGTCGCGAATCTCGGCCGCGGCATCTTTGGTAAAGGTAATGGCGAGCACCTGATCCAGATGCTCGACAAACGGACCGGATTCGGGCGAGAGCGCATAGACGATGCGGCGCGTGAGGGTAAAGGTCTTGCCCGAGCCGGCACCTGCCGAGACAAACAGCGGGCGGTCGAGCGTTTTGACGACTTGCAGTTGTTGCGGCATCAAAGTCGAAAGATCCATGGTCTACACGTCCCTCCTTACAAACGTTCCTTCGTGGTTATACGAGCAGCGCGCATGCGCGGCCTGCGTCGACGCCGGGTCGACGGCGGCAACGTTGCCTGCCTCGAGCTCGCGCAGGCGCTCGGCGATGCCGTCCTCCACGCGATCGAGCAGGGCGTCGAAGTCCATGCTGCCGCCCTCGCCGGGAAAGCCCTTCTTAAGCCCCGGGATGCGGCCGTCACCACGCTCCTCCTCGAGCAGCTCGGCACTCGCGGCGCCTCGCAGCGCCGGTTTGCCGCCCTTGGTCGAAAAATAGAGCGCCGCGCGGGTGTCCAGATCCAGCGCCCGGCGCATAGCCTGCGCATAGATAAGCGTCTGGGTATGGGGCGGCAGCCACCGCGGATCGTCGATGGGCGCCGTGCCTGATTCCTCGTCGCGCACCGTAGGGTCGGCGAGCTTAAACTCCTCAACGCCCGTGCGATGCTTGTAGTCGATTACCACGCGCGATTCTCGCGTCCACGTCCACGCGGTCGATGCGCCCGCCAAGCGGCCAGCCGGCATACTCGACCTGGAGCTCGTTGAACGCAAACTCCAGGTAGCGCGGCGCGAAGGGCGCGAGCGCCTCGGCTTCATAGGCAAGCACGCCCTCCAGCTGCGGCAAAATCTCGGCCACTTGGCGCTCCTCCACTGGAGAGAGCGGCACCAGCGGGCCCTCGGTACCGCGCTTGCCGGCGTGCTCGGCCAGGGTCTCGGCAAAGACCTCGTGCAGCAGCTCCTGAGCACGTGGCAGGTTCTCGGGCGTCACGCGCTCCATGCCCTCCTGGGGCAGACGGGCATGCAAGTGCTCCAGCACGTCATGGACAAAGTTGCCCTTCTCCATGTTGCCAAAGCCGGCGTCGATCGACTGGGGTTTGACGCGATACGAGACGAACCAGCACAGCGGGCAGGTCGAATAGGCCTCGATCTGCGAGGCAGACGTCAGGCGCGGCACCAGCGGCGCATCCTCGCCCTCGCCATCGCGACGGCGCAGGACCAGATACGGAATGGCTTCATCGCTCAGATGCTGAGGAGCTTCGCAGGTCACGCGCTCGCGCCTAAAACCTTCGCCTGCCGCGGGATCGAAGTCCCTTACGATATCGCCCTCACCCACGCACTTCGCCTTGTCGGCGCCAACGGCCTTAGCGTCGTCAGCGGCCTTGTCGGCGTCAGCGGCCTTAGCATCGTTAGCGGCCTCGGCATGCGCCCGCAACTCGGTCCACACGGCAGCCGGGTAGCACTCGCGCGCCTGGCGATCGTGCGTCACGCGGGCAAGCGCAACCGGACCGCGCGACGCTTGTATCGCGCGGCCAAAGCGTGCGCGCAGCAAGGCCGCAGCTCAAGCGTCACGCCCTCGCGACCGAGGCTCGCCGTCAGCGTGGTCAGCGGCCCCTCTTCGTGTGAGAGCGGATAGCTGTCCAGATCGACATCGGCAAACAGCACGGCATCGTAGCTGCCGGGGCGCAGAGCCGCCGCATCGGCAAGCGAAGCAAAGCGAACCTGGGCGCGTGGCGCACGGTCAACCTCGTAGGTCTCGTAATCGTAGGCGGCGCTACGCTTGTCCACCTTGGTTCGAATGTCATCGAGCACGGGCACGGTCGCGGCCTGCGACACGTCGAGCGCACGGGCGCCATTCATAAGGATGTCGATGACGTGGCGCAGCAGGGCCACCTCCGCCTGGCGACGGGCCTGACCGTCGAGACCGCCAAGTGCGCGATCGGGCAGTGCCTCGGCAACGGCAAGCATGGCCTTGAGCGCCGTCACGGGTTTGTCGCGCCACAGCGCCTGGAACACGTCCGAGATCACGCACGGCACGTTCTTAAACCAGTTCTCGTCGCTCGCCGCTTTACGCGCGCCCCTCACCTGGCCCTGCACGCTCTGCAGCAGGCTCTTGACGCCCGCAGTGGTCTTGCTGCGCGACAGTCGCATATTCTTGTCGAACGTGCGCGCGCTGGCGGCGTCGGCACCCGAAAGCGGGCTGTAAATCCAGTCGGTAAGCTCCGGAGCGGGCCACCACTCAGTCTTAGAAGCTGCCCCTTCGTCGGCGGCCTTCATACGCTCGATCAGGTTGGCGAGCGCCGTGAACTGCCTGCCCGCAATGGATTGGGAAAACGCCGTGAACTCGGCCGTCTCGGCAGCAACGTGGCGCGCCGCCAAACGAGCGGCAAGCTCGCCGAACAGCTGGGGTGCCCGGGCAGAAACAACGAGCACGCGTACGGGGTCGGCGGGTGTTGCAGCAGCTTTATCGTCCTTGGACTCCTTGTGCGCTTTCACCAACTTATCGATGACGTCCGCATAAGCATGGGCACGGGCATGGGGGCCGGCGACCTCAATAAAGGCAGGCTGAGCAGCGGACTTGGAGGCAGTCTGGGGCGCGGCGGCGCCCTCCCCCAGCGGCGCGATCTCAAACAGCACACCGCGGACATCAAATGCCGCGGCAAGCTCCTCGCGCATCGCCGCTTGCTCGCGGGCAAGCAGCACGACAACCTCTCCCCCGTTGTTTGCCACGGCGGACAGCAGCTCGAGCAGGCTATACGTAAATGACGTGACGCCGCACACGCAAACGGCGCGGGCGCACCCCGGCAGGTTGTCGGCCAAAGCGCCGGCCATAATGTCAGCCGCCTCGCAGGGCTCGACCATATCTCGACGGTCCAAACCGCGCGCATAGGCGCACAAAAGTTCAAACACGCGAGCCTCGCGTCGCTTTTGGGCTTGGGCTTGCAAACGTTGTCGCAGCAACGCTCGGCGCCTGTCCCTGCCACACCCGGCAGCACATCGCGAGCCATACGCGCGAGCATACGCACCGTGCCCTGGCTGCGCGAAAGCGGCTGCAGGTCGGCGTCGTCGAGGCGCGCTACCATGTCCGAAAACAGCATCTGGCGCTGCAGGTTGTCGACGAAACCGCGCCCGTCGCCCAAAAGCTCCCAAAGCGAGCGAAGCCACGATGTAGGCGTCTTGTAGTCAATACCCAGCGAAACGCCGGCTTCCGCCGCATCATGACGGCACAGGTCGAGCTCGGCAAACGTTGGCGCCAGCAGCACGGCACGCCCGTGGCGGGCAATAAGGTCGGCAAGCAGCGCCGCCTCGGCATCGCTCAAATCCGCGCCGGCGTTGGTGGTATAGATTCGAACAGGCATGGTCCTCCACTCAAACCGTTCGCAATATTCAATGTTTCCATCCTACCCGCCCGCGCGGACAGATTTGCCCCACGCCAACAGATTTGACCCCTTGGAGACGAGGAAAATGGATCACCGAGGAGGTCAGTCTAACCCAGTGATCCGTTTTCCTCCGTCCCCAAAGGATCAAAAAACCGCCCCCGAAGGGACGGTTCTGCGCAATTCGTTTGTTGCCGCTGGCCTACTCGCCATCCTCCAGCTTGATGAGGATCTTGCGATAGCCACCGTACTCGCCGTTGAGTGCCTTTGAAACGCGGCTCACCGTAGTGGACGAAGCGCCGGTGCGGGCCTGAACCTCAACATAAGGCTCGCCCTCATCCAGATAACGCGCAACCTGCAGACGTTGCGAAAGATCGCAGATCTCGCGCGGCGTGCAGATATCGGTCAAAAAAGCCTGGATATCCTTCTCGTCATCCAAAAGACTAAATGCGTGGACCAGCTGCTTGACATCAGGCTTGTCAAACATGTTCTCGATATTCATCGATCACCGCCAAACCCGCCATAAGGCATCGAAGTTGATACTGACATCGGGCATCGTTCGCCCGTTCTATGCAATAGGGCAACGCCTGTGGCTTTTGCCCGTAGCAGTGTAGCACACCACCAAACTAAAGCGACAAGACTCTCTGCCAGCGGCGCGTTTTTCAGGACGAACGCCGTTTTGAAACCGAATGCGCACGTAAGCTCCACGAATATCTGAGACAATGGCGGCCGAACAAGGCGGCACACCCGAGCGGCCGTCCAAGCTGCCGCAGCAAACCGCTTCACGCGACGCCGACGCACCCTGCGCAAGAAAGGATTCACACCATGCGCTTTATGCTTAACTGGCTCTTTACCTCGATCGCCATCGCGATTGCCACGTTCCTCGTCCCCGGCATCCAGCCTTCGGTTTTGCCGAGGCCTGGGTCTGTTTCGCCTTCGTGGGACTGTTCCTGAACATCGTCGATTCGCTCGTCAAGCCGTTCCTGACGGTTATCTCGCTGCCGCTCACGATCATTACGCTGGGTATTTTTCAGCTCGTAGTCAACAGCTTTATGCTCGAGCTGGCCAGCTATCTGTCGGTCAATCTGCTGGGCGCGGGTATCTCCATCGCCAGCTTTGGATCGGCCTTCATGGGCAGCATCCTGGTGTCCATCATGCGCAGCATCCTCGACAGCATCGCCGAGGGCTAAAACGGCCATTCCGGCCGCGCCCGTCTCAACAGCCCAAAACGAAGGCCGCCCATCACAAAAATGGGCGGCCTTCTTATTTGCCAAGTCTCAAAGGGCGAGAGAATCTGCCATTTCCACCCCGTCCCCAAATGGCAGGTGGGCTAGATCACGTAGTCGTAGCCTTCGTTGGGAGCGACAAGTTGATCGAGCGTCACACCGTCGAGGTAGTCGTTGATAAGCTTGTCCAGGTTCTTCCACACGTCGAGCGTGGGGCACTCGTCAGAGCGCGAGCAACCCTTGCAGTCGCCATCCAGGCAGGCGACCGGCGCCAGACTGCCCTCGGTCAGGCGCAAGATCTCGCCCACCGTGTACTGCTCGGGCGGGCGCGTGAGCACATAGCCGCCGCCCTTGCCGCGCATGCCCGAGAGCATGTTGGCGCGCACGAGCGTAGCCAGAATATTCTCGAGGTACTTCTCCGAAATACCCTGACGCGCCGCAATCTCTTTAAGCGGGATACGGCCTGTCGCCTGGTGCTCGGCCAGGTCGACCATAACGCGCAGGGCATATCTGCCCTTTGTGGAAACCAACATATATATAGCTGCCTTTCGGTCTTTTAATTCGTAGAAATTCTAGCCGAAAAATTGGTTTTGAAAATACCTATTCCCGTCAAGATGGTTAATCGACTCGTAATAATCTTCTATTTCCTATTGCGTTACTAGGCTTTACTGTCTACTATGCTTGCCAACAGCAAAACGAACAACCTATAGGGTTTGTGGGTTTCGCTGCCACACACACCGTAAAACCACACGGTATCCAGTCATTTGAACACTTTGGAGGTTCACCATGAGCAATGTTTACACGTCCATCGATCAGCTTATCGGCCACACCCCGCTTCTGGAGCTCACCCACTTCGAGGCCGACGAGGACCTCAAGGCCCGTGTGCTCGTCAAACTGGAATACTTCAACCCCGCCGGGTCCGTCAAAGACCGCGTCGCCAAGAACATGATTGACGAGGCCGAGAAGGCCGGCAAGCTCGTGCGCGGTGGCGACTACACCATCATCGAGCCCACGAGCGGCAACACCGGCGTCGGCATCGCTTCGGTGGCGGCGGCCCGCGGCTACAAGGTGATCATCACCATGCCCGAGACCATGTCCGTCGAGCGCCGGAAGCTGATGCAGGCATACGGTGCGCAGCTCGTGCTCACCGACGGCTCCAAAGGCATGAAGGCGCTATCGCCAAGGCCGAAGAGTTGCAGAAGGAGACCCCCAACAGCATCATCGCCGGCCAGTTTGTGAACCCCGCGAACCCGGCCATTCACAAGGCCACGACCGGCCCCGAGATCTGGGACGACACCGACGGCAAGGTCGGCATCTTCGTCGCCGGCGTCGGCACCGGCGGCACCGTGACCGGCGTGGGCGAGTTCCTCAAGGAGCAAAACCCCGAGATTCAGGTCGTCGCCGTCGAGCCCGCCACCTCCCCGGTGCTCTCCAAGGGCCAGGCCGGCCCGCATAAGATCCAGGTATCGGTGCCGGCTTTGTGCCCGACGTCCTCGACACCCAGGTCTACGACGAGATCATCCCCGTCGAGAACGACGACGCCTTTGCCACCGGCCGCGCCGTGGGCCACAAGGAGGGCGTGCTCGTGGGCATTTCGTCCGGCGCCGCCGTGTGGGCCGCACTGCAGCTGGCCAAGCGCCCCGAGAACGAGGGCAAGACCATCGTGGCGCTGCTCGCCGACACCGGCGAGCGCTACCTGTCCACGGCACTCTTCCAGGACTAGAGCTCTCGTTCTTAGAACGAGTCCAAGGCACGCCGGTCTCCCCTCTCTTCTGGCAGCCTGAGCTCATCCCAACAGGGTGTCCCACAGGACGCCCGAACTTGCTACAATGTCTGCGGCGCGGAACCAGCCTCCCGCGCCGCTTTTCTTTTTTGGCCACATGCCACCAAGGAGAACCTCCCCATGCACAACAAGCGCGTGCTCGTCGCCATGAGCGGCGGCGTCGATTCCAGCGTGACCGCGTATCTGCTCAAAAGTCAGGGTTACGAATGTGTCGGTGCACCATGCGCCTCACCTGCCCCGCGCCCGATCCCGCCACGGGCATGAGTAAGGTCGACCACGACATCGCCGATGCAAAGGCCGTCGCCGAGCGCCTGGGGATACCCCATCACGTGCTCGACTTGCAGCAAACCTTCGACCGCAACGTTGTCGAGCGTTTTATGAACGCCTACCAGGAGGGGCTGACGCCCAATCCGTGTATCATCTGCAACCGCCATATTAAGTTTGGCGCGCTGCTCGATGCAGCGCTGGACATGGGCTGCGACTACATCGCCACGGGCCATTACGCCAAAACAAGCCAGGCGGCAGACGGCACCTGGCAGCTGCATCGCGGCGAGGACCCCAAAAAGGACCAGAGTTACTTTTTGTATTCGCTTACGCAGGAGCGTCTGGCGCGCACGATTTTTCCGCTGGCGGGTCTGGACAAGGAGCGCAACGTGCGCCGGATTGCCGCCGAGCAGGGCTTCATCAACGCCAAGAAGGCCGAAAGCGAGGATATCTGCTTTATTCCAGACGGTGACTACGCGGGCTATATCGAGCGCCGTTGCGGACATCCCGCTGCACCGGGCGACATTATGTGGCGCGACGGCAGCGTGGTCGGGCGCCACAACGGCGCGCTGCGCTACACCATCGGCCAGCGCAAGGGCCTGGGCGTCGCGATGGCGCATCCCGTGTACGTAACGGGTGTCGACGCCGTCAACAACACCGTGCATCTGGGCGAGGCAGAGGACCTGACGGCCACGGCGCTCACGGCCAACGACTGGATCTGGAGCGCCCCTGCCGACCGCATGGAGGCCGAGCTGGATGCCGGCGGCATCCGCGTGGGCGCCAAGTACCGCTACCGACAGAAAGACCAGGCAGCGATCCTTACGTGCGGCGAAGACGGGCAAATGTTGCTGACCTTTGACGAGCCGCAGCGCGCCATCGCCCCCGGCCAAGCCGTTGTAGTCTATCGCGGCGACATCGTCCTGGGCGGCGGCACCGTGACCGGCGCACTTAAGTAGCCGCGGGTTTATCGCTGCACGTGTCGAAGTACCTCAACAGCGGCACCAACCTCGATTACGCGACGCTCGAGGCCGCGGCGGATGGCCTCGAGTCGACCCTCCGCCGTGGCCCATTTGCTCTGCGAAAGAATCTCGATCGCCTCATCAACAAATCCGTTGAGCCGCGATGAATCGAACCAATCGAGCAAATCCGCAAGCGCCAGCTGGACGGAAGGGTCGGGCCCAAACGGCTTAGCGGAAAACCCAAACTCCCCAGCTGCGAGCACGGCAGTTGGTACGTTGTACCACAGGCAGTTGCCGCTATCGAACAGCGGAGCAGGTTTTATCTCCAGGGTGTCGACATTGCGGATGATGCCGAAGTTTCGCCAATGGCGATCGCTGTTGGCCAAAAGGGCATCGCAAACGATCATCTGCGACATAGACCTTCTCACGGCAGCCTCGTCTGCTCCATGCTTACCAAGAAAGCGGCAGTACCGGTCGTACGTCGAACTTCCTCGCTGGCCACCAAGGGCGTTCTTAACGTAAACAGCCGGAACATATTCCTCGCGGCCGTCAAGAAAGTCGTCGCACAGACACACAGGGCCATCGAACATGCGCTCAACCGTGTAAGGAACAAACTCCCCCTTGGAAAGCAAGCGACGATGCAGAGCCGTTGCAACCGCCTCGTTAAAGGGCCGTTGGTCGTCCATGCCGCACCCCTTGACCAGAACGCGAACACCGTTGCGAATCATCCACGATTTAGGAAGCTCGCCCTCGGATGTGTTGTCGGGATTTTTAAGACCGATGCCCTCCAGCCAACCCGAACGCCCCTCGGGCGCCGATCGCTCAAAATCATTCTCGAAGTAATTGAGGTTTCGCCATTCGAGCCCGTCGCATTCTGCCGGCCGCAGCCAATAGCAATCCGAAAGCGAGAGGCCCAGGCACTGAACCGGTGCCTCAACGCCGTTGACAATTCCCAGCTCGCGGTAGCGCGAGATAAGCCCGGGGCGAACATCGGGCACCGACCGATGGCTCCACCACACGTTGAGCTCCCGTTTATTCACCGTAGGAGAAGAACTCGAGCACGTGCCAAACGGCATCCTCTGCGCATCGAGCACCTCGGCGATTTCGAAGGGAAACTCACGTGTCGGATCAAATGATACATGCGCGACCTCATGGTCGGCCGACATCAGCGTAAACTTGCGCCCCACATCGGCCGCAGGACGGCGTCCACGTTTGCGGACCTTTTGATAAGCGAGCGCAGAATCATACTCAACCATCTTCCGTCCGCCCACAATATCGCACGCGAGCGTTCCCGATGCGGCAAGTTGCGATATGCGGGCTTTCGTAACGCCCAACAGGCGGGCGGCATCACCCATAGATAAGTACTCAGATGTATTCATATGCCGCATCACCTCGTTAAGTAATTTACGCGTTTAGTTAACATATTACATACATCATAATACTAAACGACCTAAGGCGAAAAAAGGCCCGAGAAATCGGGCCTTAGCGATTGGTCAGCCGAGTCGCAAACTACTTCCCTAGCGCTGGACGTAGGCGCGGACGAGCTCGTAGGTGTTGCGCACACCGTCGATGTGGCTGCGCTCGTAGTTGTGGCTCGCGTACACGCCGGGGCCAATCAGGCCATGGCGAATGTCGTAGCCGGCAGAGAGCGTGGCTTCGACGTCCGAACCGTAATGCGGATACACGTCGATAGCGTAATCGAGCTCAAGCTCGCGCGCGATATTGGACAGCGCCGTCACCAGGTCGTAGTTGTACGGACCGCCCGAATCCTTGGCGCAGATCGACACCATGTGCTCGGTGCAGCCTAGGTCGTCGCCCACGCAGCCCATGTCAACGCTGATCATCTCGCGCGTGTCGGCCGGCACGAAGGCGCCGCCGTGGCCCACCTCCTCGTACACGGTAAAGAGCAGCGAAACCTTACGCGAAAGCGTCACCTCGCCAGCGGCGACGGCACGCGCCAAGCCCAACAAAATGGCGGCCGATAGCTTGTCATCCAGGAAGCGGCTCTTAATATAGCCGCTCTCCGTCACCGTCGTGCGAGGATCCATAGCGATGATGTCGCCGGTCTGAATACCCAGCTCGAGCACATCGTCCTTGCTGTCGACGTTCTCGTCGAGCAAGATCTCCATGTTCTTCTCGATGGTCTTGACCGGCTCGTCGGCCACGTGCGCCGAAGGCTCGGTGTTAAGAACCACGCCCGTGTAGACATTGCCGTCGCGCGTGTAGACGGTGCAGTTCTCGCCATCGGCCGTAGACCACTGATGCCCACCGAGCGTCGTGGGGCGCAGGCGGCCATTGTCCTTAATGGAACGCACCATGCGCCTAGGGTATCGACATGGCTCGCCAGTACGAGCGGCTCGCCCTCGCCGCCAAGCTCAACGAGCACGTTACCCTTATTAGAACGCTCAGGCCCAAACCCCATATCGCGCAGGGTCTCCATCAGATAATCAGTCGCCGCACGGGTAAACCCCGTAGGCGAAGCAATCGAGGTAAGCGCCTTCAACTGGTCAGTAATATAGGAGAGCGTAGAATCCATCTGGGACACCAAAGTCACCCTTTCATATCGAATTAAACTCACAGCAACAATACCACCGCGAACCATCTTTTTACCTATCGAGATGACCCATCGAGCTCCCCAGAACTGCGCCCGCCACGATAACGAGCCGCGGGCCCCTGCCCGTTAGCCCCACAATCGTCCTCGGACATGTCGGAAGCCCCCGCTGCGCACTTCGTGCGGCGGGGGCTTCCTCCGTCCTGCGGAAAGATTGTGGGGCTAACGGGCAGGGGCCCGCCGAACCAAGTTAGGCAGCCGGGCAGATCTTCTTGAAGAGCTCGATGACGTCGTCGAGCGTCGCCTCGCGCGGGTTGCCCGGGAAGCAAGCGTCGGCCATGGCGTCCTTGGCCAGAACCTCGATCTCGTCGGCCTTCATGGCCTCGCAGACGTGCGGAATGTTCACGTCGGCGGAAAGCTGCTTGACGGCGGCGATGGCGGCATCGGCGCCTCGGCGGTGCTCATGCCCGTGGTGTCAACGCCCATGGCGACGGCAACCTTGGCCAGGCGCTCAGCGCAAACCGGCTTGTTGAACTCCATGGCGATCGGCAGCAGCATGGCGCAAGCGACGCCGTGCGGGGTGTCGTAGTGAGCGGACAGGGTGTGAGCCATGGCGTGGTCGATGCCCAGGCCAACATTGGAGAAGCCCATGCCGGCGACATACTGACCAAGAGCCATGCCCTCACGGCCGGAGCCGGGCTGGCCGGACTTGGCCTCGGCGACGGAGTCGCGCAGGTTCTCGCTGATCAGCTTAATGGCCTCAAAGTGGAACATGTCGGAAAGCTCCCAGGCGCCCTTGGTGGTGTAGCCCTCGATGGCGTGGGTCAGTGCGTCCATGCCAGTGGAAGCGGTCAGGCCGGCGGGCATGGAGGCCATCATGTCGGGATCGACGACGGCGACCTCGGGGGCGTCGTTGGTGTCGACGCACACGAACTTGCGGACCTTCTCGGGTCGGTGATGACGTAGTTGATGGTCACCTCGGCGGCGGTACCGGCGGTCGTCGGCACAGCGATGGTGAACACGGCGTGGTTCTTAGTGGGAGCAACGCCCTCGAGGCTGCGGACATCGGCGAACTCGGGGTTGTTGATGATGATGCCGATGGCCTTGGCGGTGTCCATGGAGGAGCCGCCACCGATGGTCACGATAGCGTCAGCCTCGGCGGCCTTGAAGGCCTCGACGCCGTCCTTAACGTTCTGAATCGTGGGGTTGGGCTTGATCTCGGAGTAGAGGCTCCAAGCGATGCCGGCGGCGTCGAGCTCGTCGGTCACCTTAGCGGTAACGCCAAACTTGACCAGATCGGGGTCGGAGCAGACGAAGATCTTCTTGTAGCCGCGACGCTGGAGCTCGCCGGGGATCTCCTTGATGGCGCCGGAACCATGATAAGAGATGGTATTGAGAACGAAACGATTAGCCATTGATAGCCTCCCATCGTGTGCGGGGCATCCATTACGCCCCACGCTATGAGTCCCATCCTAACGCTTTTGAAACAAAAAACGCGTGAGAACGTCAAACTATTTAAAGCGTTTCAACAGACGATGAAAAATATTGCGGCAAAGGGACAGCCCCTTTGCGCATTCGGTTACTTTCGGCAGCCCTCTTTCCAAGCCTCGGCCGCAACCTTCCAGCGTAAGCGCAAGTCGCGCTCGCGGTCGATGAACATGATGGCAAACGCGACAAACAGCAGCAAGCTCGCCACGACGATGGCGTGCAGGCCCATGCGCTCAATACACCAGTTGCCCAACACGGCGCCAAACACAAAGGTAAAGATCACGCCAAAGTACAGCAGGCCGTTTTCCAAAAAGCCGCGCCTGTGGGTGATGATGTAATCGTCCACGTTTTGCAGCGCGTTGCGCAAGTTGCCGATGCACATGGTCGTAGCGATGCCGTGACCGTGGATCTTGCGGAAGCTCTCGACCTGCATGCCGCAGGCAAACGAGGTGAGGCAGTTGGCGAGCAGGTTGAAATTGCCGCCCGGGATAAAGCTCACGCCCAGCAAGATGACGGCTTCAAAGAACACCGTTACCTGGCGCCAGTGAATCACGCTGCCAAACCGCTCATGCACCAGGTCGGCAAGCATAATGCCCACGGCAAACGACACCACGGGGAAGAAGTAGCGTCCCGCAAGTGCCCAGTTGCCTCCGAGATGCTCACGCCCACGAGCAGGATGTTGCCTGTCTGCGCGTTGGCGAAAACATGATCGCGCCCAATGTACGAATAGACGTCCATAAAGCCACCGGCGAGCGCCAAGATGATGCCCAGCTCAATAGACTCCGATATCTGTTTGGCACGCTGCATCGTCGTGCATCCTCCTTGTTGACGACTCTCTCGTGCGTTGGCGGAAACATAGCCGCCGTTCATACTGTAACCCATTGACAACATGGCGTGCGCGCGAGACGGGTTCTCCAACGCGCAGATACACAGTCTGGAAACAAACGGTCCCCGCATCGACGCGCCGATCCCCAGCTCATGTACTCCCCCAGTCTTTTTAGCCCCGCCCCAAAAAGACTGGTTACAATTACGTGCAGCATACAAACACCGGGAGGGATCGTGGCAAAAAAGCTCAGCACGCTCAGAACAACCAGCGCAGTCAGCAGGGCAAACAGGGCCAGCAGCAAAAGCGTGGCGGCAAGGCCCAGGGCGGCCACGCCGCTCATACCCCGGCAGCGCCCGCCCGCCCCTGCGCCCGGGCCGCGATAAATTCCTCCCCGTCAGTCGAGCCGACATGGATGCACGCGGCTGGGACCAGTGCGACTTTGTCTACATCTGCGGCGACGCCTACGTGGACCATCCCAGCTTTGGCATGGCCATCATCAGCCGCGTCCTCGACGCGCACGGCTACAAAGTGGGCATCATCTGCCAACCGACTGGACCGACCCCGCCAGCATCACCGTGCTCGGCGAGCCGCGCCTAGGCTTTCTCGTCAGTGCCGGCAACATGGACTCTATGGTCAACCACTATTCGGTGACCAAGCATCGCCGCCACACCGACGCCTATACCCCCGGTGGCGAAGAGGGGCGCCGTCCCAATCGCGCCGTCACGGTCTACGGCAACCTCATCCGCCAGACGTTTAAGGACGCCCCCATCATTATCGGTGGCATCGAGGCAAGCCTGCGTCGCCTGGCCCACTACGACTACTGGCAGGACAAGCTCAAGCGCTCGGTGCTGCTCGACTCGGGCGCCGACATCCTCATCTACGGCATGGGCGAGCACGCGATTGTCGAGATCGCCGACGCGCTCGACGCGGGACTGCCCGTCGACCAGATTACCTATATCAACGGCACCGTCTACCGCACCAACTCGCTCGACGAGTCTACGACTACGACCTGCTGCCCAGCTGGGACGATCTTGCCGCCGACAAGCTCAACTACGCGCGCAGCTTTAACGTGCAGCAGCAGAATATGGACCCCATCACCGGCCATCGCCTGGTAGAGCCCTATCCCAACAGCGTCTATGTGGTGCAAAACCCGCCGTCGACGACACTCACCACCGACGAGATGGACGAGGTGGCCGAACTCCCCTACGCACGCGATTGGCATCCCGATTACGACGCGGCGGGCGGCGTGCCGGCCTTTGCGAGATCAAGTTTTCGATCAGCTCCAACCGCGGCTGTTTTGGCGAGTGCTCGTTTTGCGCCCTCACCTTCCACCAGGGCCGCGTGTTGCAGATGCGCAGCCACGACTCGATCATGCGCGAGGCCGAGCTGCTCACGCGCGATCCCGAGTTTAAGGGCTACATCAACGACGTAGGCGGACCGACGGCCAACTTTAGCCGTCCCGCCTGCGACAAGCAGCTCAAGCACGGCGTGTGCAAGAACAAGCGCTGCCTATGGCCGAGCGTGTGCAAGAACATGGTGGTCGACGAGAGCGGCTACACGCAGCTGCTGCGCGACCTACGCCAGCTGCCGGGCGTCAAGAAGGTCTTCGTCCGCAGCGGCATCCGTTTTGACTACACTATGGCCGATGCCTCGGACGAGTTTTTGCGCGAGCTGCTGGAGCACCATGTCTCGGGCCAGCTACGCGTGGCGCCCGAGCATGTGAGCGACGCGGTGCTCTCCGTGATGGGCAAGCCGAGCCGCGCCGTCTACGATGCGTTCTGTCGCAAATTTGAGCGCCTGAACCGCGAGTACGAACTCAAGCAGTACGTGGTGCCGTATCTGATCTCGAGCCACCCCGGCTCGACGATGAAGGAAGCCGTGGACCTTGCCGAGGCCGTGCGCGACATGGGCTACATGCCCGAGCAGGTGCAGGACTTCTACCCTACGCCGTCCACCATGTCGACCTGCATGTACTACACCGGCGTGGACCCGCGCACCATGGAGCCGATCTACGTGGCGCGCGACCCGCACGAGAAGGCTATGCAACGCGCGCTCATCCAGTATCGCAAGCCCGAGAACTACAAGCTGGTGCGCGAGGCGCTAGAGAAGGCCGGGCGCGTGATCTGATCGGCTATACCAAGCATTGCCTGATTCGCCCCGTGCCGCCCACGCCCGGGCGAGACGTCTGCCGGCGGTGGGCATGGCACCGGCAAGAAGGGCGGCAAGGCCCACGGTGGCGCCGCCGGC
>ENA-OQEX01000381-OQEX01000381.1-human-gut-metagenome-genome-assembly--contig:-NODE-381-length-24194-cov-4.880708_pt1 | contig 24194 bp, 26 predicted proteins | sample MGYA00242802_ERZ504649 | MGnify/ENA primary metagenome ERZ504649 (study PRJEB26092, sample SAMD00036194) | human gut metagenome | host: Homo sapiens | study: EMG produced TPA metagenomics assembly of...
ATTAAAAAATGGCCATGCGGCGGATTTTTTATTATTCATTAAATTAATAGTATCAGCGTCAATATCAATGCACCTGCAAGGAACCAAATACTGTATTGCTGTACGTTTCCACTTTGCATGTCACGTATTTCATCGGCGGTAGCATGAGTACTCCACGCAGTGAAGTTAAAGAATTGATCGATAACGTGCCGGTCCCACCAAGCTATCGGAGTACTAATGCACCGGAAGATGATTTTCTTGGTTACGAATAACCATATCTCATCCATATAGAAACGATGGTAAGCGGCTGTGTGCAAACGTGGGAATGTGTGTGCCAGATAGTTGGCTACGGGTTGTTTCTTACCTGCATACATCCATGTAGCTAAAGCGATGGAGCTATAGCAATAATGATACTTGTAGCAGCTATCTGCATATCCAGATGAATGGTATAGGCTTCTCCGTTACTACTGATCAGATTGCCGAAAGGTATGAATCCGGCAACACAGGTGATAGCGGCTAAAAACATCAGCGGGAATGTCATGGTAAGTGGAGCCTCATGCGGAGTATGTGCACCTAGTCCGGATTCGTGGGAGTGTCCTTTCCATTCTCCATTCCAGAAAATACAATAATAAAGGCGGAACATATAAAATGCAGTCATGGCGGCAATGCCTGTCATTATCCATCCTATAACAGGACTGAATTGGAAGCAGGCGGTCAGAATTTCGTCTTTAGAGAAAAAACCTGAGAATGGCCAGATACCTGAGATAGCCAAACAAGCAATCAGGAATGTCCAGTGAGTGACGGGCATGTATTTATGAAGTCCCCCCATGGCGCTCATCTCATTACTGTGTACGGCATGAATGATACATCCGGCTCCTAAGAACAACAATGCCTTGAACATGGCATGTGTGAACAGGTGGAACATGGATGCCATGTAGCCTAGTCCTCCTTCATGAGGATTCATGGAAGTACAAACGCCTAATGCGACAATCATAAATCCAATCTGAGATATAGTGGAGAAGGCGAGCACACGTTTGATATCGCTTTGTGCACACGCCACACTAGCGGCGTAGAATGCAGTGAACGCACCGATATAAGCTATCCAGTGCAGTACTTCGGGCGCATATCCTATAAACAACGGGAACATACGGGCTACCAGATATACACCGGCTACCACCATGGTAGCAGCATGGATTAATGCACTGACAGGAGTAGGGCCTTCCATAGCATCTGGTAACCAGATGTGCAATGGAAACATTGCACTTTTACCGGCACCACCGATAAACATTAGCCCCAAGGCCAGTGGTATCATACTTCCGGCAACTGCAAGTACCTGAAGTTGGGGTGTGAACGAGAATGTTTCGGCATAATAGCGTAAATCAAGATACCGATCAGAAAGCCTAAATCAGCAAAACGGGTAACAATAAATGCTTTTTTACTGGCGGCAATCGCTTCTTTCTTGGTGTAATAAAAGCCGATAAGTAAATAAGAAGAAACACCTACCAGTTCCCAAAAGACATACATCTGGAAAATATTGGTTGCTACTACGAGTCCCAACATGGACATGGTAAACAGGCTAAGAAATGCGTAGTAACGTTGAAAGCCTTTTTCACCTTTCATATATCCGAATGAATAGATATGTACCATCAGACTGACGGTGGAAATAACGACTAGCATCATAACGGAAATAGGGTCAAGCATAATTCCCATGTCAATATGCAAGTTCGTTGTGAAAGGTAACCATTCGAAGTTATAAGGTGTGAGAGTAGGATAGACGCCTTCTGCCGTACGGCCTCCTGCAAAATAATTGAAGGCAGTGAGGTAGGAAAGCAACGCCACCCCTGCCAGTGAAACGGTGCCGATGGCCCCTGCCAGCCCGTTCTTCATACGCATACCTGCCAGCCCCAGTATCAGGAAACTGAGGAAAGGTAGGATAAGGATTAGTATTGTATGTTCCATAATTAGTTTTTCATTTCATTTAAGTTCTTCACTTGGATATTGCGTACATTGCGGTAGATATTGATAATGATAGCAATAGCTACTGCTGTTTCAGCCGCACTTACGCCGATAGCAAACAAGGCGAAAAAAAAGCCTTCCAGTTCCTCGGGAAAGAGGTATCGGTTGAATACGGCGAAGTTGATGTCTACCGAATTCAGTATCAGTTCTACACTGATGAGCATGGCCAATAAATTGCGGCGGGTGAAGAAACCATAGATTCCCGCAAACATCATAAAGGTGGAAACCACCAGATAATATTCCATGTGTACCATAAATTTTATCTTTTTCTAGCGATTAGGATTCCTCCTACGATGCAAGCGAGTAATAACACGCTGATTACTTCGAAAGGAAGAATATATTGATATTTTTCCATGCCCATCAGTGCATGACCGATAGTGCGTACATCCAGTTCACCATGCACAAAATGAGAGGGCAAGAATTCATTTTTCAGCATGACGAACAGACAGATAGCCAGTCCTGCTATCGTAGAAATAGCTCCGGCCACCATCTTCCCATTTTTCAATCTCTCTGCTTTGTCTCCTTGTGAAGAGGTCAATAAGATACTAAATACATAAAGCACTGTTATACCACCGGCGTAAATCAGTAATTGTACAGCTCCCAAGAATGAGTAGTTGAGCTGGAAGTAAATACCTGCTGTACCAAATAAAACGAACAGCAGATAAGTTGCTGCACGCAAGATACGTGAGGTCGTGACTGCCAATACCGAACAGACAGCGATAAACAACGCCAGTACAATGAATACAATTAGTTGTAGTGTCATAATATCGTTTGTTTTTTATTTTTTGTTCAGGGTGAGAACTAGTTTGCTGCGGTCGAACACAGCATTCTCGAATTCTGTATCGAACCGAATGGCATCATGTGGACAAGCGTTCACACAAAGTTGACAGAACATACAGGCTCCCAGATCGTACTCATACTTTACCAATATTTTCTTTTTCTTGCCTGTTTCTTCGTTGGTCACAGATTCGCTGGTAATGGTGATTGTATCATTGGGGCAAGCCATTTGGCAAAGTCCGCAAGCAATACATTTGTTATTACCATTCTCATCAACCGGCATGATAAGCCGTCCTCGGAAACGGGGCGATATTTTTAATGTGGCACGGTTTTCGGGATATTGTTCAGTGACTTTAGGAGTGAAAAACTCTCGTCCTGTCACTTTCATACCGGTAAGTAATGTACCGATGCCATGAAGTAGTCCTTTTATATAGGAATGTTTTTCTTCTTTCATCAGAAATGTAATTTAAATACAACAATAATTACCATCAACAGCAGGTTGCACAAACCTATTGGGACCAAGTATTTCCATTCCAGTGTTAGAATTTGGTCAATACGCAGACGGGGAAATGTCCATTTGATCCACATTAGTAACCATACAACAAAGAATGACTTGCCAAAGAACCAAATAAATCCGGGAATATAATCCATAATGGCATTGAATCCGTCTAGTCCAGGAATATGTAGCGGCATCCATCCTCCTAGAAAGATGGTTGTGGCTACTGCGGCGATGATAAACAAGTTTACAAATTCTGCCACATAGAACAAGCCGAAGTGCATACCGGAATATTCGGTATGATATCCGGCGGTCAGTTCACTTTCCGCTTCAGGCAAGTCAAACGGTCCGCGGTTGACTTCTGCATTTCCGGCTATCAGATAAACGATAAAAGCGATCAATGCAGGTATATGTCCTTTAAAAAGGAACCAGCCGTCAGCTTGGCGTTCTACAATTTCGCTTAGTTGCATGGTATCTGTTAAGATTACAATAGTAAGGATGCTTAATCCTACAGATAATTCATAACTAATCATTTGAGCGCCACTTCTCATGGCTCCGATTAATGAATATTTGTTATTGGAACTCCAACCTGCCAGCAAAATACCTACTACGCCGATACTGGATGCTGCCAATAAGAAGAAAATACCTACATTGAAATCAAGGACCTCCATGCCCTTGTTGATGGGTAGGCAACTGAAAGCCATGATAGAGGCGAGGATAACAATGTAAGGTGCCAAATTGTACAGGAACTTGTCAGCATGTCGGATGGTGATAATTTCCTTAATCAACATCTTGAATACATCGGCAAATACCTGTATGGTACCTTGGGGACCTACACGCATTGGACCCAAGCGGCATTGGAAAGCGGCGCACACTTTACGTTCCATGAAAATCATAATGATAGCAATAACTGCGTATGCCAACATGATACATACGCCAATTACTATACATTCTATGAGCACTGCCAGTTCTTCAGGCATAAATGACGTGAGCAGTGAGTGTACCCATTGGGTGACTATACTAAAATCGAACATAATTTAATAATGTGTCAATTTGCTAATTTGCCAATAGGCAAACTTGTAATTATTTAATTTGTTAATTCTCAGTCTGATAAATAATGTATTCTTCAAGTAGTATATTGAAGAATTGGCACATTATTATCGGTCAATATCCGGTACTACATAATCCACCGTTCCACCAATAGCAATTAAGTCGGCAATTTTTGCATTGCGGCACATAGTTTCCATTGCTGATACTAAAGGTAAACCGGTAGCGCGGAATTTCATGCGGTAAGGAAATTTGTCTCCATGACTTTCCAGATAAACCCCGAATTCTCCGCGAGAACCTTCCACGGCGGCATAATAATTTCCTTCGGGCACGCGTATAATCGGTTTCATCTTTTCCTGATAGTTCCCTTCAGGAATATTGTCTATCAGTTGCTCGATGATGTTCATACTTTCCAGTATTTCTTCCATACGGACATGTAACGTGCAAAACAGTCGCCTTCGGTGTGGACAATTTCTCTAAAATCTATCTTGCCATACATCGCATAGGGATGACGCTTGCGGACATCGCATGCCCAACCGCTGGCACGTCCTGTACCTCCTGTTGCTCCGAAAGAGATAGCGTCTTCCCGTGAAAGAACTCCCACACCTTTCAAACGTTCTTGGGCAATGACATTTCCAGTGAATACTTCATGGTATTCTTTTAGCATCGGACGCAGATAAGCAATGAATTCTTTTACTTTCTGTACAAAATCCGGAGCGATATCAGCTTGTACTCCTCCAATGGTGTTATAGTTCTGTATCAGACGTCCTCCGGTAGTTGCTTCGAAGATATCCAGTATCTTTTCACGATCACGGAATCCATAGAAGAATGCGGTCAAGGCACCCATATCCATACAGAGACAGGAGAAGAAAAGCAAGTGAGAGTCTATACGTTGCAATTCGTCCATAATGGTACGGATGTATTGTACCCGTTCGCTTACTTCTACGCCCATTGCCTGTTCAATGCACATACAAAGAGCATGGCGGTTCTGGTGCGCACCTAAATAATCCAAACGGTCGGTCAGGGCCAAGGTCTGGGATAGGTAAGACTTTCGCACATCTTTTCGATACCTCGATGTATGTATCCGCAGTGTACATCCAGTTTCTTGATAATTTCGCCTTCCAGTGAAACGCGAAAACGAAGTACACCGTGGGTTGCCGGATGTTGAGGACCTATGTTAATGATATATTCGTCCTCATCAAAAATGGTTTCTCGTTTTTCTATTACACTGCCATCATGTTGCACCTCTATATATTGTGTTGTATCTACAGCCTCCTCATTGGTCATACGGAGTGGGTTGAGGTTTTCATCGTAGTCCTTACGCAATGGATAGCCTACCCAGTCATCACGCAGGAACAAACGGCGCATATCAGGATGTCCTATAAAGCGGATACCATAATAGTCGTATACTTCGCGTTCATTGAATTCAGCACCTTTCCAAATATCACTTACACTAGGAAGCTCCGGTTTTTCTCGGTTGGTTGTGCGAGTGCTGACCACTATGTTTTCTCTTGTCTTCGTATCTTCCAGATGATAGACTACACCTAGTCCTTCTTCGCCCCAGTCCATTCCGGTAAGGCTGCGTAGAAAATCCATATGTTTACCCTGCCGCAATTTCAGCATTTCTTCATGTAGCTTTTCGGCAGGTATTTCTATTTTTTCACTCATGCTTGTTCGGGATTTTGTGGTTCATTTTCTTTGCGGTTCACTCCGCCAAAGAATTTTTCCAGTTTTACTTTACGTTGCAATTGTATCATGCCGTATAACAAGCTTCAGGCCGTGGCGGACATCCGGGAATATATACGTCAACGGGAAGAATTTTATCTACTCCGTTCAATACGTGATATGATTTTTTAAAAGGACCGCCGCTAATGGCGCATCCGCCTACTGCAATAACGTATTTAGGATCCGCCATCTGGTCATACAAACGTTTTAGTACCGGAGCCATCTTGTGTGTGATAGTTCCTGCTACCATGATCATATCTGCCTGGCGCGGACTGGCACGGGCTACTTCAAACCCAAAGCGGGCGAAATCATACCGGGCAGCCCCCACTGCCATAAACTCAATTCCACAACAACTGGTTGCAAATGTAAGCGGCCACAACGAATTGCTGCGTCCCCAGTTGATGAGGTCGTCCAAACAGCCCACCAATACTTTTGTACCGCTTTCATTGAGCTGCTTGACCATGTTTTCCAAATACTCATTGTTTTTGAAGTCTTCATAAGGAATAGACTTTATGGTTGGTTTCTTTACTTCCATTCCAACGCTCCTTTCTTCCAGCATACGCCAGACCTAAAACTAATATAACTAAAAAGAAAAGGATGCTAAACAGACCGTACACTCCTAGGTCTTGTACCACTACAGCCCAAGGGAATAAAAATACTGTTTCCACATCGAACATCAGGAAGAGGATAGCAAATAGATAGTAACCTACTTTGAATTGCATCCACGACCGTCCCCGTGTAGGAATACCACATTCGTAGGCTTCTCCCTTTTGTGAGTTGTATGAACGGGGAGAAATGGCACGGGCAATCCCCAATGCTACGGCAACTAATGCGATTGCCGTCAAGATAACGACAACTAATAATGTAAAATACATATCTAAACTTTTTTGATTAGACAAACGGATAGAAAAATAGTCCTTATAAGACGTTTGTTATAAGGATTTCTACTCAGCGAAATGCTGAAAAAATTAAAATTAATGATGATCCGCCGGAGTGCATAGATATAATAATCTACGGCATCAGTGTAAAGCGAATGAAAGGTGTGGCAAACTATATGGTTTGTTTGTAGCTCTTGCTTTTTAAGTTCGCTCAATGCTGTTAAAATGCGGACTATACATTTAAACTTTGATGTGGAAGGGTTGTCAAGTGATATGGCTATTTGTGGCATATCTGCAAAATTGTTGGTAAACAGGAAATCCACTGTTCTTTTGCAAGGGTCTTGTTGTTGCTGGTAACAAGATGTCTGTGGGTGTAGATCTGTCGGTTCAACCGTATAATGATCCTGATCTACTGTTATCGTAAACAGTAGAAATAATAGGATATATACAACGTATCTCAACATATTATTCATCTTGTTACCCTTTTAATGAGGGTGCAAAGATAGCCAATTATTTGAAGCTTCATTGAGATTTTTTGAATTATTTATGTATAAAAATGGTTATAGGAAGTGAATGTCAGTGCTTTTTCCAAAAACTCGGCATAAAGAGCAGAAGTACGGTAAATAACTCCAAACGCCCTATTAGCATCAGTATTGCGCTTGTCCATTTTGCTGCATCCGGCAATCCGCTCCATGAATAGGACGGACCGCATTTTCCAATACCTGGGCCTACATTGCCCAAACTGGAAATGACTACGCTGTAAGCTTCTTCAAATCCTACTCCAAACAGCATAAGAACCAGCCATCCAATAAAAATAATTGCCATATATAGAAAAATGAATGCAAGTACTGCTGACTTGGTTGTTGATGAAACAACTTGGTGGTTGATACGTACAGGAAGTATAGCATTGGGATGAATGATATGTTTGAATTCATTTTTAGAAATACGGCTCATAATGGCTATACGTATACATTTTATTCCTCCTGTAGTGGATCCGGCACAAGCTCCGAACAACATGATGATGCACATTAATGTCCAAAGTACAGGTACCCAGGTCATATAATCTGCAGAAATGAATCCGGTAGTGGTTTGTAAGGAAACAACCTGAAATATGGCTTTACGGAAAGATTCCTCAATACTGAACGGACTGGTGAAAATAAGAGTGACGGTAGTGAAAAGTGTAAAAAATCCCACTGTTCCCAAATACCAGTGGAGTTCTGTGTTTTGGAATAAGCGTTTAAAATTTCCTTTTAAGAATAATAAATATAACAAGGTGAAATTAATGCCCGACAAGAACATGAACAAGGTAATAACATATTCTATATAAGGAGAATTAAAGAATGCAATACTGTTTTGTTTGGTTGAATACCCTCCTGTGGCGGCAGTGGTCAGAGAATGACATACACTGTCGAAAAAGTCCATACCTCCGGCAATCAACAGAATAATCTCGGCAATGGTCAGTCCTAGATAGATAGTCCAGATCCATTTGGCTGTAACACCAATACGCGGATGTACTTTATCATGGGTGGGACCGGTGGCTTCAGCAGCAAATAATTGTACACTGCCCACTCCGAAGATCGGTAATACGGCAATAGTGAAAAATACAATTCCTAATCCGCCGATCCATTGTGTCATACTTCGCCAGAACAAAAGCCCGTGTGGCAATGACTCTATATTGTTCAAAATACTTGCTCCCGTAGTGGTGAACCCCGACATGGTTTCAAAGAAAGCGTCCGTTATACAGGGAATATATCCGCTCAGATAGAATGGAAGCATACCGAATAAAGAAAAAAGACCCATGCGAAAGTTACAATAACATATCCGTCACGGCGACTGATCTTCTTTTCTGCATTTTTGCCGGTCAGAGAGGCTATGATGCCTGCCCCTACTGTAATTGCTGTAGAAGTTAGGAAAGCGGAAAGATCCGATTCATTATAATAAACAGCAAGAAAGGAGCATAGAATAAGGAAGCCTGCTTCTATGAAGAATAGAGAACCCATAATCCGGGCTATCATTTTTGTGTTTATCATCAATTGAAGAATTTTTCTATTTTCTTAATCATCATCCTAAACAGAATACCACAACATGGTCATTGGGCTGAATAACAGTATTACCTGTTACCAATATACCTTCGCCATTGCGGATGAGTCCGCCGATGGTTGCCCCTTTGGGTAATCCGGCGTCTTTGACAGCGCATTTGGTAATACGGGAACCATTTTTGACTGTGAATTCAGCCACATCAGCATTAGCGAAGGTCAGACATTTTACATTAGAAACATCGGCGTCCAGCATCATTTGGTAAATATGGCTGGCGGCAATCATCTTTTTATTGATAACCGTACCGATATCCAAGCTTTCTGCCATACTGATATAATCAATATTTTCTACTTCCGCCACAGTCTTGGTTACTCCCATGCGTTTAGCGGCAAGACAGGCAGAATATTGGTCTCAGAATTGTCTGTCAAAGCGACAAAAGCCTCGGTATTCCTTAATCCTTCTTCCATGAGTAAATCCATATCCCGCCCATCTCCGTTGATAATCATTACTTTTTCGTCCACAGCTTCAGTAAGTCGGTTGCATCTGTTGATGTCATTCTCAATAATCTTGACCTGCATATAATCTGGTACGTATTGTGTGGTGCGTACAGCGATTCGGCTGCCGCCCATAATCATTACATTGCGTACATCGGGATAAGTTTCTTTTCCTGCTATTTTACGGATATAAGGAATGTATTTCTTTGTTGTGGTGAAATAAACAATATCATGCAATTTGATAGCATCGTCTCCACGGGGATGATTGTTTCATTTCTCCGCTTAATAGCTACAATATGGAATGGAATATTACGTCCTCCCAGTTCATGAAGGGGAACGTTCAGAATTTCTGCCGTTTCTCGCATTTTGGTACCTATCAGGACTAGTGCACCGCCGCAAAACTCCCACCACTGACGTATCCAGCTCATTTTGATGGCATCTACTATATCTTTAGCAGCCAGCATTTCCGGATAAATCAGTGAGTGTACTCCTAGTTGGGAAAAGAATTCTTTATGTTTAGGAAGTAGATATTCGTAATTGTCAATCCGGGCTACAGTCTTTTTAGCTCCCATATTAGTAGCCAACATGCAGGCCGTCATATTGCGGCTTTCTTCTGGCATGACCCCGATAAATAAATCTGCGCCTGCCACTCCTGCATTTTTAAGGCCGGAAATGGAAGTGGGGGATGCATTGACAGTCATTAAGTCGAAGTTGGAATCAAGTTTGCTCAACTTTTCTTCGTTTTCATCCATCAAAATGATGTCTTGCTTTTCATCCGATAATAATTTCGCCAAATGGGTGCCTACTGCTCCTGCTCCTGCAATAATGATTTTCATTGTTCGTCTCTCTTAGAATGATATCAAAATTTTGTAAATACCTTCTTCGTCCATGCCGCAAATATGATATAGTTCTTTTACTGAACCATGCTGGACAAATAGATCCGGTAATCCGACACGTTTTACTTGTGGATTGTACTCATTATCTGCCATAAATTCCAGTATGGCACTGCCCATTCCACCTTTTAGCACACCATCTTCAATAGTGACCACTTGCTTGAATCTCTTGCCTATTTCGTGTAACATACTTTCATCTAACGGCTTCAAGAAACGCAAATCATAATGGGCAATGCTTTTTCCTGTTTCCTGTTCGGCATGTGTGATAGCCTTTTCTGCTTGAACACCAATGGGACCCAGTGTAATGACCGCTATGTCTTTTCCTTCTTTTAATTTTCTTCCTTTTCCTATCTCAATCTCTTGCATTGGGCATTTCCAGTCTACCAATGACCCTCTTCCGCGTGGATAACGGATGACAAAAGGACCTTTATTGGGTAACTGGGCGGTATACATCAAACAACGTAGTTCATGTTCGTTGTAAGGGGAGGCTACAATGAGATTGGGTATCGGTCTCATATAAGCCAGATCGAATGCTCCGTGATGAGTAGGACCGTCTTCCCCTACTAATCCAGCGCGGTCTAGGCATAATACTACATTGAGTTTTTGTATCGCTATATCGTGAATCACATTGTCATAGGCACGTTGCATGAAGGACGAATAGATATTGCAGAAAGGTAATAGGCCATCTTTTGCCATTCCTCCTGAAAAAGTAACGGCATGTCCTTCGGCAATTCCCACATCAAAACCTCTTTCGGGCATGGCTTTCATTAATATGTTCATGGAGCATCCTGAAGGCATTGCGGGAGTAACTCCTACGATTTTATCGTTTGTTTGGGCTAGTTCCAATAGGGTATTTCCAAAAACATCCTGAAACAAAGGGGGCATTCCTTTGGTATCGACAACGATACGCTCTCCGGTTTCTTTGTCGAATATGCCTGGAGCATGCCAGATGGTGGCAGCTTTTTCTGCCGGACCGAAACCTTTTCCTTTGGTGGTATGTATATGGAGTAGTTTAGGTCCTTGCATATCTTTAATCTCTTTTAATACACGTGCCAAATTGTTGACATCGTGTCCATCAATAGGTCCGAAATAACGGATATTCATGCCTTCAAATACATTTTGCTGTTGTACCAGCATGGATTTCAGGCTGTTGTTAAATCGTATCAGGCTTTTCCGGCGTTCTTCATTCAGGATACCCCATCGATGGAACATTTGTGATATTTTATAGCGTATCCGGTTGTATCCTTCAGACATTTGCAGGTTCAACAGATATTGTTTCATCCCTCCTACACTACGGTCTATAGCCATATTGTTGTCATTCAGGATAATCAGCAGGTTATTAGGAGTTGACGAGGCATTGTTCAGTCCTTCGAAAGCTAGTCCGCCACTCATGGAACCGTCACCAATTACGGCAACGACATGCCGGTTGTTCTCTCCGTGTTTTTTGGCTGCTACAGCCATACCCAAAGCTGCGGAAATAGAATTTGACGCATGCCCGCAAGTAAATGTGTCATATTCACTTTCGGATGGAGAAGGGAAAGGACGTATGCCATTTAGTTTACGGTTGGTGCAGAACGCATCCCGGCGTCCGGTTAAAATTTTATGCCCGTAAGCTTGATGCCCTACATCCCATACAATGCGGTCATAGGGCGTGTTGAATACATAATGTAAGGCGACGGTCAGTTCTATTACGCCCAAACTGGAACCGAAATGCCCCGGATTACATGAGAGCTCATCTATAATCTTTTGCCTTAGCTCTTTACACACTTCGGGCAGTTTGTCTGCGCTTAAATGACGCAAATCGTCCGGAGTATCTATGCTTTGCAGCAAGTTATATAAATTATCCTGTTCCATTCTTATGATATGATAAATATCGTGCAAAAATAGCATAAATATGTGTATTATGATTACATTTGCCCTTAAATTTTAAAAGCTTTTCTTATCGTATGAATTTCAGAACGCAAGTAGAATTACCTAAAAGGGAAGCAGAAATCCGACATTCGGATCGAATCATGCTATTTGGTTCTTGTTTTGCGGAAAATATCGGAAATTTGTTGTTAACAAATAAGTTCCGTTGTGATGTAAATCCTTTTGGAATTCTCTATAATCCTTTATCTGTTGTGGAAGCTCTTTGGCAAATTCTATCCCATCAAACATATATGGAAGAGGATTTGTTCTATGCCGGAGGCTGTTGGCACAGTTGGATGCATCATAGTGTTTTTTCAGCCTCTACGGCAGCATCTTGTTTATCTTCTATAAATACTCGGCTGGCACAGGCTTCAGCCGGACTTCCTCAGCTTGATTGGCTGGTTATTACTTGGGGGACTGCTTTTGCTTATTGGCTGAAAGAAAGGACCATGGTGGTAGGAAATTGCCATAAACAGCCCGACAGCCTTTTTACCCGACAACTTCTTACAGTAGAGGAAATTGTCACTGAATGGGAATGTGTGTTGGTGGAATTGAGAAAAGTAAATCCGTCCTTGAAGATACTTTTCACTGTCAGCCCCATACGGCATAGCAAAGATGGTATGCATGGTAATCAGATAAGTAAGTCCACTTTGCTCCTCGCAACGGATGAATTGTGCCGCCGCTGGTCTGATTGTTACTATTTTCCTTCTTATGAAATCATGATGGATGAACTTCGTGATTATCGTTTTTATGCAGATGACATGTTGCATCCCTCTCCTGTAGCTGTATCTTATCTATGGGAATGTTTTACAGAATGTTATTTTAGTAAAGAAACGGATAGAATAATGAAAGAGTGGGAGGATATCCGGAAGGCTTTAGCTCACAAACCGTTTAATGCCCAATCTGAAACATATCGTAAATTTTTAACTCAAATAGTGTTAAAGATAGAGCGACTTAAAGAAAAGTTCCCGTATTTTGACCTTCAAAAAGAATTAGAACAATGTCAAGCTCGATTGAAAATATAGAAAAAGTTCTGGGAGCAAAGCGGTTTGGAAACCGTAGTGCACAGATTGATTGGATTTTAACTGATAGCCGTTCATTGTGTTTTCCGGAAGAAACATTATTTTTTGCTTTAAAAACCAAACGGAATGACGGGCATAAATATCTTTCGGAATTGTATGAACGTGGAGTCCGTAACTTTGTAGTGGGTGAATTGCCGGCTGATATGCAATCTTTTCAAGATGCGAATTTCCTGCAGTTGACCAATCCTCTGAAAGGATTACAGAAATTGGCGGAAAAACATCGGGAGCAGTTTCAGATTCCGGTTATAGGAATTACGGGAAGTAATGGAAAAACCATTGTGAAGGAATGGTTATATCAATTGCTTAGTCCAGATCGTGTGGTAACCCGTTCGCCACGTAGCTATAACTCACAGATAGGTGTGCCACTTTCGGTGTGGTTGATGAATGAGCACACTGAGTTGGCTATTTTTGAAGCGGGTATTTCCGAAATGGGTGAAATGGAGGCGTTGCAGACTATCATTAAACCTACTGTGGGTATTTTGACTAATATTGGTGGTGCGCATCAAGAGAATTTTTTCTCTTTACAGGATAAATGTATGGAGAAACTTACTTTGTTCAAAGACTGTGACGTTATTGTTTATGATGGCGATAACGAATTGATAAGTTCGTGTGTGGCAAAATCTCTTTTTGCCTCGCGTGAGATTGCTTGGTCGAAAAAGGACAATGAACGTCCGTTGTTTATTGAGTCCATTCAAAAAGGAGAACATGCTACCACTATTAAATACCGTTATCTGGGGATGCCGAATGAATTTAGTATTCCTTTTATAGATGACGCTTCTATTGAGAATTCGTTGCATTGTCTGGCTGTGGCTTTGTATATGATGGTTCCCCCTGAACAAATAACCGAGCGCATGGCGCGTTTGGAACAGATTGCTATGCGTCTGGAGGTAAAAGAAGGCAAGAATGGCTGTGTGTTGATCAATGATAGTTATAATTCAGATTTGGCTTCTTTGGATATTGCTCTTGACTTTATGTCGCGTCGTTCTGATGATAAAGGGAAAAAACGGACACTTATCCTCTCGGATATGCTTGAAACAGGACAGAGCAGCAAACTACTTTATCGTCAGGTTGCCGAATTGGTACATAGCCGGGGAGTAGAGAAGATTGTCGGGGTAGGAGAGGAAATTCGGACTGCTGCTGCCCGTTTTGAGATAGAAAAGTATTTTTTTCGTACTACAGAAGAATTATTGGAATCGGATTTGCTGGCCGGGCTGCGTAATGAGGTGATTTTGGTAAAAGGTTCGCGTGCTTTTCATTTTGACCGGATTTCAGATCGTTTGGAACTGAAAGTGCATGAAACCATTTTGGAGATCAATTTGAATGCTTTGGTTGATAACTTGAATTATTATCGCAGCAAACTGAAACCGGAAACAAAAATGGTATGTATGGTGAAGGCTTCTGCATACGGTGCCGGTTCATACGAGATAGCTAAAACACTGCAAGATCACCGTGTGGATTACTTGGCGGTAGCTGTGGCTGATGAAGGTTCGGATTTGCGGAAAGCGGGAATCACCTGTTCCATTATGATTATGAATCCTGAGTTGACAGCATTCAAGACCATGTTTGATTATAAATTGGAACCCGAGGTTTACAGTTTTCATTTATTGAATGAACTGATTAAAGCTGCTGAGAAAGAAGGCGTAACGAATTTCCCCATTCATATTAAATTGGATACGGGGATGCACCGTTTGGGTTTTGCACCCGAAGAGATTCCAGAACTGATAGACCGTCTGAAGAAGCAGACAGCTGTTATTCCACGTTCTGTATTCTCTCATTTGGTAGGCAGTGACGGGGCTCAGTTTGATTCGTTTACGCGCAGACAGATAGAAATGTTTGAAGCTGCTTCTGAATGTTTGCAGGAGGCTTTTCAGCATAAGATATTGCGTCATATCTGTAATACAGCCGGGATAGAACGCTATCCGGGTGCTCAGTTCGATATGGTGCGTTTGGGAATCGGTCTTTATGGAATTGATCCGTTTACCAATCAGATTATCAATAATGTAAGTACATTAAAAACCACTATTCTTCAGATTCATGAGGTTCCTAAGGAAGAAACAGTGGGGTATAGTCGTAAAGGACATTTGGAAAGGGATTCCCGTATTGCCGCTATTCCTATCGGCTATGCCGACGGACTGAACCGACGTTTGGGAAATGGACATGCCTATTGTTTGGTGAATGGGCAGAAAGCGTCATACGTGGGTAATATCTGTATGGATGTGTGCATGATTGATGTGACGGATATTGATTGTAAGGAAGGGGATAAAGCTATCATCTTCGGAGATGATTTACCGGTCACTGTTCTGTCAGAGATTCTGGAAACTATTCCATACGAGATCTTGACCAGTGTGTCTAATAGGGTAAAACGAGTTTATTACCAGAATTAACGAAAAAAAGAACGAAAGAAAAAGACATGAAAAGGATGAACATACGTTACTTTTGCGTATCTTTAGGAAGTTACTAAAAATAGATAGCTATGAAACGTATATTCTTCCTTTTGTTATGTTTTTGTTTCTCGGTGTTGTCATTTGCCCAGAGAACGAATGAGGCTAAGCAGTTGACTAAACAGGAATCTTTGCGTTTGCAGCAACTATTGAGCGGTCAAGTCGAAATTGTGATAGATGATGAAACACAGAAAGAAATTGACAGATTGTTCAATCCTGAAAAGTGGAAAATGAAATCAACTCCCTTCCCTAAAAAAACATGAAGTTTGAAACGGAACTTCCTCGTTATTATATCTCTCAAGTGGATACAATAGATGGTAGAGGGTATATCAGACTATTGCCGTACGGACCGTTTGAAACTCCGGAAGAGGAACAAATTTATGTAGAGATTCCTATCAACAAAGAGTTGCTGGCAGGCTATGATCCTCGTTTGGAACCTGCGCCGGCAGGCAAATTTACTCCTAGTGCTTTGATGGTGGGGGCGGGTATCAGCGCTACGTTTGATGCCGATAAGCTGCTAGGAATCATTTTCAGTAAGAAAATGCGTGCAAAAGCCCGTAATGCCAAAGAGGCTGATGCTTGGAAGAGTTATTGAACTATTGAGTAAAGAAACGAATGCCGGATATATGTGGAATACACCGGAATTTTGTGAATTTCATGTTGAAAAAACAGGAGCCACGTTTGGATAGTGCCAGACGTGGCTTGTGATTAGATCTTGTTGAATTTGATTTATTCAACTGCTGATTTTATTTTATATTATTTATACTTACCTTTTTCCAAATGAAATTGTCAATCATTTCTTTGTCGCATTTCCCGTTTTTAGCTTTAATGTTCAGGTTTTCGAATGTAAAGTTAGTAAGTTGATATTGATCAGACTTTTCTACACTGAAGAAATTATCGCATTTAAAATCAATGTTTCTCATTGTCACATGGTTTGAGTAAGAAATGGGAATGTCTTTTCGATCTTTCAGGTCAAAGAATTGCGTCCAAGGTTTGATATACAGAAAATGATCTGCATCTCCGGTGATATCTTCTACCAGAATATATTCATATTGTTGAGGTGTGTCCGGCCGCATCTTTAACCATAACAAACGATTGGCATTGGTGATGTGAATGCGTCGCAAGATAATATTGCGATTGTGGATGGATTCGCTTCCACAAGTGAGGGCGCCGTGGCAGAAACCGTATGTACAATCTTCTATGATGATGTTGGAATTTCCTCCATTATTCGGGTCTTGGTCTGCCCAAGGGCCTTTGCCGCCTTTTAAAGCTATGGCGTCATCATTGACAGACATATAGCAGTTCTTTACCAGTACATTGCTGCATACATCAATATCAATGGCATCCGTACTTGGAGCCTTTACCGGTCTCTCCGGTGAGAAAATATAGAGGTTCAATATTTTTATGTGATTACATTTATAAAGATGGGTAGTCCAAAAGGGAGAGTTAATGAGGCGTACTCCTGAGAGTTGGACGTTATTGCTATGGGAAATATGAACCAGCCGGGGACGTAATTCATCCATATTGGTACATTGGGGATTGACTTTTCGACGAAGCCAAAATGATTTCCAATATCTTAATCCGTTACCATCAATAGTTCCTTTTCCAGATAACGTAAAGCCATCCACTTTGTCGGCATTGACCAACGCCGCGAAATATTTCAAGCTTTGCCCTTCCATGCGGGTGTCTATGATGGGGAAGTTGCTGATATCATCACTTCCTTCAACACAGCTCCTTCCTCCAGATGCAGGTGTGTTTTGGGTTTGAAGAACAGCGCTCCGCTTAAATAGGTTCCTTTGGGAATAACGATAACTCCGCCACCATTTTGTGCGGCAGCATCGATGGCAGATTGTATTTTCTCTGTTTGTAACAGGTACTGTCATTGATGACGCCGTAATCTGTCAGAATGTATTTTTTACCTAATGTGTTTATATCTACTATTTTACTGTCCTTAAACCAATCGGATACAGGTGTGCCGTCCGGAAATTTTTCTTGTGCCAAAGACGGAAGGCATAGAAAGACGGCACATACAAAAGTTATTAATTTCATGATTCTGCTATTAAATTAATCACTATTCACTTGTTTATTGTCGGAAATCAAACATCAAATTAAGGTGTAGTCCTTCATCCCCCGATTTGATACGGATATTACCCGGCTGGCTGTTCGGCCCTTGTTGCTCAATTGGTTTAAAGGAGCAAATAGCCGGGATGTCCAGCAGGAAGGATATATCCCCTTCAGGGAATTTGGGCATGGTGTCTTTTACGCGTCCTTTCGGTTCTTCGGGAGTGAACACATGGAAGAAGATACCGTCATTCCGGGAATAAATGGTGAACGGTGTTGTGTCACTTTCCAAAGTGGCCCAATACATATTGGCATGATATCCTTTAAATTCCGGATAAACCAGATTTTCAAAACTTTCTCCGGTAATGGTATTGTTATACTCTTTGTGCCATACTCCATAATTCGTTCCCGGAATCCGGTTTTTCCAGACACGGTATGGACCGCGGCCCATCCATTTCATGCCGGAGCAATTCTTTTCAGGATAAGAGAAAGTCAGACCGAGATTGAATACTTTGGAGTCCATGAAAGCATCATCAAATCCACCTCCGCCGGAAGCCCGGTTCAGCAGAATGGCATCCATATAGAGTAGTCCTTTGTCCGTAAGACGCCATACGATGGAGTCGGCGGCACCTTTGTATTTGGCACAGTAAACAGCCCCCTCGTTGCTGTTGCGGACATAGCTCAATGTTGGTTCGTAGCGCATTTTCATGCCCACTGCCACAGGACCGTCTTTGAATGGAACTTCTGTTCCTCCTGATGTGATACGGCTGATCATGCCGGTAGCCGGGTTAAAAGTGACGGTTACACGGTCGCTTTTCAGTTCGATGGTGGTAGCGGTTTGAGTGGCGGTTGCCGGCTGTACCGTTTCCAGGGTCATCGGAGTCTGTGCCATTTTATGATCAAAGTATTGTTTTGCCAGTCGGATAGGATAGGTCCAGTTACAGATACTTTTCCCCTCTTTGTCAAAAGCCTCTAACTCCAGTACATCACCTTCCCGGAAAGAAGCAGGAAGAGTGAAGCGGGCTTTTCCAGTTTCACCCGGTGTGATGGCAGGCAGTTGTACATGGCCTTCTGCGATAACTTTACCGCTTTCCATTGCATCTTTCAAAGGTGTTTCGCAAGTACGTATTTTGTAAGTCATGCGACATTTGTCCAAGTTAGTATAAGTATATTCATTAGTAACCAGGAAGCTGCCGTCAAAGTGGTCAGTAATCAGCAGCGGTTTTAACTGGATGGGCGACCATTGTGCGCGGATAGCATAGTAACTTCCTTCTTTTTCTCTACGCGGACCTACTACCCCGTCAGGAGCATTGGATTTATCTGAATCCAATATGCCTCCTTTATCAGAACGTTTGGGAGCTTCGTCACAGAATACCCAGATAAAGCCTCCGGCAAACATGGGGTTCGTGCACCAACGATCCCAAAAGTCACGTAGTCCGGCACCACCTCCCTGATCATACATGGCATGCATGAATTCGGTAGGCATAAATACTTTATAGCCGTTGGTAAAACGTGCCACTCCGGTCAGATAAGTGGGATAATGGTGGGTGTCCAGATCATTGAAATCGCCCAAGGATGTACCATGTGGCGTTTCTGTAATTTATCGTATTTGGCGAATAAAGGATCAAGATTATAATTCCATCCTCCTTCGTTGCCATTACTCCAAATAATGATGGAAGGATGATTCACATCGCGTTCTATCATTTCTTTGACTAATTTAGGACCTACTTTTGAATCGTATCCGTTTTGCCATCCTGCCAGTTCATCCATATAGACAATTCCTAATGAATCACACATATCCAGGAAATGTTCATCAGGCGGATAATGTGAACGGACTGCATTCATATTCATCTCTTTTACCAGCAAGGCATCCTGACGGCTCATAGCTGCACTGGTAGCACGACCTCCATCTACGGAAAAAGAATGGCGGTTGACACCTTTCACCACGAGTTTGGTGCCATTCAGATAAACTCCGTCTTGTGGAAAGAATTCAATGGTGCGGAAACCTATCCGCGTTTCACGGCTTTGCACCGTTTTCCCTTCGGGGTCTTTCAGTTCCAATCTGGCTACGTACAGATTGGGGTCCTCTGTAGACCAAGGTTGGATGTTCATCCAGTTCCCTTCCACCAACTGTTCCTTGTTCGAATCCTTAATCTGATGAGAAATGCTAGATTTGTTTTCTTGAGTGTATATGTCTTTTCCATCCTTTAATGAACGGACGGAAACAGACAATTCATATCCTTTGGCATCTCCTTCCATTTCTATTGCCGCTTGCAATTTTCCATGCTGATCGGCGTTCAGAATAAAATGTCGCATGTGGACTGCCGGGACAACTTCCAGCCATACAGGTCTGTAAATACCACCATACAGCCACCAGTCGGCTTTACGTTCGGCTGCATTGATGGATTTGTTGGCTGATTCTTTAGCTATCTTTACTTCAAGCAGGTTCTTTTTGCCGGGCTTCAATAAATCGGTGATATCATAACTGAAGCGGTAGAATCCTCCCTGATGCATCTCGCCTGCGGGTTTTCCATTGATGAAAACTTCCGTGTCGGTCATCACTCCGTCAAAGAATATTTTTATCCGCTCACCGGAAGTTGTTGCCGGGGATTCAAATTTATATCGATAAATGCCCGTTTCGTCGCTTGGCCTTTCACCTTTTATAGTGTACCAACGACCGTAAGTATATTCTCCGAATCCTTGCAGTTCCCAGTTGCAGGGTACTTCGATCTTTTTCCATTTTCCACTGTTTTGTCCTCCCGAACAAAAGAACTCCCAAGTCCTGGTGTCGTCAATACCGGTTCCCGATAAATAGATACGTTCGGGGTGCGGAGCTTGTGCCTGCACAGTTGGTCCACTCCACAGGGCAGCTATTACTAAAGCTGTCAGTTTGGTCCATTTGTTTTTCATAATACCATTGAATACTGTTTTCATGATACAAAAATAAGGCGGGATAACCCGCCTTACAATGGAAAATCATACATTATGATGAAAATGATACAGTTATAGGGAATTAATATGCCGATAGAATTATTTTATTTCTATTCTCATGGGAGATTCCTTTTTATATTCAACCTTTTCCTGATTGGCATTTATGTTCTTGAAAATAATGTTTTTGGATTTCTTACCTTCTACATTCACCCTAATTTCTTCACTAGGGAGTTTGAAATGTATATCCTCGAACAGGATGTCTTTTCCATCCAATATGTGAATGTCATTATGCAGCGATTCTATCGTCAGCTTCCGCATCGTAAATCCGGCGGCATCATTCAGGGCGCCGATTAATTTCTTGCATTTGATCTCTCCATTTTCTATCACTACCTGGTTGAAAGGTATTTCAGGAATACCATTGGCGGTAAAGAACTGGTCGGCTGATTCTACAATGAAATCTTTGATCAGGATATTCTTTACATTAGGTGTCAGCCGGTTTACTTTTCTTGCCGGATAGCGTGCGGCCAGTTCGCCCATATAATAAGCACTGCCCAACAAATCCCAAGTAAAGGCTTTTCCTACATTGATCATGCGCAGTCTCTCATAGTAAGTGTTGTCACTGCCTCCTCCACGGTTGCGTCGCGTTTTGAAACGGATGCCGGTACGAGTGCCGTCAAATACACAATCGTGTACATACAGATTCTTGATCACTCCGGCTGTTTCACTACCACAAGTAATCCCGCCATGTCCATGCTGGGCCAGCGAGTAGCGGATAATTACGTTTTCTGTAGGTTTGCCTACACGTAATCCGTCTTCTGCTCTACCGGCTTTCAGGGTAAAGCAATCATCACCGCAGTTCAGCGTGCAGTATTCAATTAATACATTTTTACAAGATTCTATATCAATACCGTCTCCGCTGGGCACCTTGGTGGAATTAACGGTAATGCCTCTTATAATTACATTCTCGCAATAAATGGGTACCACATTCCATAAGGTGCTTCGTTCCATCGTGATCCCTTCTATTAATACATTGGTACAGTTGATAGGAGAGATTGTTTTAGGACGATAGAAAGTCCTGCCTTTCATACCGTCATAGATACGTTGTTCTATAGGCATGTCCCACGGGACATCTTTTTCTACCACTGAAGCACCGTTAGGACGTTTTCTGATTTCAGCATCCATAGATGGTCCGTAAATGGTTCCTTCTCCTGTAATGGCGATGTTGTTTTCCCCATTGGCGTAAATAAAGGCGGCCGGCCCCATTATCTCTACCCCTTCATGCGTGTGAAAACCGCCGGTAGATAATCTTCCGCACGACCGGAAAACTCTATTTCGGCTCCTTTGGCTAAATGTAGATTAACATTACTTTTCAGTACAATACGGGCCGATTTCCATTTTCCCTCAGGAATGACGACTGTTCCTCCTCCTTGTTTGCTGACTTCAGCAATCGTCCGGTTCACTAAATCTGTAATAGGGGCATCTTCTGTCATTCCTTTGTCTTTCATATTGACGATGAAATCGGGAAAAACGGGACGCTTCGGCTGAGGCATATTGAAATATGCATTCTTGATCGGAACGATATTCCGGGGCATTGCTTGTGCACCGACTTCATTTAAATAGGGGATAGCTGGTTTCAGTTCTGCTGTCAGCTTATCCAATACTTCCGGATTTAATTTTACTTTTACCATTCCGATGGGGTGGAAGCGCGTATCATCCCAAGCTGTATAAACAATGGTATATACATTATCTCCTTCGGGTATCAGGCAAAGCGGAGTCCTCATGACAGTCCACCATTTTTTAACTTTGGTATCTATGGCGATATAACGTGCTTTGCTCCAGTTTTTTCCGTCTATGGATAAAGTGTATCCCATTCTGTTGGGTAAGTTTAAATAGTTCGGCCCGCCGTCAAACATCGCTATGTAGGTTCCGTTGGGTAATTTGGATACGATAGGATTCTCTACAAACTGCGGGTGAATGGAAGTTATCGGATTGATTTCCTCACCCATACGTTTCCATGGTCCTTCCAACGTTTCTGATTCGGCCAGTCCCACAGCCCATACCTTGCGCTTTTCCCCTCCTTTCAAGGGATAATCTGCACGGGTTTCGTAAGGATAAGCTCCACTGATAAACGCATTCCAGCCTTTATCCACTTTATATGGGAAGAAAGAAGCGACCCCTTGCCGTCCTTCCCAAAGTTGGGAGTCCAGTCCCGGTTCTATAATGATTCCCATATCTCGGTAAGGACCGCCTATTCCTTCTAGACCTTCCTTTTCGGATTCACATCTCCAGATGCGGCCGAAAGAATGATTGGGTGCAATTTCTTTATCTGTGGTGTAGGCCAGATAAAATCCGTACCATCGGTTGTTTTCCTCGCTGAATACAGGCATATAAGACCAGATGGCGGAACGGCGGTCATTCATGGGATTGTCTTCATGTACCAATGCATAGACACCGCTTGATTCCAATATAGTGGATTGGCGTGTCCAGTGAACACCATCAGTGCTGGTCCAGTGTCCTATACGTGTCTTTACTCTGTCGTGATAGGCAGGCATCCCTTTCACACCGGCGCGTTCGGTAGGAAACATGTGATAAGTACCTTTTATTTTTACGATAGAGCCTCCTTCAAATCCTCCTTGAATCCCTTCTGTACCTGGCATTCCTGCGTTGATAACGGGGGCTTCAGGTCCTCCGATAACAGTAAATAAAGTTTCTCCTTCGGTGATTCCATCGATATGGAATGATATACTATCTGTTTTATCAGTCGTTTTGATACTTTTGCTTTCCATCTTTTGAGCAATGGCTTGCGTACCCGCCAGACATAATCCGATACACAGTCCCCAAAAAGCGTTTCTTGTCATACTTAGTCTTTTAAAAGTTAAATGGCCTCCATTTTACGGCTTATAAGTAATGACGTTTGTAGATAGGATTTGTAACCATCGGATTTGTTCTTATTTTTATGAAGCAGATCGATGTTTTCTTGTTTGTCTGTAAATAGAAGAAAAAGGTTATTTTTATAGGTGTTAAATCAAAATATGATGTATATTTGAAAGCGAAATAATCAAATACCTATGAAGAAGTATATTATAACTCTGCTGTTTTGTACATTATTTTGTCATTTAGGCATTGCTCAAGGTTTGAAATCAGTTTCTATCTTGGGAGATTCTTATTCCACTTTCGAAGGATATGTTCAACCCGATACTAATTTTGTATGGTATCTGAAGACACCTCCTGAAGGGAGAAAGACGGATATGGTTTCTGTACGTAATACTTGGTGGCATCAGTTTATTAAGGAGAACAACTACCGTCTTTGTGTGAATAATTCGTTTTCCGGTGCTACTATTTGCCATACCGGTTATCGTTCGGAGGATTATAGCGACCGTTCTTTTATCACCCGGATGAAGGCGTTGGCTGTCCTGATATTATTTTTAT
>ENA-OQEX01000382-OQEX01000382.1-human-gut-metagenome-genome-assembly--contig:-NODE-382-length-24176-cov-7.840867_pt1 | contig 24176 bp, 33 predicted proteins | sample MGYA00242802_ERZ504649 | MGnify/ENA primary metagenome ERZ504649 (study PRJEB26092, sample SAMD00036194) | human gut metagenome | host: Homo sapiens | study: EMG produced TPA metagenomics assembly of...
AGCAGATGCTCTGCTACCACAGCCGCCCCGGCCAGCCGATATACCAGTCCATCCAGATGCCGAACAGGAACATCATGTCCCAGCAGCATGGTACAGCATCATGCTGACCAGATCCAGTCCGCGCAGTTCGTCCAGCAGGGCGTAGCGGCTCGCCGGGGCCTTTTGCTGCACTCGTCGTTCGTTTTCCATTATCCATATTCCCCTTTGCTGTGTTTCGCAATACGATATGACAAATTATAAACCGCACTGCGGCACCTGTCAACCAGACATCTCAGGGGGTTGAAGGCAGCAAAAAACCGCTGCACAGCGGCAAAGCCATGCAGCGGTCAGAATGGATAACCGGGGAAACCTTATCAGACTTCGGTGTTGAAGTAGCGCTTCAGCAGGCCCTCAAAGCCGCGGCCGTGACGGGCCTCGTCCTTTGCCATCTCGTGAACGGTGTCGTGGATGGCATCCAGATTCAGGGCCTTTGCTTCTTGGCAGATCCATCTTGCCTGCACATGCGCCGCACTCGGCCTCGGCACGCATCATCAGGTTCTTCTTGGTGCTGTCGGTGACAACTTCGCCCAGCAGCTCTGCAAAGCGGGATGCGTGGTCTGCTTCCTCGTAGGCATAACGCTTGTAAGCCTCAGCAATCTCGGGGTAGCCCTCGCGCTCAGCACACGAGCCATTGCCAGATACATGCCGACCTCGCTGCACTCACCCTCAAAGTTTGCGCGCAGGCCATCCACGATCTCCTGCGGCACGCCCTCGGCCTTGCCGATGCCCACAACATGCTCGGTGACGTAGGTGTTGCCGGTCTTTTCCACAAAAGCGGAAGCAGGAGCCTTGCAGACGGGGCACTGTGCCGGGATCTCGCCTTCAGCAATATAACCACAAACGGTGCAAACGTACTTCTTCATAAGAATAGACCTCCATCATTCTTTTTATATCAGTTAGAAAACAGGCTGGGCGGTGTTGGTACTCACCGGCCCTTGTCATGGCTCTATTATAGCGAATTATTCTTAGTTAGTCAAGGATAATTTTAAGAATAATTCCTATTTATTTTACCTTACAGATAATTTCCGGCAGGGTCACTAAAAACCATCCTCAAAAACTGTGTGCTTTGCCCTGTGCACCTTAAAAACAGCAAAGCCGCCCTGCACACACAGGACGGCTTCTGCCTTGTTCTTCCTTCTTCTATGGGAGATCAGACCTGCAGGTTGCTGCTGGTAGCGGCTTCGGAGCCGTCGGCAGCATCAAACTCGTAGTCGTTGCCGGGCAGGATAGCGTTCAGCAGGATGCCTGCGATCGCGGCCACAGCCAGACCGGACAGGTTGATGGTGACACCTGCAACGGCAAAGCTGACACCGCCCACAGAGTTGAAGCCCAGTGCGCACACCAGAATGACAGCGGCCACGATCAGGTTGCGGCTGTTGGTAAAGTCCACGCGGTTCTCCACCACGTTGCGCACACCGATGGCGGAGATCATGCCATACAGCACAAAGCTGATGCCGCCGATGATGCCGGTGGGGATGGTGTTGATGACAGCCTCAAACTTGGGCTGAAGCTCAGGATGATGGCCAGGACAGCCGCAATGCGGATGACCAGCGGATCGTAGATCTTGCTCAGAGCCAGCACACCGGTGTTCTCGCCGTAGGTGGTATTGGCCGGGCCGCCCAGCAGGCCGGCATGGTGGTTGCAAGGCCGTCACCCAGCAGGGTACGGTTCAGGCCGGGGTCGTTGATATAGTTGTGGCCCACGGTTGCGCTGATAGCGGCGATATCGCCCACATGCTCCATCATGGTTGCCAGTGCAATGGGGATGATGGTGAACAGTGCGCTGATGAACTCCGGGCTGCCGTCGATGGCAAACAGGCCCATGGCCTCCTTGTGCAGAGGGATGCCCACCCATGCAGCCTCAGAAATGCGCTGGAAGTCCACTGCACCGGTCACCAGTGCCACTGCATAGGACACCAGCACACCGATGAGGATGGGCAGGATCTTGACCATGCCCTTGCCCCAGATGTTGCACACGATCACGACACCCAGTGCCACAAAGGCCAGGATCCAGTTGGACTGGCAGTTTTTGATAGCAGAGGGGGCCAGGATCAGGCCGATAGAAATGATAATGGGGCCAGTGACCACCGGCGGGAAGAATTTCATGATGCGGCGGATGCCGAAGGTGGAGATCAGCAGGCTGGCCACCAGATACACCAGACCGGAAAATGCGACGGCGGCGCAGGCGTAGGGCAGCATCTTGGTGTTGGCAACGGTCAGGTTGCCGTCTGCATCTGCCAGCATGGGGGCCACGATGGAGAAGCCGCCCAGATACGCAAAGGAGGAGCCGAGGAATGCAGGCACCTTCTTTTTTGTAATGAGGTGGAACAGCAGGGTGCCCAGACCTGCGCACAGCAGGGTGGTGGAAACGCTCAGGCCGGTGAGCAGCGGCACCAGCACCGTTGCGCCGAACATGGCAAACATGTGCTGCACGCCCAGAATGAACATGCGGCCTGCGCCCAGCTGGCGCGCGTCGTAAATGCCTTTGGAGTAATCGATCTTTTCACTCATGAAGTTTTTCTGCCTCCTACAGAACTCGCAGCCCCAAAAAAGAGGCACCGCCGTCAGCAAAACGGCAATGCCCCTGAAATTTGGGAACAATGATTCCGCCCGGAAATGAGAAGTGCAATGCAGCGCAGTCGATGATTCTTGTGCAGCATGGTGCGCTCCCCCTTTCATTCAGGCTCTTTCCAAGCCGCCGCCAAAAGCCCCGCAAAAGGCCGCAGCGGGCAGTCCTTCAAGAGATTATAGCAGACTTTTTGCCGCCGTGCAACCATTTTGCTTAATTCTCCTGTATTTCCAGCCCGGAAGTTGCGCCGCTTCTCTTGCAATCCGGCCCAAAGCGCACTATAATATAGCCTACCATTGTAATCTGTATTATAAGAGAATTATCAGGAGAGTTTATGATCTATCTGGATTATTCCGCCAATACCCCGGTAGACGAAGCGGTTTTACAGCGCTTTTGCGAGGTGGAGCGCAATTGCCCGGCAATGCCAATTCCCGCCACGCAGCAGGCACTGCCGCAAAGGCTGCCATCGATGCCGCCACCCAGAGCATTGCCCGCAGTCTGAATGTGCAGCCCGCCGAGATCATCTATACATCCGGTGCCAGCGAGGCCAACAACTTTGCCATCAAGAGCATCGCCCGGCTGGAGCGCCACCATGGCAGACACATCATTTCCACCCCGCTGGAGCACTCCTCGGTGAGCGGCAGCCTGACCGCCCTGCAGGAGCAGGGATACGAAATCGACCTTGTGGACATCCGGCAGGACGGCACGGTGGACCTTGCCCACCTGAAAGAACTGCTGCGCCCGGACACCATTCTGGTGGCCGTCACTGCCGTGGACAGTGAGCTGGGCGTGGTGCAGCCGGTGGCCGAGATCGCGGAAATGTTGAAGGCCTGCCCCCACTGCCACTTCCATGTGGATGCCACGCAGGCCGTGGGCAAGCTGCCGGTCAGCTTTGCGGGCATCGACACCATGAGCCTGACCGCCCACAAGTTCTACGGGCTGAACGGCATCGGTGCGCTGGTCAAGCGACGCGGCCTTGCGCTGGAGCCGCTCATCCATGGCGGCGAGAGCACCACCATCTACCGCAGCGGCACCCCCACCGTGGCGCTGGCCTGTTCGCTGGCGCTGGCGCTGGAAAAGGCAGTGAGCGAGCTGCCGCCCGGGTGGAGCACATCCGCGCCTGAACGCCCGCCTGCGCACCGGGCTTGCCCAATACCCCAAGGTGCGCATCAACAGCCCGGACACCGCCGTGCCGCAGATTTTAAACCTGAGCGTACAGAACGTGAAGGGCACCGTGTTCCAGCGGGAGCTGGATGCCAAGGGCGTATGCGTCTCGGTCAAATCGGCCTGCTCTTCGGACGGCCTGCCCTCCCGCGCCGTGTTTGCCGTAAGCCATGACCGGCGCAACGCGCTGTCCTCGTGGCGCATCAGCCTGAGCCACCTGACCACGGAACAGGAGATCACTGATTTTATGCAGGCGTTCGATGCCTGTTACAACGCCCTGACGCAATAAAAAGGAGTATTATGAAGCAAGATCCCCCCGCCGACCAGCAGCGAGGGGATCTTTTTTACTGTTTTTGAATGCCGAACAGTCTGCGCAGAATGCCGCGCAGCGCCTTGGGGCTTCGGATCACAACTACCTGCATATGCTCCCCGCCTTTCCGTTTTCTGGCCCATCCTATGCAGGCAGGGACCGGAACGTTCCGGCAAGGGCAGCAGCGCTCAGTCTGCGATGGTCTCCACCACCACCAGCGCACCGCTGCGGGTGGAGATGGTGATGCAGTCCGACCCGGCAGCGTACTCGTTGCTGACGCCCAGCGGGTAGCTGGCGGTCAGCTCCGCATCGGTCAGCTCATAGTAGGAGCCGCGCTCGCACACGCCCTGCGCCCTGCCCTCCATCGGGAAGGCCGAGAAGAAGAAGTACTTCTCCTTCGGGTAGCGGCGGGTCTCGCCGGGCATCACGTAGGTGATGCGGCTGCGCTCATCCAGCAGGGTGGTGCGCACACCGCGCTGTTCCAGCCCAAGGCCGGTGCACAGGTTTGCAAGGGTGTGCTCCACCCGTCTGCCGCCAAGGCCGCCCAGCAGCAGCACCTCGTCAAAGCCCTTTTCCGAGACCAGCTTTGCGGCATACTCGGTGTCGGTATCGTCCTTCACATGGGGCAGCACGATGATATCGTCGTCCTGCTGTTCCGGGCAGGGGGCGGTGTCAAAGTCACCCACGATGATGTTGGGTCTACGCCCCAGAGGTGCGCAGTTGCGGTAGCCTGCATCACAGGCAATGATAAAGTCGTCCGGCCGCAGGGCCTCTGCCAGCTCCGGAGAAACCGGGCAGGCCGAAATGATCACACAACGTGACATGAATCTCTTCCTTATCCTTTATACTTTCGGGCGTTGCCAATCCTTCACGTCCTTGACTTCCTCGTACATGGCGCAGTAGCTGTCGTACCGGGTCTGGGAGAGCCTGCCCTCGGCCAGTGCGGCGCGCACGGCACAGCCTTTTTCGCTGCGGTGGGAGCAGCCGGTGAACTGGCACTGGCCCAGATAAGGCCCGAACTCCGGGAACGCATGCTCCAGATTTTCCTTGGGGATGAACCCGGCGCGGTTCGCTTCCAGACTGGCAAAGCCCGGCGTATCCGCAATGCGCCCGTCAAAGGCTTCAAAGATCGTCACCTCACGGGTGGTGTGGCGGCCGCGGCCCAGCTTCTGGCTGATGGCACTGGTCTCGCGCTCTGCTTCCGGCAGCAGATGGTTCAAAAGGGTGGATTTTCCCACGCCGGAGTTGCCGCAGAACGCACACAGCCTGCCGCTGATCCACTGCTTCACCTCGTCCAGCCCGCCGCCGGTCTCGTAATCGATGCGGATGAACGGCAGGGTCGATTTTTCGTAGGCCTTACGCAGGAATTCCGCCTCGGCCAAGTCGCCCTTGGTGCACACGATCACCGGCTGCACGCCCTTGTCCACCGCAATGGCGGCAAGCTTATCCAGCACCAGCGTGCTGGGCGTGGGCTGGGTGGTGCTGGCCACAAGGAACAGCACATCCAGATTTGCCATCGGAGGTCGCACGAACACATTTTTGCGCGGTGCGATCTCGGCAATGACGGCTGCACCGTTCTCGGTCTCCAGCGTCACCTCATCGCCCGCCACCGGCGTGATCTTCTGCTTGCGGAAAATGCCGCGGGGCTTGCACTCCACAATGCCCTCCGGCGTTTTTACATAGTAAAAGCCGCCGATGCCCTTTGTGATATATCCCTTCATGCACGCCTCCGTCAGCTCAGCAGCGAGGACCACCAGTCGGTCAGCGGTTTCTGCGAAGGGTCGCCGCTGCCCGCTGTGCCCTGTTCGGTGCCGGTCTCGGTGCTGGAAGAAGAGGAGCTGCTGCCAAACAGGCCGCTCCACCAGTCGCCGCCGGTGGTGCTGTCGCTGGGTGCTTCCGGTTCCGGTGCAGGCTCCGGCCCTGCGCTTACCACAATGTTCACGCGGCCGTTCAGCTTTGTGGTAGAGCCTGCCGCCGGGTTCTGACTGATGACAGTACCCACCGGCTGGTCGCTGTACTGCTCGGTCTGGCTGCCAAGGCCCAGATGGTTCTGCACCAGCAGGGTGCGGGCATCAGCGGTGCTCATGCCGGTCAGCGAGGGCACCTTGGTGGTGGTTGCCACCTGCGGGCGGCTGATATACATCACCACAGTGCTGCCTGCAGCCACCTGACTGCCCGCCGCCGGGTCGGTGCGGATCACCGCGCCGGATGCCACAGAGGTATCCACAGCCTGCGTTACCAGCACCGAGACACCCAGCTCCTTGAGCTGCTGCTCTGCATCGGCCTGCACATAGTTGGTCAGGTCCGGCACGGTAACGTACTGGGTGCCAAGGCTCACAGTCAGGGTCACATTCTGGCCCTCGCGCACCGTGCGGCCGGACACCGGCGACTGCTTATAGATATAGCCCGCCGCATAGTTACTGTTGTACTCCTGCTCCCAGGTAACGCTGATCTGGCCGGAGACCACCTGCTCGGTGGCAGCAGCCTCGTCCTGCGTCATGCCGATATAATCGCCCAGCGTGATATCGGCCTTGTTGTTCATCAGGTTGGAGGAATCGTTCAGGATCATCCAGCACAGCGCAAGGCACGCCAGTGCAAATGCAATGGTAATGCCGAACAGTGCCGGCAGGAAGATGGTGCGCTTTTTCTTGCGCGGTGCGGCCTTTTTGCCGCGGGGCGCAGGCTTTTCGGCCTGACGGTTTGCACGGTTCTGGTTCATGGTACGTTTCACCACCTTTTCGGGAGCATCTTCTGTAATATACTTGTACTCGAACATCACGGAGGGGTTGTGCACGTAGGTGTCCAGCGCATCCAGCATTTCGCGGGCGGATGCGTAGCGGTTCTGCGGCAGCTTTGCCATGGCCTTTTCGGTGATCTCCACCAGTGCATTCGGCACCTCCGGCGCGATCTCGTGCAAAGACTTCGGCTTATCGGAGATCTGCTTGATGGCAACTTCCACCATGTCGTCTGCATCAAAGGCAGATGACCGCTGAGCATCTCGTACATCATCACGCCCACCGAGTAGATATCGCTGGTGCAGTCGGTCTCATCGCCCTTGGCCTGCTCCGGGCTGATATAGTGCACGCTGCCCATGGCCTTGCCGCTCAGCAGCTGGTTCTCGGCACGGGAGATGCGCGCAATGCCAAAATCCATCATGCGCAGCTGGCCGTTGTCCAAAAGCATGATGTTCTGGGGCTTGATGTCCCGGTGCACCACACCGTTGGCGTGGGCATGTTCCAGCGCCTTTAAGATCTGGGAGATGAAGTGCACGGTCTCCCGGTTGGTCAGCCTGCCGCCGCGCTGGTTAAGGTACTCGCGCAATGTCATGCCGTCCACATATTCCATCACGATATACTGCAGATCATCATTCACCGATACATCGTACACTTTTACGATGTTGGGGTGGTTCAGCAGCGAGATGGCCTTGGATTCATTTTTAAAGCGGCGCACAAGGTCCGGGTCGTGCATATACTCCTGCCGCAGCACCTTTACCGCCACCACGGTACCGGCAGGCACCGGGCCGTTGTGCCCCAGCATGACCGCCTTGTAGACGTTTGCCATGCCGCCGGAACCGATCAGCTCCCGCACCTCATACAGGCCGTCCAGCTTTTTGCCGATCAGGTTGTCCATCAGCGCACCTCCTCCACACACAGCAGCAGCGCGGTGATGTTATCCGGGCCGCCGTTCTCGTTGGCCGTGCGGATCAGAAGGTCCGGCAGGTCGTAGAACCTGCCGGTGCGCAGCAGCTGTTCCAGCTGTTCTCTGGGCACGGCATTGGTCAGGCCGTCCGAGCACAGCAGCAGGATATCCCCTTTCTGCAGCGGTGCGGTGGTGAACTCCGAGTCCAGCCGGTAGTCCACGCCCAGCGCCTTGGTGATGATGTTCTTCTGGGGGTGGTGCTCGGCTTCCTCCACGGTAATGGTGCCGCAGTCCACCAGCTCCTGCACATAGGAGTGGTCGTGGGTGAGCTGGGCAAGCCTGCCGTCCCGGTACAGGTACGCCCGCGAGTCGCCTGCATGACACAGGAACACCTTGCCGCCGCGCACCAGTGCGCACACAGCCGTGGTGCCCATGCCCGCCAGCGATTCCTCACGCAGGGCCTTCTGGAACACAAAGCGGTTGGCGCTGAGCAGGCTCTTTTTCAAAAAGGTCTCCTCTTCGCCGGGCAGGCACTTGGAAGCATACTGCTCCTGAAAGCAGCGCTCGATCACATCGCACGCGCTCTGGCTGGCTTCCCTGCCGCCGCGTGCACCGCCCATGCCGTCGCATACCAGCAGCCATGCGGCATCGCCGGGCAGTTCTCCTGCGCGATAATCGTCCTGATTATCCTGCCGGACCCTGCCGACATCCGTTTTTCCTGCAAGTTTCATAGGCTTCTCCCTTTAATATTTACGCTTTCCCGTTCATTTCGTCACGGCGCAGCTGGCCGCATGCGGCGCTGATCTCGCTGCCAAGGCGGCGGCGCACCGTAGCGTTCACGCCAAGGCTCTCCAGCTTCTGCTGGAAGCGGTGCACGTTGGCTGCATCGGTGGCCGAGTACGGGCTGCCGTCCACCGGGTTGATGGGGATCAGGTTCACATGGGCACCCATGCCCCGGATCAGGTTTGCCAGCTGTCTGGCGCAGGCATCGGAATCATTGACACCGCGCACCATGGAATATTCAAAGCTCACGCGGCGGCCGGTGGTGTCCTGATAGCGGCGCACGGCCTGCATCAGCACTTCCACGGGATAGGCATCGTTCACCGGCATCATGCCGCTGCGAATTTCATTGTTGGGTGCGTGCAGCGACACCGAGAGGGTCAGCTGCAGCTTTTTCTCGGCCAGCTGGTCGATCTTGGGCACCAGACCGCAGGTAGAAAGGCTGATGTTGCGCATCCCGATGTTCACGCCCTCGGGCGAGGTGATGTTCTCCAGAAACTTCATCACTTCGTCAAAGTTATCCAGCGGTTCGCCAATGCCCATGAGCACGATGTGGGAAATGCGCTCCCCGATATCCTTCTGGGCGGTGTAGATCTCAGAGCAGATCTCGCCTGCTTCCAGATCGCGCACGCGGCCCGCCTGGGTGGACGCGCAGAAGCGGCAGCCCATGCGGCAGCCCACCTGCGTGGACACACACACCGTGTTGCCGTAGTGGTAGCGCATCACGACGGTCTCGATGCAGTTGCCGTCCGCCATGCGCAGCAGATATTTTACCGTGCCGTCCTTTGCTTCCTGCCTGCGCTCGATCTTGGGCGCGGCAATGTAGAAGCTTTCTTCCAGCTTTGCCAGCAGGGTCTTGGGCTGGTCGGTCATGGCAGAAAACTCGGTGACCAGCTTCTGGTGCACCCAGTGGAAGATCTGCTTTGCCCGGAAGCCCGGCTGACCCATCGCTTTCAGTTCAGCGGTCAGCTCTGCCAGCGTAAAGGAAGAGATACAGCGTTTTTGTTCCATTGTGTTCTCCTATTGTTTTTTACGAACAAGCCACCTGTTTCATTGCAGCTTTTCCCCGTTTTTCTGCATGGCACACAAGAAAAAACCGTCCATGCCGGTACGGGTGGGCACCGAAAGCGCGCCGTGCTCCCCTGCCGTCATCCCGGCGGGCAGCGCTGCGGCAGGCTCCACCACCGTAAACTCCGGGTGGCGGGCCAGAAATGCCGCGATCTGCTGCTGGTTTTCTGCCGGGTCGATGGTGCAGGTGGAGTACACCAGCCTGCCGCCCGCTTTCAGCAGCTGTGCCGCCGTATCGAGGATGGCCGACTGCGTGGCCAATAATTCAGCTTCGCGGGCCGGTTCCAGCTTTTTGTAGCGCAGATCCGGCTTTTTTGCCAGAATGCCAAGCCGCTGCAGGCACATCCGCTAAAATGCGGTCGGCCTGCGGCAGGGCCGGGTTCACCTTTGTGGCATCGTTGCACAGGCTTCCACATTGGTCAGTCCCATGCGCTGCACTGCCGTGCGGATCAGGCCCACGCGGTTCTCGGCGGCATCGCAGCTGTAAAGCCTGCCGGTGCTGTGCATCTGCTCGGCCAGCAGGATGGTCTTGCCGCCGGGCGCGGCGCACAGTCGATGACTGTTTCTCCGGGCTGTGGGTCCACGCAGAGCGCCGCCAGCTGGCTGGCCTGCCCTTCCACATGGAAGTACCCCTGCCGGAACAGCTCATTTTCCGCCGGGCTGCCCTCGAACCGGGCCAGCACACTGCCGGGCACAATGCCCCGCTTTGCTTCCTTTGCGCCGGAAGCCAGCAGCTTTGCACAAAGCTCATCGGCACTGCCTTTCAGCGGGTTCGCCCGCAGGCTGGTCATGCCGCCGTCGGCCTTGTAGGTAAGGATATCCAGTGCCTCGTCCGGGTAGTTTTTGTGCAGAAATTCCGCCACATCCCGCCCGGCAGAGCCAAGCACCATGAGCCGCTCCACTTCGTTTTTGAAGCTTGCGGTGCTCAGGTCGTAGCTGCACGCCTTGCGCAGCACGGCGTTGACCAGACCGGATGCGCTGGATTTTTTGAAGGCACGGGTCAGCTTGACGGCTTCGTTCACCGCAGCGGACACCGGCACCTGCATATAGCGGGCCTGCGCCAGCGCCGCGCGCAATATTTCGCGCACCGGCGCATCCAGCTTGGCAAGGCCCTTGGCAGGAACTGGCACAGGATGTAGTCCAGCGTGCCCCGGTGTTCCAGCACCGTGTAAAAGATGGCGCTGGCAAAAGCTTTATCGCGGCCTTCCAGCTGCTGGCGCTTGAGTTCGGCATCCAGAACAAGGTTGGAAAAACCATCCTGCTCCTGCCGCACCAGCGCCGCCACTGCCGCCGCGCGGGGATTCGCCGCCATCAGAGGATATCCCCCGTTTTCAGGCGCTGACCGGCCGCAAAGGCGGTGCCGTCCATGGGCTTTTTGCCTTCCGGCACCACATTCAGCAGCTGGACGGCCCCCTCACCGCAAGCCACCGTGAGCGGCTTTGTGGCCAGCACGGTGCCGGGCGCTTCGCCGTGAGCTTCCACGGCACGGCACTCCATCACCTTGAGCTTTTTGCCGCCGGAGGTGACGAACCATGCACCGGGCCACGGGTTCATGCCGCGCACCCAGTTGTGGATGTGGGCAGCCGATTCGGTCAGGCGGAACTCTGCCATCTCCTTGTTCAGCATGGGTGCAAGGCAGGCGTTCTCATGATCCTGCGGCTGGGGCTTCAGCGTTCCGGCGGCGATGGCGGGCACCACCTCGCACAGCACCCGTGCACCCACGGCAGTCACGCGGTCAAACAGCTGGCCGCTGGTCTCCTCCGGGTCAATGGCGATCTTCTCGCAGCAGAGCACATCGCCGGTGTCAAGGCCCTCGTCCATCTGCATGATGGAAACGCCGGTCTCGGCATCGCCGTTCAGCACGGCCCACTGCACCGGGGCGCTGCCGCGGTACTTGGGCAGCAGCGAAACATGCAGGTTGATGCAGCCGTACTTCGGCGCTTCCAGCACAGACTTCGGCAGGATGCAGCCGTAAGCCACCACCACGATCAGTTCCGGGGCCAGTGCGCGGATGTTCTCGTCCTCGCTGCCGTCCCGCAGGGTGCGGGGCTGGAACACCGGCGTGCCGTGGGCAAGGGCCACTTCCTTGACCGGGGGTGCGGTAAGCACCTGCTTGCGGCCAACCGGCTTGTCCCGCCGGGTGTACACCGCGCAGATGTCATGCCCGGCGGCATACAGGGCTTTGAGGCACTCTGCGGCAATATCCGGCGTGCCCATGAACAAAATGCGCATTACTTGTTTCCTTTCGCTTCGCGGGCAGCTTTTTTGCCCTCTTCGGTATCCTCATAGAAATACTCGCTGGACTGCATGATGGTAATGCCGTCCAGATGGTCGTTCTCGTGCTGGATGCAGCGGCCCAGCAAATTCTCAGCTTCCAGCTCGAACCACTCACCGTGGCGGTCCTGTGCGCGCACCTTGACCGCGGCGGGGCGGGTCACAGCGCCGTTGTGGCCCGGGAAGGACAGACAGCCCTCGTAGCGGTCTCCTCTTCCTCGGATACAGCCAGAATTTCCGGGTTGACGAAGTCGATGAACTTATATTCGTAATCTTCGGGGATCTCCTCGGGCGCGTCGGTGGTGTCCCACACCACGAACAGACGGCGCAGCATGCCCACCTGCGGGCCGGCCAGACCCACGCCGTCGGCGGCGATCATGGTCTCGTGCATGTCGTCCAGCAGGGTAGCCAGACGGTCATCAAAGGTGGTGACGGGGCGGCAGACCTTGTTCAGGATGGGATCGCCCTCTTTTACAATGTTACGGATAGCCATTTATGGTACCTCCAAATCAGATGTCACCGTCCGAGTGCAGGTCCACCGCAACGGTGGCCTTGGACGGAAGTTTTTCCTGTTCGTATCTTTCCAGTGTGCTGCGCACGAGGTCGCGGAAGCGGCGGCCGTTGCGGCACTTGATGGTAAGTTTGTAGCGGTAGGTGTCGTTGATCTTCTCAATGCTGCCGGGCGTGGGGCCAAGCACCCGCAGCGGCAGGTCCGGCTGTTTTGCCGCCTGCTGGCCCAGCAGGGACGCAAAGCGCGCCGCCGCCCGTGCCACCTCGATCTCCTTTGCGCCTGCAAAGCCAATGACGCACAGCCCGCAGAAGGGCGGGTACAGGCCCAGCTTGCGGTAAGCGATCTCCTGCTCAAAAAAGGCATCGTAGTCCTGCGCGGCGGCAAGGTTCAGCACCGGGTTATCGGGGTCGGTGGTCTGGATGATGGCAAAGCCGGGGTCTCTGGCCCGTCCGCTGCGGCCCACCACCTGCGTGATGAGGCTGAATACATTCTCATACGCGCGGAAGCCCTGCGCAAACAGCAGCGAGTCGATGCCCAGCACGCCCACAAGGGTCACATCCTCAAAATCCAGTCCCTTGGCCACCATCTGAGTGCCCACCATGATGTCATATTCGTGGTTCGCAAACCTTGCCAGCAGCTTTTCGTGGGCATCCTTTGCGGCAGTGGAATCCTGATCCATGCGCAGCACCCGCGCATCCGGGAACAGCTTTGCCAGCTCTTCCTCGGCTTTCTGGGTGCCGAAGCCCCGGTACTGCAGCTTGCCGCCGCAGGCGGGGCACACAGTGGGCGGTTCCATCTGGCTGCCGCAGTAGTGGCACAATACCTTGTGCGCCGCTTTGTGGTACACCATCGGCACGCTGCACTTTGTGCACTTGAGCACCTCGCGGCAGTCCTCGCACTGGGCCATGGTCTGGTAGCCCCGGCGGTTCAGCAGCAAAATGGTCTGCTTGCCTGCATCCAGATTGCGGCGGATGGCATCTTCCAGCGACAGACTGATCTCCCGCGGGTTGCCTGCCGCCAGCTCTGCGCGCATGTCCACGATCTGCACCGTGGGCAGCGGGTTGCCGCCGTAGCGCTGGGTCAGCCGCACCAGCTGGGTGCGGCCATGCTGGGCCGCGTAAAAGCTCTCGGTGCTGGGGGTGGCGCTTGCCAGCAGAAGCAATGCACCGTTTTCCGCCGCGCGCTGCCGGGCCACCTCGTGGCAGAATAGCGGGGCGCGGATTCCGAGCGGTAGGTGTGTTCCTGCTCCTCATCGATGATGATGAGCCCGATGTTTTCCAGCGGCGAAAAGATGGCACTGCGGTACCCACCACGATGTCTGCGCCGCCGTCCTGGATCATCTGCCACTGCAAAAGGCGTTCCGTGTGTTGAGGCAGAGTGCTGCACCGCCACCCGGCGGCCAAACTGACTCTTGAGCCGCAGGATCATCTGCGGGGTCAGGCTGATCTCCGGCACCAGCACCAGCGCGCGCCTGCCCTGCTCCAGACAGCGGGCAATGAGCTTTAAGAACACCAGCGTCTTGCCGCTGCCGGTCACGCCGTAGAGCAGCGCCGAGTGGGGTGCATCATCTTCCAGCTTTGGCAGCAGAGCATCGTAAGCCGCCTGCTGCTCCTGCGTGAGGGTGATCGGCTCGTTTTTCAGCGGAATGGACGAATACAGGTCGATGGATTTATTCACCTTGCTGCATTCCAGCACGCCTTTGGCGCACAGATTATCCAGCACGGCACGGCTGATGCCCTTGTCTTCCAGTTCGTTCAGGGTGCGCGGCCCGCCGCCCAGCAGCGCCACCGCCGCCAATTGCTTGGCCGTCGGCTTCGGCTTTGGCGGCAGCCCGCCCACAAGGCGGTAGGAGTTCTCGGTGTGGCGGGTGAGCTGCTTTTGCAGCACCGGCGTTACACCGTCCGCCGCCACGGCAGGCTTGTACTGTGCACCATAGGGAATGACCGCCTTGACCGCCTCGTAATAGGTGCAGAAGGTTCGTTCCTTCAGAAAATGCACCAGCCGCAGCAGTTCCGGGGTCAGGCAGGCGGATGCCGGGGCCACGTCGAAAAGATATTTCAGCTTTGCACTTTCCGGTTCGGCATCGCAGGCCAGCACCACGCCCATGCGGGCGCGGCTGCCGCGGCCAAAGGCACCAGCACCATGCTGCCAAGTTTTACCGCATTCTGCTGATCCGGCATGACGGCATAGGTATAAAGCTTATCAAAGTGGAAGGTCGCATTGCTGACAGCAACGCCTACCGTTTTGGGCATTCGTCCAGCTCCTTCAAAATGTTATTCTGCGGCACCAATGCGCTGGCAGATGGCCTGATACAGTGCATCGGCGCAGGTATCGACCTGGTCGTTGACCAGCTTCAGGGTGAATTTATCCTGCTGGGCCAGCTCCTGCCGGGCGGTGGCAAGACGCTCCTGAATGCTGTCCTCGGTCTCGGTGCCGCGGCCCCGCAGACGGCGCTCCAGCTCCTCCACCGACGGCGGCAGCAGGAACACGGTGGTCGCGCCCGGGAACATGCGGCGGATGTTCGCTGCGCCGTGCACATCGATGACCAGAACGACCACCTTCCGGGCTGCAAGGCGCTTGTCCACTTCCTCGCGCAGGGTACCGTAGTAGTTGCCGTTGTAGAAGTTGTGCTCCACCACCTGATCGTTCTCGATCAGCTGCTGGAACTGCTCCCGAGTGCGGTAATAATAATCCACGCCCTCCTGCTCACCTGGACGCGGTGCGCGGGTGGTGGCGGAAACAGTCTTTTCGATCTCCGGGTGTGCTTCGCGCAGTGCCTTCACCACGCTGTCCTTGCCGGTACCGGCCGCGCCGGAGACCACAAACAAATATTTATCGTTCGCCATGGGTCTGTTCCTCCTCTGCTGGTGTTTTGCCCTCCTGCCCTGCCGCACGGTTGGCCACCGTTTCCGGCTGAAGCGCCGAGAGCACCACATGATCGGAGTCCATGATAAGCACTGCACGGGTGCTGCGGCCATAGGATGCATCGATCAGCATTCCGCGCTCCCGCGCTTCCTTTACAAGGCGCTTGACCGGGGCGGAATCCGGGCTGACCACTGCCACCACACGGCCTGCACTGACCATATTGCCAAACCCGATGTTGATGAGCTTCATAAACCCCTCCGAATTTTCTGTATCACTCCAGATTCTGGATCTGTTCGCGGATCTTTTCGATCTCCGCCTTCATATCCACCACGATGCGGGTGATATCCAGATCCTGACACTTGGAGCCGATGGTATTGGTCTCGCGGTTCAGCTCCTGCGTCAAAAAGTCCAACTTGCGGCCCACCGGCTCGTCCAGCTTGAGGATATCGCGGTACTGCGCAATGTGGCTGCGCAGGCGCACCGTTTCTTCATCCACAGCGGTCTTATCACCAAAAATAGCGGCCTCGGTCAGCACGCGGGCATCGTCGATATCGCGGTCCTCCAGAATGACCTTGAGCTTCTCGTACAGGCGGTTGGTGTAGGCTTCCACGCGGCCTGCGCTCAAAGTCTCCACCCTGCCCACGCACTCCTCGAGGAAGTTCAGGCGGTTTTCCACGTCTGCCTTCATTTTGGCACCCTCGGCGGCGCGCATCTCCACAAAGCGGTCCAGCGCCTGTGCGGTAACGGCAGAAACATCTTCCCACAGCTGTTCCTCGTCCACATCCGCGTGGCGGGTGGTGAGCACATCCGGGAAGCGGGTCAGCACGCCCGCAGAGATATCGTTCTTGACACCCAGCTGTTCCGAAATATCCCGCATGGCCTGCTGGTAGCTGCGTGCCAGCTCCATGTTGACGGCCACCACCGTATCGGCAGCGTCCACATTCTGCACGGTCATGCTCAGCTCCACCTTGCCGCGGGAAATGCGCTCGTTGAGCTGCTTTTTCAAGCGGCTGTCCAGATAGCTGCAGGTGCGCGGGATGCGCGAAGAATACTCAAAGTAGCGGGAATTCACGCTGCGCAGCTCCACCGTGATCTCACGGCCATTGCGCACAGCAGTCCCCCGGCCAAAGCCGGTCATGCTTAAGATCATAACGCTCTCCTGTTCTTACATTTTCAGTGTTTCAGCTTACAAGTTTCGGTATACGTATCCGCCTTTGGGTACACAAACCCATGTTACGATACATATAGTTTCATTTTACTATTCTTCGGCTCAAAATTCAAGGTGCACTGTTGCGTGCCGCCGCCAAAACCGGCCGCAATACACGGTGCAAAGCAAAAAAGCTCTGATACAAAATCTTCCGATCCCGTATCAGAGCCTGTTTCAGTTGGTTTTATATACGCAGGTCACGCTGTTCTGCAGCAGATTTGCGTTCAGCAGTGCGCGCTCCACCCAGTGGATATTGTCCGCAATGGTATCGCGGGAGACACCGTATTCTGCCGCAATGTTCTCCATGCTGCGGTACTCGCGGCGGTAGAGCAAAGTCAGCACCAGCTTATCCTGCATTGTGATCTTGGTAAAATGCGGCCTGCGCCGGTGCTCCTTGCAATAAGCCGCATTCAGTGCTTCCAGCATCTGGGCAAATTCCTTCCGGGTGATGCCGAAGGTAAATTCATAATCCTGCTCTGTAAATTCCGCAAGGCGCTGTGCCGTGATGCTTCTCATGCAGATCACCTCTTCTTTTTCCGGGGATGCCCGGGTGTCGGCTGCATCCATTTTGATTCATTATAAAATGGATGGATTTTCATGTCAATGAGCCGCCGCCCATTTTGGGGGCCAGATCCGGTGCAAAACACAAAAGGAGCCTCCCGCCGCAAAAGCGAGAAGCTCCTGAATCCGTTATGAAAGATCAGACGGGATGAGACTGATTGGTGTAGTCCACATGGTCGCCGTCCACGCCCTGCTTCTTGGCATTGCGCTTTTCAAAGAACTTGGGTGCCACCTGCGGGAACATTGCGTAGGTCAGCACATCCTCTTCCTGCGTTGCCCACTTGGCAGCTTCTGCCTTCAGCTTGTCCATCTCAGGAGCCAGAGTATCAGCAAAGCGGCAGGTAATGGGCTGCTCATCGCCCAGGATCTTCTTGGTGAACTCGGGCTTGATGGGAGCGGGAGTCTTGCCGTAATCACCGTGGACCAGACCCTTGAACTCCTTGGTGACCATCTTGTAGCGCTCGCCCAGGATCACATTGAACACAGCCTGCGTACCAACGATCTGGCTGGTGGGGGTGACCAGCGGCGGATAGCCTGCATCCTCGCGGACGCGGGGGATCTCTGCCAGCACTTCGTCCAGCTTATCTTCCTTGCCGGCATCCTTCAGCTGTTTGAGCATGTTGGAGAACATGCCGCCCGGCACCTGATACAGCAGGGTGTTTGCATCCACGCCCAGGCTCTTCGGGCTGATCTGCCGTTGGCAATGTACTTCTCGCGCAGCTTTGCAAAGTATGCGCGCACAACGTTCAGCTGCTTCAGATCCAGACCGGTGTCGTAATCGGTGCCCTGCAGGGCAGCGACCAGACTCTCGGTGGGCATGTGGCTGGTGCCCAGGCTCAGGGGGCTCATGGCGGTATCGATGATGTCGGCACCTGCCTCGATGCCCTTCAGGATGGACATGGAAGCCAGACCTGCGGTGTAGTGGCTGTGGATGTCAACAGGGATGCTGACGGTCTCCTTCAGCTTCTTCACCAGATCGTAGCAGGTATAGGGGGTCAGCAGACCGGCCATATCCTTGATGCAGATGGAGTTTGCGCCCATCTCCTCCAGGGTCTTGGCGTAGGCTGCAAAGTACTCGTTGTTGTGCACGGGGCTGAGGGTGTAGCTGATGCAGCCCTGCACATGAGCGCCTTCCTTGTTGGCTGCCTTGATGGCGGTCTGCAGGTTGCGCGGATCGTTCAGTGCATCGAAAATACGGATCACGTCGATGCCGTTTGCAACAGACTTCTGCACAAAGTACTCAACGGCATCGTCTGCGTAGGGGCGGTAGCCCAGCATGTTCTGGCCGCGGAACAGCATCTGCAGCTTCTGGTGGGGCAGTTCCTTGCGCAGGATGCGCAGGCGCTCCCACGGGTCTTCGTCCAGAAAGCGGATGCAGCTGTCGAACGTAGCGCCGCCCCAGCACTCCACGGAGAAGTAGTTGATCTTATCCATTTCCGGCAGGATGGGACGCATCTCATCCATGGTCATGCGGGTGGCCAGCAGAGACTGGTGGGCATCGCGCAGGACGACCTCAGTAACCTTGATCGGCTTTTTGGCATGATTGTCACCTCTCCCTTAGTTCATGGAAACCAGAACGTCACCGGAGTTGACGGTGTCGCCCTTGTTGACGTTGATGGAAGCCACAGTGCCATCCTGCGGAGCACGATCTCGTTCTCCATCTTCATGGCCTCCAGGATCACCAGCACGTCGCCGGCCTTCACGGATGCACCGGCCTTGACCTTGACATCCAGAATGTTGCCGGGCATGGGAGCCTTGACGGCAACGGCACCAGCAGCGCCTGCAGCAGCCTTGGGAGCAGCAGCGGGAGCCGGAGCAGCCTTAGGAGCAGCGGGTGCGGCAGGAGCTGCAGCAGCAACCGGAGCAGCACCAGCGGCAGTCTCCTCCACGGAGACGCTGTAAGCAACGCCATTGACGGTAATATTGTAGTACTTCATGGAAGGATCCTCCAAATCAAAATCGTATCAAAAAGATTTATACAGACGATTACAGAGCCATGTTGCCGTGCTTCTTGGGCAGGCGGGCAGCACGCTTGGTGCTCAGCAGTTCCAGTGCGGCAACAACGCTTGCACGCACATTGGCTGCATCGCAGGTCAGGTCAGCAGCGCCGCAGGCAACTGCATTTGCTGCGCTGCACACCTCGGCGGTGTAAGCAGCAGCCTTTGCGTTGGTGGCTGCAATGATGTTGTCGGAAGCATCGATTTCTTCCTTGTACAGGACACTGACCGCTGCGCTGGGTTCCAGTGCGCTGACGGTGCAGCCAGTCACGGCAATGCGCAGATCGGCAGCAGCCAGAGCGGTGTAAACAGGGCCGACAGCCTTGCCAGCCAGCACAGCCACCTTTGCGGTGGTAGCGTCGGCATAGGTAGCAGCCAGACGGGCAGCCTCACGGATGCCGCCTGCAATGTCATCGGTCGCGCTGGGCACAAAGCCCTCGGTATCCACAATGGTGATCACCGGCACGCTGAAGGCATCGCACAGACGCACAAAGCGGGAAGCCTTGGCCACGCAGTTGTGGCACAGGGTCTTGCCGGTGGCCACAACGCCCACGGCGTTGCCGCCCACGGTGGCAAATGCGGTGTAAACAGACTTGCCAAAGCCTGCATACAGCTCCACAGCGCTGTCCTTATCGACCACGGCAGCAGCAGCCTTTGCAGGCTCTGCACCGGCAGCCAGAGCAGCAGTGGGCTGCTCGAACTCAAAGATCGCAGGGCCGGTCAGGTTGTTGGCCGGCAGCAGGCCCACGATGTGAGCAGCCTTCTCGGCAGCTTCCTCAGCAGTGGGTGCCACAATGGCGGCCACGCCAGCCTTTGCAGCGGCGGCTGCGGTGCCGGCATCGGCACCTTGTCGCCCTTGGCAGCAGAGGTGAACGGAGCGGTGAAGAACAACTCTGCGCCCTCAGCCATGATGCAGACATCTGCATTGGCAGCGCTCAGTGCGCTGGTGCCGCCGCAGACACCCAGAACAACAGCCACCTGCGGGATCACGCCGGAAACCTTTGCGATCTGCGCATTCAGCTTTGCGCTGGCGGTCAGTACGTCCAGACCCTCAGCCAGTTTTGCGCCGACGGAGTTGTAGAAAGTGACGACCGGGCAGCCAGTCTGAGCTGCCATCTCCAGAACCTTGATGTTCTTTTCAACATCCTTTACGGTAACAGCTTCGCCGTTCTGGTAAACAGCGTAAGCCTGCTGACCTGCCGCATAGCCGCAGGCAGCGCTCACTGCACCGTCAGCAAACAGTGCAGTGTATTCCCCGTCATCAAAAAACTTGGCGAGGATTTCTCCCTTATTGATCTTTGAAGCCATGGTAAGACCTCCTGGTTGTCTGTGTGAGCTTTCAAAATTAGTTTTATTATACTGAATTTTCCATAAAAATGCAAGAGATTCTATAAAAGTCCATGCGAATCAACATCTGTCGCGCAGAGTTCTACAATTTTTTAACGAGTCATCGTTCCTCCGCTTTCTCGCCTTTTTTCGGGCATTTTGCACCGCACACTCAGCTGCCAAAAAATCTCTTTTAATTTTGTGGATTCTGTCTGCCCCTGCTGCATTTTATTTTATAAGAAGTTATGTTACACTATATTTAATATGTAAATTTTTTTCGCAGAACAGCCCGCCGGGAAGCTTCGGGGCAGGTCATTTTGCAGAATATAAAAGGAAGGCCATGTCAAATTGAAAGATCTGCTCACTTCACTCCGCGCCTCCAACGAAACCTACAACTCCATGAAGCACTCCGCCCGGGCTATCATCCGCCGCGCCGAGATCCCCTTGCTCGCGGTCATCGTCCTGTATAAGGCTGCAACGAACCTGCTGTTCGTCCCCCTGATGCAGCAGCTCTGGTCGCTCACGCTGCGGTTCGCACCCATGCACTACCTGAGCAACAACAACGCTTCCGATATCTTTTCCTCCCCTGCGATCATCCTGTGCATTACGCTCATTGCCATCCTGACCGCGTTCTGGGCGCTGTATGAGTTTTCCGTCCTGCTGCACGGGCTGGATCTTGCCCGCAAGGGCGAAACGATCCGCCTGCCCGCCCTGCTGCGCACCTCTCTTGCAGATATCCGCCACGCATTCCTGCCGCAGAACTGGCTCGTTCTGGTCTACAGTGCCGTGCTGATCCCGTTTACCAATTTTTTCCTCGCCTATAACTATATCACGCAGCTTGCCGTGCCGGAATACATCATGGGTGTCATCCAGGCAAACAGCCGGTATTACCTGCTCTATCTGGCTGCCGGTGCCGCCCTGCTGTTCCTCTGTGTCAGCTGGGTGCTGGTGCTGCCGCTGTTCGTGCTGGAGCGCAAAAGCCTGTGGCAGTCGGTAAAGGAAAGCTTTTGCTGCATCTGCAGGCGCGTCTTCCGTGCTTTTCTTTTGCTGCTGCGCTGGAACCTCTCGGTCGTCCTGCGTTCCCTGCTGCTGACGGCAGCGGTTGCCGTGCCGCTGTACGGCATCATCATCGCGGTCGGGCTGCAGAGCACACAGGCCATGTTTGCACTGTCCCGCGCGGCGCTGGCCATTGAGATGCCTTTCTTCCAGTTCCTGATCGACTGCGCCATCACCATGCGCAGTGCACGATCCTCGCCATGCTACACTGCCGCCTGCGGGAGTCTCTCCCCTCTGAGCCGGAGCCGGTCCAGAGCGGAAAGCATCACCGTTCCACCGGCAGGCTGCTTCTGGGTGCATCGGTTGCGGGTGCTACTCTGCTCACCTTTGCGCTGGCATTCTGTTACCTTGCCCTGCCCAGAGACGACGAGCTGCTCTCCATGCTGGGCGGCGTTGCGCCGGTAGTCACCGCGCACCGCGGCTACTCCGCTGCCGCACCGGAAAACACCCTGCCCGCTTTCCAGCTGGCCATCGATCAGGGCTGCGAGTGGGCCGAGCTGGATGTGCAGATGACCAGGGACGGCGTGGTCATGGTGACCCACGATACCAGCCTGCGCCGCTGCACCGGCCGCAACGAGAACATCTACGACCTGACCTGTAACGAGGTTCGCAAGCTGGATGCCGGGCGCTGGTTCGGCCAGAAGTACACTGGTGCCAAAGTTCCCACACTGGAAGAAGTGCTGGACCTGTGCAAAGGTAAGATCCAGCTGAACATTGAGATCAAGCCCAATGCCGCCACCCCGGAGCTGGAAGCGGAAACCATCCGCATCATCCGCGAAAAAGGCTTTGCGCAGGACTGCACCATCACCTCGCAGAGTTATGAAACCCTCTGCAAGGTCAAGGAGCTGGCACCGGAGATCCGGACCGGCTATATCCTTGCACTGGGCGTGGGCAGTTATTACGATCTGCCTGCCGCAGATTTCTTCAGCGTACAGTCCACCTTTATCACCTCTGGTATGGTGCAGCAGATCCATAAGCGCAGCAAGACGATCTCCGCATGGACCGTCAACCGCGAAGAGGATGCCAGCGAACTGCTGAGCATCGGCGTGGACGACCTGATCACCGATAAGCCGGATATGATCCAGCAGCTGCTGAGCGAGGATGCCGACCTTGACAACAGCCTCGTCCTCCTGCGCGACTTCATCCGTGACCTGTTCGCTCCGTCCGATGTCGATGAACCCACTCCTGAGGAAGAGACCATCGAAGAAGCCATCGAGGACCCGGACGAATTGCTGGATGCATCGTAATCGCGGCAAACATCAAGTATTCTGTTAAACTACCCGTACACACATAAAAAGCCCCCTGCCAGTTCATCACCGGCAGGGGGCTTGCAAGTTTACCTGATCCAGTTTTATCAAGAAAGCTTACTCGAGCTCAATGGTTGCCGGCGGCTTACCGGTGCAATCATAGAACACGCGGTTTACATGCTTGACCTCATTGACGATACGGCTGGTGACAGTGCCCAGAACATCCCAGGGCATATTATAGCTCTCCGCGGTCATAAAGTCAGTGGTGGTCACAGCACGCAGCGCCACAGCGTAATCATAGGTGCGCTCGTCGCCCATGACGCCCACACTGTGCATGTTGGTCAAGGCAGCATAGTACTGGCTGATCTCCTTATCCAGACCCGCCTTTGCGATCTCCTCACGCCAGATCGCGTCGGCATCCTGCACGATAGCCACCTTCTCCGGGGTCACTTCGCCGATGATGCGGATGCCAAGACCCGGGCCGGGGAACGGCTGACGGCTGACCAGATATTCGGGCAGGCCCAGCTCACGGCCGGCCTGACGCACCTCGTCTTTGAACAGGTTGCGCAGCGGCTCCACCAACTCCTTGAAGTCCACGGTGTCGGGCAAACCGCCAACGTTGTGGTGGCTCTTGATAACAGTGGACTCACCGCCCAGACCGCTCTCAACGACATCCGGGTAAATGGTACCCTGTGCCAGGAAATCCACCTTGCCGATCTTCTTGGCCTGCTCTTCAAACACACGGATGAACTCTTCGCCGATGATCTTGCGCTTGCGCTCCGGCTCGGTGACACCAGCCAGCTTTGCAAAGTAGCGTTCGCGGGCATCCACACAGATAAAGTTGATATCAAAGCCGTTGGCATTGCCCGGGCCGAATACAGAGCAGACCTCTTCCTTCTCGTTCTTACGCAGCAGACCGTGATCCACAAACACGCAGGTCAGCTGCTTGCCGATAGCCTTAGCCAGCATAGCTGCCAGAACGGAGGAATCCACGCCGCCGGACAAGGCGCACAGCACCTTGCCATAGCCGATGCGCTCACGCAGGGCCTTGACGTTGTTCTCCACAAAGGAGTCCATCTTCCAGTCGCCGGTGCAGCCGCAGACGTTGTACACGAAGTTGCGCAGCATCTTCTTGCCTTCCGCAGTGTGCAGCACTTCCGGATGGAACTGGACCGCGTACAGGCCCTTCTCGGCGTTCTCTGCCGCAGCTACCGGGCAGTTGACCGTGTGAGCAATGATCTTAAAGCCGGGCGCTGCCTGCTCAATATAGTCGTTGTGGCTCATCCAGCAAATGGTGGAGGCTGCACATCGGTGAACAACTTGCTGTTCGTGTCCACGAACACCTCAGTCTTGCCGTACTCGCGCTCCGGTGCGCGGCAGACATGGCCGCCCAGCAGATGCATCATCAGCTGGCTGCCGTAGCAGATGCCCAGCACAGGCACACCCAGTTGAAGATTTCAGGGTCGATTGGTGGGGAATCCTCCAGATAAACGCTGTTGGGGCCACCGGTAAAGATGATACCCTTGGGGTTCTTTGCCTTGATAACCGACAGATCGGTTTATAG
>ENA-OQEX01000383-OQEX01000383.1-human-gut-metagenome-genome-assembly--contig:-NODE-383-length-24147-cov-5.123272_pt1 | contig 24147 bp, 38 predicted proteins | sample MGYA00242802_ERZ504649 | MGnify/ENA primary metagenome ERZ504649 (study PRJEB26092, sample SAMD00036194) | human gut metagenome | host: Homo sapiens | study: EMG produced TPA metagenomics assembly of...
ACTCCACTCTCCCCGCAACGAGTTAAGGCTGCTCGCCTTAACAATTCCGAAGATGAGGTCGAAGCCCAAAATGCTAGCCGCTTCGCTAAACGCATTTTTGTGCTTCTCCCATTTACGGCTTCCGCCGAAGATTTTACCTTTCTGCTGGACTTCACGCCCTGCGAGGGCGTAACACCCGCTGCGAAGCAGCAAATCGGAGAAACGAGAAAAAAGCGTTAAGCGTAGCGACTAGCTTTTTTCCGTTTCGACAACCCCTTTGGGGTCTGAAAGGGGCGAGCAGCCCCTTTCTCGTGGATCCAGCGCGTCGAAATCGCTGGTGCTTTTCTGGTTCTCTTTTGGCACGCAAAAGAGAACGTAGCTTAAAGGAAGAAGCGTCTTCCCTCTATCAAAGGAGAACCAAAATGAAAGTCTTTGATCTACATTGTGACACCCTGAGTGAGCTGCGCTACGCCGAAAAGGCGGGTACGCCCAAGAGCTTTGCGCAGAATGATTTGCACATCGACTTGCAGAAACTGAAAAAGGGCGACTATATGCTGCAGTGCTTCGCCGCCTTTGTCAATCTGGGCGACAAGACCCCCGGTGCCGACCCGCTGGTGACGGCGCTGGAAGAAATCGACGTCTTCAAACGCATCATGGAAAAATACCCGGAGGATATTGCACCAGTATATCAACCTCTGACATCCGAAAAACGCCGCCGAGGGAAAGATCAGCGGAATGCTCACCATCGAAGAGGGCGGCTGCTGCAAGGGCAGCATCGGCGTGCTGCGCCGGATGTACGAGCTGGGCGTCCGCATGATGACCCTGACCTGGAACCACGAGAACGAGCTTGCCAGCCCCAACGTCGTCCCCGGCGGGGGCCACAACATCTGGCCCTGCGCCCCCAACACCGAGACGGGCTTGAAGGAGAAGGGCTTCGAGTTCCTGGCCGAGATGGAGCGTCTGCACATCATCGCAGACGTGAGCCACCTGTCCGACAAGGGCTTCTGGGACATTGTGGAGCACTCCACCCGCCCCTTTGCGGCCAGCCACTCCAACTGCCGCGCCCTCGCACCCCACTGCCGCAACCTCACCGACGAGATGATCCGCGCCCTCGCCAACAAGGGTGGCCTCGTGGGTCTGAACTACTGCAGCGGCTTCCTCGACAACCAACCCGAAGAAAAGCTCTGCCGCAGCACCACGGCCCTGATGGCAAAGCACGCGGCCCACTTCAAGCAGGTGGGCGGTATTGAGATCATCGGTCTGGGCAGTGACTTCGACGGCATCGGCGGCAAGCTGGAAATGGACGACTGTTCCAAGCTCCCGCTGCTGGCCGACGCACTCCGCCGCGAGGGCTTCACCGAGGACGAAGTGGAGGCCATCTTCTACCGCAACGCCCGGCGGTTCTTCGAAGAAAACCTCTAAATAATGTATAAAACGACAGGGAGATTCCAAAATGGATAAAAACATGACGCTGGAAAAGCGTATTGCCGCCGAACTGTATTCCTATCAGGGCAAGATGAGCGTCTTTGTGGACGACCTGCACGGCCACACGGTCGAAATCGGCGCTGACGAGGAATTTGAGACGGCTTCCACCATCAAGGCCTATATCCTCGCAGCCCTGTATCTGCAGGCCGGCCGGGGCAAAGCCAGCCTCGAGGAAAAAATCACCTACAAGCCCGAGCACTTTGTGGACGGTTCCGGGATGCTCCGGGCGCTGGGCGTGGGTGCAAGTCTGAAAGTTAAAGACGCCGCCACCATGATGATCATCTGCTCCGACAACATCGCCACCAACATGGTCATCGACTATCTGGGGCTGGCCACCATCAACGCCTGCATCCGGGAGATGGGCTTTGCCCACACCGTCCTGCACAACCCGCTCCACTTTGATCTTTACAACGACCTCGGCACCACGACGCCCCGGGACTACGCCTCGCTGTTTGCGCAGGTGGCAAAGGGGACGCTCGTCAGCGCTGAGGCCAGCGCCGAGATGCTGGCCATCTTCCGTCAGCAGCACTACAATACCATGCTGACCCACGACTTCCGCAGTTCTATCTCGACTGCGAGGAGACCGGCGAGCCGGAGCTCATCTGGGTGGCCAGCAAGAGCGGCAGCATGAACGCCTGCCGCAACGACGGCGGCATCGTCCACACCCCCTACGGCGAGTATGTCATCGTCCTGATGAACAAGGATTTCCACGACATCATCGAGTACAATGACCATCCCTCCATGGTCTACGGCGCCCGGGTGTCCCGGATGATACTCGACCAGATCTTGGCCTGCGAGGGTGAGCTGTACAAGTAAAATCGTGGAAAAAATAGGAATATTAAGGGGAATCATAACAATGGGTATTCAAATCAGCCTGCCGATGATGGCATTTCTGGTGTTCATGACCGGCTTTGCAGGCTTTATCGATTCGGCAGCGGGCGGCGGCGGGCTCATCAGCCTGCCGGCCTATCTCTTCGCGGGCCTGCCGCCTCACTATACTTACGCCACCAACAAATTCAGCGCCGCCTGCGGCACGACGTTCGCCACGGCCAGCTTCTTCAAGAACGGCGCGATGAACCTCAAGGTGGGCATCCTCGCCGCCATCGGCAGCTTTGCGGGCAGTGCCTTGGGCGCACACATCGTCCTGATGCTCAGTGACGAGGTGCTGCAGATGATGATGTTCATCATCCTGCCCATCGCGCAGTCATCATCCTGTGGCGGCGCAACCTCCCGGACGAGAACCGGGACGACGGCACCCTGAATTTGAAAAAGGCCCTGCTGGCCCTGGGCATCGGCCTCGGCATCGGTCTGTACGACGGCATGGTGGGGCCTGGCACCGGGACCTTTGCCATCATCGCTTTCACCAGCCTGATGGGCTTTGACCTGCGCACCGCCAACGGCAACGCCAAGGTGCTCAACCTCGCCAGCAACTACGCCAGCCTCTTCACCTATCTGAGCAGCGGCTGGTGGTCTTTCCGGTGGGCATCCCCTGCGCCATCAGCAATATCGTCGGCAACATCATCGGCTCCCACTTCGCCCTGAGAAAGGCGCAAGTTCATCCGCCCCATGATGCTCGTGGTGCTGGTGCTTTTGCTGGGCAAGCTCATCACGGATATGCTGTAAGGAAAAACGAAAAGAGGCTGCCGTGCAGATGCACAGCAGCCTCTTTCTATATGCTCTTAGTCGATGACCAGCCCGTTATCAAAGAAGGCCAGACCAAATGCACCGGGACCGGCGTGGGTGCCGATGACGCAGCCGATCTGGCGCACCAGCGGCTCGGGAAGGCCGAGATTGTCCACCAGATAGGTCTGGATGGGGTTCACCTCGCGGGTGCTGATGGTGTAACCGGCCAGAGAGGGGAAACGGGGATTGACGCCGCCCAGCTCCTCGATCTTCTTGAAGAGGGCGACGTATGCGCCGGGCAGACCCCGGGCCTTGCCGGCCATGGCGACTTTGCCCTCCTTGATGGTGATGAGGGGCTTGATGCCCAGCATCCCGCCGGCCACGGCGACGGCGGCGGGCAGACGGCCGCCCTTGCGCAGATACTTCAGGTCGTCGATGGCGGCGATGAGGTGCAGGTGCTCCTTGGCGTGCTCGAGGGTGGCGGCGATCTGGACGGCAGACTTGCTTCATCCCGCAGGTGTGCGGCCAGACGCACCAGCAGACCCTCGCCGAGGCAGACATTGGTGCTGTCCACGAAGAGGACGTTGTCCACGTTGGCCAGGTCTGCGGCCAGCTTCGCACACTGATAGGTGCCGGACAGCTCATGGGACAGGAAGATGCCCACGACCTCGTCTCCGGCGGCAGCGGCCTCGGCGTAGAACTTTTCGAACAGCTCAGGCTGGGCTGGCTGGTGGTGGGCAGCTTTTTGCAGCCGGCCATGTGCTCATAGTACTCGCTGGGAGTCAGGTCCACGCCGTCCCGGATGACGGTGCCGTCCTCGAGGGTGACGTTGAGGGGGATGACGTCCACACCCAGCTGCGCGGCCTCGGCGGGCAGGATGTCGGATGCGGAATCGGTAAGAATGCGTATCATATAGCTCGTACCTCCATGGGTGCGTTCATCGTGTGTCTTTGGTAAAACGACAAATCTATAAAAAAGTCGTACAAAGTATACCAGAACGCCGGGCGGAATGTCAATCTTTTGAGTAAAATTTCTTCGAATGAACGAAGAACTGCTTGCAAAACGGGGCGGCAGTATGGTACAATGTCCGCCGACAGGAGGGTGCGCCGTGAAGAGACTGATAAGGGAAACAGAAAAGCCGTCTTTTCCGGCTCAGTGCCGGGTCCTGGCCGAGGCGGCCGTGCTCTGGGCGCTGCTGGCGGCGGGAGCACAGCTGCTGCTCCCGGCGGAAAAGACGGCTCTGCCCGAGGGTGCGGCCCTCGCGTGGGCTGCGCTGCGCATCTGCCTTGTGACCCCTCTGCGGACGGAAGAGCTTGCCTTCCGGGGCGGGGCGCTCTATCTTTTGCAGCCGCTGGGCGGCGCGGGGGCTGTGGTGGTGCAGGCGGTGCTTTTTGCGGCCCTGCACGGCAGCTGGACGGCCCGGGCCTATGCGCTGGGCATGGGGCTCATCTTCGGCTGGGCGGCCCGGAAGGCGAAGAGCGTATGGCCCGGCAGCGCGTTACATATTATAAATAACTGCCTCGTGTTTGCCGCACGGCTGGCAGAAAGGGGAATGGGATGACCGATTTTGAGCTGATGGGCGCGGCGCTGGAAGAGGCCCGGAAGGCCGCTGCGCTGGGCGAAGTGCCGGTGGGCGCGGTCGTGGCGAAGGACGGAGAGATCATCTCTGCCGCCCACAACACCCGCGAGACGGAGAAAAACGCCCTCCACCACGCGGAGCTGCTGGCCATCGACGCGGCCTGCAAAAAGCTGGGCGGCTGGCGGCTGTGGCAGTGTGAGCTGTTCGTGACGCTGGAACCCTGCCCCATGTGCAGCGGCGCCATCATCAACAGCCGCATCAAGCGGGTGGTGTACGGTGCCGCCGACGTCAAGGCGGGCTGCTGCGGCTCGGTGACAGACCTCTTCGCCCAGCCCTTCAACCATCACCCCGTCATCGAGAAGGGACTGCGGGCCGATGAGGCACAGCAGCTTTTGCAGGAATTTTTCGTTTCACTGCGGGCCAGGCGGGCCGCAAAGCCCCGCCGGAAGCCGCCCGTGAACCCCTGAATCTGTGAAAAAAGTGGGAACTGCGTGAAAAAATCACCGGTGACCACTTTATTTTTTCGCCCGATTGTGCTATATTATTCAATGGAAACTTGTCGAAACCACACAAATGCCGCCGGGCGCGCCGCAGAGCCGGACGAGACCGGAAAAAGTGAGCAGAGCGCAGCTCCGGCGGGGTGGGGGAAGCTGTTTCCTTTCCCGCCGCAGAGGCTTTGACACGAAGAGGCGCTGCGGCCGAAAATAGTGGACAGGAGGGTTTGACTCTTGTACAACGACGAATTTGAGTTGACATTTGACCTTGCAGACGCCGGGCCGAAGACAGAACAGCGCAGGCCGACCCTGCCCGAGCCGGAAGAAGCGGCTGCGGCCGCACCGCCGGTGCAGGAAACGAGGGAAACGCCGGTCAGCGCTGCGCCGGAGAACACGCCGGCACCGGAACGCGAGCCGGAACCTGCGGCAGAGCCCCGGAGCACTGCCCCGGCGGCGAAGGACCGCACCGTCCTCATCTCGGGCGGCGACCGGGGCATCGGCGCAGCAGCAGCCCGCGCATTCTATGCGGCGGGCTTCCGGGTGGCAGTGTTCTACCACACCAACGCCGAGGCCGCCGCAGCCCTGCAGAAGGAGCTGCCGGGCGTACTGGCCATCCAGTGTGACGTGGCCAGCCGGGCCAGCTGTGAGCTGGCCTTCCGCGCCGCCGAGCAGGCGCTGGGCCGGGTGGATGTGCTGGTGAGCAACGCGGGCATCGCCCAGCAGAAGCTGTTCACCGACATCACGCCGGAAGAGTGGCAGCGGATGCTGGACGTCAACCTGACCGGTGCGTTCAACCTCTGCCAGCTGGCCCTGCCCGGATGATACGCCGCAAAGCGGGCCGCATCCTCACCGTGAGCAGCATGTGGGGCCAGACCGGCGGCAGCTGCGAGGTACACTATTCCGCCGCCAAGGCGGGCCTCATCGGCCTGACCAAGGCGCTGGCAAAAGAAGAAGGTCCCAGCGGCATCACCGTGAACTGTGTGGCCCCCGGCGTCATCGACACCGATATGATGGCCTCGTTCACTGCTGAGGACAAAGCGGCGCTGGCCGAAGAGACCCCTGTGGGCCGTCTCGGCACCGCCGAAGAGGTGGCAAAGCTTCTGCTGTACCTCGCCGGAGAAGACGCCGGCTACATCACCGGCCAGGTGTTCGGCGTCAACGGAGGTCTTGTGATTTGATGCAGCAAGGCCGAAACTATGAGACAAGTTCACTTGCGGGGCGCTTCCCCCGCAGTGAGAAGGAGAGAGCGAAATGGGCATGACTTTGAAGGAACTGTTGACGAAAGGCGAAGGCACCCTGTCGGCACAGGAGGCCAAAACTTTGGCTGCACAGTGCAGGATGGATGTGGAAACGCTCTATACGCTCCTTGAAGAGCGCGGCATCAAGATCATCGAGGATGAGGCCGACGCCGATGTGAATCTGGACGTGGACAGCATCATCGCCGAGGTGGAAAACGCCGAGAACAACAGCGACGAGCTGGGTCTGGGCGGCGAGGACGAGGAAGAAGCCGCCGAGGAGAACCCCGCCGACCTGAAGGCTGCGATGGATGAGCTGCTGGACGATCCCGTCAAGAACTACCTCAAGCAGATCGGCCAGATCCCTCTGCTGAGCGCGGAGCAGGAAGTTGACCTGAGCAAGCGCATCCACGCCGCGCCGAGCTGCCCATATCCTGCAGGCCGACCGCCAGAAGTACGGTGCGCCCGAGTACATCAAGAAGAACAGCGCCCGCTTCTCGTTCGAGGAAGACGAGAACAGCCGCAGCTACACCGAGGACATCGACGAAGAGGGCAGCGAGAAGCCCAGCGTGGACGCCGAGGAAAAGGCCGCTGAGGAAGAGGCCATGGAGGCTGTGGAGAACGGCCCCCTGACCGAGGAGCGCCGTCAGGAGCTGCTGAAGACCCGCCGCGACGGCCTGAACGCCCGCCGCAGCCTGAGCGAAGCGAACCTCCGTCTGGTGGTCTCCATCGCCAAGAAGCACGTGGGCCACAATCTGGCCTTCCTCGACCTCATCCAGGAGGGCAACATCGGCCTCATCAAGGCGGCTGAGAAGTTCGACTGCGACCGCGGCTTCCGCTTCTCAACCTATGCGACCTGGTGGATCCGTCAGGCCATCACCCGCGCCATCGCCGACCAGGCCCGCACCATCCGCATCCCGGTGCATATGGTCGAGACCATCAACCGGATGCGTCAGGCCACCAACCAGCTGGTCTACCAGAACGGCCACGAGCCCACCCCGGAAGAGCTGGCAAAGGCCATGGACATGAGCGTCGAGCGTGTGCGTGAGATCCAGCGGATGGCACAGGAGCCCGCCAGCCTTGAGAGCCCCGTGGGCGAGGAAGAGGATTCCTCTCTGGGCGATTTCGTCGCCGACGAGAACGCCGAGGCTCCCGGCAAGGCTGCTGACCGCGCTATGGTGGCCCAGCAGATCAATCAGGCCCTCAAGAGCCTGACCCCCCGTGAAGAGAAGGTCATCCGTCTCCGCTTTGGTCTGGACGATGGCCGTCCCCGCACGCTGGAAGAGGTGGGCCGCGACTTCGGCGTCACCCGTGAGCGCGTCCGCCAGATCGAGGCAAAGGCCATCCGCAAGCTGCACAGCCGCAAGTGCCTGGCCCTGCTGAACGGCTCATCGAGTGATAGTTTCAACAATGCAGACGGCTGCCGTGGAAAAACGGCAGCCGTTTTTCTGCATCCGGGCAGAAAACGCAAAATGCCAGATTTTTTTGCACGCTTGCAATGCGGCAGAGTTTATGGTATTATAATTGAGCTGTGAGTGTGCTGCTATAGCTCAGTTGGTAGAGCGCATCCTTGGTAAGGATGAGGTCTCCAGTTCGAATCTGGATAGCAGCTCCATAAAGAGTTACCGGTATAGATGCGTCTGGTGCAAAGCCAGGCGCATCAACTGTTTCCGGGCTTTTTTGAGCCCGGATTTCTTCTTTTGAACCATAGATTTTTATGGAGGCTTCGGGGCAACTGACCGGATTTGAACCGGAGGCTCTCATGTCTTGGACAGTTTCCAAACTCCAGCCCTTTGAGAGAGGACGTTTCTCTCGAAACAAGCGGCATCATCGCAGAAAAAGAATCACAAATACTTGGGCGTCGTTTTGTCGGCTTTGACGGGCCGAAAAAAGCGGCGCCCTTTTTCAATTTCTAAAAGGGCGCTGGAGTATAGGACCGCTATGGAAGCCGCGCCGCAGCTCAAAGCCAGCGGACTGGATGGCGGCTGCCGCATCCTCGCTGACTTCGGCGGAAGGATGTTCCGCCCGCTGCAAAGACGGCTGCGAGATGAGCGGAACCGGAAGTCCATCGCGGCACACCAGCCGGGAAAGGCATCTCAGGACGGGCTTGGCATATCGATTGACCGAAAAGCGGCGGCAGAGTGGTTTCAAAAATCGGCAGAGGCCGGAAATCCTTGCTCCGCATACGCGCTGGGCAAACTGCTGCTGGAGAAGGGGCAGATCCCGCAGGCCATTCACTTTCAAAGCGGTTGGCCGCAATGGTAAGCGTCGTATATCTTCCTATTTCTGTGTAAAAAGCTGTGTTTCAATATCTGTGATCGTAATGTGCGAGAGGTAGGCGGCGCATTCCTCGTTCATGTTCCGGTACAGCGTGTCCATCGCGCCCGCCATGCCGGAGCAGATGGCGCAGTCCCGGTCAATGTCGCCGCTGTGCCACGCGCAGTCCACAAAGCGGGTATTCACCGCCTCCGCCACCTGCCGTAGGGTAAGGCTCGCCGGGTCTGCCGTCAGACGGTAGCCGCCGTCCAAGCCCTCCCGGGTCTCCACCATCCCCGCCTTTTTCAGCCCCGCCAGCACCCGGCGAACGCGGGTGGGGTTGGTGCAGATGTTCTCCGCAAGCGCCTCGCTGCTGAGTGATCGTCCGCTGTGGCTCAGGCAGACCAGCGCGTGGACGGCCAGATTAAAGGAACTGTCCACCCTTTATCTCTCCTTCACAAGCTCGTAGGGCCAGTCGATGACGCCGCCGAAGTCGTAGACGCTCTGATACCCCAGTGCCAGCAGCTTTTGAGCGGCATCTTTGCTGCGGCGGCCGCTGCGGCAGTAGACCAACAGCGTGGCTTCCTTGTCGGGCAGAGCCTCAGGCATTTCACTCCCGATGCTCTCGTTAGGCACAAGGACGGCGTTTTCAATATGCCCGCCGTCGTATTCCTCCCGGGTGCGGACGTCCACCACCACGACCTCCTGCGAGGACATCATCTCATAGGCTTCCTCGGCGCTGATCTTCTGATACGCCGCCTTGCCTGTCATGTCCTCCGCCTTGTCTTCTTTTGCTCTGGACAGCGCGAAGCCGCTCAGCAGCGCAAGCGAGGCGGCAAGTGCCGCAAAAGTAATATCTGACGCATGAATACACCTCCAATGTAACTGTGTTCACTGCTGATACAGTTTATACTGAGACAATAACAGGCACAGTTGGAAATGTCAATAGATATTTGCAAAAAAGTGAGAAATCTTTAATTGTAGTTGACAAAAAGAAGAATATGGATATAATAAAGACGTAAGAATAAGACTTATTCTTGTATTTAGGGGGCGGCAGTATGCCGAAATACGCAGAGGAAATATTGGCTGTCGTAACGGAGCTTCAGCGGCACCTCACGGCGGAACAGGTGTTCATGGAGATGAAAAAGGAGCATCCCAGCATCGCCATTGGCACCGTGTATAAGCATCTGAACACCTTGACGGAGGAGGGTCTGCTGCGCCGCATCACCGAGTCGGGTTCGCCGGACCGGTACGACCGAACGGAACGGCACGATCACTTGATTTGCAGCCGGTGCGGGAAAATCGCGGACGTTCACCTGCCGGATATACAGAGCCGGATCGAGTACGCGCTGGGATGTGATATCCTCTCGTATGATCTTAAAATCCGGTATATCTGTCCCGATTGCAGGGAACAGGAAGAAAACAACGCTGAAGGAGGCACTCAATGAACGCAAACGTATCGAAGCTGCTCAACGAGCAGATCAACAAGGAGTTCTACTCCGCCTATCTGTATCTGGATTTTGCAAATTACTACGCCTCCGTGGGCTTAGACGGCTTTGAGAACTGGTATCGGGTGCAGGCGCAGGAGGAACGGGATCACGCCATGCTGTTCTATCAGTATTTGCAGAACAACGGCGAGGGCGTCACCTTTGAGGCCATCGCAAAGCCGGAGTGGGAACGAGACGATCACATGACCCCTCTGAAAAAGGCGCTGGCGCATGAGAGGCTCGTCACCGCCGGCATCGATGCCATCTACGCCGCCGCATACGATGTCAGGGACTTCCGCACCATGCAGATGCTGGACTGGTTCATCAAGGAACAGGGCGAGGAGGAGAAGAACGCCGCCGACCTTATCACCAAGATGGAGCTGTTCGGCGGAGACAGCAAGGGGCTGTATATGCTCAACGGCGAGCTGAAGGCACGGGTCTACACCGCGCCCTCCATGACAATGGAATGACGCCGTCCCCCGATTCAGCAATCAAACCAATCAAACCAATTAAAAAGAAAAGGAGATCAAACCATGTCACTTATCAACAAAGAGATCAGCGATTTTTCCGCACAGGCATATCAGAACGGAGAGTTTCGGACCGTGACCAAGCAGGATGTGCTGGGCAAATGGAGCCTGTTCTTCTTCTACCCCGCAGACTTTACCTTTGTCTGCCCCACCGAGCTTGAGGATTTGCAGAACAAATACGCTGAGTTTAAGGCGGCCGGCTGCGAGGTTTATTCCGTATCCACCGACACACATTTCGTGCATAAGGCGTGGCATGACCACTCTGAGCGCATCAGCAAGATCACTTATCCCATGCTGGCCGACCCTACACATGCGCTGAGCCGCGACTTTGAGGTGTATATCGAGGAAAACGGCCTTGCAGAGCGCGGAAGTTTCATTGTGAACCCGGAGGGCAAGATCGTAGTATACGAAGTCAACGCAGGAAACGTGGGCCGCAATGCCGACGAGCTTCTCCGCAGGCTTCAGGCCAGCCAGTTTGTGGCGGAGCACGGCGACCAGGTCTGCCCCGCCAAGTGGCAGCCCGGAGCCGAGACCCTCAAGCCCAGCCTTGACCTTGTGGGGATGCTGTAATGGAGATGGAACAGCTCTATGATGTGATCGTGATAGGTGGAGGGCCGGCCGGGCTTACGGCGGCCCTTTATCTTGCCAGGGCACGCTATCGCGTGTTGGTGGTAGAGAAGGAGCATTTCGGCGGCCAGATCACTATCACGAATGAGATCGTGAACTATCCCGGCGTAGCAAAAACCAGCGGCAGAGAATTGACGGACACAATGCGGCAGCAGGCAGAGGGCTTCGGTGCAGAGTTCCTGCTGGCCGAGGTCACGGCTTTTGAACTGGACGGAGACGTCAAGACCGTGAAGACCGGGCGCGGAGAATACCGCTGCTTTGGCGTGCTTCTGGCCACGGGCGCCCATCCGCGTATGATAGGCTTTCCCGGCGAGGCGGAGTTCCGTGGACGGGGCGTAGCCTACTGCGCCACCTGCGACGGCGAGTTTTTTACCGGAAAGGAGGTTTTTGTCATAGGCGGCGGCTTTGCCGCGGCGGAGGAGAGCGTTTTCCTGACACGCTACGCAAAGCACGTCACCATACTGATTCGCGAGGAGGACTTCACCTGCGCCGAGGCTGTGTCGCGCGCCGCTAAAGAGCATCCGAAGATCACTGTTCTCTCCCATACCGCAGTGGTGGAGGCCACGGGCGATACGCTCTGCGGAGCCTGCGATACAGAGATTTGAGAACCGGAGAGGAAACGGTTTTCGCACCGCATGGGGATACCTTCGGCGTGTTTGTGTTTGCAGGCTACGAGCCGGAAACGGCCTTGATCCGGGACAAGATTGAGACTGACCCGAGAGGCTATATCGTTACGGACGGCTCGCAGCGGACGAGCCTTGAGGCGTATACGCCGCGGGCGACGTGTGCGTGAAGGAGCTGCGGCAGGTGGTCACCGCCGTGGGCGATGGTGCAAAGGCTGCGACTGCGCTGGAAAAGTATGCCGCAGCCATGCAGGAAAAAACTGGTCTTCGCCCCCGAAAGCCTGAGATAAAAGAAACGAAGGCGGCATCCGGCGGCGAGGCTCAGCCCGAGGGATATTCCCGCAGCAGGTAATGCAGCAGCTTGAGGCAGTATTTGAAAGAATGCAGGAGCCCCTGATACTGGAGCTTTGCCTTGACGAGAAGGCTGTTTCAGAGGAACTCCGCTCCTATATGGAGGAGCTTGCACGACTCACACCCAAACTCACAGTAAGAAAAGCTACCGAAGGCGCTGAGCATATGCCGCTGGTGCGTGTGCTGCGCTCTGACGGCAGCGACTCCGGTCTCGCTTTCCACGGGGTACCGGGCGGACACGAATTTACTTCTTTTATCATGGGGCTTTACAACGTGGCCGGACCGGGACAGGCTCTTGACGGGGAAACTATGGGCCGAATAAAGGCTCTTGATGCACCTACAGATATGCAGATATTCGTTTCGCTGTCCTGCACCATGTGCCCGGAGCTGGTGATCGCAGCCCAGCACATAGCCGCCCTCAACCCTAATGTCAGGGCAGAGGCATACGATCTGAATCACTTCCCCGCCTTGAAGGAAACGTATAATGTCATGAGCGTACCCTGTCTCGTGCTGAACGGCGGAAAGATACTGTTCGGGAAAAAGAGCATAAGCCAGCTGCTGGACACGCTGGAACAGCAAGAGCAAAAGAGCCGCACATCGGATCGGCCCGAGGGATGATGGCCGGAAGCAGTACATATCAGTTACTTGAGTAACCGCTGCCGGCCCCTGCGCTGACAACGGCGTTGTGATAACCGGGGTTGATATGCGACTGAAGCCAAGGCAGACTGCACACAGGCGGTCTGCCTTTTCTTCCGCCAAGCGGTTAGAGACGGCTAACTAAAATACAGGGCAGAAAGGAACTCAGAGCTTGAACAGGGAAAGGGGATCGAAACCGTTACCCTCATGGTGCGCCGGGATTGCCGGGGCGTACATGGGACAAGGGGCGAGGCGCTTTGCCCGGCGTGTGCCGCCCTGCTGGGATACGCCAGGCAGCGGCGGGACGGATGCCCGCATGGGGAGATAGACAGCCGTGAGTGAACAAAAAAGCTTCTGGACAGAAATGCCGGTTGTTACGACAGCTTTATGCGAAAGGATCGGGCGGCGTATGAGGAGATGTACACGCTGATCCGGCCGGTCGTGAAAGCCAAGACGGTACTGGAGCTTGCCACCGGTACGGGACTGATCGCAAAGCACATCGTGAATGCGGCGGCGCATATTGAGGCGACAGACGCCTCTGCAGAGATGATTGCAGAGGCCAAGCGGGACAACCGCTCGGCGAAGCTGCACTTTTCGGTGCAGGATATGTTTTGCCTGCCCTACGCGGATAAGTCCTTTGATGTAGTGATCGTGTCCAACGCGCTGCACATCGTGCCGCAGCCGGAGAAAGCCCTTGCCGAGATCCATCGGGTACTGAAAGAGGACGGCGTGCTCATCGCGCCTACCTTCACCCACGCGGGGAACTCGTTTTCCGGCAAGTCAAAGCCTTTTTCATGAAGCTGGCGGGCTTTCCCCTCCACAGCAGGTGGACGAGCGAGGGATACCTGCGTTTCCTGCGGCAAAACGGTTGGTCAGTGCGGAAAAGCGTTGTTCTGAAAGCCTCGTTCCTGCTGACCTATGCGGAATGTGTGAAATCGGAGGGGCAGGATGTTATTTTTTGAGAACACCCGCAAGCCTGTGGGGCTTGGCGGGAAGTTCATGGTCGCCATGATGAATGTCGGGCACAGTGCCGTGGCCCGGTGGGGGCTGAATGCTGCGCCGTTCTGCAAGGCAGTGTGGCGGATATGATCTTCGCAGACGACTGGTTCGATGCGGTCACAGCCTTTGAGACCCTCTATTTCTGGCCCGATCTTCCGCAGGCTGCGGTTCGTGGACTGCAACAAGCCGTTCTGGAGGAAACGGATGGACCGGGCATTTGTGCGGGCGAAAGGCGGCTGGGACAAATGGCACGATTACGAGATGACGATTGCGCCTTACGAAAACGGCAGGCGCACTTGTCCTGTCCCTTGCATCGCCATTCAGAACTTCCCCGAGGGAGCGATCAGCTCCATGCCGCTCCGGGCGGAGGGCGAGAGCAAGGGCAGGGCGTTTCTCGGCGGCGTGCTCTCCGGCGCGGTGGAGCCTATCGGAGCAGTGCTGACGATTCTTGCGGCGCAGCTGGCGATCCCGGCGCTGCCGTATTTTCTGAGCTTCGCGGCGGGCGCCATGCTCTATAAGGCATTGGCGGAGTGAGAATGATGCCCGCCGCTGACGATAACTTTAGCGACAGCTGCGCGGGTTGCGTTTGCCAAACAGCCTATCCGAAAAGGCAGGGACACCACTTGCGGTGTTCCTGCCTTGCGCTGTATGGCGATGCTTGGAGTATTGAAAAGAATATGCGCAGGCATCCAGGACCGGCGAACAGAGAGTCTCTGCATTGAACTGGGCAAACAGAAAAATCACAAACCTCATTGACAAACTCGATCTGCTCGGTTATAATATACCAGTAGTATATACCATCGGTATATTAGGAGGCATCAATGGAACGTACAGAGACTCAAATGAAGATCCTCGAAGTTGGGAAAAAAGAATTCCTGGAAAAAGGATTCAAGGACGCATCTCTGAATAAAATCGTCGCAGAGGCGGGCTTCACGAAAGGCGCCTTCTACGGCTATTACCCGGATAAGGCTGCGCTTTTTGAAGATCTTGTGGGCGAGGCAGCAAAGGGACTGTTGGAGCAGTTCAAAGCCGCACAGGCCGCCCATTTCGATCTTGTCTCCGAGGAAAAGACGAAGGACAGCCTGAAGCTGTCCACTGAGTATTTGCGCGTCTTTGTGGAATATATGTACGCCCATTTTGATGCCTTCAAGCTGATCCTCTGCCGGGCGGAAGGTACGCGCTATGCAAATTTTTTGGAGGAGCTTGTGGAACTGGAGGTAGAGTGCTCAGAGGAATACTACGCACTTCTCCGCAAAAGAGGAAAGCTCTCCGGGAAAATGACAAAGCAGCTTCACCACATGATCACCAGAGCCTATTTTACGGCGGTATGTGAGACGATTGCCCATGATATGCCCAAAGATGAAGCGATGCGGTATATTGAGGAGCTTGCAAAGTTTTTCAACTCTGGCTGGAAAGGCTTGCTCCGGCTGGAATAATGCACGATCACTTTAATTTTTTGCACGCGAGTTAGCATATTCTAACTAAACGATATAAAATTGGAGGTCGTTTATTATGCTTAAAACAGATTCGAAGAAGCTGGAAACAAGGGACTTTATATCGGTGGGCATCTTTTCGCTCATCTATGCTGTAGTGGCGTTTGTGGTTGGCGGTGTTGCGCAGATGACGCCGGTCACTTTCCCGTTTATGCCAATGATCGTGGCGCTCTTTACGGGGACAGTTTTCATGCTCTATGTGGCAAAAATACCGAAGAAGGGAGCTCTCTCCATTCTCGGTGTAATCGCGGCGATCTTGCTGTTTGTTACAGGAATGTTCTGGATGATGTCCGTATTCTTCCTGGGTTTCGGCTTGATCGCGGATCTTATCTGCGCTTCCGCTGATTTCAGATCCTTTAAGAAAAACCTGCTTGCCTACTGCGTCATGGCGCTTGCGCCGATGGGGGCATACATTCCAATGGTTGTCATGCCCGCACAGTTTGATGCTTTTATGAAGAATAAAGGTGACTTCTCCTCCTTTGAAGGAGTGATTCATTCGATTGGGGCTGCCTGGTGGGCGATCCCCGCAATGATTATCGGGACGATCGTCTGCGCGATCATCGGCGGACTGATTGGAAAGAAGCTTATGAAAAAACACTTTGAAAAAGCAGGGATTGTATAAATGAGACTCGACCCACGGACGAAGCTTCTGATTCTCGCGGTCACAAGCGTTTCCGTTTTTATGAATAAAAGCATCGCGGTGGAGTGTGTGCTTGCGGGGATTCCGCTTGTGCTTCTGAGCACTTCCGGCGATCTGAAAAGAACGCTGAAATACGCAGCTTTTTTTCTCACGCTTCTGCTGATCCAGCTTTTTATCGTACCGAGGCTGCCCGTGACTTTCGGCGGGATCGTCTATATGTTTGCAGTGTATATCCGCAAGCTTCTTCCCTGTTTTATGCTGGGCAGCTTTCTGATTGCAACGACAAGCGTAAGTGAATTTCTTGCGGCGGTCACAAAGCTCCGATTGTCGAAGGGGCTCACAATCGCTCTTGCCGTTACCCTCCGTTATTTCCCGACCATGAGAGAAGAGTGGGCCTCCATACGGGATGCCATGGCGCTGCGAGGGATATCAGCGTCCGCGGCTGGGCTGATTGGCCATCCTATACAGACGATGGAGCATGTCTATGTTCCCCTGCTTGTTTCTGCTTCCAGAATTTCGGACGAGATCACGCAGGCAGCGATTACAAGAGGCATTGAGCACACAGGTGAAAGAAGCTGCATAGAGGAAATCGCGTTTTCGTTTGCTGATTTGCTGGTGGTAATTGCTTACGCCGCGCTCGCTGCCGGCATGGTCTACGCGGGCATGAAAGGAGTGTTTTGATTATGATATCGTTTCAAAATGTCTCTTTTACATACGCTGAAAGCGGGAACGGCGGAGTCCTTGATTTGAACCTTATCGTTCGGTCCGGCGAATGCGTGCTGCTTTGCGGACCATCCGGATGTGGAAAAACAACAGTTACACGGCTCGCAAACGGACTGATTCCCCATTTCTTCCACGGCGATCTTTCGGGGCAGGTGAAGGTAAACGGTATGGATACCCGGGAGACAGAGATCGCTGCGCTATCGGATGCGGTAGGGACGGTTTTTCAGAATCCTCGAACGCAGTTTTTCAATACGGATACGGACAGCGAGATCGTGTTTGGGCTTGAAAATCGGGGCATTCCGCGAGAGGCTCTGCGCTCCCGATTGGATGAACTTACGGAGGAGCTGCATCTTAGCGGGCTCCGGGGTCGAAATATCTTTGAACTGTCCGGCGGCGAGAAGCAGAAGATCGCGTTTTCCAGCGTGTATGCTTCGGCTCCCGATGTCCTTGTGTTTGACGAGCCATCATCGAATCTCGACATGAAGGCCATCGGAGAATTGGCTGATTTGCTCCGACGGGCGAAAACATCAGGAAAGACCATTCTGATCGCAGAGCACCGCATCTGGTATCTGATGGACATTGTGGATCGCGTCGTTTATATGCAGGATGGCCGGATTGCGTCGGACATGGAGGCTTCAGCGTTCAAGGCGCTGCCTGAAGCAGATATTCGCAGAATGGGACTGCGTGTCAGGGATCTGTCGGTATCCGAATCGGGCGGTGTGAAAACAATCGCTGCCGATGGATTGCTTTCCGCTCAGAAAATCAGCGTCCGTCTCGGCGGACGGTATGTATTGAATGATATCTCTTTTCAGGCAAGCCGCGGAGAGATCATCGCCATTGCGGGCGCCAACGGCGCCGGGAAATCGACCCTCGCCAGAGTGCTCTGCGGATTGCAAAAGAACGGCTCCGGTACTGTTTTGTGGGCTGGAAAACCGATGAGCCGGCGGTTGAGACGGAAAAAGGCATACATGGTCATGCAGGATGTGGGGCACCAGCTCTTTACCGACAGCGTGGCGGCGGAATGCGCGCTTGGCATAAAAGCCCCGAACAAAGACGAGATCGACCGCACATTAGAAAAGGTGGATCTGCTGGCGTATAAGGAACGGCATCCCTTGTCTCTTTCCGGCGGGCAGATGCAGCGCCTTGCGGTTGTGGTGAGCGATATCTGCGGCAAGGAGCTGCTGGTGTTCGATGAGCCTACCAGCGGACTGGATCTGAAGAGCATGGAAGAGGTCGGCACCTTGACACGAAGCCTTGCGACGCAAGGCAAGGTGCTTTTGATCATCACACATGATATTGAGTTCATGATGCGGATCTGCACAAGAATACTGTTCATCCGGGACGGAGAAATCGTGGAGGACCTTTCCGGTGGACAGAAAGAAAAGATTGTAAGACTTTTGCGAGGTGAGGAATGATGACGGGAAAAGAAAACTCGGCGATGACGATTCTGATAGATTTTGCGAAGCCGTGCAAAGGGAAACTGATCGGCTCCGTTGTACTTGCGGTTTTGGGGGCGCTTTGCGGCATGATTCCCTATATCGCGGTGTCCCGCGGGATCATTATGATCTGCCACGAAGACTATGCTTTCAGCAGGTTGGCGTTTCTGGCATTGATTGCGTTTGCGGGCTATCTCGGCAGGTGTGGTTCGGAACGTTTTCTACAATGAAAAGCCATGAGTCTGCCTTTATCATTCTGCGGAATATCCGCATGGCGATAACAGAGAAGCTCTCCCGTGTCCCCATGGGAACGATCCTTGATACGCCGTCCGGGAAATTCAAAACGATCATCGTGGACACCGTGGAAAAGCTGGAGCTTCCGCTGGCGCATATGGTACCGGAGCTCACTGCCAACATCCTGATCCCAGTTCTAATGCTCGTTTACCTCTTCAGCCTTGATTGGAGACTCGCGCTGATCTCTCTTGTGACGATTCCGGTGGGTGCCTTCTGCTATATGGGAATGATGAAGGATTACGAGAAGAGATATGCCAGAGTGCTTGCCGCAGGGAAAAACATGGATGCCGCAACGGTGGAATACATCGGCGGCATCGAAGTGGTGAAGACGTTCAATCAGGGTGAACGCTCATATAAAAAATACGCCGACGCCGTGGCGGAAAACGAGACAGCCAAAGTGACCTGGTTCAAGCAGACCAACGGCTACTATGTGATGGGGCTTTCCATCCTGACGGCAACGCTTGTGGGCGTGCTGCCCTTGGGGAGCTGGCTCTTTATAAACGGAAGGGTCGAAGCGGGTACGCTGATCACCTGCATCATTCTCGCCCTTGGACTCGTAAAGCCACTGATTCAGGCATTGCAGTACACCGACAGCCTGGCCATGGTGGATTCCACCGTAAAAGAGGTAGGGAATCTTCTGGATGAGCCGGAGCTTGTGCGGCCGACCGAGAGAGCTGTCCTTGCGGACGCCGACGTATCCTTCGATCATGTTAACTTCCGATACAAAGAGACGGAGGTCTTGCATGGGATTTCCTTTGACTGCACAAAAAACGGTATGACGGCCATTGTGGGGCCCTCCGGCTCCGGTAAATCTACCATTGCGCGGCTCATCGCCTCCTTCTGGGAGGCGGAGAGCGGCTGCGTCCGTATTGGCGGCGTGGACGTGCGGAACATTCCTCTCCCTCAGATAATGGAGCTTGTCTCATATGTATCACAGGATAACTTCCTGTTCCATCTGTCTATCCGGGAAAACATTCGGATTGGAAAACCGGAGGCCACAGACGCAGAGATCGAGGCAACGGCAAAAAAAGCGAGCTGTCACGATTTCATCGCCGCTCTGCCGGAGGCTATGATACGCTGGCGGGCGATGCGGGAAGCCGCCTCTCCGGCGGAGAAAGGCAGCGTATCGCCATTGCAAGGGCGATCCTGAAGAACAGCCCGATCGTGGTGCTGGATGAAGCCACGGCATTTACCGACCCTGAAAATGAGGCCGTTATTCAAGCATCCATCGCGGGGCTTGTAGCAGGAAAAACTTTAATCGTCATTGCGCATCGGCTGTCTACCATTACAAAAGCAGACAAGATCCTTGTCGTGGAGAAAGGAAATGTCGCTGCGGAAGGAACCCATGAGGAGCTTCTTGAAACAAGCAATCTATACAAGGAATTGTGGAAAGCCCATATGCAGGGCAGAGATACCGCAGAGGAGGTGGCGTGATGATAAGGCTGTTTCAAAGACTTTTGTTGTTCTCGGGCTTACAGAAGAAGCGTCTTATCCGCTCTTTTCTTGCATACCTTGTCAGCTCATTCTTTGAGATGATCCCAATCATGGCCATTCTAACGGTGCTCACAGGAATCCTGAAGCAGCTTTCCGGCGATGTTATGCCTGAAAGCACGATCTGGATCTCGCTTGGCATCATGATCGTTTCCATTGCAGGGCGAATCGTGTTTGTCGATCTTTCTGCCAATGCCAGAACTCTTGGCAGCTTCGCGTTCGGGTCGGAAAAGCGCATGGAGATCGGCGAACGCCTGAAAAGGGCGCCTATGGGCTATTTCAATGAAAACAGGCTCGGGGATATCACTGCGGCGGTGACAACCACACTTGGCGATCTGGAGCAGCAGTCCGTTACCATTATGGAAAATGTGGCGGGCGGGTTTATCCACGCCATCGTGATTAGCGTTTGGCTTATGATCTATGAGTGGCGGATCGGGCTGATCTCTTTGGCCGGACTTGCTGTGGCGCTCATTGTTTATTCGCTTATCGGCAAGGTCGGCAGGAAACACGCGCTCCGCCGTCAGGCAGCCCAGGCTGGCCTGGTCACTGCCGTTTTGGAATATGTGCAGGGCATGGGCGTAGTCAAGGCGTTTGGGCTGGCGGAGCGCACCGGAAAAGCAGTTGACACCGCAATCGAGGAAAGCAAAGAGGCAAATATCGCGCTTGAAAAGGCGTTTTCCAAAATGACGGCGCTCTATCAGACGGTGTTCAAGCTCGCACGGGCGGCTATTCTGGTTTTTGCGCCCTATCTTTTGGCAGGAGGAAGCATCACGCCGGAGAAGTGCCTGCTGCTTCTCGTGTCCAGCTTCATGATCTATGCCGCCGTGGAGGTGGCGGGCAGTATGTCCTCCGTTGCCCGCGCGGTGGAGGCTTCTCTGGACCGGCTGGATAACATCATGGACATTCCATCCCTGGACGAAAACGGGCTGATCTTGTGCCGGAAAATTTCAATATCGAAGTGAAGAATATGTCCTTTGGATACGGGGAAAAGGAGGTATTACATCAAATCAGCTTAAGCGTACCCCAGGGAAGCTCCTGCGCCATCGTTGGTCCCTCCGGCTCCGGAAAAACCACGCTGGTCGGTCTGATCGCCCGTTTCTGGGATGTGAAGGAAGGACAGATCACGCTCGGCGGCCGGGATGTGCGGGAATATACCAGCGGCAGCCTTCTCAAGAATTTCGCCATCGTGTTTCAGAATGTGTATCTCTTTGAGGACACCGTCGAGAACAATATCCGGTTTGGCAGACCGGACGCAAGCGAGGATGAAATCATAGCAGTCGCAAAGAAAGCCTGCTGCCATGACTTTATCATGGCGCTGCCCGACGGTTATCAGACAACGATCGGCGAAGGAGGCTCCAGCCTCTCCGGCGGAGAAAAGCAGCGAATCTCCATTGCAAGGGCAATTCTGAAGGACGCACCCATCGTCATTTTGGATGAAGCTACAGCCAGCGTGGATCCCGAAAACGAGCAGGAGCTGCAAAAGGCCATCCGGGAGCTGACAAAAGGCAAAACGATCCTGATGATCGCCCACCGTCTGTCCACCGTGCGCACGGCAGATCAAATCATCGTGCTGGAGAACGGCAGGATCGTTCAACGCGGAAACCATGAGGAGCTGATGCGCGAAGACGGCCTGTACAGGCGCTTTGTGGGAATGCGCAGCCGGGCGATCGGCTGGACGCTGAAAGGCGGGAAAGCACATGGATAGAAGGTTAGACAAAAGATACTTGACCGGAGCGGTATCTGCAATGGAAAAACAGTATGGCGTGGAGAAGACAGAGGCGATCATAGAAGATGCATGGAGACGTTATGCGGAAATCGTAGATGAAAACGCCGACGAGCCGAAAAAGATGTATATGCATACGAGGAAACGCATCTATCCTGCCATCGCCGCCTTTGACGCCATGACGGGAAATGGAATCTCCCGTGAGGAAGCGGCGGCTTTTCTGAATAGATATTATGAAAAGCGGGCAGCGGGCGTTGGCGCAAAAATCCGAGGGGCAATGAAGATACCGGGTCTGTATAAGCTGGTGCCGAGGTTCTTTGCCAAAATGACAAAAAGCTCCTTTGGAGAGGACTGCGGTTTTCGGGCTGATTGGATACGAACAGAGCAGGAGGAAATGTGCTTCGACATGCTGGCCTGCCCCTATCAGGACACCTGTGTGAAATACGGCTGCCCGGAGATTGTGGCCGGCTTTTGCCGCGCGGATGACGAGGCTACGCATATGCATCCAAAGCTCAAATGGGGACGGACAAAGACGCTCGGACAGGGCGGAGACTGCTGTGATTTTAGACTGACGATAGAGTCATGACCCTATGGAAAGACGGATGAGATACAAGGCCCTCCAATGCTTTCTTGCGGCGCTGATTATGATCGCGTTCCTCGCTCCCGCTGCATATGCATCCGGTACACCGGACGCATATGAGGCAGGCGCAAACACTGTTTCCGAAAAATATATTGGCAAAACGGTTCCAGGCGCCTGTGTCGTGATTTCGGAATTGCAGCGGCCATCTTCGGGTTTTTTCACGGGGATCAGCCATGCCGTAAAGAGAAAAACCAGAGCATCGGTCCTTACGATCGTTTTATTTGCATCGCAAATTATAGCTGCGTGGATGCTCGGATTCTTAACAGTAGTATAAATTAACAGAAAACGGAGGAATGGATTTATGGACAAAAAGAAAAAGTGGACGGTCAAGGATGTTATTACAACGGTATTGCTCTCCGCAGTGCTGATCGTGATCCAGCTCGTCGTCAATATGGTCTGCATGGCCAACGACTTTGTCAGCATGGTGCTGTCGGTGGGGATCACCATGTTCCTCTGCGCGCCGGTCTATATGCTCATGGTCAGCCGGATCGGCAAGCGGTTTGTGACGCTGATCTATATGACGATCCTCGGCGTGATTTTCCTGCTGATGGGAAACTGGTTCTTGCTTCCTTATTATGTTCTCGTGGGGCTCTCTGCGAGGCGATTCTCTGGAAGGAAGCTCCTGCCAAAAACCGAAACGGCTGACCGCCGCCTGGACGGCGGCGAGTCTTTTATACAACGGGGTCAATCTGCTGCCCATCTGGTTCTTCTGGGACACCTACTACGATTTTGCGCTGGCAAGCGGCATGGAGCAGAGCTACATCGATTCCTATGTGCGTTACTACACCTCTCACGGCTGGCTGGCTTTATTCTGCTGTTCACGACGCTGATGGGCTTTTTAGGCTGCATGGTGGGCAGTCGGTTGATCCGCAGGCATTTTCAGAAGGCCGGCGTCCTATGAGAGCGGACGCATCCTTTGCGGTGCCGGTCAAGCTGTGGGCGCTGCTGTGCGTCTTTGCCGGAGTGACCATCGGCGGGAATGTGCTGCTCACCTGCATCCTGACCGGCGGCGCGCTTCTTTATCTCGTCCTACAGCGGAACTTCCGCCTTGCCGCGTCCTATGGCTGCTTTTATCTGCTGCTGGCGCTGCTGCTCTACGCATCCGCTTCCACGGGCTGCGCATGCCGGTCTTTTCGGAGTTTTATGTTCTGATGTTCTGGAATCTGTCACCGATCTTTCTGGTGTCATGGGATCTGATCACCACGCCGCCGGGGATGCTCTCCGCGTTCTTATCCCGCCTCCGTATGCCTACCCCGTTCATTCTCGGGCTTCTTGTGGTCTTTCGCTTCTTTCCTACCATGCGGACGGAGCTGAAAGGCGTAGGCAGGTCCATGAAAAACCGGGGACTGACCGCGGCGGGACAGCTGCTCGCACATCCCGTGCAGAGCATGGAGTATGTGCTGGTTCCGTTTCTTCTTCGGGTGTTGCAGCTTGCGGATCAGCTTTCCGTTTCCGCCGTTGCAAGAGGCGCGGAGCGTCCGGGCGTGCGCGGCAGCTATTATGAGAAAAGGATCGGGGCGCGGGATCACATCGCGGCAGCCGCATGTGCGATAGTCACGGCTTCCTATTTGGTTTTGGAAAGGAGCATGGCATGATCGAGCTTACACGCGCTTCCTTTCAATACGAAAACTCGGACAGAGGCGTGCGGGACATTTCCCTTTCGGTAAAAAGCGGCGAATGCGTCGTGCTGACGGGGCTTTCCGGCTGCGGCAAGACCACCGTGACAAGCTTGTCAACGGACTTGCGCCGTCCTATTATCCGGAGCCTTCAGCGGAAGTGTGAGGATAGACGGCAAGGACATATCAA
>ENA-OQEX01000384-OQEX01000384.1-human-gut-metagenome-genome-assembly--contig:-NODE-384-length-24146-cov-5.615971_pt1 | contig 24146 bp, 34 predicted proteins | sample MGYA00242802_ERZ504649 | MGnify/ENA primary metagenome ERZ504649 (study PRJEB26092, sample SAMD00036194) | human gut metagenome | host: Homo sapiens | study: EMG produced TPA metagenomics assembly of...
GTGGCACCTCCCTTGCCATCGCTGCATCGCATCGAAGACGAGTGCGGCAACACCCCGGCACAGCGGCAGAACTGGACTGGCTGCTGTACAATAAGCCACTGGAGTATGCGCAGATGGTGCTGAAAGAGGAGGTGGAATATTATCTGTCACTAGGCTGTGACCATGGCAGGCTGGAAGATGAAGCCCAACATAACAACAAATCCCGCAGGTGTTCTACAAGGTAGCACTTGCCGGGATTCGTTTTGTTTGATCTGATTTACTTTTCCCTTACTCCATCCACCAGATGAAAATAATCATAATAGGGTGTAGTATAAGTTTCATACCGTCCCACCACGGTAATGGTTGTGCCTTCTTCCGGGTAATCGCCATCAGTCAGCACGAACTCCACTCCCTGCTGGCAGCAGGCAAACGCATCGTAGATGACGCAGGAATGATACAGTTCACCAGTCTGCTCATCTGTATACTCCTGATACTCGCCCGTCATACGAACAATTTTATCGGTGTAGTTCTCCGGGGTAAAAAGCATATTATACACCTCGGCGTATACGACTGTACTGCTAAGCTGGGTCAGATCGAGGTCTGCATCCATACCGGCGTGAATATCGCTTGCGCCAGCAGTGCTGCTTTCCGGGAGCTGCACGGGATGTTCCGGGGCAGGTGCAGTAACAGCACTAGAAGATGCAGGCTCCGGCAAAACCGTCACCACGGAAGATGCAGCTTCGGACTTTGCGCCGCAGGCAGTCAATGCAGCGGCGGCACAGAGCAGCAGAACTCCTTTCAAAAGTTGTTTCATGATGCCCTCCCCAGCAGTTTTCCGGCCAGACAGCACAAGCCAAAAGCCACCATGTCAACCGCTACAATGGTCGAGCCGACCGGCGTTCCGGCCAGAACCGAAGCCACGATGCCCACAAAGGCACAGTTCACGGACAATACCGCCGAGCAGATGGTGACAGCGCGGAAATTCTTGCACAGACGCATCGCCGAAAGAGCCGGAAAATCACCAGTGCAGAAATCAGCAGAGAGCCGACAAGGTTCATTGCCAGCACAATGATGACGGCAATGACAATGGCGATCAGCAGATTGTATCCGTTTGCGTTGGTTCCAACGGCCCGTGCAAAGTCTTCGTCAAAGTACAGTTTACAAGGGACTACACAGGGTAGGTATCTGACGGGAGGGGTGCCGCCAGTCAGATTTTCCATGTGATGTTCAAGCTGTCGCTTGTGGCGGCTATGGTGGTGATCATCAATCCACACACGCCGCTTGTCATCAAAAGATACATTCTCCCAGGTATCGAGGTAGCCGGAAATCTGGCTGACCTGTTCCGGGCTGATGGCCTCCACAGTCAACTCCGCTATCCTTGCCAGAAGTTCCTGCTTGCGCCCGTCCAGTTCCGCTATCTTCACATTCACATAGGAGAACAGGACATTGTTTGCCCCCGTCAGACTGTCCACCAGCTTTTCAATCTCGCTGTCTACATGGGCAAGTTCCACTTGCAGGGCGGTGATTTTCGGGTTTGCCTTTGCCGCTTTCTTTTTTCCTGTCAGCGTCTTGTAGCTTGCCAGCTTCTTTACCATCTGCTGATAAACAACCGCTTCCAGTTCCGAAGTGATGATTTTCCCACAGCCAGGACAGCTTTTATTGTCCAGCCGTTTCGTGCAGCGGAGATACTGTTTGCCGGAGGATTGTAGATACTCATAAGAGCATACCCGCAATTCCCGCACTTGATTTTTCCTGCCAGCATGTGTGGGTGGCTTTCCGGGCAGACTGGATTTTCATGTTGTTCATCAGCTTCTTGCGGCAGGTCAGCCAGGTGTCGGAGGGGACGATACCCTCATGGGGAGCCAGTACCAGCATTTGGTCTTTTAAGTCGTTTTTCTTGCTGGCCTTTACATCTCGCCCTTGATACAGATAGCAGCCGTTCATGCCCGTAAAATCGGCAACGTCATTGACAATGACTGTACCTTGACTTTTGAAAAATTCGTACACATCAAGGTCTGCCTGCACATAGACAGGATTGCGTAACATCTGCGCCAGCGTGGGGCGTATCAGCTCTTTGCCATGGAACAAAATCCCCTGTTCGGCAAAGTACCGGGTAATGTCCCCGTAGGAAGTTGTGGGCTGGGCGTACATCTCAAACATCAGCCGGATATTGGCCGCTTCCTCCGGGTTTACCACCAGCTTCTTTGTGTTGATACCGTCCATCTTGATAGGCTCCGTATGGAAGCCGTAAGGGGCTTTCCCGCCCATCTTAAAGCCCCGCTGACTGCGGGAGTAGTAAGCGTCCGTTACCCGCTTCTGTATCGTTTCCCGTTCAAGCTGGGCGAACACGATACAGATATTCAGCATGGCCCGTCCCATCGGCGTGGAGGTATCAAACTTTTCCGTAGAGGACACAAACTCCACATTGTACTGCTGGAACAGCTCCATCATGTTGGCAAAGTCCAGAATGGAACGGCTGATACGGTCGAGCTTGTAAACCACGACCTTTGCAATCAAGCCCCGCTTGATGTCCCGCACCAGTTCTTGAAACTTCGGACGGTCTGTGTTCTTGCCGCTGTACCCTTTGTCTGTGTATTCCTTGCAGTTACCGCCTTTCAACTCGTATTTGCAAAATTCAATCTGGCTTTCAATGGAAATGCTGTCCTTTTTGTCTACCGATTGTCTTGCATAGATTGCGTCTATCCGATTGTTCATATTGTCGCTCCTTTTCTTAAAAAAGAAACGGAGCTGCTGACAGTTCTATTATACCGCCAGCAGCCCCGCAAATCAATGATGGGTTTGGAAAACCTTATGTCCCGGCTTCCTCACTCTCCCGCTTGTCGGCGTACTTGCGGAACACCTCATAAAGCTGCTGTTCCAGTTCCCGGCGTTTGGCTGCTTCCTGTTCCGGCGTGAACACCGGGGAGAGATTTTCCAGTGTGATTTCCTTTCCCTGAAAAGTCACGATTTCGATTTCCTTTTTGTATCTGATATTACTTATAAGATCACCTTTCCTTTCCATGCTGCCGCTGTTGCCGTTTCAGTTCCGCTAAAATCTCCGGCGGGATACGGTCAACCAGCCGCCGCATATCGTCCAGTTCGCTTTTTAACTTCGCCCGTTCCATCGTGTCATTCATCTTGCCTTTTTCGCTGGCCTTTGCCCTGACTTCCAGCTTTTCATTTTCCGCTAACAAGTCATTGATTGTGACCTTGTATTTTTTCAGTTGCCCGGAGAAGTTCTCCATCTGCGGAAACCACTTTTTCAGCATGGAGAGGCTTCCTCTTTCTTCTTTCCGGCGTTCAGCGGGGTAATGCCGGAGAGAACCGCTTCAATGGCCCTCGCCTGTTTGGAGAGGTTGACCGCCTGTTTGAACAGCCGGGTGGGGATATGCTTCCGGCCCGTCTTGCTGGCGCTTTCCCCACGCTCCAGGTCGGGGTACTGCTCCACCATACAGGCGTGAAAATCGTCCTGCCACTTCGTCAGATTGGCCCGGTTGCCGATAATTTCTTTGGCGCACAGGCGGTTGTCCTTTGTCAGCGGCACAAAGACCAAGTGCAGATGGGGCGTTTTTTCATCCATGTGTACCATAGCCGAAACGATGTTCTCCCGGCCCACCCGGTCAATGAGGAAGTCCGCCGCCCTCTGGAAGTAGGCCGCTATCTCCTTTGGGGACTTGCCCTTGAAAACTCCGGCTGGCGGTAATCAGCGTGTCCACAAACCGAGTGCTGTCCTTGCGGGTGCGGCATCTGCCTGCTCGATGCGGCTCTGAATGAAATGGTAGTAGCGGCCATCCGGCTTGACGATGTGGAAATTGTACTTGCTCCGGCTGGTGTCAATGTCCGGGTTGCTGGCGTACTGCTCCTTTTTCCGTTCATGGTGGGCTTCCAGCGGCCCCGCCGGGTGGCCCTTGTGCTTCTCAAATCGCAAAATTGCGTGTTGTGCCATTGAACTCCTTTCCCCATTCCATTCCTTTCCGGCGGGTTTTCCCGCCGAAAATATCTCTGATAGGATTGGAATGGAATGAATGTAAATAGATGGTTTTAATCTCTGTATTTCTATATACCGTCAGATTTCCGTACTTCAAGAGGATTGATTTTCGTACTCGCCAAGTACGGTTTTCAGCCCTCCGGCGTACCATAACCGGATTTCTTGAAGTCGGTGTTTGGAACCGCTTCATAGGATTTCGGGTAAATGCGGTTGGGTTTTCCACAGCCCTGTTTCTGGATTTCCACCAGCCCCGCATACTGCAACTCCCGCAGGGTGTTGACCGCTTTCTGCCGCCCGCAGCGGAGCAAAGCGACCACCTCGCAGATGGGGTAGTACAGGTAGACCCGCCCGTACTCGTCCGCCCAGCCGTTCTTCCGGGACAACTCCGCCCGGCGCAGGACAAAGGCATACAGCACCTTCGCTTCGTTGCTCAAGGGCTGGAATGTGGGTGCTTCAAAAAGGAAATTGGGGAGCCGGGTGAAACTGAACGCCTTTTCCGGCTGGTGAATATAAATCGTGTTTGTCATAGCGTGTTTTGTGGACGGTTAGAGGCCCGTTTTCCGGGGCGAATGATAAATGATACCAGCCGCCCCGGTTGAGGGCTTGCGGAGCCTTGCAAATCAAGGCTTTTCCCGCTCTTAACTGTCCACAGCAGACCTCCTTTTCCGTTCACTTTCTGTTTTCTGCCGCCTGTGAACTCTGGCGGCGCAGTCCGGGCAGTATTTGCCCCGGTTGGACTTCGGGACGAACACACCGCCGCACTCCGCACAGCGTTTCAAGTCCCTGTCCCGGTAAATCTCCGCTTCCAGCGTCCTGTCCAGCGGCAAGACCGCCCAGCGGAACCACTTGCAGCAGACGGAGAACGAAATCATCTGCGGACAGGCGCAGGTGTCGCCATCGTCCAGCGCAAGGCAGTTTCCGTCCTCGCAGTTGCAGCACTCCCGGCGTATCAGCCGCTGGCTCGTCTCTTCTGGGGCGGGGTTATGCGGTAGGGGGAGCCGTCCGGCCTGTGTTCCAGCGGCGGCAGGTGTTGATAGGGTCTTTTGCTCATGCGTCCCTCCGTTTTCTTTGGCGTGTTCTGTTTCCAAGGTGCTTGTCCATCGATGAACTATCCCAAGTCTACACCTTTTTGACCGCCTGTGCCGTATATCCAAGAGGTAGGAAATCAGCCTGAAAAACTCCCTATTTCCACGCTCTCGGATTTGTGATATAATCAAAAAAAGATAAAAGACAAATTCAGGTTTCTGGTCTTCTTGCACAAAATAAAGGAGGAGCTATTATGCAAATTGTTTATATTCCAAGCGAATCAATGTCTGTTCAAGGTAAAAAAGATGAAATCTATAAAAGATATGGGAAAGACTGGAATATTAGAGAACAGGGAGGAGGTAACGGAAATTGGTTGTTGACCAGAAAAAGTGATGTGCTTGTAGATGGAAAAAGTTATCGTACTTTTGTACTTGAACACTACGGTAAATCCAAGCTGACAGCGAAGCTTGTTGATAAATTTCGTGAAGATGTAGCAAATGGTAAAATAAAACTGTAAATGCCTATGCCGTTATGCTATGAGCATAGTACATAGCATAACGGCTTCTCTTTCGTTGAGCTAGCAAGGAGGGTGAATATGTCTTTATCCATACAAGAGCGATTAAAAGACCTACGTGTGGAGCGTGGCTTGACGCTGGGGCAGCTTGCGGAGCAGACCGGGCTTTCCAAGTCTGCGCTGGGCAGTTACGAAACGGAAGACTTCAAGGACATCAGCCACTATGCCCTTATCCGGCTGGCGAAGTTTTACGGTGTGACCGCTGATTATCTGCTGGGGCTGTCTGAAATGAAAAATCACCCAAACGCCGATCTTGCAGACCTGCGTTTGAGTGATGAAATGATTGACCTGCTGAAAAGCGGGAGGATAGACAATACCCTGCTGTGTGAGCTGGCGGCGCACCCGGATTTCCCCCGGCTGATGGCTGACCTTGAAATCTATGTGAACGGAACGGCACTGAAACAGGCGCAGGGTGCAAACGCCATAGTGGACACGATGAGCGCAACTGTTATAAAAAAGCATAATCCTGGCATGAGTGATACGCAGTTAAGACAGCTTATCACCGCCATATTGATGAGGACGAGTTTTGCCGCTATGTGATACAACGGGACATAAACGGGATTGCCCTTGCTCTGCGGGAAACACACAAGGACGATTTTTCAGCGTCCCAGAGGATAACCCGCTAAAAGAAATGCTGGAAACTGCTGGTGAAATCGTCAGCCAGGACAGCGACACGGAACAAGCGTACTTGGCGTTTATCTGCAAACGGCTCAAGCTGAATTTTAGGAAGCTGTCAGTAGAAGAACGGAAGTGGCTGAAAAAGATTGCGGAAAAATCCGACTTGCTGAAGAATCCAAAACCGCAGAGAGGACGAAGATAAAAAATGCCTGAACGGCGGTTCTGGTTTTTCAGAACCACCATCCAGGCATTTTGTTTAGTAATAGAAAAAGGTGCAGTTGATTATTGCGTATTGTCAATCTCTCTCAAACCGGGTAGTAAAAATACGGCAAGCGCAACGATGATAATGCCAATTCCGCAAATGACAAACCATTTCTCAACTCCCAGCCGCTCCGCCAGAGGCCCGGAAATGACAAGGCCAAACGGCATGGCGAGGGAAGCGGCGCTTGTCAGTAGAGAAAAAACTCTCCCCAGATATTCTGGTTTGACCGTTTCTTGAAAAATCGCATTTTGCACACCGTAAAATGGAGCGGAAATTCCCATAACAGTACAGCACACAACAAAGACAAGAAATGCGTCTGGCGGCAAAAGCCCGGAGAGCATATTGCTAACGCCCATCAGGAGAACGGAAAGACCGATGGTGTACCGCCGTTTCTTAAAACCGCCCCAAATGCTCAGAATGACTCCGCCAAGCAGCATACCAACCGCAAAAGCAATTTCAGCGGCAGAGGCATGGGCCGGTGTTCCTTTGAAGTATGACATACAGATGAGAGGAAAAAGCGTACTGATTGGCATATAAAAGAACATATAAATTACACCAATCCAGAGCAGAGCAAAGAGGCCCCTGTTTTGCTTTAATACCACATACCCCTCTTTCATATCCTGTAAAAACTGTTGTCTTTTCGTTTCTGGACATAGTTCAGGCGTTGGTATGGACGAAATCGCAACAGTCACACAGGCAAGGATTGCACCCACAATATCTAACAATATAATTGCATTAAGAGGCCAAACAGCATATAAAAACGCTGCGGCAGCTGGACTGATAATCGCACTTACTGCTTGCATGGTCTGCGTGTAACCAGCGCATTTTGTAAGTTCCTCTTTTGGCACAATCATAGGTGTTGCTGCGCTGAATGCTGGAGAATGAAAAGCAGTTCCCGCACTTCGGATTAACAGGACAACCATAATAGACCATACGGGCAATTCCATGTAAAACGCCACCAGCGCCAGAATACCGCCAGCGGCGGCAATTATCAAATCCGCACCAATCATTACGCTTTTACGGCTGTGCCGGTCAACAAAAGCACCTGCAAACGGGCCTAAACAGGCTTGCGGCAAAAATCCAATCAGTGTTGCCGCCGTCAATATGATTGCAGAATTAGTTTTCGCAACCAAATAAAAGATAATGGCCATTTGCAAAATACCGCTGCTAATAAAGGATATTGCTTGTCCGGCAAGAAGTGTAAAATAAGTTTTTCTCCATGAATTGTTGTTTTGGGTCATAATGCGAACCTCCTTTTATTGCATTGTTCCTTTGTTTCTGCAATAAAAAGCAGGCGTTGTCCCACAGAGAGGGCAGACGCCTGCATAACAACAAAGCACGAAAAAACACCACGATACAGTTCAAAGACTGCTCGTGTCAAACCTACGTGTTCCTTTGCATACGCACGCAAAAAAAGCCCACCATCATGTGGAAAGGTACTTCTACTTTTTATTGCTTATTAGCGTACACAAATTAACACACGTAAGCCTCCTTCCAATCTCAAACTGTCGCACAGTATAACACACATCCGATAGACTTGTCAACCATTTTTAACCTTGTTTTCCATCTTGTTTTTCCATCTCTTACGGGCAGTAGCAAAGCCAGGCGAGCCAGTCAACGGTCAAGATGAACGGCGCTTTCAGCGCCGCCGTTGACAGTCTCGCCCGTCTTTGCTAATGGGTAATCAAGGCGGGAAAGCCATTTTAGGGCTTTCCGCCCATTTCAATTTTGGGAGAAGAAAGGCCCCAAAATGAACGAGTGCGGCCAAACACTTTTAGGGATTGGCCACCTTGTCCACCCATCCAGCGGGGCGGCGGGGAACGGTCAAGGCCGGGCGTCAGCCCATTCATTTCAGCCTTGACGGTTTCCTGCCGTCCTGCTACTTTTCCCGGAGTGTGGCCACACATCTGGTCACGGTGTCCAGAGCTTTGGGACTTTTTGTCCCATAGGCCGGGGGCGGAGGACGAGGGACGGGGGCTTTCATAATACGCCCTGTCTGCTGCTGAAATCAGCCCTTTGTTTCCGGCTTACCAGCCCCAAACAAAGCCCTGCTTTCCTGCCGCGTCAAATGCCCTTGCCCTCCCCGGCGGCAACGGTATTTTCAGGGCAACGCCGACAGAGCGTATAACACACTACACTTTGCTCCGCAAGTCGTGTGCCAAATGGGGCGCTGCCCCCTTTGGAAACCCCCGCAACAAACAGGTGCTATGCACCCAGCCGGGAGCATAGCGCCGTTTGTTGTCAGCAGCCCGTTTCACGGTCTGCGTGTAGTTCCTTGTAAACTGACCTAAAGGTGACTGCAAATATCTTGTTGTAGAACAGCATAAACACCGCGACCACGATGATGGAAAGCCCTATGCAGAGCCATACTTCCGATTTTGTCAAGGTCAGAATCGAGGTAGAGCCGAACAAGGAGCTGCACACATCGCCAGACAGATTCGCCGAGGTCGAGAACAGATTCATCAGCAGATAGCCCATTGCAAGCGCGCCAACGGACACCATAGCAATGGCAGCGTCACCTTTGATTTGGGTGTTTTGTCCGGTATGCAGCAACAGGACTGCGCAGGCCACAGTCACGGCCAGCGTCAGCGGCATATGGTCGGACATTCCCAGCACGGTGGCAACGGCCATGCCGCCGAACGCCACATGGGAAAGGCCATCTCCGATAAAGGAGAACCGTTTCAGCACCAGCGTCACGCCCAACAGCGAAGAACACAGGGCGATCAGAACGCCCACGATGAGCGCATAGCGGACAAAGGGATAGTTCCAGTAAAAGGCCAGCTTTTCCAATAGGCTCATTTTGCACCGCCTTTCCCAGCCGCAAACAGCCGCCCCTGCGGGCTTTGCAGATACGCTTCCCGTGTACCGAAAAAGATCGTTTCACCAACATGAAGAATATGGCTTGCGTAGCAAACCGCAGCCTGAATATCGTGGGAGATCATCAGGACCGTAATGCCCTCCTGCTGGTTCAGTTTTTCGATCAGATGGTACATTTCCGTAGTCGCTTTTGGGTCAAGACCGGAAACAGGCTCGTCCAGAAGCAGCATTTTCCGGGTAGCGCAGAGGGCGCGCGCCAGCAAGACGCGCTGCTGCTGACCGCCGGAAAGCTCCCGGTAACAGCGTTTTGCCAGCGACCCGATCTGCATTTTGTGCATGGCATCCTGCGCAAGCTGCTTTTCCTCCCGACTGTAAAATGGGCGGAGTCCACAACGGCTCTGGCAGCCAGACAGCACGATTTCCTGCACCGACGCTGGAAAATCCCTCTGCACGATGGTCTGCTGGGGCAGATAGCCGATTTCGTTCCGGCGCAGGCCATCGCCCATCTCGATTTGTCCGGAAATAGGCTGCTGCAAACCGAGCAGGGTTTTCATCAAGGTACTTTTTCCTGCACCGTTTTCACCAACTACACAAAGATAGCCGCCTGCGTGAATCTCAAAGTTCAGAGGATCCAGAATGGCCTTTCCCTCATAGCCAACGAGAAGGTTCTTACAAATGAGCTGAGACATGACGGTTCCTTCCTTTAGTTCAGAGCCTGTTTCAGCACATCCAGATTGCTTTCCATCACGGAAAGGTAGGTCGTTCCGTTTGCCACATCGGTGGACGTGGTGGATTGCATGGAATCCAGCGTCAGGATGGACTGATTCTTTTCGGCGGTATTCTGCACGATAGTTTCGGCAACTTTGTGCTGTGCGCCCTCAATGGTCAGTACACAGGGCAGTCTCAGTTCATCCACTTTGCCAGCAAGGAAAGAAATGGTCCCAAAGCTGGCTTCCGTTTCCGCAGAGCAGCCTGCAAACGCGGCATAATAGCTCAGACCGTAATCGTCCACCAGATAGCGGAACGGGAAACGGTCGCCGAACAGCACAGTTTTCCGGGCGGCATTGTCCACCACCGTCTGATATTCGCCATCCAGAGCGGCCAGCTTTTCCAGATAGGATGCAGCGTTAGCAGCGTAGGCATCTTTGTTAGCCGGGTCGATCTCTTCCAGTGCATCGGTGATTGCGTTGCAGAGAGTTTCAGCGTTCTTCAGCGACAGCCATACATGCTCGTCATATTCTTTTTCCGCGTGTTCCAGCATATCCTCCTTGATTTCATCACCGCTCATATCCATCGGATAGTAAGTCGCCAATGCTCCATTTCCTGAGAGAGAGCATCGAAGCCTTCGTTGCCGAAATAAATGTGAAAATGTTCCGCTTTGCCCGGAGCAATGCCATGATCACTGAATTGCACATACTTGGGCGCATCAGCATCACCATCGGTTGCCTCGAAGAAATATCGTACGCCTCTGCTGCCAGATTTATAGTCATAAATCTGGTAGCCCTTATATTGATAGGTAGCCTTTGCCTCAACACCGTTTTTCACAAAACACATCGTGTTATTTTCAGCATTGATTGTAATTTTGGAAACATCCGTTTTATAACCCGTTTCGTAATAGGCACGGTATTCTTCCGCCGTTTTGTTCCCATTTTCTGCTTTACGTTCCATCACTTCGTCCAGAATACCCTCTTGAAGATAAGGATAAACAGACTGCCACTCGCCATCCCAATCGGACAGGTTTCTATCCCGCACATCGCTATCGGCAAAGCGGGAATATCCGTGATGATGTCCTTCCTCTGCCTGCATACCGGGCATTGCTTCCTCTGTCTTAACAGTATCTTTCAGCACATCAAGCAGATTGATAACCTTCATATTTTTGTTGGTGGCTTCTTTCAGGGCATCTTCCACCCAGCCATCCGATTCGCCGCCAACATAGATGAACAAGTCACAGTCTGAGATTTTAATAATATCATCTGCGGTGCTGATAGCTGTGCAAATCTACGCCGTTGTCCAGAAGCATGCTGACTTCGGCATTATCGGCCTTGTCGCCGAGGATTTCGCGCACCCAGTCATACTCCGGGAAAATAGTCGTGACGATTTTCAGCGGCTTGCTGCCACTCTGCGATGCGGATGGTGCAGAAATGGACGAGGATCCGGCCTTCCCACAGCCGCCCAAAATACCAGAAGCCAGTAAAAGGCAAAAAAATACAGCGAATATACGTTTGAATTTTTCATAGAAATGCACTCCATTGTTTGATATCAAGAATCATACGGACAAGCATTTCTTAATCCGACAGTTTTACCTTTAGTCGAATCGGTGTTTTTATCAGCAAAAGCGGAGAGCAAAGCGACAGCAAAGCTGCCAACACAAAATGCGGCGCGGGTGTCCGAATGAACGGCCCGGAGCCATCTTTTCCGGCGTGCAGGATATTCTTGCAAAGTTTCAGCTGTGTACAGATGGCGCAGTCTGCCCCAGTACAGTCGTGGTTGACTTCTTCCGCGCAGAACGTCAATGAAACCAAAATGGCCAGAAGGAAACCAACCAGCAGCGTCCACGCAGCGCGGCGGCGTTGTTTTGCGGTGCAGTTCATTCCATTGCCTCCTCTCTCGAATTTGCAAACTGGTTGCAAATTGAATTATAGCAAGGCAATATTGGATTGTCAAGTGGAATTTTTTGCGGACACTACGTTAATCTAAATCGCCGTCAAGAGGGCTGGCACCGTCCGGCCCTCTCTCTTTTTGCCAAAGTTTCCCTTGTGTTTTCTTGCAAGCTGACGAAAGTGACGTGTTTTCAAAACTTTTTGTTGACGCGGCTCGATTTTTGTGGTAATCTACTCCAATAATTTAATATAACATAGTTACTTAGAGTTCCAGCTCGGCTCCCAACGGAGCCGGAGCAAGTTTTTAACTTTCTTATCGCTGCATAACGAACCCGAACCAAGGCCATCCCGGAAAGGATGGTCAGGTTCAGGTCGTTGATGAAGTGCTTTAAGTAGGCTTCGTGGGCCAGCCGCTGACACGGCAATAATTGTTCCGCAGCAGAAAATCCTTTGCTTCGGCTTCCTCTTCGATGGAAAGGCCTCGTGAACGAAGAATCTCGATTTGTTCGTCTATCGTTTTGAAGTCCTTGTCTGCCATGAAAAATCTCCTTTATAAGCAAAACGCCCCCAAGTGTGCATACGCTGTGCGCAGAGGCCCGGGGGAGTTGTTATCATTATAATGGCATATCAAGGACGAAATGTCACTGAGCAGAGTGTGAACCTTCGATTTTTCGTAAAAATTTTCAAGAAGGACTTTTTACAGCCTGACTTCCTGTCACACGGAAAGTGTACGGGTGCTGTGGAGGTATGAGCCGTGCCATTAAACGCATTATTGCAGACTACAATGCGGGCGAAGAGTAGAAGCAAAGAAGCAGCATCGCGAAGCGGTGTGGTGTAAGAATCGAATAGGCGGATTGGTGTAGTAGGTACACCGAACCCAAAATACAAAGATACGGAAGCTATGCTGCAGAAAAACAACATAGCTTCCGCTTTTTTGTTATATGCAAGGATTTTGAAAGGGGAATAGGGTTTTCCGGATGGCAGACCAGCTTGCCTTTGACGGCAATCAAAATCCCTGCAATCTTGAATACGCCAAAATTTACGCCAAACAAAACTTTATAGTATCTGCTCGACCCAGCGAAGAACAGTACAAAAACGTTCGTTCTGCCGGTCATGATGGCCATTATCATCGAACACGGTTTTAGCTCCGCAGACTGTCCGCAATGCAGTGTGGACGCGCTGAGCATAGGCAGCAGCTTCACTCAGGCGATTGTTGTGGCCCTTGCCCTCTCGGGTGCGTTCTGGAGATATACCCGAGCAGAACGGTTCAGGAGCGGGTGTTCCTCGATAAAGTCCGCAACTCCCGGATACCAGAATGACCCACAAAGAGAGAACACCGACGCGAATACCTCCGTTTCCCAAAGGCTCATCACCGCAGCCAGACCGCCCAGCGAATAGCCGCCATACGCCAGCTTTTCCGTGTCAAGGGCGTATTCGTCTATAAGCGCCGGGAGAATTTCGTTGTTCAGTTCTCGATGATATTGTCCTAGCTGTCCGCCAAAATCCGGTGTGCCCGGTCGAATAGCCGGTTCCGGCCACGGGGTATATTCTGAAAGTCTGTTATTGGGGTATACCCCCACCAACACTGCTCGTTCCGTGCGCAGATTCAACTGCTCGATCAGTTCCCCATCGTTGAGCAGGATCGCAGGATTTTTGCCTTTGCGCAGTCCCTTTTCCGGGAACCGGACTCCAATTCGATGTGAACCGAGATTTAGAATTTCCATCCATAACCGCCCTTTTTTGTCAATTATTACGCAGTGTGGGGCGCTCCCCACATAGACAAACGGTAGCATTTTGTGCTATATTAGCATTAACTAACCGATTTTGCACAAAGGAGCTCCCAATGAATCAAATATCCGCGCTTCCCAATCCGCTGGAAATTTTATTTCAGGAATACAATCAGGGCCGAATCGAGTCTGTCGGCTTCCGCAGCTTGACCCTGCACGCTGGTGAGAGTAACAGCTACCGCACCCTGAAAAGTGCGCTGATTGTTCCGGCGTCGGGTCGGGCCATCTTCTCATTTGAGCACGAACCCTTCATTGCCAAGCGAGGACTGTTCCTGCACGGATGTCCCGACAAGATCCTGACCATTTCGGCCTTGGGCGAGCAGGATTTCCACTACATCAATATGTACTACGAAAACGACCGGCCTTTGCTGTTCTCCCACAAGCTCAAAAATCCGGAACAGACCTTTTCCATTTTGGAGCAGATCCTAAAGCTCCACCCGGACGCTGACATCCGCAGCCAGTACCAGCAAGAAAAGCTGACGGAAGAATTCTTCGCCCAGATTTTCGCAGATTTTCAGCCAGAGGAAACTTACAATGAAAGCCAAATCATGAGCATCCTGCTGGATTTCATCGCAGAGCACTATGCAGAGCCGCTGACGCTGGACGCACTGGCCGAGCAGGTCAATGAGAAAGCCGGACATGTCAGCTATCTCTTTTATAAGTACAAAAACATCCGGCCCATCGATTACCTCATCAATTATCGTGTCCGAATAGCCACTGAGCTTTTGCGTTCCGGTGACTACACCGTGACGCAGGCTGCCCACGAGGTTGGCTACCGGGATGCCTGCTATTTCAGCCGTATCTACAAAAAACGGATGGGCTTTCCGCCCACTCGCATTCTGCCGTAACCGGAGGAGTTTCTTTAAGAAGCACTATACATGAAGCTGTACAGAGTCTCAGCAGAATCGATGACCCGTGCGCCGTAATCCATCACGTCATCGTAATCCATCTCAATGACCTTCTGATTGGCAATGGCGGGAACTTCCTGTACAACAGCGTTGGCGGTCAGCTGCTCCACAGCGTCGGCATCGGTGGCCCCAAAGCGGTCTGCGCGGACGTAGACGATGATATCCGGGTTCATGGAGACAAGATTCTCCAGCGTCAGGCCGTTGCCGCCCTTGTCCAGAACATTTTCGGCGTTCAGGGCATTCAGCATACAACTGCTCATCTTGGAATTGAAGGCCACGAAGGTGCCATCGGCGTAGCAGCCATGAACAGAACCTTCAGGGGTTCGCCACTCTGGCTGCTGACCTTGTCCATCAGCGCATCGATTCGCTCCTGAAGCTCATCGGCGTAAGAGTTAGCGGTCTCTTGCACGTTGAAGATCTCGCCAATGTTCCGCACATCCTCTACAATGTTATCCAGCGACTGATCAATGGAAGCACTGGCCAGTTCAGTATAGACGGGAATGCCCAGCTCCTGATAGGACTGGACAGTGCCGATGCTGCTCTCAGTGAACATCAGGGGACCCTTGCCAAGGATCAGATCCGGCTCCGTGGCAAGGATGGTCTCCTTGGAAACAGACTTCTTATCGCCAAGGCTGTTCAGAGATGCAATTTCATCAGCAATGTCACCCTTCAGGGCATTGTCATTATCGAACACGCCGACGATTTTATCCTTGAGCCCCAGCTTGATGAGCAGCTCAGTCATGGACAGCTGTGTGGACAGCACCTTCTCCGGTGCATGGTCGTAGGTCATATCCACAGCATTGCCATCAGCGTCATAGATCTGCAGGGTCAGGGGGTAAGAGGTCTCTTCGGCGGAGACGGTGCTCTCGGCAACAGACGAAGCAATCTCGGAGGAGGCAGCAACGGACGATGCCACAGAAGATGCAGTCTGACTGCAGCCAGTGGCCAGCATGACGGCTGCCAGTGCCGCGGCAGCAACGCTCAGGGTTTTCTTTTTCATAAATTTTCCTCTTTCTGCGGGGTACTCCCGCGTTTTTGTTATAGATATTGAATCATCAGTTTCCGTTGATCGGGCTGGGGTAGACACAGGCTTCTACATCAAAGATTCGGCGCAGATTTTCGGGGGTCATCACCGCTTGAGGCTGGCCCTGCGTTACAATTTCGCCTTGCTTCATCAGATAAAGGTGGTCGCAGAATTGTGCTGCAAGGCTCAGATCGTGCAGCGCTGCCAGGACCGTGATCTGCAAATCTTTGATGATTGAAAGGATTTCTAGCCGATAGCGGATATCCAGATGATTGGTCGGCTCGTCGAGGATCAGGATCTTGGGCGACTGGGTCAGCGCGCGGGCCAGAACCACCCGCTGCTTTTCACCGCCCGAAAGGGACTGGAAGTTCCGGTCACGGTAGCTTTTCATGCCAACCTTGTCCAGTGCCTCCAAAGCCATCTCGTAGTCCCTCTCCCGTTCTTGCTCCAGCAGGGAGTGGAAGGGATACCGCCCCATCAGGGCGATGTCCAGCACGGTATAGTCAAAATTGATCTGGTTGAATTGTCCCATCACCGCCATGTTCCGCGCCAGCTTTTTGCCGGAAAAGTGTGTGATATCCTCGTCATCCAGACGAACGATGCCGCTGTCCATCTTTTGTGTGCGGTAGATGGAGCGGAGCAGAGTGGTCTTGCCGCTGCCGTTGGCACCCAGCAAGGCCGAGAATTTCCGGTCCGGCACCTCAATGGAGAGATTCCGAACGATGGGTTTTCCGGCAATCGAAACGCTGACGTTTTTCGCATCCAGTTTCATTCAATTGCCTCCAAATCCATACTTTTTACGCACCATCACATAGACGAAGAAGGGCGCACCCACCAAGCAGTGAAAATGCCCACAGGCAGCTCGGTGTTGGGAATCAGACTGCGGGCGATGGCATCCACCCAGAGCATGAACAGTCCGCCGGAGAATGCCGCAATGGGCAGTAGTTTCCGGTGGGCTGTGCCGGCAATGGCGCGGGAAACGTGCGGGATAATAAGCCCTACAAAGCCGATCGTGCCGCAGACCGATACCAATGCACCGGTCAGCACCGAGAGCACCAGCAGGTAAACCAGCCGACACCGGAAGGTGTTGATGCCGATGGTGGAAGCTGCTTCCTCACCAAGCATCAGACCATCCAGCGTCTGGGCCTGCGTCCGAAAAAAGACTGCTGCCGCCAGTACGATCAGTGTGATAGGGCCGATGTTTTTCCATCCGGCGCGGGTCAGGGAGCCCATCGTCCAGAACTTGATGGACATCATACCGTCCGAATCGCCTGCTACCGCAATGATAAAGTTGGAAAATGCGGTCAGCAGCGCATTGACGATCATGCCGGAGAGAATCAGCTTGACTGAGGTGGTCTTGCCATCCGCCGAGGAGAGGGCCAATACGAGGAAGCAGGCACCGCCTGCTCCTACAAAGGCCCAGAAGCCGGAGATCACGCCCAGCCCTAAAAAGAGTGAACCAGTGGCTCCCAGCGTTGCGCCTGCCGACACACCAAGAATGTATGGGTCTGCCATTGGGTTTTGGACAACGGCCTGCATCACGCAGCCGCAGAGGGCCAGCCCGCTTCCTGTCAGAAAGCCCAGAATAATGCGGGGCATCCGGATCTGCCAGACGATCTGTTCAAATGCCACAGATACCGAGGTGCCTGTGTCTGTCCCGAACAGGTGCCGAAGCAGGATCGATAGTGTATCTTGCACCGGAATGCGGACTGCTCCCATGCAAAGCGTAATGATTGCAGAAACAAGCGTTAGAATCATCAATAGAATGATCGTCAGTCGTGTCTTTTTCATATAGAAATCAACCTCTCAAGTGGTCCGGGGTTAGCTTTGACTATCCACAAGGTATTTTACAGGCTGCCTACAGATTTGTCTATGGACAATTCTTTAAAGAATGGACGATTCTTAAAAACCGGCTCCCAGATCTCCTCGACCACCGGAACACCAAGCCCGCGCTCGATGGTGTAGGCTGTGCGGGCATAGTGGGAATCCTGAATGTCCACCGTGAGAACGGCCACCATGTGCAGGCTCTTGCTGACCATGCCTGTGCAATGGCACTGGGAGCGTAGTTGCAGCGTTTGAGCACCTTTTCCACCTTGGCGCGGGTGTCGGCGCGGGCGGTATCTTTGTGGTTGAGCACGCGGGAGACAGTGGCGATCGAGACTCCGGCTTCCCGTGCAATATCGTAAATATTCATAGACCCTCTTGTAAAATCAGATGTGGTTGGATGGTTATGTACGGCAACATCGGTCAGGTCTCCTGCCTGATGTCCACCCTGATGGGCGGCGTCTCCGGTTCTGCGGTTGCAGATGCTTCGATGGAGTGCCGCATCCTCGGACCTGAGATGACCCGTCTGGGCTACGACCGCGGCTGGTCTGCCGCCATCAACGGCCTGTCCGGCCTGATCGTCGCCACCATTCCGCCGAGCATGGGCCTGATCATCTACGGCACCGTCGGCGAGGTGTCCATTGGCCGTCTGTTCATGGCCGGCTGGGTCCCCGGCATCCTGATGTGCGTGCTGCTGATGCTGGCCGTCACCTGGAGCGCCCGCCGCTTCGGCTACAAGCCCGAGCATGACCATCCGGCTCCGCTGTCTGAGATCCTGAAGGCTCTGCTGGATAGTATCTGGGCCATTCTGTTCCCTGTCCTGCTGATCGTCCTGATCCGCTTCGGCATCATGAGCCCCACCGAGTCCGGCTCCTTTGCCTGCGCATACGCCCTGCTGGTCGGCACCGTGTTCTACCACGAGCTGACTTGGGAGAGCCTGCTGCAGACCCTGCGCGACAGCGTGAAGGACATCACCGTCATCACCATCATTCTGGCGTTTTCCGGCGTGTTCGGCTACGGCATCGTGTTCGATAACATCACGGTCACCATTGCAAACGCTCTGCTGGGCATCACCAGCAACAGCGCGATCCTGCTGCTGCTGGTCGTCGTCTTCCTGCTGATCTGCGGTATGTTCATGGAGACCACCGTTATCGCCCTGATCCTGACCCCCATCCTGCTGCCCGTCATGCGCAGCATTGGCGTCAACGAAGTCGTGTTCGGCATGATCATGATGACCACCGTCACCTTCGGCGTCATGACTCCCCCTGTCGGCACCGCGCTGTATGCCGTGTCTGACATCATGGAGTGTCCCATTGAGGAGACCTTCAAGAAAGGCTGGCCCTTCTACCTCGCGATCGTGGGTGTCATCCTGTTCATGATATTCTTCCCGCAGGCGGTGCTCTTCCTGCCGAACCTCGTGTACGGCGCTTAAATCAAGCGTTCCACCTCTCTCCGATTCTTCTATCTATAAAGCAGAGCCTGTCTTTCCTGCCTTGGAAAGGCAGGCTCTGTGCCTTTTATGGAGGGTTTTATGAAACCGACAACAGATTTTCCTTTCCTGCTGGACAACCCCCGGGCGTGGCGCACCTATCTGGGAGGCCGGATGCTGGACGCCCTGCACGGCGACTCCAACGGCGAGGACGGGCATTTCCCCGAGGAGTGGATACTTTCCACCGTCGCCGCCCGCAACGCCGGACGGGAGCAATTCCCCGAGGAGGGCATGAGCACCTGCGCGGCACCGACGTCACCCTGAAATCGGTGCTGGAAAGCGATACGGAGGCTATCTCGGCAAAGGCGCGGCGCAGCCCACCCTCGGCGTGCTGACCAAGCTCATCGACAGCGCCGAGCGCCTGACCTTGCAGGTGCATCCCGACAGGCCGACGGCCCTGCGGCTGTTCCGGAGCCAGTACGGCAAGACTGAGTGCTGGCACATCCTCAGCGGCCACCCCGTGAACGGCGAAGAACCCTGCATCTACTACGCTTCCAGCCGGACATGACCCGCGCGCGGTGGGAAGCGCTGTTCCACGCACAGGATATTCCCGGGATGCTGGCCGGGATGCAGAAATACCCGGTGCATCCGGGCGACACCATCCTGATCGAGGGCGGTATGCCCCACGCCATCGGCGCGGGCTGTTTCCTCGTGGAGATCCAGGAGCCGACGGATTATACGATCCGGGTGGAGCGCACGACGCCAGCGGCTTTGCCGTGGCCGACAGTATGTGCCATCAGGGGCTGGGCTTTGAAACGATGTTCGAGTGCTTCCACTATGAGCCGCACAGCCGCGGGGAGATCCACGACCGCGGGTTCATCGAACCGGAAACGGTGCTGAAAACGGCGGGCGGAAGCATCACGACGCTGGTGGGCTATCGCAATACGCCGCTCTTCCGTCTGGACGAAGTAAACGTCTCCGACACCCTGACGGTGGACTGCCGCCGCGCGGCAGCGGCATCTATGTGCTGGAAGGCGCAGGGACCCTGAGCGCAGACGGCCGCAGCCTGCCTCTGAAAAAGACCGACCAGCTCTTTGTCCCCGCTGGAACGGGAAGATTTACACTGGATGCGGAGGCTCCTTTGAGGGTCCTGCATTTCTTTGGCCCTGAAGAGAAAAAATAAATTTCCAATGTAAAAAAGACCTCGCAGCCCTGAAAGGCGGCGGAGGTCTTCTGCTATAGGGGAGAGGTCACTTCCGTGCGATCATCTCGGTATAGGCCAGCACCAGCGGGCCGACGCCCTTTGCGTCGTTGCAGACCACCGGCTCACTGAAATAGTAAGCCAGCGAGCCGTCGCGGTGGTCCTTGCCGCCGAGGCCGGCCACGAGGCAGATGCCACCCAGCTGCAGGCTGCCGTCCGGGTTCTTGCTCAGATACTTGTCACAGGTGCCGTAGAAGGCTTTCTCGGCCCATGCGGCCATCCGCTTGGGCAGGTAGCCGAGACGCACGCCCTTGAGCACAGCGTAGGCGAAGAGGGCCGTGCCGCTGGTCTCGAGGTAGTTGCCCTCGACGCCGGGGTGGTCCATCACCTGCCAAAACATGCCGGTCTCCTCGTCCTGGAACTTGTGGACGTCCTCGATGGTCTGCTTGAGCATTGCCATGATGCCGCGGTACTCGTTGTAGAGCTGCTCGTCCATCCGCTCCAGCACGTCCACCATCGCCACCATGAACCAGCCATGGCCCGCAGCCAGAAGTTGGGACTGCAGCCGGTGACGGGGTCGGCCCAGTACATCTGGCGGCTCTCGTCGTAGCCGTGGTAGTACAGGCCGGTCTTCTCATCCTCATGTGCTTCTGGATGTTCATGAACTGCTTATAGCTGTCGATGCAGCCCTGCATCTTGTTGTAACGGGTCTCGTACTCCATATAGAAGGGCTGGGCCATGTAGGTGCCGTCCAGCCAGACCTGCCACGGATAAATGTCCTTGTGCCAGAAGTTGCCCTCCTTGGTGCGGGGCTGGGTGAGCAGCTGGCTGCGGATGGTGTCGATGGCCTTGCGGTACTTCTCGTCGCCGAAGATGTCGTAGAGGATGAACAGGTTTTTGCCCTGATTCACGTTGTCGAGGTTATACTCCTTAGGGTCGTAGGTCTTGATGGAGCCGTCTTCCTGCACGAACCAGTCGATGAAATCCTTAGAAAATTTCAGGTACTTCTCGTCGCCGGTAGTCTTATACAGGCTCAGGCAGGCGGTGATCATGCAGCCGTCGATGTAGTTCCACTTGTTGGGCTTGCCGCTGCGGACCTTCTCGATGTTCCACATGGGGGCCTCGGCGCTGGAATTGGCGATGAGGTAGTCCACATAATCGCCCAGCATGGACAAAATCTCTTCATGAGTCATGGCTTAGTCCTCCTCAAAATGGCCGACGTTGGCAAAGCGCAGGCGCTCGCCTCGTAGCCTCGATCTTGACGTTGTGCAGCTTGATGTTCTTGACGTTCTCGGCGTAGATGGCCAGCTTCTTGACCAGCGGGCGGTTGTCGGCATGGCAGCCTGACCCTCCTTGGCGTCGGGGTCGAAGGTGATGGTGACGTTCTTCATGGAGACGCCCTCGATGGGCTGCTCGGGCAGGCCGTCGAAGTAGCAGCCCGCAAACTGTGCGTCGGTGGCCACGATGTCTTCCATGGTCAGAGTGCCGAGCTTCGGGGTGTACTCGTCCACGGGCAGAGCCTCGCGGCACTGGACATAGGGGCTGTGGCCGTCCGGGTCGCAGAAGTAGAACATATTGATGACGAAGGGAGCCTTGACGCCCCGCATCTCCACGTTGCGGAACACCAGACCGTCGATGACGGCGGTGTTGCCGCGGCCGCGGCGGGTCTTGACCCGGAGGCGCGGTCGGTGTGGTCCATGAGGCACTGGGTGACCACCATGTCCTTGACGCCGCCGCTCATCTCGCTGCCGATGACGATGCCGCCGTGGCCCTTGTCCAGCAGGCAGTTGCGGATGACGGTGTGCTCGCAGCTCTTCTTGAGCTTCATGCCGAGGAAGACCTTGCTGGCCTTCATGGCGATGCAGTCGTCGCCGACGTGGATGTTCACGCCGATGATGCGGGTGTACTCGCAGCTCTCGGGGTCGATGCCGTCGGTGTTGGGGGCGTTGTAGGGGTTGTTGATGCTGAAGTTCAGCAGGTCGAGGTGTTTGACGAAGATGGGGTGGATGGTCCAGGAGTAGCTGTTCTGCACGGTGATGCCGTGGAGGCAGACGTTCTCGCTGTCCACCATCGCCACGGCGCGGGGACGCCATGCGATGCGCTTGACCTTGGGGTCGATCCACCAGTCGCCGTTCTGGGCGTCGCAGTCCAGTGTGCCTTCGCCGGTGACGACGACGTCATGCACCTGGGTGATGTTCAGCAGGCCCGCAAAGCTGTTCAGCGGGTTGCCCTCCCAGCCGGTGAGGTAGTATTCGTCCACTTCGTTCTCGCTGGGGATGACGCCGGGCAGGATGGGGTAGTGGGTGCGGTCGTTGTCGCCCAGCAGCACAGCGCCCTTCTCGAGGTAGAGGGTGGTGCAGCTCTTCATGAAGAGGCTGGCGGTGCGGTAGCGGCCAGCGGGGACATACACCGTGCCGCCCCTGGGGCAGGTGGAAAGAGCAGCCTGCAGCCTGCCGGTGTTGTCGGTCTCGCCGTCGGCGACGAGGCCATAGCGGGACGCGTCCACAAAGAAGCTCTCGGCCTCGGTGGTGAAGTCCAGCTTCAGGTGCTCACCCTCGGCGTCCACCTCCACGGTGTAGGCGGTGGACGGCGTCAGGGAGAAGAGGGAGAACACGTTGGTGTTGCAGCTTTCGTAAATGGTCTTGCCGTTCAGAGCCACGGCAAAGGGGTGCTCCGGGCGGAAGCACTTGCCGTTTTCCAGCTCGAAGACGGCGCTGCGGGTCATGGAACGGATGAGAGACAGATTCATTTTTACAGCCTCCTGAGTTATTTGCGTAGATTTGCGGCTTGCCCGCAGAGGGCGGGCATGGTACACTGGGGATAAGAATATCAGAGCACTGCCCCGGCGGGGCAGGTATAGCAAGAAGGGGGAAGGGCGGATGCGCGCCGAACGGGAAAAACTCAACGCGAAGATCACGCGGGAGCGCTCAAGCTGGCCGGCGGGCGGCTTGAGCTGCCTGCCGAGATGTGCCATATCGTTCTGTTTTCAGGCGGCAGCTGCACGGTCCAGTGCGGGGATACGTCGCTCCTGGTCAGCCCCGGCTGCGCACTGCTGCTGGGGCCGGGGGCGTGGGCGGTATCGCAGGCAGGCCACACCCAGCCGGAAATGCTGGGATGCAGTTTCCCACAGGCGGCCCTCCACGAGATGAAGAACGCCACCGGCGAAGATTTCCTCCGCCTTTTTGCACCGGGCAGCCAGATGGCCCTTTACGGCAGCGTCCAGTGGGCCAGCCGTCTGCGGACGCTGCTGGAGATGATGCGGAGCGCCATGGGCGAGCCGGAGTATCCCGGCGGGCTGTATCTGGCACTGACGCTCCACTATGTGGAGCAGGAGCACCGGGCGCAGAGCGCCGCCGACGCCGCCCCCGCAACGAGACGGTGGAGCAGATCTGCGCCTACCTTGCGGCAAACTACCAGCAGAAGCTTTCCCTCACCGAGGTTGCGGCGCGGTTCTACATCTCGCCCTACTATCTGAGCCGGCTGTTCCGGCGGGTGACGGGGCAGTCCATCGTGGACTACATCAACGCCCGCCGCATCGAGGCGGCACAGAAGCTTCTGGAAACGACAGAGCTGAGCATCGGCAGCGTGGCCGAGCAGACCGGCTTTGCCTCTGCGGCCCACTTCCGCCGCGTCTTTCGGGAGACGATGGGCGTCGGGCCGCTGCAATACCGGAAGAGCAGAAAATAGAGTGCCACAAAAGCCTCTCCCTTTGGGAGAGGTGTCACCGAAGGTGACGGAGAGGGCAGGCCAGCTTCGACAAAGCCGCTGCGCAGCGATAAGCAGCCTCTTTGTCAGAGCAATATTATCGCAACGTCCGTACATCTCTGTCGGCGTCCTTGCCCTCTCAGGCGCTCACGCGCCAGCTCTCCCAAGGGGAGAGCCTTTGACATTGGAAATGCCCCCTGCGTCCTCTCTACGGGAAGAGGCACAGGGGGGCATTCATGTTTGTCGGGATGATCCGAGCGGCGGGGGCTTCAGCTTAGCCCTTGACAGCACCGGCGGAGATACCTTCGACGAACTGATCCTGTGCGCAGAAGAAGACGATGAGCTGCGGCAGGATAGAGATCAGGGACAGGGCCAGAATACGGTTCCAGGCAAAGCCGTATCAC
>ENA-OQEX01000385-OQEX01000385.1-human-gut-metagenome-genome-assembly--contig:-NODE-385-length-24146-cov-2.567551_pt1 | contig 24146 bp, 29 predicted proteins | sample MGYA00242802_ERZ504649 | MGnify/ENA primary metagenome ERZ504649 (study PRJEB26092, sample SAMD00036194) | human gut metagenome | host: Homo sapiens | study: EMG produced TPA metagenomics assembly of...
CGATTCTCTCCGGTTCTTCCACCGCTGAAAATTACGTTTTGTCTGTTTCCGGCGACTGGTGGGAGATCAGAGACCTAAAGGTGACAAATGCCCAGAAAGGTATTATGCTGGACAATTCCAATCACACAACAATCAGCAATTGCGAAGTGTACAACATCGGTTCTGAAGGCATCCACCTTCGGGACAACAGCTCCAGCTGCTTGATTGAAGATTGCAGCGTTCATGATACCGGCGTTGTGTCTCCGGGATACGGCGAGGCGATTTATGTAGGCAGCGCTCAAAGCACTACAGGGTACGGCTATGAATGCGACAACAATACCATCAGAAACTGTAAGCTGGGACCGAATGTCGCAGCCGAACACGTTGACATCAAAGAGTACACCACCGGAACAACAGTAGAGAACTGCACATTTGATGGAACCGGAATGAGCGGTGAAAATTACGCAAAAAGTTTTATCAACATCAAGGGCAATGACTGCGTGATCCGAAACAATATTGGTTATCGGAACGGCTGTACAGCATTCAGCGTGCATTTGAGCAGAACAACGTGGCAGACGGCTGGGGACAAAATGCTATGGTATATGGCAACAAGGTCTATATGGATACAGCGACCAATGCGCTGGGCAAGAAAATGTATTTCTTGAATGCCTGGGATTGTTCCGCCACTGTCTGGGACAACTACATGGCGTATGACGGCGAACTTTTCTCCGTTGACAATGAGGATGACCATTGGGATTATTATAACTGCAATCTGCTGACCTACGGAAATAAGTGATGCTGTTCCTTTGGTATCCTGGATTCACATTCACCCTTGACAACCACCCTGCAACTATGCTACAATAAAAAGGCAAAAATTGAAAAAAGGGAGCAGAATCCATGGAACAGTGGGATATTTACGATGAAAACAAGCAGAAAACCGGTCGCACTATGAACCGGAACGACTGGCATATGAAACCAGACGAGTTTCACCTGACCGTACTGGGTGTATTGCAGCGTCCGGACGGCAAGTATCTGATTACACGCCGGAAACTGGACAAAGAGTGGGCACCCGGCTGGTGGGAAGTTCCCGGCGGCGGTGTCCGTGCCGGAGAGGACGGAGCCGATGCCGTAAAGCGTGAGATTCTGGAGGAAACCGGAATCGACGTCACCGGCGCAAAAGGCGGCTATGCGTTCACCTATAAGCGTGTCAATCCCGAAGAACAGAACAACTACTTCGTGGACATTTACAAGTATGTGCTGGACTTCACCGAGGCGGATGTAAAGGTGCAGCCGGACGAAGTGACAGAGTTCGCACTGGCGACTGCGGAGGAGATTCGTGTCATTGCCTCACAGGGCATTTTCCTGCACTATGACAGCATCAAAGAGGCATTTGTCTGAGATCATTTTACAATAACACAAACGCCCCTGCTTTTCACGGTTTGTACCGGAAAGGCAGGGGCGTTTTGTTATGTTGTCATAGACTTAGGAAGAATAGCTTTTCAGTGTCACGTCTTTTCCCAGCAGATACTGCGTCAGCAGGACAATATCTGCTATGCTGAATACGCCGTTGCCGTTGGTGTCCTGTGGGCTGGCAGTCAGCACATCATCTGTGCTCTGCCATTTGGTGATGTTCTGCCGCATGAGCGCCAGATCCACACCGTTGACCAGCTTGTCACTGTTCACATCACCTGCAATTATTTTGCTGTCCGGTTCTGTTGTATTATTGTTTCCGCCGCCGTAATAGTCGGAAAGGGAAATGCCGTTGGAACCCAGTGCAATGGTATGATCCAGGCTGATAAACTTACCGTTGTCATCCTGCCACAGCGCCGGCTTGACCAGGGCGTATTTGTCCTCGTCCCACTTGCCGAAGTTGTCGTAGACCAGACCGCCGGTGTCGCCGGAGTTTTCGTTAAAGCACCAGAACGTGTGGTGGATGCGGTTCTCGATCATGAAATCCCGGAGATATGTCATCCACTGTTCGTTCTTGTCGCCGTCCATGAATCCGCCCCATTCGCCCATGAGCAGGGGAGCGACGCCTCGTCCTGGAGGAAGAACCAGTTGTCATACCAGCAGTCTTTCAGCAGAGTTTCCTGGGTGAATCCGTCGTAGAACCATTTCTGTTCCCATACCAGCGGACCGTAGTCGTGAGGGGAGTAGACCAGCTGACTCTGATATTTGCCCAAATCAATGGGATATTTCTTTGCACCCCGGAAGTTTCCGCCCCACCATGTGCCGTAGTAGTACTCTGTCATGGTGGTGTAGTCGATTCTCGGTGCAGTCCAGTCGTAGCCCTCTTTGGGGTAAACCTCCGTACCCTCGACCATAATCAGCAGTTCCGGATTCTTTTCCAGTACTCGTGCCGCACAGGTCTCTGCGGCATATTTCCAGTTGGTCGGGTCAGTGGAGTCATCCCATTTCGCCATCTGATCCTTTACGTCAGCTGTACCGTGCGGTTCGTTTTTCAAGTCAATGGCAAGGATGGTGTCATCATCCTTGTAATAATCTGCAAACCATGCCAGCGCATCGCACCAGTCCTCGGTGCTGAATTTGTCCGTGTACCAGAGGCTGACCTGGTGACCGGCTGAGGCGGTCTCTGCGCTGTGAATGTCGATCATGATCTTGATGCCCAGCTCCCGGCACCATTGACCGCCATGTTCCAGATATCAAAGCTGTACTTGATCGTGCCTCCCTCGATGCCCTCTTCGGTCAGTTCCGGGTTGGTGTACTGGTTGTACCTTTGGCGTTGCCGGGTCGGGATCACCGTTTTTCCATTGGAGCAAAATCTCTGTGGACATGGGAATCCGGAGAAAGTTGAACCCGTGGTCGGCGATCTGCCGGAGCATATCGTGCATATTCTGCGACCAGACCCCGTCGAATACCTGGCTGCCGACATTGTAGCCGAACCAGTTGCAGCCGGTGATCCAGACCGGATTGCCGTCCTTGTCTACGATCTCGGCGTTGTCGTTGACGTGCAGCCAGTCGTCGTGATAGCTGTCCGGCTGTGTGGCAGCCTGTGCCGCCAGAGATACCGCCGGGCTGATGTGCCGGCAAGCATAGTTCCTGCCATAGCAGCCGGCAGCAGCACTTTTTGAAAAATGTGATGCAGCATAAAGTCCTCCCTGTATCATGTGCGTGCGGAATCCTTCCGCATCTGATTTCCGTTTTGCCTATATTGTATCACAATCTGTGGGAAATGTCAATTGTTTTTGTGGGAATTGAGTGCGTAGCATTGCGGTGAAAAAAAGATATAATGTTCTCAATCGGGTGCTTCACATTCCAGAGGGCGTAACAAAGATCGATTATAGTGCTTTTTGTAACTGTGCGAATTTGAAAAGCGTTACAATTCCCAGCAGTATGACATGGATTGATGATGTATATGGTGAAGAAAGTGATTGCCGCAGTATCACAAATATTACTTATAACGCACAATAAGCCAATGGAAAACAATTGAAAAGCAATCGCTGAGGGATGTTACGGTCAACTGCATTGATGGAACTATTTCAAAAAAAGCCGATCTGGACGGCAACGGAAAAATCGACACCTCTGACATTTTCGACGCCATGGTCTATGTTGCCTATCGTGGTGTCGGCTTAGACGGGGGATTCACGGACGAGCAGGTTGTTGCTGCTGATATCGACGGCGACGGAAAGGTGGATTCCACGGATATCTACTATATGCTTTACTATGTTGCGCTCCAAGGCGCAGGCAAAAACCCGTCCTGGCAGGATGTCATTTATTGATGAACTTTCGAAAACAGAACCCGAAAGCCGTTGTGTATGACGCACAGCGGCTTTTTTGCGTCCTTTACCGCACCGCAAAAAAATATTTGCCGGCTGTTCGAAAAATAAGCTTGACAAGTTAGCTAAATTACAGTATAATTAGCTAAAAAGTAACCTTACAAAAGAAAGGACGAAGAAACGTGGCAAAAGCAGTACGGATGTCAGACATTGCCGAGCGGCTCCATGTCAGCATTGTAACAGTTTCCAAGGCGCTTGCCGGAAAGGACGGCGTGAGCGAAGAACTGCGGCAGGAGATCTTGCAGCTGGCAGAAGAAATGGGCTATCAGAGCAAAAAGTTCAAGCCGGCAGCAACGGGAAAGACGTATACCCTGGGCATTGTGACGTCATACCGATATATCGAAAAGGGACAGTCGTTCTATTGGAACTTGTATGAGCGCATCCTGTTTTATCTGGCGCAGACCGGACATATCGGCATCCTGGAGGTCGTGACAGACAGCGCCGAGCAGGAGCGGCAGATTCCACGGCTGGTGCAGGAAGAACGGGTGGACGGCGTTATTGTCATGGGCAATTTCTCGAAGTCGTATCGGGAAATGCTGGCAGAGACCGGGATTCCTCTGGTGGTGCTGGATGCCTTTGATGCACGGTATCACCGGGACAGCGTGATCTCCGACGGCTATTATGGGATGTATACCATGGTGGACTATCTCCTGCAAATGGGGCATCGGAATATTATGTTCGTAGGTTCGGTGAACGCCACCAGCAGTATCACAGACCGCTATTACGCTATTGCCGTGCCATGCGTGAGGCAGGCGTCAGCGTGACGGAAGACTACGTCCTGCCAGACCGTGACGCCGAAGGAAAGGTCACCATTTCTCTGGAGCATCTGAAAAAAATGCCCTCTGCGTTTGCCTGCAACTGCGATATCACAGCATATACATTGCTGAATGCACTGAAAGAACAAGGCGTTCGTGTGCCAGAAGACGTCTCCGTGGTGGGATTTGATGACTATATCCTGGCAGGGCTGGCTGTGCCGCCGCTGACGACTTATGCCGTTGACGTAGACCACATGGCAAAAGTCAGCGCACAGCAGCTGATCCGCCGCATCCAGAAACCGGATGCAGATGTACGCCGCATTGTGGTCAGCGGCAAACTGGTGATCCGGGAGAGCGTGAAAGATCTGCGCTAGAATTTTTCCAAAAAACAGAACATTCTTGCGGCTGCATGGACGGAAATGTCTGTGCAGCTTATTTTTAGCTAAAATTTAGCTGTACCACGAGATATTGCAGTATTACACAACAAAAATCTGATATTGTTTGTTTAATATAGCTGATCTGAATAGAATTCTTTTGTGTAAAACGCAGAAAAGCAAATTTAAGCTTAAATTTAGCTTGACTTTTAGGTAAAAATAGAGTAAGATAGAATCATAGAAAAACGGAATACAAAAGAGATTCCGAAAACCTGTACGTGAAAAAAGGAATAAGATTGCGATATCTGAATGGAGGAAATCAGAATGAAACAACGAGTAATGGCATTGGTACTGGCAGGAATCCTTGCAGCAGCAGCAGCCGCCTGCGGCAGCACAGGAAGTACATCCGGCAAAAACAACGACGCAAAGCCGACAGTAGCCTATAAAGATATGAAGGTGGGCGAAACCGAAACCGATCTGAAAGCAGATCTGAAGATTCTGACGAACCGCACCGATCTGGTGGATTCCGACTTCCAGGACTACATCAGCAAGTTCAACGCCATATATCCGAACATCAAGATCACTTATGAGGCATCACCGATTATGACACCGATGCCACCACGAGACTTTCTTCCGGAGACTGGGGCGACATCTGCTGCATCCCGTCTACCGTGGACAAGAGCGAACTCAGCAACTATTTCGAAAGATCGGCGATTACGGTGACTTCAAGGATACCTACGAATTCGTTAGATAAGCAGATGTTCAATAATGAGGTTTACGGCATCCCGACAATGGGCAATGTCAGCGGTATTGTCTACAACAAGGCGGTTTTCGAAAAGGCAGGCATCACCGAACTGCGTCCGATCCGGAAACCTTCCTGGCGGATCTGAAACTGATCAGGATAAGACTGATGCGATTCCGCTGTACACCAACTACGCTGCCGGATGGACACTGACTGCATGGGACGGCTATATCAGCGGCGGTGCTACCGGCGATCCGGACTTTAAGAACAACAAGCTGGTGCATTCGAAGAATCCGTTTGCAAAGCACGATGATATGACCGGACCGTATGCTGTCTATGATACCTTATATGAGGCAGTAAAGCAGGGCTTGACCGAAGAGGATCCGACCACTACAGACTGGGAAGGCTGCAAGGCGCAGATCAAACGAGGGCAACATCGGCTGTATGGTTCTGGGCAGCTGGGCAGTACCGCAGATGCAGGCAGGCGGCCCGAATGCGGATGACATTGCATATATGCCGTTCCCCATCAGCGTGGACGGAAAGCAGTATGCGTCCGCAAGCGCTGACTATTGCTACGGCGTCAATGTAAACAGCACCAGTGAAGAGAAAACCGCTGCAATGCTGTACATCAAGTGGCTCACAGAATCCTCCGGATTTGCAAAAACGCAGGGCGGTATCCCCATCGTCAAGGGTGATACTTATCCGGATTCTCTGGAGAGCTTCCAGGATATCACACTGATTACCGATAATCCGGCACCGGCAGGGGAAGAAGATCTGTTCAATAAGATCAACAACGATTCTGAGATCTCCCTGGATTCCGATTCCACACACGTGGCAGCAATCGTAGAGGCAGCCATCGGCGGCGGAAAGACCATGGAAGAGATCGCAGACGAATGGAATGCTGAATGGACTTCCGCACAGGAAAAGAGCGGTGTAACACCGGAGTAAATCCATCGACGACGCAGAAAGGAAGTGCATGGACATGGCAGAGCGGCATACAGAAGTCGGATTGTCCAAGCGGAAACGGCGGCTGCAATGGTCGAATGTGAATGTACAGAAAGTGGTTGTCACGCTGACATTCCTGTTTGTTCCGTTGTTCCTGCTGATATTGTTTACATACCTGCCGTTTTTCAAAATGGTGCAGTTCAGCTTTTATGATATGAAGTATATCGGCGAGCGAAAATTTGTGGGGCTGGAAAATTATATTGATGTTTTCACCCGGGACGATTGTTTCAATGCGCTGAAACTCAGCTTGTATTATATGGTCGGTTCTGTGGTACAGCTTGCGCTGGCATTGCTGTTTGCAACGATCCTCAGCTTTAACCCCAAAGGCGGAAGTTTCTTCCGTGGCGCACTGTATTTCCCGAGCCTGGTCTGCGGCATTGCCGTCGGGTTTATCTTCAAGTATTTCTACACCCACGGTTTTGTCCTGGACTCCATCCTCGGCTTGCTGGGAATCCCGGAAGATATGCTGCCGTTCTGGCTCAAGGACACCCGCATCAATAACTGGGTGCTGGTGGCATCCTCCATCTGGCGGTACATGGGACAGAACATGGTATTGTTTATCGGCGCAATCGCCAGTGTAGACAAGACGCAGTATGAGGCGGCTGCCATTGACGGCGCAAACGCATGGCATCGTTTCCGGTATATCATCTTGCCGTCCATCCGCACGATCGTTGTGCTAAACATGATTCTTGCAATTTCCGGTTCTCTCTCCGTATTTGAAATTCCATATGTTATCACAGACGGCGGCTTTGGCACATCCACATATTTTGTTCTCATGGATAAGCTGGCACACGCCAACCAGAAGGTTGGTCTGGCGTCGGCAATGGCAGTGGTACTGCTGGTGCTGATCCTGGTAGTCAGCGGCATTCAAAAGCTGGCGGAAAAGAAGATGAACTCCGGCGTTCGTGTCGGAAAGAGGAGGGCGAGAAAATGAAAAGCAAAAGCGTTTTTCTGAAAAGACTGCCAAAGCAGATCCTGCAGTATGCCATCCTTCTGTTCGGCGCATTCTGTGCGCTGGTTCCCATTGTCAGCTGCGTGACTACCGCATTCAAGACCGATGAAGAGTACCGCACGACCAGCGTCATGACACTGCCGGAAAGCTGGCTGAACTTTGAAAACTTCAAGGTTGCCTGGGTAAAGGCAGACATGGGCAGAGCATTTCTCAACAGCTTTCTCATTCTGGTATGCGTGCTGGTAGGCAGCACCATGATCTCCGCAATGCTGGCATATGTGCTGAACCGTTTTCAGTTCCGTGGCAACCATCTGATCCGCAATCTGTTCATGGTCGCAGCGCTGATTCCCGGCATTGCAACACAGGTCACAGTCTATCAGATCATGACCGTGCTGCATCTGGTCAACACCCTTTACGGCTATATTTTCCTGATGCTCGGCACAGATGTCATTGCAATTTACATCTTTCTGCAATTTTTCGAGAATCTCCCGAAACTCTGGATGAGGCGGCGATTCTGGACGGATGCAGCTATTTCGGTGTATTCTTCCGCATCCTGCTGCCTCTGCTGAAACCGGCGATCGTCACCAGTGCGATTCTGAAAGGTGTCAGCACCTATAATGAATATTACATGGCAAATCTTTACTTACAGGATAAGAGCCTGTACCAGGTGGTATCGACTTCGCTCTATACCTTTACAGGACCGATGGGGAGCCAGTATCAGTATATCTGTGCCGGCGTAATCATCACCATGATCCCGATTCTGATTATTTTCCTGTTCTGCCAGAAACAAATCTACAGCGGCATGGCAATGGGCGCTGTCAAGGAATGATAAGGAGGCAATTCACAATGAAACCGATTTTGACAAAGACAGGCAGCCTGCCCAATCTGCCGTGGCAGGAGCGCCCGGCAGACTGTACTACACCGGTATGGCGCTACCAGGAAAATCCCATTATCTCCCGGAATCCCATCCCTGGTGTGGCACGCATTTTCAACAGCGCAGTCATTCCGTATGAAGATGCTTTTGTCGGCGTGTTCCGGGGAGAGCAGGTGAACGGCATTCCGTTTATTTACTTCGGCAGAAGTGCAGACGGCATTCACTGGACATTCGACCAGGAAAAGATTCAGTTCCTGGATGAAACGGAGAACCGTTCCAGCCGGTTTATCCTACGACCCACGGCTGGTGGAAGTGGACGGCACTTATTATGTGATCTGGTGCCAGGATGCCTACGGCGCAGCCATCGGCATGGCAAAGACTACCGACTTTCAGACATTTGTCCGGGTGGAAAATCCGTTCCTGCCGTTTAACCGGAACGCAGTGCTGTTTCCACGGAAGATCGACGGCAAGTACATGATGCTTTCCCGTCCCAGCGACAGCGGACACACGCCGTTCGGCGACATTTTCCTCAGCGAGAGCAAGGACATGGAGTACTGGGGACACCACCGCCATGTGATGGGAAAGAGCAGCCGCTGGTGGGAAAACACCAAGATCGGCGGCGGCGCAGCACCCATTGAGACCAGTGAGGGCTGGCTGCTGTTCTACCATGGGGTGACGAATACCTGCAACGGATTTGTTTACAGCATCGGCGGTGCAATTCTGGATCTGGAGAATCCGTCCAAGGTGAAATACCGCTGTGAAAACTTCCTGCTGACGCCGGAACAGTGGTATGAAGAGCGTGGCTTTGTGCCGAATGTATGCTTTCCCTGTGCGACACTCCAGGACGGTGACACCGGCAGGATCGCCATTTACTATGGCTGTGCAGATAGTTATGTAGGATTGGCATTTACCGATGCCGAGACCGTGATCGAATACATTCAGTCCCACGATGCGGCGAATGAAGATGACCGCAGCGAGGGTAGAAAATAAGGCAACACCGCACAAAGCCCGCCTGACGGCTTTGCACGCAATCTGCTTGCTGATTTTCCGTCATATTGCCCAGAAATTCCTTGCCAGACACAAAGTATGCCTGCGAAATTTCTGCGCAATCTGCCAAAAATCCGGCTGCGCATCTTACGCACAAGCTTTGTGCGGTGTTGCCTTAAGACTTCAATTAGGAGCTGAGCGCATATGAAACGACTGACACCAGAAGTGCAGACCATGCTGGAACAGAAGATCATCCCGTTCTGGCTTTCGCTGAAAGATGAGCGATACGGCGGATTTATCAGCTATGTAGACCTGGATCTGCGGCGGTATGCCAAAGCAGAAAAGGGCTGTATTCTCAATAGCCGCATCCTCTGGTTTTTCTCAGAGGCTGCCATGCTGCTCCACAACCCGGAACTGAGCCATGCGGCAGATCATGCGTACCGCTTTCTGATGCGCTACTGCGTGGACCGCAAGGCAGGCGGTGTGTTCTGGTCGGTGACATATGACGGAAAGCCGCTGGACACCACCAAGCACACCTATAACCAGGCGTTTGCCATTTATGCGCTCTCCGCTTACTATCGGCTGACCGGAAATCCCGAGGCGCTGCAAACCGCAAGGCAGCTGTTTCAGATCGTAGAGATGCACTGCCGGGATGCAGAAGGCTACGGCGAGTCCTACGACCGGTTCTGGAATCCGCAGTCCAATGAAAAGCTTTCTGAAAACGGCGTCATGGCAGAGCGTACCATGAATACGCTGCTCCACGTGTTTGAGGGCTACAGCGGTTTGTACCAGGCGGCGAAGTCGCCGGAGGTGGAAAAGGAACTGCGGGCGCTGCTGGATATCTGGTCGGAAAAAATGTTCGATCCGGAAAAACGGCGGCAGGAGGTATTCTTCGATCGGTCGTATCACAGTCTGATCGACCTGCAAAGCTATGGACACGACATCGAAAGCGCATGGCTGCTGGACTGGGGCTGTGACCTGCTGGGTGACCGGGAACTGTCGGAAAGATACACCGTATGACAGATGTGCTGGCGGAATCCGTGCTGGAACGTGGATTTGACGGCGAGGCGGTCTGCAATGAGATCGAAAACGGCGTGACAGACACCGACCGTATCTGGTGGGTGCAGTCCGAGGCGATACTGGGGTTCACCCATATGCTGGAAAAGCACCCGGAACAGGCGCAGTACGGCGAGGCGGCAGAAAAGGTCTGGGCGTGCATCCTGCGTCTGCTGGTCGATCCACGGGAAAACAGCGAATGGTTCTGGAAAGTGGATATCCACGGGAAACCTGTAAAAAAGCTGACCATCGTTGACCCGTGGAAATGCCCGTATCACAACGGCAGAATGTGCATGGAAATCATCAAGAGAAATCACTGAGGAGGAAACCGGATGTATCATGTGGAATATCTGCGGCAGAAAGAAAGCAGGAAGAGCTACTCAGCCGCAAAAATGAGAAATCGTCCTTTTACAATGGCATTTACCTGCGCTGGAAAAATCCGGTGCTGACCCGTGACCATGTGCCGCTGCACTGGCGGTATGATCTGAACCCGGAGACGAATCCGTTTTTCCTGGAGCGTCTGGGTGTCAATGCCGTATTCAATGCCGGAGCGATCTATCTGGACGGGAAGTATTGTCTGGTAGTTCGGGTAGAGGGCAATGACCGGAAAAGCTTTTTCGCCGTGGCGGAAAGCGAAAACGGCATCGACAACTTCCGCTTTCGGGAAAAGCCTATTGTGCTGCCGGATCTGTATCCGGATGAGACAAACGTCTATGATATGCGTCTGACGCAGCACGAGGACGGCTGGATCTACGGTGTATTTTGTTCGGAATCCAGTGCGAAAGATCCGAATGACCTGTCTGCGGCAGTTGCGGCTGCCGGAATTGTCCGCACCAAGGATCTGAACATCTGGGAACGCCTGCCGAATCTGGTGACCAAGCAGAGTCCCCAGCAGCGAAATGTGTGCCTGCTGCCGAAGTTCGTGGACGGCAAGTATGCGTTTTACACCAGACCTATGGATGGCTTCATTGAGACCGGTTCCGGCGGCGGCATCGGCTTTGGGCTGGCAGACGATATCACAAACGCAGTGATCGAAGAAGAACGCATGACCAGCCTGCGGAAGTATCATACCATCACCGAATCCAAAAACGGTGCCGGCGCTGTCCCGATCGAAACGGAAAAGGGCTGGCTGCACCTGGCGCACGGTGTGCGGAATACAGCGGCAGGACTTCGCTATGTGCTGTATGTGTTTGTCACCGACCTGCACGAGCCGTGGAAGGTGATCGCAGAACCTCCGGCTACTTCCTGGCGCCGCTGGGAGAAGAACGTGTGGGCGATGTTTCCAATGTGGTTTTCACCAACGGTGCGATCGTCCGCCCGGATGGTACGGTTTATATCTATTACGCATCTTCCGACACCCGGCTGCACGTTGCCACAACTGACATCAGGCGGCTTTTGGATTATGCGTTTCATACGCCCGGCGATCCGCTCCGCAGTGCAGACTGTGTCAAGCAGCGCTGTGAGCTGATCGACAAGAATCTGGCGTTTATGCGTCAGCAGTAAGAGGTAAGGTTGTAATTGTCCCGTCTGTCCCTGCGGAACAAACACCGGAGGCAGACACAATGTTATGAGGAGGAACAAATGAAGAGGAAATGGATCGCAGCCGCAAGCAGTCTGGTGCTTGGGTGCAGTGCAATTGCAATGCCGTTTTCCGGCGCAGTGACCGTGCAGGCGGCAGACAGCCGCAGCGGATTTGTCACCACCAACGGAACACAGTTCATGCTGGATGGTTCGACATTTTACTATGCCGGCACAAACAACTACTACATCAACTTCAAACCGAGGCGACCGTAGACGCAGCGCTGGAAGATGCTGCGGCAATGGGCATGAAAGTAGTCCGTACCTGGGGCAACCTGGATGCCGGCGTCAAGACCGATAAGGTTTCCGATAAGGCTATACCGTGTTTACCGACAGCGTAGACGGTTCTGGTGAAAAGGAAGGCGTGTACTACCAGTATTTCGACGCTGACCTGAACAAGCCGGTCGTCAACGAGGGCGAGGACGGTCTGCAAAAGCTGGACTATGCACTGTACAAGGCGGAGCAGGAAGGCGTAAAGCTGCTGATTACATTTACTAACAACTGGGAAGCGTTCGGCGGCATGGGACAGTATGTAAAGTGGGCGCAGCTGGCAGGCGAGAATGTCACCGGACACGATGACTTCTACACCAACGAAACCATCAAGGATGGTATAAGAACTACGTCAAGACGCTGCTCAACCACGAGAACGTGTACACCGGCGTGAAATACAAAGACGATCCCACTGTTTTCTCCTGGGAGCTGGCAAACGAACCCCGGTGCGAGTCTGACGCCGGCTGCGAAAAGAATGTGGTTGTCAACTGGGCAAAGGAAATGAGCGAATACGTAAAGTCCATCGACAGCAACCATATGCTGGCAGTGGGAGATGAGGGCTTTTACAACTACGGCTACAACGACTTCCCGGAGGGTGACCACAAGTACGTATACCACGGCAGCTCCGGCATGGATTTCCTGCAACTGACAGCATTGCCGGATATCGACTTCGGCACACTGCACGTATACTGCGACCAGTGGGGACTCACCAAAGAACAGGGCGAGTTCTGGTTCAAGAAACACGGCGAGGATACCGCAGCATGAACAAGCCGCTGATTGCGGAAGAGTTTGGCTGGAAGGATCAGAGTGAGAGAGCCGATGTTTATAAAGATTGGTTCGACATCTTCGAAGGCAAAACCTATGAGGGCGTCGAATTCGCCGGCACAAACTACTGGATGCTGGCATCCATGGACGGCGACAGCCTGTACCAGGATTACGACGGCTATACCGTATACTACCGGGATTATCCGAAAACCAACGATGCACGCGATGTCATCATGGCGCACGCAGAGCGGATGAGCGCACGGAATGCACAGAACAGCATTTCTCCGAAGAAGGCAGACTTCGACGTTGTAAATCCGAAGGATGTTACCTTCCAGGCAACCATGAAACTGGGCGAGATCTCCGGCGTACAGCTGGGAGACACCGTGCTGAAAAACGGAACCGACTATACCGTCAGCAGCTCGTCAGTCACCATTGCAGCGGATGTGCTGAAAAAGCTGGAACTGGGCAATCATAAGGTAACTGTGCTGACAACAGAGGGCGCACAGCCTACGGCACTGATCCGGGTTTATGATTCTACCGCAGAGGAACAGTCCCGCAGCGTGATCGATGATTTTGAAAGCTATGCCGACAGCAAGGCTGTTTCCGCAGCATATACCCCCAATTCCAATGGTGATACACTTACCCTGACACTGGATAAGGAAAACGTGAAAAACGGCAAGGCTGCACTGAAATATGCGTACAGCGTTGCAGACGGCGGCCCGGGATACTGCGGTGCAACCAAGAAACTGGGCGGCGCAGACTGGACCGGATTTGACGGCATCCGTTTCTGGATCCTGTCGGACGGCAGCAACCGTGAAACTACATTCCAGTTCGTAGACGGCGCAGGCGCTTACTGGGAGAGCATCCAGAAGGTAACTGCAAATGAGGGCTGGACAGAAGTCAAGATCCCGTTCTCCGATTTCCATGTACAGCAGTGGGGAACTGCCGCAGAAACACCGACGCTGAGCGGTGTGCAGGAATTCTCTATCTATACCGGACAGAACGGCAATCCGGGTACCGGCGTATGGTACTTCGATGACATCGGTCTGTATCATGACGGCACTGTGACTGTACCGGATGCGGAGGCAACAGAGACCACAGCAGTCTATGATAAGCAGGATCCGACAGACATTATCTTCACCATTATCACAAACGGCCACGCACTGACAGGCATCACCGAGGACGGCAACGCATTGCAGCAGGGAACAGACTTTGCAGTAAACGGCAGCCAGTTCCGGTTCAACCGCTCCTATCTGGATACGCTGGCAGCTGGCGAACACACCCTACACGTTTCCTTTGCAGACTGCCCGGATGTGGTTCTGACCATTACCGTGAAGGACGGCTCAGTCACAACAGAAACTACAGAGACAACGGTAACCACAACTTCGGAAACTACCACCACAGAGACAGAAACTTCTACATCCACTGAGGATACCGGAAAGACTTCTGAAACCGTTTCTTCGGATACCACGGAGACCACAGCATCTGCTACTACTTCGGAGACAGTAACATCGGCATCTGCCACAGAGACATCTTCTCAGACTACTGCAACATCCGAGGAAACACCGGGCAGTGTCCTGTATGGTGACATCAATCTGGACGGCAAGGTAGATATTGCGGACGCAGTGCTGCTGAATAAGGCAACTGCCGGCGTGGTGGAACTGAACGAATCTGCGAGAACGAATGCGGACTGCGATGCAGACGGCACAGTAGGCGGAAATGACGCACTGGCACTGCTCCGGTTCCTGGTACACATCATCAACAGCTTGCCGGAGAGCAAGTGAGAAAGGAGCAGCTTATGAAATATCTGAAGAAAATCACAGCACTCTGCGCCAGTGCGGTACTGGGCGTGTGCGGTGTAGTGGGCAGCTATTCCACTGCCTGGGCAGCAGACAGCGAAACGGCAGCGGCTGCAAAAACATCCAGCGTGCCGGAAGGCTTTGTCTATGCAGACGGAACACACTTCATGTGTGACGGCGCACCGTTCTATTTTGCCGGATGCAACTCCTACGATCTGTTCACTTTGGGCGACGGCTCCAGCAAAGATTCCAACGAGGATATCGAAAACAAGTATATGTACAAGGATCAAATCGACAGCCGGATGCAGCAGATGGAGGACAACGGCGTAACGGTACTGCGTACCTGGGGCTTTTCCAATGAGACCTGGCACGGATTTGAACTTGCACCGGGCGAGTATAACGAGGCAGAGTTCATGCTTTTCGACTATATCATGTACTCTGCACAAGAGCATAACATCCGTGTTATCATCACGCTGGAAAACTACTGGGAGGCATACGGCGGCATTGACAAAAAGCTGAGCTGGGCAGGACTGACCGGCGGCAGCCATGCGAACCGGGCGCAGTATTTCAGCAACGAGACCTGCAAGCAGTGGTATAAGGACTACGCCAAGCACTTTGCAGAGCGTACCAACTATTTCACTGGTGTGCAGTATAAAGACGATCCCACCATTTTTGCATGGGATCTGATGAATGAACCCCGTTACCAGGATGCCGGCGAGGACAGCACTGGTCTGACACTCCGTGCATGGGTGGATGAAATGGGCGAGTATATCAAGAGCGTTGACCCGAATCACATGGTCTATACCGGTCTGGAAGGCCACGGTCTGAAATACGGATTCGGCGGCGACGAGGGCAACCGTTCGTCTACATCCAGCAGTCACCCTATATCGACTTCTGCTCTGCGCATCCGTATCCGGATGAACAGTGGGCGAATATGACACCGGAGGACACCAAGACGACCATGCTCCAGTGGATCGCAGATTCTCACGAAGTAGTCGGAAAGCCGTTCGTCGTTACCGAATTCAATGTGCATTCCTCTCTGCCTGCGGATGAGTATGAGGCATACTGGAAAGCCGTGTTTGATACCATCGAGGAGCAGGATGCCGCAGGCGGTCTGTTCTGGGAATTCAACGACCGCAAGCTCAGCGAATTCACCGTGATGGACGGCGACCCGATTCTGACCTATTTCAAGGCACACGCTGAGAGAATGCAGAACCAGACACCGAAGAACAGCCTTTCCGGAAAGAACCTCCGGGTCAACCTGAATGCGCCGGAAGACGTTACACTGTCCTATCAGATGATGCAGGGCAAGGCGTCCGGATTACAGCTGGATGACGCAGATCTGCCGGCTGACAGCTACACCATGACAGAAGACACCATCACCATTGCAAAGGACGCTCTGGCAAAGCTGGAGATCGGCACCCATACGGTAAAGCTGCTGACCACCGAGGGCAACCAGCCCACAGTCAAGCTGACGGTTTACAGCAAGGAATCGGAAGAGGCTGCACGGAGCATCATTGATGACTTTGAATCCTATGACGATGACACTGCCGTTGCAATGGCGTATAAGCAGAATTCCAACGGCGACAAGCTGACACTGACACTGGATAAGGAAAACGTGAAAAACGGCAAGGCTGCACTGAAATATGCGTACAGCGTTGCAGACGGCGGTCCGGGATACTGCGGCGCTACCAAGAACCTGGGCAGCGCAGACTGGACCGGATTTGACGGCATCCGTTTTGGATCCTGTCGGACGGCAGCAACCGTGAAACTACGTTCCAGTTCGTAGACGGCGCAGGCGCTTACTGGGAGAGCATCCAGAAGGTGACAGCAAATGAGGGCTGGACAGAAGTCAAGATCCCGTTCTCCGATTTCCATGTGCAGCAGTGGGGAACTGCCGCAGAAACACCGACACTGGGCGGTGTGAAAGAATTCTCTCTCTACACCGGACAGAACGGCAATCCAGGTACTGGTGTATGGTACTTCGATGATATCGGACTCTACAGCGACAAAACACCGGTAGTGACCACAGAAACTACCGTAACCACCAGCGAAACCACTGAGACAACGATTACTTCTGCATCGGAGACAAGCGAATCCTCCGCAGAAAGCACAGATACCACCGCATCGGAAACCAGCAGTGAGACCACTGTGACAACCGCTTCGGAGACCACAGCATCTGCAACAGAGACGGTTTCTTCCGCAGAAACTTCTTCGGAGACAACGTCTGTCACTGCATCGGAAACAACGACTTCTTCTGAAGAGGCAGGCGCTGTGCTGTACGGCGATGTTAACCTGGACGGCAAGGTGGATATTGTGGACGCAGTGCTGCTGAATAAGGCGGCAGCTGGGGTAGTTGAACTGAATGCTACTGCAAAAATGAATGCAGACTGTGATGCGGACGGCACAATGAGCAGCAACGACGCACTGGCTCTGCTCCGGTTCCTGGTACACATCATCAACAGCCTGCCGGAAAAGGTGTAATCCGATTCCTATTTTTCTAAGACATCCCCTTTTCAAAAATTTCATATCGGGCGGTGTGAATCATGCCTGCATCACACTTCTTTGCAGGCGCTGACCGCATCGCCCCACTCCGAAATCTCCTTTCGGTAACTGCATCCGGCGCACAGGGTGCAGTTTCGATTTTCCTCTCTTGAATATCTATACGGTTCGTGTAGGGAAACAGCCTTTCTGAGATCTGCCATGCGGCACGGTTCCAGAGAGGCTTTTTTCTGCCATGAGGCAATACCGCATGACGGCTTTGTGCAATGCTGCCTTGACTTTACCGACAAATTCTACTATAATAGAAGAGGAGCAAGCGGAGGTTTCTGAAACAAGCTCCGACAGCAAACTCAGATTGGATTGATAAAATGCACACAGAATTTTTAATGGGAAATGCGGCAATTGCCATGGGCGCAGTCGCCGCAGGTCTGAATGTTGTTTCGGGCTATCCCGGAACGCCGTCCACCGAAGTGCTGGAGACGACCGCCAGGCACAATGACGGCAGCATTTATGTAGAATGGTCTGCCAACGAAAAAGCCGCCATGGAACTGGCAGCCGGTGCAGCATACTGCGGCGCACGGACAATGGTGACCATGAAACAGGTGGGGTTGAACGTTGCGTCCGACCCGCTGATGAGCCTTGCCTACATCGGCGTAAAAGGCGGCATGGTAGTACTGGTGGCGGACGATCCCGGCCCGATCTCTTCTCAGACAGAGCAGGACACCCGGCGGTTTGCCGCTTTTTCCAAGCTGCCGTGTTTTGACCCGTCCGGGGTGCAGGAGGCATATGATATGATCCAGGAGGCTTTCGCTATTCAGAAAAGTATCACACGCCGGTACTGTTTCGCCCCACCACCAGAGTCTGTCATGGGTATGCCTCGATTCAGGTAAAGGACAAGGCAGATTATCTGGTCAACCAGCCGGAGGGATTCGTCAAAGATTCCTCCAAGTGGGTCATCTTTCCCAGACTGTCCTACCAGAATCACATCCGCATGGAAGAGCGGAACGAACAATTGCAGGAGGTCTTTTCCGGCTACGAGCGCAACTGCATTCGTCCGGCGGCAGATCCCGGCTGCAAAAAGGGTATTGCGACGCATGGTATCAGCTATGCCTATACCATGGAAGTACTCCATGGCAAATCTGCGCCCGGAGTGCTGAAAGTGGCTACGCCGTTCCCGTTCCCGGAACAGCTGGCAGTGGAATTCTTACAGGGACTGGATGAGGTGCTTTGCCTGGAAGAACTGGATCCGGTGATCGAACAGGAACTGGTTTATCTCTGCGGCAAGTATCATCTGCCCACAAAGATTCGTGGCAAGCTGACGCACGATGTTGCCCCTGCCGGAGAAAATTCCTGCGACAGCGTGGCAAAAGATCTGGCGGCATTCCTGGGTTGGGAGCAGCCTGCTGCTGCAGCACCGGAAACGCCGCCGCAGCTGCCGGTGCGCCCGCCGGTTTTGTGCGCCGGATGTCCCCACCGTGCCTCGTTCTTTGCCGTAAAAGAGGCGATGAAAGGAAAGAAAAGCGTATTCTGCGGCGATATCGGCTGCTATACGCTGGGCAATGCCATGCCGCTGGATATGGTGGACACCTGTCTTTGCATGGGCGCTGGTGTCAACATGACCCAGGCATCGGCAAGGTCGAACCGGACACCACCTGCTTTGCCTTTGTGGGAGATTCCACGTTCTTCGCCTCGGCGATCACCGGCATGGTGAACGCTGTGTACAACCAGGCGAACATGACGCTGGTGGTGCTGGACAATTCCACCACGGCAATGACCGGACACCAGCCCCATCCCGGCACGGGAAAGACCATGATGGGACAGGTGGTAGACAAGGTGAGCATTGTAGACACCCTGCACGGCATTGGCGTAAAGACGGTGGAGACCGTGGATCCGCTGCATCTGAAAGAGGCAGTGGCGTGCGTCAAGCGTGTGGCATCACAGCCCGGCGTAAAGGCAATCATTTTCAAGTCGCCCTGTGCGGTGCTGATAAAGTCCGGAAAGCCGGCAGAGATTGAGGAGAGCAAGTGCATCCAGTGCAAGAAGTGCATCCGGACACTGGGTTGCCCCGGCATCATCCTGCAGGACGGCAAAGTTCGGATCGAACAGGCGCTGTGTACCGGCTGCGGTCTGTGTGCGCAGGTCTGCCCGACACAAGCGATAGGAGGTGCTTGCCATGCGTAAGAACATCATTTTATGCGGCGTAGGCGGACAGGGCATTGTCCTTACGTCCAAGCTGCTTGCCGCATCGGCAATGGCGAAAGGCATTCCGGTGATGAGCGCAGAGACCATCGGCATGGCGCAGAAAGGCGGCAGCGTGTTCAGCTTTCTGCGGATGGGAGATGATCTCTGCTGTCCCATGTTCCCGAAAGGGACTGCTGACCTGCTGATCGGCTTTGAGCCGGCAGAGGCAGTGCGGATGCTGCCCTATCTGAAACCGGACGGAACAGTGATTCTGAACACCCATCCCATTCAGCCGGTAACGGCAACACTGGGCGGCGGCGCATATGACGCAGCGGAAATGATCGGCTATGTACAGCGGAACGCCGGAAACGTGACGCTGCTGGACGGCGATGCCGCCTGCCGGGAGATCGGCTCGCCGAAGGTGCTGAATATGGTGATGCTGGGGGCTGTGCTGCGCAGCGATGTGCTGCCGCTGACATTGGAAGAAGTGACGGAAACCATGGAACGTACTGTAAAACCGCAGTTCCGGGAATTGAACCGGAAAGCGCTGCATATACAAGGATAAGAGGAAAACACAATGAAGATTAATGAAACACAGCTGGAACAGGTCAACGACCGCATTCAGGCACTGGTACGCTCAAACAGCTTTTACGGAAAAAAGCTGGAGGCTGCCGGCATGACAGAAGTACATACACCCGAAGAGTTCGCCAAACTGCCGTTCTCTGAGAAAAAGGATTTGCGTGACGCTTATCCGCTGGGCTGATGGCAGTGCCGGAGGAGGAAATCGTCCGGATCCACTCCTCTTCCGGTACCACCGGCACACCGGTCATCATCCCGTATACTGCCAAGGATGTAGATGACTGGGCGATCCAGTTCAAACGCTGCTACGAGACCGCAGGCATCACCAACAAGGACCGTATCCAGGTGACACCGGGCTACGGTCTGTGGACTGCCGGCATCGGTTTCCAGAACGGCGCAGAAAAGCTGGGCGCTATGGTTATCCCCATGGGGCCGGGCAACACAGAAAAACAGCTTCAGATGATGATGGATATGGAAAGCAACAGTACTTTGTTCCACCTCTTCCTATGCGCTGCTGCTGGCAGAGGAGATCGGCAAGCGTGGCATCAAGGATAAGATTCGTCTGAAAAAGGGTGTCATCGGTTCAGAGCGATGGAGTCAGAAGATGCGTGACCGCATTTCCGGCGAACTGGGCATTGAACTCTATGACATCTACGGACTGACCGAGATCTACGGACCGGGCATCGGCATCAGCTGCAAGGAAAACTGCGGAATGCACTATTGGGATGACTATATCTACCTGGAGATCATCGACCCGGTAACCGGCGAAAATCTGCCGGACGGCGAGATCGGCGAGATCGTCATTACCACACTGGTCAAGGAAGGCGCTCCGCTGATTCGCTATCGTACCCATGACTTGTCCCGTATTATCCCCGGCACTTGCGCCTGCGGCAGCAAGTTCCCACGCATTGATATTATCATGGCAGAACCGATGACATGATGAAGATTAAAGGCGTCAATGTATTCCCAAACCAGATCGAGGAGATTCTGGGTACATTCGAGGAGATCTCCAGCGAGTACCAGATCCGTATTTCTCACCTGGACGGCAAGGACACCATGCGCATCTACGTGGAGTCCACCGGTGATGTGGATTTCGCAGACTTGAGCCGCCGCATTGCAGAGCAGGTCAAGAGCCGCATCGGATTTACGCCTATCGTCAAGGTTGTCGAAGTAGGCGTGCTGCCCCGCAGTACGAAAAAGACCGCCCGTGTAATTGATGAGCGGTTTAACTAAATAAGCGATTCCGAGAAAATAATTATGCGCACAGCGGACACGGATTTTTCGTGTCCGTTTCTCATACTGCAAAACATCACAATGATGGAAAGGAATGTGTCTCACATGAAAGTATTGTTAATCAACGGAAGTCCCCACGAAAAAGGATGTACCTATACGGCGCTCCACGAGATGGAAAAGGTGTTCCGGGAAAGCGGTGTGGAAACAGAACTGGTTTCCGTCGGCACCAATCCCATTCGTGGATGTATTGCCTGCGGCGGATGTCGCAAGAAAGGCGCCTGCGTCTTTTCTGATCTGGTCAATGAGATCGCACCCAAGTTCGAGGCGTGTGACGGTCTGGTTGTCGGCAGCCCGGTGTACTACGCATCGGCAAATGCCACACTGGTGGCGCTGCTGGACCGGCTGTTCTACAGCACACCCTTTGACAAGACCATGAAAGTCGGTGCGGCAGTGGCGTCGGCGAGACGTGGCGGCTTGACGGCGACCTTTGACGAACTCAACAAGTACTTCACCATCAGCGGTATGCCGGTTGCGGCAGGGCAGTACTGGAACGGCATCCACGGCAACCGTGCCGAAGAGGCACAGCAGGACGGCGAGGGCTTGCAGATGATGCGGACGCTGGCACGGAACATGACCTTTTTGATGCGCTCCATTGAACTGGGCAAGGAAAAATACGTCTGCCGGAGAAAGAGCCACGCATCGGAACAAACTTCATCCGATAAGGATTCCCCGGAAAAGCCAATAGGAGAAAAATGCGGAAGATGCTTTGCGGCATTTTCCGCATTTTTTTGCAAAAAGCACTTGACAAATGCTTTTAGTTATGCTATACTAACTACTGTTGGAAATAGCAAGCGAAAAAAGAACGTATTTGTTCTTCTTTTTTGCCGTTATAGTTAGCTATTTCTAACTATGAATTGACAGAAGAGGTGAACCCATGTCAGAGAGCGAATGCAGACAGTTCGAGAAAAAGCTTGCCCATTTCACAGCACCGACGCTGCTGGGCATCAAATGCGCCAGCCTGGTTTCGCTGTCCCGGGAGGAATTTGACATTCCGTCTTATGCGGCGGCATTTAACGCACGGGCAGAGAAAGGCGGACTGCAAATGCAGATCATGTGCCGCTGTCAGAAACGGCTGCTGGTGCTGCTGTATCGCCCGAAACTGCTGCAAAAGCGGCTGGAAGAGCCGGCAATCCGGAAGTTCCTGCATCGATATGGGTACACAGATGACATGGATATGGCAGCCTGTCTTGTGCGGCTGCAAAAGCGCATTGCAGAAAAGCCGGAGTTTCCCCACGAGATCGGGATATTCCTGGGGTATCCGCTGGAGGATGTGGATGGTTTTATCACACACCAGGGCGAGAACTGCAAATTGTGCGGCTGTTGGAAGGTGTACGGTAACGTGGAACAGGCACGCCGGACATTTGCCAACTATGAAAAATGCAGAGTATTTCTCTGCGCAAAGCTGAGTAAGGGATGCAATATTTTGCAGGCTCTGAAAATATCATAAGACCTGTGCGGTGTCACAGGCAGACTGGCAAAAACCAGTGAATTTTTAGGAGGAAGAAAACATGAAAGCAGCAGTAATTTATTGGAGCGGCACAGGCAATACCGAACAGATGGCACAGGCAATCGCAGATGCAGCAGGTGCAGAGCTGTTCGCAGTATCTGATTTCAGCGGCAGCATTGCGGATTATGACCGCATCGCATTCGGCTGTTCTGCAATGGGCGACGAAGTCCTGGAAGAAGACGAGTTTGAGCCGTTCTTCGCATCCATCGAGGGCGACCTGTCCGGAAAGACCATCGCACTGTTTGGCTCTTATGGCTGGGGCGACGGCGAATGGATGCGCAACTGGGAAGAGCGTGCCAAGAACGACGGTGCAACACTGGTTGGCGGCGAAGGTCTGATCGTCAACGAAACACCGGATGACGAGGCACTGGAAAAGTGTGCTGCTCTGGGCGCTGAACTGGTAAAGGAATAAGCCCGGTAAAGGTAAAATCCTGATAAAAAAGACAACATCATCTCCTTTATATTTGCGAAAAAGCTGTGCAGGTTTTTTATAACTTGCACAGCTTTTTTATGTTACTAGAGTAATCGGAATGTACTCCGCTCACTCTCCAGGACGCCCTCTTTCCGCAGCTTGCTGATCTCAGCTGAGAGACCGCTGCGATCCACTTCCAGAAAGTCCGCCAGCTCCTGCCGGTCAAATGGGATGGTGAATGTGCGGCTCCGGTGCTGTTTCGCCTGCTGATTCAGATAGGTCAGCAGCTTTTCCCGGGTGGAGCGCCTGGAGGTGATCTCCAGCTTTTGGTGAAAGACCAGATTCTTTCGTGCGGTCATTTTCAGCAGATTGAAAATCACCTGGTGGTGAAAATCGCAGCCGTTGCCGCAGGCGTGCAGGATGCGGCTGCCGTCGATCAGCATGATCTCACATGGTTCAGATGCCACCACCTGGATGGGAATGGCGTCTGCCTCTGCACAGACAAAGGATTCCCCAAAGATCTGGGACGGCGCAACGCTTGCATAATGCTCCGGTTGCCGGAATAATCGATGCGCCACAGCTGAACAGCGCCGGACAGCACAATGCCGAACTTTTCCGGCTTTTCCCCTTCGGCGATCAGCGTCTCGTCCCTTGCGGTACTGCTGTACCGTAACATTCAGACAGCGCAGCATGGCGAGCAGGTCGTTTTCGGCGATTCCGGAGAAAAGCCTGAGACTCG
>ENA-OQEX01000387-OQEX01000387.1-human-gut-metagenome-genome-assembly--contig:-NODE-387-length-24074-cov-4.692446_pt1 | contig 24074 bp, 33 predicted proteins | sample MGYA00242802_ERZ504649 | MGnify/ENA primary metagenome ERZ504649 (study PRJEB26092, sample SAMD00036194) | human gut metagenome | host: Homo sapiens | study: EMG produced TPA metagenomics assembly of...
TGTTACAGATGGAGAGCCGTATACATGGAGACGTGTAAGTACGGTTCGGGGGCAGGTAAGCGAAAACCTACCGCTGTAAAGCGGAAAGGCGTTGTTTGCCGAGCCTACAGGTACTTGATAAAAACAAGCAGAATGCTGTTTCACTAATTCCGGAAATCGAATAAACCATTATTATGACCAGACAGGATACTGTAATCAAAATAGCCAAAATAACCAGGATAATAGGCGAATGGAAATTCCGATATGACCTGGATGGAGAAGTGGAAATGGAAACTTTGTCTCCAGAACTGTTGGATATTGCTACTTGGGTTAGAGACATACAGCAATATATTGAAAATGACTCCTCACCTGTTCTTACCCGTTTGATAATGAACATTGGTTTTACAGACATGCTTAATGATTACATTCATGAGCATAAAATAGAAATCGACCCTACGTATTTTACCGTCCTTAAGAATTACATCGCAAACATGAAGTCTCTGCTGGCATTATGCGACAGATACAGGGATGAACGCAAAGGACAATATACGAATCTGATAGAGCCACTTGCCAATAAACAGGTCGCAGACTTGCTGCAACGATCTGTCGATGCAGGAATACTTGATTCCGATTATCAGCCATTTCCCAAAACACAGCTTATAGAGTTGAAAGTTATTGCTTATGCCATATCGTACATCTGCAAATTCAAACACCCCTACAACCATTTTGAAAAGCTTTGGAAACGCACGGATAATAATCGGATAGGCGCTTGCAGAATTCCGAAATACAGAATACAAAAATATGATTATGCCAAGTCTATATATCCTGAAGTGGATTTCTCGGAAATGAAGTCAACGAAAAAGGTAGAAGTATTCTATATCGAACAGAATGATGAGGATAGAAGGATTATGCTTGATGCCCTCCTAAAGCATGGTTATATCTCTTTAGACACAACCTTTAAAAAATTTAATGGTATATTTGACAAGGAACAGTTTTCCGGACCAATAGACTGGAAGAAAGGGCAACGACAACTTGCGTATTTCCTGTTTCAAGCATTTGCCAGATTCAATGAAAAGAATTTGTGGATTAAGGGAGAATGTTGTTTTCTTGTCAACGGGAAGACACCCCATGTAGCATGCCTCTCTTCCGGTTACAGTTTTATTAAACGACACAATTGGACAGACAGATTCGACTTGAAGCTGAAAGAAATATGCGACAGGTTTAACCATATCGAACCAATATCTGTTCCATTCAAAAATAGCCTGCCTATACATACAAGTAAATGCGTATTTCATAGTACAGCCAGTCCTGAAGCCATATCAACCATGTATGATGCCCTTGTAAGTGAAGGCTACATTGATCCTCAGACAAGTTTTGAAGCATATAAAGGCATATTTGTGGAAACAGAGTTTAAGGGTCCAGTAGTTTGGATGAAAAGCCAAATACGTTTATCATATCTGGTTCATCTTGCGTTCAAACCTGAAAATCCTTTGACATGTGGGTAAAATGTGTATATTGCTTCCGCTTGCCAAGTGGAAAGGCTCCCTCCAGAGAAAGCATGGATAGCAACCTCCGGACTATCAAGAAAAGAAACACATTAGATAATTTTGATATAAAACTTAAAACCATAGCAGATAATTATTTAGCAGCAATACAGAAAAAATAAGGCACTGTGGTAAAAACTGTAGTAGCCTGACAAATCATTAAAGAAACAATAAAAATGACAAAAAAGTATTCTTTACACTTCTCTCTTTTTGAAAAGAGTGATGCGCTGGTTCAGATGGATTCCAGCACAGACCGGTACAAGTGGGCTATTCCGGTTAGTCAAACAAGCCCAGGAACTTTACAAATTAGAAGTTACAACGTCACAGAAAAGCTATAAACGCTTTGTGATTGACTTTATCAACTCCAGGCAGTTTCATGATGACAAAGACGCCTGGAGTAGAAATGAACATCAGAAAAATTACAAGACAGTATCTGACCTGTTGATGAATCATGAAAAAGCAGTAAGAAAGTATTTTGATTCAGCAGTATTCAACGAAGAAACCATATCAATGCTGATGGTTGAATTTTATTCATCCGATCTTCCGAAAAAGAAATCAAAATATTCTCATAAAGTTTTGTCTAATACTCAAACTACAAATCAAAACCGTACATTTTCACAAAAGCTGAACAAAGAATCCATTGTCGTCATCGTAGAGCTCTTGAATGAACTCAATCTGTTCTATGAACATCTTGACGCAGATGAAGTATGGATTCGATATAAAGAGGACAGGCTGTCAACAGTGACTTGTCGTCACAACACTCATCTTGTCCTTGTTCTAGACAGACTTGCTTCAAACAAAATCATTCCTCCGCATTGGCAAAGTATCATTTCGGCAAAAAAGCTTATCATCAGTTCGGGACAAAAAAAACATCTCGACCAGCATAATATGTCCTCTCCTCTCAGCCGTGCCAGAAGTGATAATCCGACCTATGCTTCAAGTGCCCTATTAGCAACCGTTGACCAGTATGTCAGAATTATCAAAGAAAAGAAAATCAAGTAAAAGAAAGAAAACTTGTTGAGAATTATGTTGAGAGTTGTGTTGACTATCAACATTATCAACGGATTATATTATCCATACCCTTTACATTTGCCCTCTGTAATCGATTACTACGGAGGGCATTCCTCCATTTTCAAATTTAATCCGAATAATTTATGGAACAAGTTAGAACGAATAGAAGTGACATGTCCATTACTGACAGTATTATGCAGCTGGACCAAATTGTTTCTTTACTTACTCTAGATCTTTCCCTCAAAGGAGCCAACTGTCAGGAGCAGAAAATTACCCATGAAGAAAAGATAAAAATCATCGAAACCTACATTGGAGTATTGAAGAATAATATCTGGAACCTAAAGGAACTTCTTACACTGAAGGAAGCGTCAGCTTATCTTGGAATAGCGAAGAGTTATCTCTATAAGCTCACCTCTGCAAAACAGATACCACATTATAAGCCAAATGGCAAACTGGTATATTTCAAACGAAAGGAATTATATGCTTGGGCTATTCAAAATAAGGTGGCCACTAACAGTACTAACCAATTAGAATATATCAATTATGAACAGGAATGAGATAGAACTATTGCTCTCGCATATAGAAGGGTTGCAGAAATTTCTTGAAGGCAATACCCTTGAAGGTTTTCGACAGGAAATTCTAAGAGTTGAAAAATTTCTGAACCGTTTCGGAACACTTGACGAATTAATTGGGTATATTGAAAAAATCGAGAAAGTAGCCTATGTAGCAAAGGATTTTCTGAGTATATCCGAAGTTGCTGATTTTCTTCAAATATCCAAAAGTACAGTTTACAAGCTCACAGCTTCGAAAGAACTTACAGTATATAAACCGACTGGCAAGAACATTTTCATTCTCCGTTCAGACCTGAACAAGTGGATAAGACGGTATCCTTACCTATCCAATGATGACATCATCAAAAATGCGGATATCATCAAAACACAGATTGTAAAAGAACCCAAGTATAAACATTATAAAAATGAAAACAGATGATACACTCAGATATGGCAATGCCCAATAATCTAAAGATTGATGAAGAGAAATATAAATCAATCCTGAAATATATCAAGCTTAATGTAACTGACAAATATGATTTTCCCCAGGAAATAGTACAGATTGACGGAATTACGATTGCTACACTGGGAAACTTCAGCGCATCTACCGGGAAGCCCAAAAGCAAGAAGACATTCAATGTAAGCGCCATTGTCGCTTCCGCCCTATCAGGCAAGGAAGTTCTGAAATACAAGGCCAATCTGCCTGCATGTAAAAATAAGATTCTTTACATTGATACCGAGCAAAGCAAATGTCACTGCCATAAGGTATTGCACAGAATACTATCTCTTGCCGGATTGCCTACCGACCAAGAAAATGACAGGATTGAGTTCTTCGTTCTTCGTGAATATACCCCTGACCAACGCAGGGATATAATACGCTGGGCGCTACATGAAGAGAACAACATAGGCCTTGTCGTTATTGATGGTATAAGGGATCTTATACATGACATCAACAGTCCGAGCGAGTCACTTGATATCATAAACGAACTTATGAGATGGTCAAGCTATTACGAACTGCACATCCACACCGTGCTGCACCTAAACAAAGGGGACGACAATACACGGGGCCATGTGGGCTCTGAATTGAACAACAAGGCTGAAACAGTTCTTCAAATCTCGAAGAATATGGAGAACGGAAACATTAGTGAAGTAAGAGCCATGCACATAAGGGACAAGGAATTTACTCCTTTTGCATTTGAAATTGGAAAAGATTCGCTGCCTCACCTTGTAAACGACTACCAGTTCAAAATAAACAAAAGGGACAAATTGACATCGTATGTGGATATGACAGAGCAACAACACCGTAGCGCACTTGAAATTACATTCCAAAACGGGCCTGTAGTTGGATATCAAGCATTACTGGATGCTCTAAAAAAAGGATATGACAGCATCGGGTATGCCCGTGGACGGAACACACTTGTAAACCTCTGCAAATTCCTCCTCCAGCATGAAGCAATCTTGAAGGACGGTAGAGGATATTCATTCAATGAGAAGTTCAGCATCTGAACCAGGTTGGTTTAGTTTGCGGGTATATATAACAGAACTGTACCAAACAATGATTTGACTATGAACATATCAGATGCCAAACAAATTCGACTTGTGGACTTTCTCTGCAAGCTAGGTTTCTCACCTGTAAAAAGGCTAAATTACCAATACTGGTACATAGCCCCCTATCGCGAGGAGAAGACTGCTTCTTTCAAAGTGAACGACCAGCTAAATGAATGGTATGACTTTGGGATATCCGAAGGTGGCAGTATTATAGAACTGGGCATGAAGATTTATAATACGCACAGTATCAGTGACGTACTTCGGAGAATAGGAGAAGCAACGGAAGGATTACCCTCATATCAATATAAGACGACCTCAGTTAATCCGGCTGATATAGAGGAAGTCATTCAGGAATTAAAAGTCCTGCCACTGACAAATCATGCATTGCTATCCTATATCGCATCAAGGAATATAGATACGGAGCTGGCAAAACTCCATTGTGTGGAAATACATTATGATCTGCGTCGCCGGCACTATTTTTCAATAGCATTCCGAAATAAGTCAGGAGGTTTTGAGGTCAGGAATCCGTATTTTAAGGGTTGCATAATGGGTAAAGACATATCGCATATTCTACACGAGCAGTCAATCATCCAAAAACATGTTTGTGTTTTCGAAGGTTTTATGGACTTCCTATCCTATCTTACACTGAAAAAGGAATATGACACGATTGTGTGTGTAAATCCTCCATGTGACTATATAATAATGAATTCTGTAAACAATCTGAAGAAGACCCTTTATACACTAGAATCCTATGAATACATTCATTGCTATCTCGACAATGACCTTGCTGGAATAAAAACGGTAGAAACATACTCCGGGTTCTTCGGTATGAAAGTAGTAAATGAAGCCATTCGTTATTCAGAATACAAAGACCTGAACGATTATCTGAAGAAGAAAAAAATGCTGAAGCATTAAGTTTCTCTACATTCTATATGAAAAGCTCTCCTTCGGGAGGGCTTTTTGGGTTTAAAACAGTCTCAAAAAGCCACTCGGAGTATGATTTAAAGTATGATTTTAGCTTTTTCCTGTATTATTTCCCTAAAATCATCAATTACAACAAAAATATTTCTGAAAATGAAATCTAATATTTTTCTTTGCAAAATCATATTCTAATTATACTTTAATATCATACTTTTTAAATATGAAATCATACTTTATTTTCGCCATTTTTCTAACGACAGCCTACATTATCTATTATATTGTAATCATTGCACAGGAACTGTATGGCAAGAAAAAGAACGGAAAGCCGGAAGAAGAGGTATTTGATATTGATTCCGGTGAAGAAGAAGAGGAGGAAAGCATCAGCGTGACGGAAAGCGATACAGGCTTCAACGTAGGCAGTGAACAGTATGAAACGGAGTATGGTGGTTCTGCAGCCAATGAAGAAGCACCTGAACCTGCCCCTCCGGAAGAAACTGCTGCCATGAGACTTGCACGCATGAAGGCAAAAGCAGAGGAACGCATGGAAGAAACGGAACCATACCTGTCGGATCCCTATTCAGCTGAAGACATGTACAAAGCCATGATATCTGGCGGTCGTCTAGAAAACCGACCGGCAATGGTCTGGAACCCATTGAAAGACAAACTGTAACACAATACAATGCAACAAACGAGAAAACTACTATGTACTTTATTCCTGACGATGCCCTATTACGCCTTCGCCAAATGCGGAAGCGTAAACTACAGTTGGGGGGCCGACTCACTGGCCACGATGCACGACTACGTGGTGACGATGATGCTGTATGTACTGTATGTATGCTACGCCATTGCCTCAGTCCTTGCCATCGTGTCCGCGCTCCAGATTTACATTAAAATGAACACCGGAGAGGACGGAATCACCAAGTCCATCACTTCGCTGGTTGGAGCGTGCCTTTTCATAATCGGCGCATCAGTTGTATTTCCGGCATTCTTCGGTTACCGGATCTGAACGGACTATTCAGAAAACTGAACTGTAACACAAACACAAGTATTCACCAAAAAGCTAAACAAGTATGTTCAAAAGCGTAAAAGAATTTTTCAAGAAAATGACATCAGCTGCCATAATAAAAGTACAGATACTGATAATTGTACTAGCATGCAGTGTATGTCCGATGATGGCACAGAATACGGCCGGAGACTACACAGCGGGAACCAATGCTCTGTCCACTGTGGCGGAGGAAATCGCAAAGTACGTGCCTATCATGGTAAAACTGTGCTATGCGATAGCCGGTGTGGTAGCTATAGTCGGTGCCATCAGCGTCTATATTGCCATGAACAATGAAGAACAGGATGTCAAGAAGAAGATTATGATGGTAGTAGGCGCCTGTATCTTCCTGATTGCTGCTGCCCAGGCACTTCCATTGTTTTTCGGTATCAGTGCGTAACACAGACAGAGACATGAAAAGAGAAGAGACACGCTATCCTGACTATCCGCTGTTCAAAGGGCTGCAAAGACCCCTTGAACTAATGGGCATACAGGGACGCTACATCTACTGGGCGGCCAGTGCGGCCGGTGGAGCCATTGTAGCTTCATTGTCGCCTACTGCCTGTTCGGCTTCATAGCCGGCCTTATCATGCTCTCTGCGGTACTGTCCTCGGGAATTTCACTGATTATCATCAAACAGAGACACGGCCTGCACTCCAAGCATATCGACCGCGGAGTGTTCGTGTATGCCTGTTCGAAGAAAAAGTAACAGAACTAAAACAAACCATCATAAATCATGTGTGGCCATATTGAATGTTGAACACGGGTGGGTTCGCCTTCTTGGAGGGCGGACCTGCCCTTATTTGATTGAAACCGAGCATATATGACATTATATATAATTATAATCTTCATCACCCTTTGTACCGGTATGACCATATCGGTATATGCTTTTGGTACCGGAGGGAAACGCAAGCGCATATTCCAGGACATCTACTTCACTGTGGAAGATGTGAACGGTATTGGTGTAATCTATACCAAGACCGGAGAATACTCCGCTATACTGAAGATGGAGAATCCTGTAGAGAAGTATTCAGCCAATACGGACGGATACTATGAGTTCACCCACCTGTTCTCCGCACTGGCACAGACTTTGGGCGAAGGATATGCCATTCACAAGCAGGACATTTTTGTCCGCAAGCAGTTTGAAACGGACAGAAAGGAGTGTCAGGAGTTCCTGTCGAAATCCTATTTCAGATATTTCAAAGGCAGAAACTATACGGACAGCACATGCTACCTAACCATCACGCAGGAGTCGAAGAAAAGCCGGCTTTCTCCTATGACAACAAAAAGTGGCGTGATTTCCTCGTAAAGATCCGCAAGGTACATGACCAGCTTCATGACGCAGGATTACAGGTATCGTTTCTGAACAAGACAGAAGCGAACAGGTATGTGGATCGCTTCTTCTCGATGGACTTCAAGAACAGTACGATAACGATGTCGAACATCAAGGCTGACGATGAAACTCTTTCAATGGGCGATAAACGCTGTAAAGTGTACAGTCTGGTGGATGTGGACTGTGTGAACCTGCCGTCACTCATACGTCCCTACATGAAAATGGAGGTGAACAACAGTGAAATGCCCGTCGACCTGCTGTCTGCCATTGACAGTATACCTGAAGCTGAAACGGTAGTGTATAACCAGATAATCTTCATGCCCAACCAAAAACGCGAACTGGCTTTGCTTGATAAAAAAAAGAACCGCCATGCGAGCATTCCGAATCCTGGCAACCAAATGGCCGTGGAGGACATCAAGCGTGTACAGGAAGTAATAGCAAGAGAAAGCAGACAACTGGTGTATGCCCACTACAACCTGACAGTGTCCGTGACATCCGACACCGACATACAGAAATGTACCAACCATTTGGAAAACTGCTTCTCACGACTGGGAATACATATCAGCAAAAGAGCCTACAACCAGCTGGAACTGTTCGTCAGCTCCTTTCCGGGTAACTGCTACAATCTGAACGAAGATTACGACCGGTTCCTTACACTCAGCGATGCGGCAGTATGCCTTATGTACAAAGAGCATATCCAGCACAGCGAAGACAGTCCGCTGAAAATCTATTATACAGACCGTCAGGGTGTACCCGTTGCCATAGATATTACGGGAAAAGAGGGAAAGAACAAGCTGACGGACAACTCTAACTTCTTCTGTCTCGGTCCGTCGGGCAGCGGAAAAAGTTTCCACATCAACAGTGTGGTACGACAGCTTCACGAACAGGGAACGGATGTGGTGATGGTAGATACGGGTAACTCCTATGAGGGACTTTGTGAATACCTCGGAGGAAAGTATATCAGCTATACCGAGGAAAAGCCGATTACGATGAATCCGTTCAATATCACACAGGCAGAGATGAACATTGAGAAGATAGACTTCCTGAAGAACCTGATACTGCTGATATGGAAGGGAGCAGACGCACAGGTATCGGAGCTGGAATTCAGAATTGTAGAACAGATGGTGACTGACTACTATGATGCCTATTTCCACAAATTTGATGGGTATGACCCTGTACAAAGGGAAACACTTAGAAAAACACTGACCGCATACGAAAAACGCAGGAACTCCGAAAATACGGAAGACCAGTCTTTACTTGAAAAAAAGGTAGAAGAACGAATTGCCCAACTGGAGAAACGGCGCAAGGCATTGAAAGTAACTTCACTCTCGTTCAATACATTCTATGAATATTCGTGTGAACGACTGGAACTTATCTGTCTGGAGAACAACATATCGGGAATAGACTACGACAGGTACATCTACATGATACAACCTTTCTATAAGGGAGGTACTTACGACAAGATTTTGAACGAGAATGTGGACACCACACTGTTTTCGGAAACCTTCATAGTATTCGAAGTGGATGCCATCAAAGAAAACAAGAAACTATTCCCCATCGTAACACTCATCATCATGGACGTGTTCCTTCAGAAGATGCGCATCAAGAAGAACCGCAAGGTACTGATCATTGAGGAAGCATGGAAGGCTATTGCCAGTCCGCTGATGGCAGAATATATCAAGTTTATGTACAAGACAGCGAGAAAATTCTGGGCGAGCGTAGGTGTGGTGACCCAGGAGATACAGGACATTATCGGGAGCGAAATCGTGAAGGAGGCCATCATCAACAACTCTGACGTAGTGATGCTTCTAGACCAAAGCAAATTCCGAGAGCGATTTGACAGCATCCAGGCCATCCTCGGTCTGACGGATGTGGACTGCAAGAAGATATTCACAATCAACCGTCTTGAAAACAAGGATGGTCGAAGCTACTTCAGAGAGGTCTTTATCCGCAGAGGAACAACAAGCGGCGTGTATGGTGTGGAGGAACCCCATGAATGCTATATGACCTACACGACAGAACGTGCCGAAAAAGAAGCCCTGAAACTCTACAAAAAGGAATTGCGCTGCAACCATCAGGAAGCTATCGAAGCCTACTGTCGTGACTGGGATGCCAGCGGTATCAACAAGTCTCTTCCTTTTGCAAAGAAAGTGAATGAAGCGGGAAAAGTGTTGAATCTCAAACCATCAAAAAAACAATAAGACAATGGAAAAAATTGACATCAGTAAAAGCATTAAGTCGATAGACTTTGGGAAACAGTATGGAGTTCGCGTTCAAAGGATATTTCAGACAAATGGGATATTCACTGTCAGAGACCTTTGCAGCCAAAGCAAACAAGAACTGAGGCATACTAGATATTTGAGTAAAAAAAGCATCTCAATGATTGAAAAAATTCTGGGGAAATATGCATTACGGTTAGGCATGACAAACAATGAACTGGATGAATATGCAGGTATTGACTTTCAGAGAACAGAAACACACTCAAATATTTCCACACAGCAAGATACAGAAGCTGACATGTGGGAAAAACGAAGATATGAGATTGCCAAAGAGTTTTTTGTTCACCAGCATTTGTCAGCATATAATGCTGTAACAGAAGCGGACAGCCTTATTAAATATCTTAAAAACATGCCCAATACTAACTGATAGTCCATAAAACATTCCACATCAATGAAAAGAATGAATGTAAAGACGTATATCTCAAACACATACATTCCAATAGGTTCGTATATGGTTATCCGCAAGGCATTAATGCAGGCGGGTATCGTGACTGTAGAGGATTTGTGCAGAAAAACCGAGGAAGAGCTTTCAAGTATTCCTTTTATCAAAGGAAAGAACCTGCAGGCCATAAAGGACATGCTTGCCGAAAAAGGTCTGCATACCGGCATGAGCCAAGAGGAAATCAACGTGTATGATACCATTTATTGGAGTAACCTATAGCAAAAGCAATCATAAATGAAACACCTGTCACTTATCATAACAATAATGCTGCTGGCAGTCACCCGACCTGTACATGCCCAGTATTATAGCGTGAACTACGATGCACGTACGTAGCTGCCATGGCGGCTGCATTCGGTACGGAAGCCGTAGCGGAGGGCTATTACAGTGAACAGGTGGACAATATTCTGAAGCACTACAACGCTGCGGAAGTGGCTGCTGCCGGAATATTTGCGTCGAAATTTCTTCAGCACAAGGCTTTCACAGATCTGGGGATCTGGTGCAGCAGTACGGAAAACTACTATTATCGACGCATTTACCGCATGGTGGCAGAAAAATCATGCCCAAGATTGTGGTAGTAGCCAAACAGATGCTCCATTCGCCGCAAACGGCCATCTACTGGGGCAGCTATCTGATGAAGGTATGTGATGACACGAAAAACCTGTGTATGCAGTTTGAAAGCATCGTGACCAATAGTTCGCTGACCTTCTCCGACATCACTTTCTTGAAAATCAGCGAGGAAATAGCTCCGCTGCTGAGACTGTCGGAAATTGAACATAGACTGGCAACGTATGATGGACGATCTGGCCAGTATTCCAGGCAATTTCACCAAAGAAAACCTGCAGCAGGATATAAACAACCTGTATAATCTGGGAGTGGGTCTTGCAACCGCCGGTACGGCCAATTTGGGTGAAGCCCTGCTACAGGAAAGTGCGTTCCACAACCTGATGAGCGGAAAGGTGGAGGAAATCTTCAACCTGTACGACCATTACAGCGGACTGATGGAACGTGCCGAGCAGGATATGGGTGGACTGCTGATAGATATGGTAGGCGGTCCGGACAACGTGGCAGGTTTCTTTGATATCAGTAACTATAACCTTACCCAATGGATATCTGACTATCTGGATAAAACAGCCAACACCTATTATACCCAGCGATGGTATATAGCCCGTCGCGACCAGGGAAGCACCGTACTGTGTGACTACTATCCTCCTACAGACGACAACAGCATTCTAAACAGCGGTGAATGGACTCGCTTTTCCACCACAGATGCCGGATTCTACCCAAACGCTTCGCAGAGAGAACAGGCACTGGCCAACTCAGAACGATATGCGGGATGGTCGAGAGACCGCGTGGAACAGCTCAACAGGCAGAATGACGGATACAACTACAGTATAAATTACTGGATGAAGAGCTACATCATCAGCCGAGGCGGCAAACAGACCAAGAAAGCCTATGCCTACGAGATCCATGTAAAGAAAAGCTGGAACCATGAGGAAATCGTTTATGAAGAGATATTCGATTCCTACTCGATGGACCTGAACACCTTCAAGGCACAGCTGAACGCATTGCTGTCAGAGTTCAACGAAAACGAGGACGGCTATACCTATTATATAGCATCAGACGGTAGGAACTACTACCAGACCACAGATGAAGTAAAGCTTCAGGGATGTGAGAGTGTGACTATCAGCGTAACCTGTTCGGATGGTGTAACTCTCGGGCAAGGAAGCACTCAGTACAAATGCAGAAAATGCGGCAGCTCTCCAAACGCACACACAAAAGAATGTGCCATGCAAACCTCGGTTACGGATGACGAACTGGATCTGTCGGAACTAAACGGCATGATTCAGGAAGCTCAAAACAGGAAAGCATCGCTGGAAGCACAGATAAAGGCACTGGAGGATGAAAACGCCATATTGCTGAAAAAGATTTCGGAAGCCAGTGTGGAAGAAGCTGCTGTACTCCGCCAGCAATACAATGCAAACAAAACGCAGATAGACAAGCTGAAGGCGGAACTTTCCGAATGGGAACAGAAGCTGTCGGAATACGAACAGGCCAAAGCCGATGCTGCAGAGGACAATTCGGTGGCTACGGATGACTATTACCGCATCCCGGCCATCATGCAGGACTGCAAGACCACCTACGGACTCAACTGGGAGGACAGCGGCTCATGGAGCGGCTATACATTTGTCCGAAAGGCCACCATGCCCAACATTGATGGGGTGATCACATTCCAGGCAACGGTATCCATAGCCAGAAAGCCGAAATATTTTCTCGGCATCAAGATACACCGCGCTATCGTACAGATAAGCTGGGAACTGACCTCGGAGTACACGGATACCCATGTAGCCGAAGTAATCACTCTGGACCCAGGCATGTCCGATGCGGAAAAGACGAAGCTGGTAAATGACCGCATAGCGGAAATCGCCCGCCAGTACCCGTCGTGCAAGATTACGACAGAATACATGAAAACCCCTCCGCTGGAAGAGACACCCACCGGAGAGGTATATCATCTGCTCTGGTCAAGCGACCGTCTGGAGATAGCCAGAGAAGTAGATTCGCGCATCACAAATATATACGCAGACCTTGTATCACTGGAAAAGATGATGCACTACAAACGGAGTATCATTGGCGTACTGAAGGACATCGCCCCTACACCCGACTGGGACGAGGGACGACGCCGGACACTGGTGGAAGAATGCCAGGAACGATGGTGGAGAATGCCAGGAACCTTCCGGAAAGGACAAGCAGAAAGGAGGCAGAGCATGAAACAATATCTGATTATCGGTCTGTTGCTGATTACCCTTCTGCCGGATGCTGCAAAAGCCCAATGGACTTTTGACATCGTATCGGTAGAAGCCTACATCAACGACCATAAGAAACAACGCAGTTGCTACTGGCACGCAGTACGCTGGAATACAGCAACAAGCTGCTGCATGAATACAGCCGGGACGAGGTAGGCAATTACAAGGAACTGAATATAGATCTGGACCGTTATACCCGGGCTTTTGACGTGATTGACGTGATGTACCAGTCGCTGCGGACGGTGCTGAATGTAAAGGACACCTACAACATGGTGAGCGACCGAATAAGTGACTACAAGGACATGTTGGGAGCCTATAACAAAAAGATACTGCAGCATGGGCGTGTAGATCCGTCGGACCTGCTGATAATCACCATTAACGAAAGAGCCATACGGGATATTGCCCACGACGGAGAGCAGCTATACAGGTCGGTAAGTGACCTTGTGCTTTATGCAACGGGAGCCGCCGCCTGCTCGACCGCCGACCTACTGATGGTACTGGAATCGGTAAACCGCTCACTGGATGGCATCGAGCGTCATCTGAACCAGGCCTACATAGAGACCTGGAGATACATACAGGTAAGAATCGGCTACTGGAAAGCGAAGATATACAGAGAAAGGACCAAACAGGAAATCATAGACGGTGCCTTCGGCCGCTGGCGCGGTGCCGGTCGTCTGGATTATTAATGATAAAAACAATAAAGACATGAAACAGACATCAAGGACATTAACACTGCTTGCCGTGATAGCCGTTCAGGCTACGATGGCTCAGGCACAGTATGCGACCTACAACCATGATTCACCCAAGCAGAACCAGATTACGGTAATGGAAACCGGTACGGGAGCGCTCACTCCAGAACTCTATTACTGGGCTCTGCACAATAAATACAAGAAAACGGCAGCCACAAAGAACAAGCTGTCGTTCCGCACAATCGCTGGAGCCAACCTTTACGGTCAGGTGGACGATGCGGAAGCAATTGATTCCGCACTGGTAAAGCGTGCGGAAATAGAGGCCCTGAACGTAGCCGACCGTCAGATAGACCTTGCATGGCAGGCAGAAGGAGACAAGATAAACGGACAGATGGAACGCTTCAAGCGAAACATCGACCGCATCCTGACTGCCGGCGGTACCACCGATGACCGAGAAAGGTGGGCAGAGTACTATCAAATCTATGAATGTGCCATAAACGCCACACGAGATGCCTACATGCCCAACGCCCAGCGCAAGAAGGAATACCTGCGCATCTATGAGGACGTGGCACGACAGAACGAGATACTTGTAGGCTACCTGGCCAAGCGACAGAACGCTTCGCTGGCAAGTGAGCTTCTGAATGCGGAAGATGTGAGCCGAACTCCCGAGAAAGGAAGCATAGCTCGGGAAGCGATGAACCGATGGAACGAGTCGCGCTTTGCCGTCTGCGGCTCGCAGGGTGCAGACGGCACACAAGGCGGTGACGGAGAAGAAACAGTAAACAGATAAAAGAGAAAGGAGGAACAAATGGCAGACGGAAACATATTATCGGACTTCGGCATCAATATTCTCGAAGAGGAAATAGATGACGTGATATTCCAAACGAATGAATTTCTAACAGACGCCACTTTTACAGGATCACAAGGCCCTTTCTGGTGGATTCTACAAATGTGCATGGCACTGGCAGCCCTGTTTTCTCTTGTTATGGCAGCCGGAATGACTTACAAAATGATGGTAAAGCACGAGCCGCTGGATGTGATGAAACTGTTCCGGCCTCTTGCTATTTCTGTCGTTCTATGCTGGTGGTATCCTCCGGCAGACACAGGAATGGCAAACAGCGGGAACAGCTGGTGTTTTCTGGACTTCCTGTCCTACATACCAACTGCATCGGCTCGTACACACATGACCTCTATGAAGCGGAAGCCACCCAAATATCAGACAAGTTTGCGGAAGTGCAGGAACTAATATACGTGCGCGACACACTATATACCAGCCTTCAGGCTCAGGCGGACGTGGCCCATACAGGAACCTCGGATCCCGGACTGATAGAGGCAACAATGGAACAGACCGGTGTGGACGAAGTGACAGGAATGGAAAAGGATGCAGCCAAGTTGTGGTTTACCTCACTGACCTCGGGTGTAATCGTGGGGATTGATAAAATCATCATGCTCATTGCCCTGGTCGTGTTCCGTATAGGATGGTGGTCAACGATATATTGCCAGCAGATCCTGCTGGGAATGCTGACCATCTTCGGCCCTATACAATGGGCATTCTCTCTTCTGCCGAAATGGGAAGGTGCTTGGGCCAAATGGCTGACCAGATATCTGACTGTACACTTCTACGGAGCAATGCTGTACTTCGTGGGTTTCTACGTTCTGTTGCTGTTTGACATCGTATTGTGTATCCAGGTGGAGAACCTGACGGCTATAACCGCAAGCGAACAGACTATGGCAGCCTACCTACAGAACTCGTTCTTCTCTGCCGGCTATCTGATGGCAGCAAGTATCGTGGCACTCAAGTGCCTTAACCTAGTACCTGACCTTGCGGCATGATGATTCCGGAAGGCGATACTGCATTCTCTACCCGAAACTTCGGAGAAGGAGTTGCCCAACAGGCCAAGATGACGGCAACCGGAGCCGTAGGAGGAATAATGAGATAAAACAATATATAAACAGAAAGCATGAAAAGCAAAGAGAAAGTTGACAAATGGCTGGAAGATGAAGCATTCATGAGCTTTGCGCAAAAGCGTACTACCGAAATAGCCAGGTATATATTGAACAATTATCCGTATGACCTGAAATATGAGGAACTGGATGAATGCTTCGGGCATGACGACCGATATGTCGTACCGGTAGTAGATTATCTGGTGTACAGACTGCACCGTGCCAAACTGAAAAAAAATTCCAAGAAGCGCAGAGAAGGAATCTGGTGGGTGTTTGTCCAGGTTATCCTACTTGGGCATGACGTCAAGTATTTTGCTAAAGAATTTGAACGGCTGTTGCCGGAACTGCGCTTAACCCTCATACCAATGCTTCATGCAGAATATATGAGGACATTGAACAACTAAATAAAAAAATTATGGTAATAAAGAACTTAGAAAACAAAATAAAACTAGTAGGTATAATCTGTACCGCTTTCCTCATAGGATGTATCATCATCAGTGTGTCGAGCATCTGGACAGCCCGTACCATGGTAACTGACGCCCAGAAAAAAGTGTATGTACTGGACGGAAACGTCCCCATACTTGTAAACCGCACAACCATGGACGAAACGCTGGACGTAGAAGCCAGAAGCCATGTGGAAATGTTCCACCACTATTTCTTCACACTGGCACCGGATGACAAATATATCCGATACACGATGGAAAAAGCCATGTATCTGGTGGATGAAACAGGACTTGCACAGTACAATACACTAAAGGAAAAAGGATTCTATTCCAATATTCTGGGTACAAGTGCCGTGTTTTCCATCTTTTGCGACAGTATAGCCTTCAATAAGGAAAAGATGGAGTTCACCTACTACGGCAGACAGCGAATTGAACGCCGCAGCAGCATCCTAATGCGTGAACTGGTAACTGCCGGCCAGCTGAAGCGTGTGCGAGAACCGACAACAATCCCCACGGGTTGCTCATCACCAACTGGCGAACACTGCTGAACAAGGACATAGAACAAAAAACAAAGATAAACTACTAAAAAACGGGAATATGAATATAAAAGGATTCAGGCGGATGCTATTCGGTGAAAAGATACCTGACAAGAATGATCCACACTACAAGGAACGATACAAGCGTGAGATAGAAGCAGGACGCAAGTTTGCCAAGGCAACCCGAATAGACATGGCAGCAGCCAAGGTACAAAAGTTTGCCAACCTGCACAGAAATCTGTTTCTGGTTATCGTCTTTGCCTTTGTCTTAGGCGGACTTGTATGGAACATTTACCGTATCACTGTAGTGTACCATAATCAGCCGGTACAACGCACCGCAACCGAAATACAGGATTCCATACTGAGGGAACGACGAAAAGTGTCTTCCTCACCGTCAGGACATAACAACAGCAAAGAAGAATACACAAGCCAATAAAAGAACTGTTCCAAGAAAAAACGAGCAAACGCAACTATGACACGTATGAACACAAGATTTGAAAGGACTGAAAAGGCTTCAGATGAATGGTACACCCCCAAAGAGGTACTGGAGGCACTGGTAAATTCGATCTTGACCCCTGTGCACCGGTTTCTCCATTGTGGCCTACAGCTACAGTCATGTATGACAAACATATTGACGGATTGTCTCAAAAATGGGAAGGTCGTGTATGGCTCAATCCTCCTTATTCACGTCCGCTTATAGAGCAGTTCGTGCTTCGGCTGGCAGAACATGATAACGGTATCGCACTGCTATATAACCGATGTGACTCCAGAATGTTTCAGGACATCATATTCAAGAAGCTATAGCCATGAAGTTTCTACGCCATCGCATCCGATTCTACCGCCCAAACGGTACACGCGGTGATTCTCCCGGATGCGGAAGTATTCTTATTGCCTTTGGAAAAGACAATGCAGAAATATTAAAGGCGTGTACCATTGAAGGGAAATATATACAAATCAATTAAAGAGAGTAATGGAACTAATAGACAGAATCAAGCAAATCAACTGGAAACAGACGAAGTTCATGCTTCCCGCCATCCTCTATATTCCACTGATGGGCGGGTCGTACTTCATCTTCGACCTATTTCACATGGAAAAGGCAGAACTGCCTGACAAAACGCTACAGACGACTGAATTTCTGAATCCTGAACTGCCTGACGCGCAGATAAAAAATGGAGACGGAATTGGCAACAAGTATGAGAACATGGCAAAGTCCTGGGGTAAAATACAGGACTATTCAGCAGTGGACAACATTGAACGGAAAGAACCTGAAAAAACAAGCAAACGTATGAATCACAGTACACAGACAATGACATTGCCCTGCTTGACCAACAGGAGCAGGACAAGGCTTTGGCCGAAAAAGAAACCGATACCAAAGAAAGAGAGAAGAAGCCTTTGCAGAACTGGAAAAAGCCCTTGCGGAAGCGCGGCTTAGAGGACAAGCGGTAACCGCTCCCATATTGAAGGACAGCACGGCAACCGAACTGCCGCCAGACACTGCCAGACAACCAGAAGGATATATTGACGAAAACAGTCGCATGGTAAAGGCCCCTTCGGAAGCGGACAAAGCCAGCGAGGTGGTAAAGAAAGTGAAAACCACATCAGACTACTTCAATACCCTATCGAAGGACATCCGCGAACCAAAGCTAATTCAAGCTATCATAGACGAGAACATCAAAGCTGTTGACGGTTCGAGGGTAAGACTGCGATTGCTTGATGATGTGGAGATAGACGAACACATCGTAAAACGTGGTTCTTATCTATATGCCATCATGAACGGTTTTTCTTCCGGCAGAGTTAAAGGAAGCATCAACAGCATACTTGTTAACGATGAACTAGTAAAGGTAAGCCTTTCGCTCTATGATACCGATGGATTGGAAGGGCTTTATGTACCGAACAGTCAATTCAGGGAAACAGGTAAAGACGTGGTAAGTGGAGCTGTGACCGGTAACATGAACATGAATACGGCAAGCTCAGGTAACAGTCTGGCCCAATGGGGTATGCAAGCCATACAAAATGCATACCAAAAGACAAGCAGCGCCATCGGGAAGGCTATAAAAAAGAACAAGGTGAAGTTGAAGTACGGAACTTTCGTGTATCTGGTAAACGGGAATGAACCACGGAATTAAACCAAAGGAATATGAAAAAGGAATTATCACAGTATCACAAAGGCACGAACGACTATATGTACAATGATTTTCTGCCCCCGGAGAACACAAAGACATTTACCGGGTTACTGGTAAGCATTGAATGGTGGCATCAAAAAGGGAAATATGCCTGATATGCAACTTCAAGAAAGAAGACGGCAGCAGAATATCGCTGTTTGCATTCCAGAAATATACCGGGTTTTACGGACCAAAATCGAAGAAAGTAAACTTCAAGGAAGTTGCCCTCGGAACTCGATGGCTTTGCAAAATCAGAAAAAGCAGTACAGGACGCCTTACATGGCATGATGCGATACAGATAACTTAAACAACAACCGATAGTGTATGATAAAAAAAGACCAAATATACCATATGGACTGCCTGAAAGGAATGAAGCAGATGGCCGACAGAAGCGTAGATGCCATAATAGCCGACCTGCCCTACGGTGTACTGAACAACCGAAACACTTCTGCCGGATGGGACAAACAGCTTCCTTTGGAAAAGCTGTGGGAGGAATATCTGAGAATCAGCAAGCCAGAAAGTCCCGTCATCCTGTTTGGCCAAGGAATGTTCACTGCCAGACTAGTGCTTTCGCAACCTAAGATATGGAGATACAATCTGGTTTGGCACAAAGACCGTGTGACAGGGCATCTGAACGCAAACCGTATGCCACTCAGACAACACGAAGACATCATTGTATTCTACAGAAAGCAACCGGTTTACCATCCCCAAATGAAACCCTGTCCGGCGGAACAGAGGAACCATGGGCGCAGTAAGACAAGAGGATTCACGAACCGCTGCTACGGGCAGATGAACCTGACCCCCATAAGGATAGCGGACGACAAATATCCTACATCAGTCATCGCCATTGCCAAAGAACACTGCAAAGGCTGTTTCTATCACCCCACACAGAAGCCGGTAGCCCTGCTGGAGTATCTGATACGGACTTATACAAATGAAGGCGACACGGTGCTGGACAGCTGCATAGGCTCGGGTACCACTATGGTGGCAGCCATCCGCACAGGACGGCACTTCATCGGCTTCGAAACAGAGCAATCATATTTCGAAACTGCCCTCCTCCGGATAGCGGAGGAAACGGAACAGAACCATCAGACAACGGAGATCAACATACAATAAATAACAGAATAAACATACAGAATAAAATGAACTTGAAAAGTACAATGAAAATGTTCCTGCTAACGGCTGTAGTGTTCACCGGCCATAAGGCTTCGGCACAGCACACCTATGAAGAAATGGAACATTTAACAGTAAACGAACAGGTAACAACGGTCATCACAGCATCTGAACCCATCCGCTTTGTGGACATATCAACAGACAAGATTGCAGGAGACCAACCCATAGACAATATTATCCGGCTAAAGCCCAAGGAAACGGGCCACGAAGACGGTGATATACTAGCCATAGTAACCATAGTGACCGAACGGTACCGAACCCAGTACGCACTGCTTTATACGACAAGAATGCGCGAGGCGGTGACCGACAAGGAAATACTCCTACAGGAACGTGAGGCCTTCAACAATCCTGCAGTATCCATGTCGCTTGCCGACATGACATATTATGCACGACGTATCTGGAACTCACCAGCAAGAATCCGCAACGTAGCGAGCAAGGAACACAGAATGATTATGCGGCTGAACAACATCTATTCTGCAGGTGATTATTTCTTTATAGACTACTCGATAGAAAACAAGACCAATATCCGATTTGACATTGACGAGATACGCGTGAAGCTGGCTGACAAGAAAATTACCAAGGCCACGAACTCGCAAGTAATCGAGCTGAAGCCGGCTCTTGTACTGGAATCAGGAAAGACTTTCATCCGAGGCTACCGCAATGTGATTGCCATAAAGAAACTGACTTTTCCGAACGACAAGGTGCTCACCATAGAAATGACCGAGAAACAGATAAGCGGACGTAACATCAGTCTGAACATTGACTATGAAGACGTGTTGTCGGCCGATTCGTTCAACTCTAAGTTGCTGAAGGAGGAATGAGCATGAAAAAGACAATACTGTTAGCCATCACTTGCATGTGTATCTGCCTAGGCGCATCGGCACAGCGCAACAGCGGCCGTCTGTCACTTGGTGTGGGACTTCTGTACAAAAATGGAGCGGAAATGACTCTGGCCTATGAACACGAGATGAATTACCGTCATACCTGGGAGTTCTTCGCCAATGGTTATCTGCAATGGTCGGACTGCAGAACATGTGGTCACATTTGTCCGGAAAGCTTTTGGAGGAATTACCGTACCTGGGGTATCGGTGCAGCCTACAAGCCCTGTGTAATACGAGGAAGGAACCACTATGGGAGTCTCAGAGTGGGAGCATCTGGGGGCAGCGACACCCACAAGTTTGTAGCAGGAATACATCTGGGTTACGAACACAACTATGTACTCCATTCCGGCTGGACTTTCTACTGGCAGGTAAAGAACGATGTAATAATCAAGGGGGCTGACCTGTTCCGTACAGGTATAGCCTTGGGTATCAAACTACCGATAAAATAGGGAAAAAATGAGAAGAAGAATAAAAACGAGAATCTGCCGGTTATTACCGGCAATACTGACAACCATCCTGCTGACGGGCTGCGATGCCCATATTATGGAAAAAGACACCTCCGTGCGTCCGGGACATGTGCTGTGTGTAGATGGCAGCGTCTTAGCATACGATGACTATGCGACCAGCGGCAAGGAAGCCATTGCTGTAGTATTCCATACAAATCCGACCGGTGAGACCGCCGGAAACGGCTATGCGGTATATCTGTGGGATACAGAACCGAAAGCTTTTGCAGACAGTCTCGGTATAGAGCAGGGCACATCAGCCAAGACAGATGCATTTGACGGCAACGAGAACACATTTGCCATCTATGATACGAAGGAAACCACTTCACCCATGGCAGAAACCGTATTTGATATGTGGCGGTATGGCCAGAGTGCTTCATCCCTTCTGTAGCTGAGATGCGTCTGATGTATTCGGCACGCCAGACAATCAATCCTGTAATAGAGAAATGCGGTGGAGTCCCTCTTCCAGCAGCAACGGACGAGTGCTGGTACTGGACATCAACGGAAGTGGACGGGCAACAGACAGCCAAAGCCTGGCTCTTTTCGCTGGGTAGTGGTGTAATCCAAGAAACACCGAAGATAAAATCTCATAAGTTACGCCCAATAATAACCATATACAAACAATAAACAATGAGCCATGAACGATAATAGTATCTTTTATTTCTACCTAGTTGTGATGATATCGGGAATAGTCCTTATTATCAAGGGACTGAGAAACCAATATGTGGAAAATAAAAAGAAGGCTGCCGCAGATGCAGCCGAGTCAGATAAACAACGGATAGACAACCTTGTATCGGCATTCGGTTCACTGCTGGAGAAAATATCTGCCGACAATGAAAAATATACAGCATTATCATATCAAGTATCCCGTCTGAGAAACTTTGTAAATGAATTGGAAAACAGGCAAAAGGAGCTTGAGGACAGTAACTGTGTCTTATCGGATATAAACACGGAACTGAAACGAAGCAACACCACCTTGATAAACAAAGCTAAAGAACTACGCGAAGACATACGACAACGTGAAGACACTATCAGAGATATGGCAAACTATGTAGATTCAATAAAGAGCATCAAGACAGGTCTTGAAATTGCTGTCAACAACATAGATGCAGAAGAGATACCTTTCCTGTCAAGGGCAATAACCGACCTTGGTATCACACCCTCTGCGAGAGAACGACTTGCAAAGGAAGGAATCCTGTATGTAGGGGAACTGATTCATCTGAACGAGGATTACCTTATGGATATTTGGGGCGTCGGCCCAGTGACCATTGACAGGATAAAGAACAAGCTGAACGAGAACAGCGTATGGTTCGGCATGGATGTAATCAGAATAAACGACCGCTGGTATCGCAGAAAATCAACAAATAATGGATTGAACTATGGAAGAGAGTAAGGAATTGCAGGGATTCTACAAAATATTCCGAGCAGCAATCTACATATCCGTGCTAATGGAGTTCTTTGAATATGCACTGGATCCGATCCTGCTTGACAACTGGAACGGAATCCTGTGCGACATACACGGACGTATCAAGCACTGGATGATATACAATGACGGACATCTGATGTACAGCAAAGTGGCAACTTTCCTGCTCATCTGTATCACCTGTATCGGCACACGTAACAAAAAACAACTGGAATTTGATGCCCGACGAATGGTGCTATATCCACTCGTGGGTGGCGTAGGGACGATTGCATTGTCCGTATGGCTGTACAGTTATACAATAGACATGCAACTGTATAAACTATCACTTAATATCTGGCTCTACATGATAGCCTCGCTTGCCGGTGTGATACTTGTACATACCGCACTAGATAACATATCAAAGTTTCTGAAGGACGGACTGATGAAAGACAGGTTCAACTTTGAGAATGAGAGTTTCGAACAGAGCGAAGAAATACAGGAAAACAAATACAGCGTAAACATCCCCATGCGCTACTATTACAAGGGAAAGTTCCGCAAGGGATGGGTCAGTATCAGCAACCCTTTCCGCGGAACATGGGTGGTAGGTACACCAGGGAGCGGTAAGACGTTTTCAATCATCGAACCGTTCATCCGACAGCACTCAGCCAAGGGTTTTGCCATGGTCGTGTATGATTATAAATTTCCGACCTTGGCGACAAAACTGTATTATCACTACAAGAAGAATCAGAAGCTGGGCAAACTGCCACAAGACTGTAAGTTCAATATAATCAACTTTGTGGATGTGGAATACAGTAAACGTGTGAACCCTATACAAGCAAAGTATATCAACAATCTGGCTGCAGCCAGCGAAACGGCCGAGACATTACTTG